>Ga0114971_10000113_pt1 | contig 45892 bp, 36 predicted proteins | sample M_140625_MF_Meta_FD_87320 | JGI IMG/M metagenome (GOLD analysis project Ga0114971, IMG submission 87320) | Freshwater microbial communities from Lake Montjoie, Canada to study carbon cycling - M_140625_MF_MetaG | ecosystem: Environmental > Aquatic > Freshwater > Lake | place: Lake Montjoie... | reverse complement strand
TCCTCGGGCAAAGGCTTCATCCTCGCTCTCGGCCAAGCGGGCGACCCGACACCCAATCCTCACCATCAATGCGGACGACGCGCACGGTATCGGCGCTTGCCCGAGGCAGTCTCGTCACACGAGACAAACGCGGTCACCTCACACGCCTTGCCATCCTAAGCACGGTCAATGAACTGCCGTTTTGCCTTGGAACATTGTAAGTCCATATCTATAACAGGAGTTATAATATTTATTCCGCATGGTGCGCCGCCTCGGCGTATCAGTTACTTCGCTAGGCTACGACATGCAACCTGGTTAGCTACCGCTCTACAACTTGCCTACGCCCGTATTGTAACTGCAATGGCACAGTTCGATACCCTATCACACCGTCAGCTGCGGCAGTCCATTGGAATGTTCTCCATGATCACCTGCAAGTCGTTCCGATCGGTAACTGCGTTGTAGTCGAAATCGAAGGTGCTAGATCCAGTCCACGTCCTTACGGTCCGCCAGTAGTCCTTGATGTCCTTGACGTTGACAACGCGGTCTCCATTTCCGTCTCCTGGGCAAGGCGGCTGCGACGCGAACAACTCTGCAATATAGTTTTGGAGTGCCTGCATCGCTTCGGTGGCGCCATCGACTGATGCAAGGTGGTTCACAGTTACAACCCCATTTGACTTTAGGTACAGCGCGTCACCGTCCCGGTCGAGTTTCAGTTCATCTGGGTTCTTACTCTCATTTACCTCGTAGAGTTCATCGAGGTCATAAGACGTTGCAACTCCCGGCGTTGTTGGGTCGTAGTCCTTCCAGTTGCTATGGATGAACTTAAAGCGAGTGTCACGTGCCGTGTAGTAGATCTGTGGTGCTTGCCCAACTTTCGCGGAACTGTAAGTGGAAGTATCTGTCAGAGATCCGTAGATCTGCTGGTTGACCTGCCAGCATTCATCGACTGGTGTAATGACACTTGGGTCTGTGGCGCCTTCGCCCCACCAAACTCCACCGTTGTCTTCGCAAACTCCCTTGTTAATCGGAGTTTGGCTGCATGTTCCACCCGCATTGTTCGTTCGGCCGATAACGCATGGTGCATTATGCGCACCATTCTTTTGAATATTGAGACCACCCTCCGAATAGTTGAAGGTACGTATAGCCGGCTGCAGCGGGTCCCTCAAATATGGCATGAGCGGGCTCGAATCGATCGTGTTCGGTCTTGATTCTTTCTGCGGATTGAGGCCCGCCGCCTCGCCAAACAGGCCGTAAACATCGGCGGCACTCACAAGGTACGGAACGTCGCGGTTGGGCTCTCGGACCATAGGCCCAGAAACCATGAGCGGAACCCACACACCTGTCTGGTATGGCGACGCCTTTGAACGCAGCATATCGAATGGAAACTGTACCGTAATTCCAGCAGACCCATTGTCGCCGACGATCACAATCAGGGTATTGGTGCGTTCAGGTTCATAAACCAGCTGACCAGCGCTATCTCTCATTGCGAGTCCGGTTGACGTCAGCAGATGCCCCAGTTCCGAGTCCATCGCCTCTATCATGGCATCTGACAAGATGCGCTGGACTAAAGGATTGGTGCAATCGGTGCCCAAGTTTCCGGGGGACCCCAGCGTGGCGGCAAGCTTTTGTCTAGTCGCCGGTGAAAGGAGATGACCGGGCGGGGTCTGCAGTGGCGTATGATCAGCGCTGAACGATACGGTTGCCATCCACGGCGCCCCGCTTCGCTTGCTGGCGTTGATCCAGTTTATCGCCGCATTGACCTCGATCGAGGAGCGGTAGTTGCGCCCTCGCGGATCAGTGACCGGGAGTTCGCTCGCGCGCGTTCCGCGATTGATGACGAGGGGTGACACGTAGTGGGCGTTCTGTCGCTCGAAGTCGAGAGTTCCGGGGGGATTGGCTTGGCATGCGGAGTTCGGAACGAGAATTCCACCCAGATTCAGGCAGGCAAGGCCAGGCGAATCGCCCAGAGTGTCTCCACTGATCTCATGGCAACTGGTTTTGCTTTTCGATCTTTGAACATAGCAGGCGCCAGTGTTCGCGCCTTCATCACTCACTTGGCGGGCTATCGAAGGCACATATCCGCACTTGTAGGTTCCAGCCTCGGCCACTCCACCCGCCGTCGTGTCGATCGAGGCTGGGAGCCCGCCGACCCAGCCGTAGAAGTAGTCCCATCCCAAACTCCCCGGTGCCCCGTTGCCGGCTTTGTTATTCTCGGGACCACCAAGGTGATACTTGCCGAAGAAGCCGCTCCTATATCCAGCCCGTTTAAGCATGCGGGCTACCGTTACGCCGTATGGCGAAGCCTGCGAATTCGCGAGGTCACTTTGACCAATTGCCTGATAGACATTCGTCCGGAAAGGATAGCTCCCTGTCAGCAGCGCCATGCGCCCGTTGGAGCACTCGGGCATGGACCATGTATTCCTGAACCTTATTCCGCTTTCCGCAATCTCGTCGATCGTCGGGGTCTTGGGTGGCGTAACGCCGCCGTAGCCCATTGCCTTCAGCAGGTCGATGCCGACATCATCCATGATCACGAACAGCATGTTCGGCTTTCCGGCGGACATTGCCGGCATCACGCCTGAGCCGAACATCACCGTAATGACCGTAACAAGAATTCCGAGCAGCCGTCTCAACATGACCGATTTCTCCTCAACGGTCATTGGTGGGGTCAAATAGTCCCGCCAACAACCGCAGAAATACCTAATTCGTTCATATTCGGGTATCTGGACGGATGTCTCTCCCTCAGAGCATGCTCAGTGCGGGACCTGCTAGCCCTTGGCATGGCTAGCGCGATCGTGGTCGACGACCCATGATTCCGACCGCCATCTGAAATTGCGGTAAGCAGCAAGAGCCAGTCATCGCGATCCAGTAACGCCCACCAACCTAGCCCACATCGAAGGGGTATCCACGGAAAGGCTGTGCCTTGAAGCACCATGGGTTGATCGCATTCCTGCGAACCTTAGTAGCGGATACAAATCCTGATTTAGATACTGCTTTCAATGACATGGAGGTTACAGTCTTTGTTCCGAATGGTGCGCCAAAAACCCACCATCCGGAACAAGGGCGATAACCCGCGTTGCAACAAGAAGCAGCCGGGCGATGACCCGACTGCTTTCCAACTTTCGTTCCGACCGTGTATCTTCAGCTTATCAGGCCGGGCTCGGACTCTTAGCTACCCTCCCTGATCTGCTTGGCGACATCGATCTTGGTGAAACCGCCGGCCATAATGTCCTGAAGCACTGAGGAACGATGAGCGGCACAGCGGGCGAGCACCGCCGGGGTCAGCGTGTCGCCTACGTAGGCGGCTCCGATCACAACCGGACGGGACCCGTCACTGCCAGGACTGATCAATCCTCTTCAGCAGAAAACCCCAGACGGGATGCCTCCTGACAGTCTCGGGGCGGTTCTTCATTTGCAACACAGACTCTTTCCAAGAGCTCCTCTTTCATTCTAGCATCAACTCAGAAAGGTTACCGCATTGCACGGCGACCAAAAGCAAGCTGGAGGGAATGACATGCAGCGACTCAAGTTCATCGATCGGATGTCGCAAGGCAAACTGAGCCGCCGCGACATGCTCACGAAAGCCTCGGCTTTCGGTGTGGGTATGCTGACCTTACCCTCGCTCCCAAAGGCTGCCGACGTACTGACCTGCCTTGAATGGGCCGGATACGACGATCCGTCCTATTTCAAGAGCTTTTCCGACAGGAATGGCACGCCCAATTTCTCAATTTTCACCGGGGAAGAAGATGCACTGGCGAAGGTGCTCGCAGGCTTCTCCGCCGATGTGATGCACCCCTGCAACTACTCGGTCAACCGCTTCGTCAATGCGAAAGTGGCCGCCGAAATTGACGTCACAAAACTCTCAAACTGGAAAGATGTCTTCCCGGCGCTACAGACTGCAGACGGCGTTGTGATGGACGGCAAGGTTGTCATGGCGCCGACTGACTGGGGAAACGCTTCCATCGCCTACCGACCAGATCTCGTGGATGAAGACTTCAAGAAGAATGAGAGCTGGGGAATTTTCTATGACGACAAGTATGCGGGCAAGGTCGCAATGCTCGACAGTGAGCTCTGCATTACTTTTGGCCTGATGCTTGACGGCATGAGTTACAAGGAGGCAGCCTGGGCTACCGGCGACAAGCTTAAGGCAGCAGCAGACAAGTGGGGCAGGAAGTGCACTGCCAACAGCCGCTTCCTGTGGACTGATCCAACGGAAGTCAATCAGGCCCTCGCCTCCGGCGAGATTGTCGCGGCCTATGCCTGGAATGACACGGTCAAGAACCTCACAGACCAAGGCATTCCCGTTGCCTATGCGCGCCCGAAGGAAGGCTTCTTCACCTGGTACTGCGGACTTACGCTGCTCAACAGCGGCAAGGCAGACAAGGCATTGGCCTATGATTTCATTGACGCCTGGCTTTCACCTGAAACCGGCAAGACCCTCATCGAGGGCTCAGGGCTCGGTCACTCCAACACAAAGTCATTCGAGCTCGCCGACAAGCAGGCCGTGGCCAAGATGGGCTTTACAGATCCAATCCAGCACATGAAGGATGGGACGCTCTTCATCCAGGTCTCGGACCAGGTGCAGACCGAATACAACAAGGTTTGGGGAGACACCAAGGCGCTCATGCAATAGCGAGTGTCATGGCTTCGATGATGCGACACACAGAAAAGTCGACGTGGATGTCAGGCTACGCACTCCTGACGCCCGCTTTCCTGGTGATGGCAGTGATGATGGTCGCTCCGCTTCTGGCGTTGCTGGCCTTGAGTTTCTGGACCCAGAGCGGCTTCGAGATTGATCGCACGCCAACTCTTGCCAATTACTGGACCATCATCGAGCCGTCAGATGAACCATTCTTCTGGATGGGCATTCCCTTCCCGTTCAAATATCCGCCGCCAGCCGTGCTCATGCTCAAGTCGATTGTGGTTTCTCTCGTGGCCACGGTGCTTGTCATTCTTCTTGCCTATCCCATGGCCTATTTCCTTGCGTTCCGGGTCAAGCGCAACAAGACACTTTGGCTCGTTCTCCTCACCATACCATTCTGGACAAGCTATCTCCTGCGGGTGTTCTCGTGGAAGATCGTCCTGGGTTACAACGGTGCCATCAATTCAGCGCTCAAGACGCTGGGGCTCATCGATCAGCCGCTTGAATTTCTTCTCTACAATCCCGCCGCAGTGGCCATCACACTTGCGCACGCCTGGATCGCCTTCACCGTGCTGCCCATCTATGTCTCCCTCGAGAAGATCGATCCGTCGCTACTCGAGGCGGCAACCGACCTTGGCGACACGAAGTGGCGCCGCTTCTTGAGGGTCACACTGCCGCTGTCGGCACCGGGCACCATAGGCGCAGCCATGCTCGTCTTCATACCGACGGTCGGCGACTATGTAACACCAATGCTTGTCGGTGGGCCTGGCGGCACCATGATCGGCAACCTCATCCAGGAACTTTTCTTGCGTCAAAACAATGCACCACTGGGAGCCGCTGTCGCAATCATAATGATGTTCATCATTGGCGCATTGGTGGCGTTCTTCTTCTGGGTCATCGGCTTCCGCAAGCTCAGGTCACGGGTGTCCTGAGTGCGCAACACATTCAGCCCGCTGACCGTATACGCCGCCCTGTTCATGATCTTTCTCTACGGGCCTGTCTTGATGATTCCGCTCTTCTCATTCAATGACAGTCTGTTCACAACCTTTCCCTTGAAGGGCTTTACCTTCAAGCATTATGGGACCATGGCAGCCAACACCGGCATGCTGAATGCTCTCCGGAACAGTATTGTAGTGGCTGTCTGCAGTTCAATCATTGCAACGGCGATTGGTCTCCTGGCAGCGATCGCGCTCACGCGCAACAGACTGCCTGGCAACGCCATCATTCTGGCGGCATTCTCCCTGCCGCTCATCGTACCCTCAATTGTATTCGGCGTTGCCATCCTCATCATCATGCTGAAGTTCCTGGGGATTGCGCTCTCGCTGTGGACCGTTGGAGCCGCACATGTCTTCATTTGCATTCCATTTTCCATGACCGTGCTGATGTCGCGTCTGGAGGGGTTCGACAAATCACTCGAGGAAGCCTCGCGTGATCTGGGCGAGAATGCATGGATGACGTTCTATCGCGTCACCTTGCCACTGGCCCTGCCCGGCGTAATTTCAAGCCTCCTCCTTTGCTTCATCACCTCGTTTGATGAATTTGTACTCGCCTTCTTCCTGGCAGGCACGGACCCGACGCTGCCCGTTTACCTCTTTGGCCAACTCCGCTTTCCGAACAAGCTTCCCGGCATGTTGGCGCTCGGAACGAGCATCCTCATGCTCTCTACCATGCTCGTGTTGCTCGCAGAGTTCTTCCGCAAGCGCGGCGTGCAAGCAAATGTCCCGGGAGACGCCTGACGTGAAACCCATCGCCGATGCCATCATTCAGTTCAAGAATGTGTCGAAACTCTTTGGTTCCGTTCATGCCGTAGATCATGTTTCACTCGACATTCTCCGCGGAGACTTCTTTTCACTTCTCGGCCCGTCCGGCTGTGGCAAGACAACATTGCTGAGAATGCTCGCAGGGTTCGAACAACCGACCGAAGGCGAGATCTTCATTGATGGCAAGTCTGTTGCCGGCATACCCGCCAACCACCGCCCCACGAACATGGTGTTTCAGAGCTACGCCATTTTCCCCCATCTCAACGTGGAGGAAAACGTTGGATATGGTCTCCGCAACCAGAAACTGTCGAGGGACGAATCGCGCTCACGCACTGCCGCTGCACTCGAACTCGTGAAGCTTGGGGGTTACGGCGCGCGCGCCGCTCACCAGCTTTCCGGCGGCCAGCGCCAGCGCGTGGCACTGGCGCGAGCGCTCGTCTGCCGCCCCAAGGTTCTCTTGCTGGATGAGCCCTTGGGGGCTCTTGACAAGAAGTTGCGGGTAGAAATGCAGGTTGAACTCAGGCAACTGCAACGCAATGTCGGCATCACCTTTGTCTTCGTGACGCATGATCAGGAAGAGGCCCTGACGCTCTCGGATCGAATTGCCGTCATGTCAGCGGGCAAGGTGTTGCAGATTGCCCGGTCAGAAGACCTCTACGAAAATCCAAATTGCCGTGAGGTGGCCGAGTTCATTGGCAACATGAACCTGTTCCAGGGCACCGTCATATCGACTGCCCATGACGTGGTGACTGTCGATGCAGGCGAAGCAGGGCATGTTCGGGCACACTCCAGTTCGCGCATTGCGAATGGAAGCAGGGTCTTTCTCGCCGTTCGGCCGGAAAAACTTGTCCTGTCAAGCAGAGAGCCATCGCCGCAACAGAACGGACTTCAAGGAGAGGTTGTTGCAGACACATACCTTGGTGACCGCCGTCGATATCTGGTGAAAGTGAAGGGTGTCGCCACACCCATTGCGGTGCTTCAGCAAAATTCAGACGCCCCGGCGCAGACGCACATGAATGGAAAGGTCTGGATCAGCTGGAAGCCAGACCAAGGTCGACTGCTCGCGCATTGACTTTTCCGTGTGAAGCTCCAACCCACCCGATGACGAAGCAGGCATGGAGGACGAGAAGATTGACTGAGACCCTTGTGCATAACGCCCGAATTCGGACGATGAATCCAACGAACCCCTCTGCCGAATGGCTGCTGGTCAGGGATGGACGGGTTGCGGCACTCGGGCTTGGAAGTCCGCCAGATGCCGCCAACCGTGTCGACGCAGGCGGGCGGCTGATTCTGCCAGGGTTTCAGGACGCCCATATCCACCTTCTCTCCGGCGGGATCGACATTGCCACGGCGGCCTATCTTTATGATGTCAGCAGCGAGGATGAACTGGTCGCCGCCTTGCGCGCCCACGCAGCGTCCAAGCCTGATCTGCCGATCGTGTTTGGTTCAGGGTGGCAACCAGGAATTTTTGGTGACCACAATCTGACAGCTGCACTTCTCGATCGCGCAGTCAGTGACCGGCCTGTGCTCATCTATGACAGCTCCTTCCACAATGCCTGCCTGAACAGCCGCGCGGTCGACATGGCGGGTGTGCAGGGCATGGCCGACCCCCCGAACGGCCATATCCTGCGCGATGCCAAAGGTCGCGCCACGGGCATGCTGCATGAAGAAGTCATTCCGGTCGTTGCCGCCCGCCTGCCCGAACTGACCGAAGATGACTGGATGGCGGGCCTTCTTGCGGGGCAGGCGCACGCAAATCGGCACGGCATCACCGGGGTTCTGGACGCCTGTGTCAGAAAGCCCGAGGTGACGACCTATGGGCGTGCTGCAGCAGCCGGCGCGCTGACCCTTCGGGTTGCGGGCACGGCACTGGTAACCGAGGCAGACACCCCGGAAACGGCGGTGGCACGCCTCACCGCCTTGCGTGCAGCCTATCCGGGGCCCGATTTTCACGTGCATTCGGCCAAGTTCTTTCTTGATGGGGTGTATGAGAACCGCACCGCCGCCAACCTGACACCTTATGCCGACGCCAAGGGCGCTAATGCGCCCTGCATGTTCAGCCTCGAACAGACCAAGGCCCTGATGACCGCGCTTGATGCTGCGCGCTTCGCCATTCATGTACACGTCATCGGCGACGCCGCCGTCCGCCGCGCAATCGAAGGACTGGAAGCCGCGCGAGCCGCCAATGGCCCCTGGCCCGCTCAGCACCAGCTTGCCCACCTGCAACTTGTGGATCCGGCCGATTTCAGCCGCCTGCAGGGCCTGGCCACGGCGAACATCCAGTCCCTCTGGGCGAGGTTCGAGCCGCCCTATACCGGCCCCTCCCTCTCGATGATCGGCAAGGACCGCTGGCCCGACGTCTATGCCTTTCGCAAGATGCTGGATGCAGGCGCCGACTGGTGCCTGTCGTCGGACTGGGCCGTCAGCACGCTCAACCCGTTCGAAATCATCGAAACCGCGATCACCCGGCAGAAGCGGCTGGACAACAGCCCGCTTGAGCCATTCTTCATCGACCAGTCACTGACGATCGAGGAATGCGTGCAAGGCTATACCGTGAACGCCGCACGAGCCTGCTGGCGCGAACAGTATACCGGCATGCTTCGCGTGGGCTATTCTGCCGATCTCATCATACTCGACCGGGATATCTTCAGCTGCCCGGCACATGACATATCGAAAACCCGTGTGCTCACAACGCTGTTCAAGGGAAAGGAAGTCTGGCGCGCCCCTGATTGGTAGGGTCCTGCTGCTTTAGGCCACCAACGAAAAAATTGCTTCGCACTCGCTGCGAAGCCCCTCCAGCAGGATCCGGATTTTCTCCCCGGCCGAGGGATGCCTCCTCATCGCGACGAAGCTAGGCTCTGGCTCGACCAGGGCCTCTCTAATGTCACTTCGAGATGCATTACATCGATATTTCAATAGTGGACGAGTTTAAACCTTTCTTCCGCATGGTGCCCTTGGCATGAGAAGTGCCTATCTGATACTTGCTTCCCGTCCGCCAAACTCTGTGCGGACGGCTACCCGTTGTCACTTCAGGAGCCTCGATGATCTCCGTGAACACTGCCGCCCTCGACCGCGCCATCCACAGCCTCCCCGACACCTATCCGGGACCCGGCGGTGCCGTTGCCGTGGTCAAGGATGGCGTGCCCATCGTCCGCCACGGCTGGGGCTTCGCCAACCTCGAGGCCCGCGAGCCCTTCACGCCGCATACCCTTGCGCCCATCTGCTCCATCACCAAGCAGTTCACCTGCGCAACGATGCTCTCCGTCACGCCAGACGTCGCGGCGCTCGATCCGCTCACGGCAGCATGGCTGCCGCGCCTTGAGGGCGAGAAACCTTCGACCCTCGATCTCGCCAACAACCAGTCGGGTCTGCGTGACTACTGGGCCCTGACCGTCCTGTGCGGGGCGCTGCCGGAGGGTGAGTTCCGTCCGGCCGATGCCACAAGGCTGATCGGCCTGACGCGCAGCCTGCATTTCAAGCCCGGCACCGCCTACTCCTATTCCAACGGCAACTTCCGCATCCTGTCGCTGGCCATCGAACAGGCGACGGGACGCGACTTCGGCGACTTGCTGATGGAGCATGTAGTGCGACCGGCGGGGATGGAGACGGCGGTCTTCGCGCCGGAAACCTCGGCAACGCCGGGCGGTGCAATCGGGTATGAAGGCACGCTGGGCACCGGATGGCGTGCGGGCATCAACAAGATTCATTGGTCGGGGGATGCCGGCCTGTGCGCCTCAATCGACGACATGATCGCGTGGGAACGCTACATCGACAGCACCCGCGACGATCCCAGCAGCCTCTACGCCCGCCTGTCGCGCCCCCCGAGCTTTCGCAATGGCGCACCCGCCGAATATGGCTTGGGTCTGTCACACCGCAAACGGTGGGGCCGTGCCATGACGGGTCACGGCGGCGCCATCCGTGGCTGGCGGGTGCAACGCCTCTGGGTGCCTTCCGAACGCCTGTCGATATGCCTTGCCTTCAATCACGAGAGCAACGCGCGCGGCGCCGTCATGGAGGTCCTGTCCGCCGCACTGGGCGAGAGCGATCCACCGGCTACCGCAGACGCAGCCGCGGCCCAGGCCTTCGCCGGCACCTGGCTCGACGAGATCGGCCTCGTGCTGAGCGTCGAGGTCAATTCCAACGCGACTCTATCGGCGAGTTATGCCGGTGGTGCGGAGGTGCTGGGCGTCGACACCGACGGTGTGGCGCGGGGCACTGACATGACGCTCAGCCTCGTTGGTCCCCGTCTGCGCATCATGCGTCCAGGAGATGCGATCGACTCGCTTGCGGAGCGTGTGGAGCTGGGCGCACCTGACGACATTGCCGGCCGCTACCGTTCGCAGGAGCTCGAATCCGAGTTAGAGATCGTCATTGCCGGCGGAAGCTGGTTCGCCGGCTTTAGCGGCTTCCTCGGGGCCGGCCCCATGATGCCCCTCATGCCGGCAGGACCAGATGTCTGGCGCATGGCCTGCCACCGCTCGCTTGATGCGCCCGCCCCCGGCGACTGGACGATCCGCATCGCGCGCACACCGGACGGCAAGGTATCGGACATCACCGTGGGCTGCTGGCTGGCACGTAACGTAACCTTCTCAAGATAGCCGTCGCGAGAAGCCACAGAACAGCAGAAGGTGGCGCACCACCCGGCTGGATCTACAATGAGACTGTTCGCATGTTCGCCACCTTGCAATTCATGGCGGAGTATCAATAGCGCAGAGGTTGTCGTCCTTATTCCGCATGATGCAGCAACTCCCATTCTCATGGGCGCAAGATTATAGCGACTGATCAACTCCGGCGATCCTGACACAGGTCTCGCGAACCGCGCGCTCAGCAGCGTCGAGTGCGCCGGCCAGATAGCCTGGATCAGTGGAACTGGTTTCACTGCCGGCCAGCGACACTCTCTCTGTCCACGCGCCGCTAATCCACGGTCTGCCATCCGGAACCGGGTGGCTCTCCGCCACCATGTCTGCCGAGGTCGCCGTCAGCGCATCTGCCGCCCAATCCTTGAACAGGGTCGCCCGCGGTAGTCCTGCGTTGCGCCCAAAGAGGCGCACAAGTTGTGCCAGAGATGCGCGTACAAGCGCGTCCTCGCCAAGGGCCATCCGCTGCTCCCGCCCGATGCCGACAAATCCGAACAGCGCGGCTTCCCCCGACGAGGTGGTGGCGTCGTGGATCTCGACAAGCGGGCCCACGCCACTTTGCGCCATCCCGGAGAGGCCGGCCTCACGCCAGAAGGGTTCATCATACAAGGCGAAGAACTTGGCGTGCGGCGCCATCCAGGTCGCAGCCCGCTGCCAGCGCTCTCGCGTGCCCGGCTCGAGTATGGGATCAAAGGTGATTGCAGATGCAAGAAGCCGAGGCGGCGCGGCAAGAATGACGTAGCGCGCGAAACCCTCATGATCTCCTTCATCGGTCTTCAAATAGAGGACGACGCCGTCGTCCCGAAGGGCGAGGCGGGTAACACTGGCGCCTAGGTGCAAACGCTCTGGCGGACACCCATTTACGAGGGCGGCGACGATGGCCGATGTACCACCCTTGAGGCGCATCGACTGCGGCTCCTGACGAATTGTTGGAAAGCGCTGCGGCTCTCCAAGCCTCGACCGCTCCACCAGAACGTCGCCAATGGAGTATTGAGGAAAGCTGTCGAGCCCAAGCCCGTCTACTACCCGGGCCATCCGGGGGTGCATGCCGGGCCAGAACCAGGAAGGTCCAAGGTCAAAGTCACCAGTCGATGGTTCGCCTGTTGCGCCGACGGACAGGATGCGTCCCCCAAAACGCTGGCGGGCCTCAAACAGCTCGAAATCGACTTCCGCGTCTTGCAGAAGTCTTGCTGCGTAGAGGCCCGAAAGGCCTCCTCCGACAATCGCCACCGTCGTTCGCATGGGAGTGTGTTGTTCCGACTGCTCTTCGAGATCGCCGTCTGGTGATCGAGAATGGGCGATTTACCTCACTCGCCACCTACTCATTTCGGGGAAATATGACCCAGTTGTGCGCTTGGTAGCAAGTTTGACGGGCCCTGCCCACTGCCCTTTAGCGACAGGTTAGTGCTCCACGCACGGCCACCCCTTCACATGCAAGTTCTGCCTCTCCGGCAATGCCGCGGAACCGAGACACCCAGACGCCAGTCGCGCCGATCTGCTCCAGCATCACGAAACCAAACTGCGACTGGCTGACGCCATCCTCCAACAGTGCAGAGCCCGTTGTCATGCCAGCCAGTGGCTGGGAGATCTGCGGGTCCAGTGACGTCCCCCCGGTCCCCACGACCAGTTGGCTGGGGCCGTCGTGAGCAATCGCCAGCGCTTCGAAGGCGTGGATGTGGCCCGAGACGACTTGCACGACCTGCCGGAGGTCAACGCCCGCCGCCGCATCCTGAAGGGACTGCGTCAGGAGCTTGAGCGTCTTCCCGTCGAGATTGCCCCTGATCCCCCAGATCGGCATGTGCGTCACAATCCAGGCTCCCCTCGCCGAGGCTGCGGAAAGTGTCTCCAGCTGCGCATGGTAGTCCGCGACACGATCGGCGGACTCTGCGGCTCCTTCGCTGCTGTCCAGCATGAAGAGCCTCAGTGCGCCGAGCGATATCCAGTAGGGACGGGTCGAGGCGGAACAGGCTGGGGAAAGCGGGCGCGGGTCGAGAAAGCGGAAGTAGCCGCCACCTGCCCGGCTGCATAACTCGTGATCGCCGCGGACGACGACCCAGGGCGCCGCCGCCAGCAGAGGCGCCGCTGGATCGAAGAAGTCCGCACGCCACGTGCGCCAATTGTCGCCAGATGGGCTCCCCTGACATCCTGCAACTCCGTCAGGGCATGGCATCTCCCGGTACAGGTAGTCTCCGACGTGGATGACGACCTGCGGCGATGAGGCGGCGGCGGCGCGCGCGACGGCCGCGAAGGGCCAGGCCACACTGTCATTGCAGGACTGAAGTGGGTAATCCTTCTTCATCCGACAGCCGCTGTCTCCAAGGACCACCATTCGGGTGAGTGGACTGGTCGGCTGGAGGGGAAGGCGTCTACCCTCGACGGCGGCATTCCTAGCCGCCGGTGGCAAGACCGCCTCACACACGGTCACGGGGAAGTCGGCGCCGGAGGCTTCCGCACGGAGGCTCATGCTCGAGCTCTTTCCGTCAACCGTGATCGCGGGGCACTGGGCGTCCGTCGTAATCACGCGCGCCGTTCCAATGCCCCCCTCACCGAGCACCACATAGGCGGACTCAACCCCCGCACCCGCCGGAGAGTTCGCCACTGCCATGCAGAGTGCTAAGATAGGCGACACCAAGAACTTGGCCGCAGACAACGCTTTCACGACAACCCTTGATCTAAAAACAATGAGACCTCCGAAAACCTCAACCAGCTGTACCTTCTTGGAGGACTCGCAGCACAACTTCGCTTAGCGAGAAATCCTGCGCCGGCTAATGACGCGTCCATCTCTTGATCTCAGGACAACTTCGAAGCGGCTTCCGCTCCGCCAGCCGCGGTACACGAAATATCTTCCCCTGCAATCGATGCGGCGGACATCGCGGAACCCGCGGTTCCTCAATAGACGTTCACCATCACGGCAGGAAATGCCGCGTCCGTTGCTGATGGAACTGCCGACATTGATGTTGATAGTGACGGAGCTGGCCGAGACTGGCAGGGCGTTTGGCGCGGAGAGGAACAGGAGCGCAACTGTCAAGCTGACGATTATCCGCAAACGCATGTGGCTACCCTCCGCCAATCGATAGTTCATATGGCGGTATGTCTGGGCATGCAATTGGCAACACAGGTCGCCTCTAGCCATTTCCCGAGAGCCGCAATTGCGTAGGTTGCCGATAATGTCAGAAGCGATCTGCAAAAACTGGAGCAGATCAACAGTGTGTATCTGGGGTCCACTGTGTTGAACGTCGCAAGCGCAATCTTGGAGGAGCCGGCAGTCGTGCTGGATTTTGAGGATTGAACTCGCATTCGTGCCACGACTTAAGCGATAAGCCGGCCATCATCTTCATCCCGCCTGATGCGCCGGGCGATTGACTTTATCCTGTACGCTACTGCGATTGTCCGACCAAATCTGTGCGGCCACCTTAAGCGCATCGATACCCTGCGCCGCCGACCACACGCCCGTCCCCGTGCTGCTGGGGTTCCCGGTGATGCGTTGAGCAAACGTCACGGTGAACTCATCCGAGACCTTGCGCCCGAGTGGGATCGGCTGTGCGAACTTCAGGTGGTGGGTACGCGCGCGGTTCCGCCCGCAGATTTCGCTGCCGCCTGCAGTGAGCGCGGGCTCCGTTGCGCCAACACCGCGTCTGTATTGAAAAAGATATTATTACAATCATAAGGTGCAGGTTGGCAAATTGCCGGTCCCCCGGGAAATTCCGCTCCACCGACGGCTCCGCGTCAGCGGCCGGCTTATCGCAGACGACAACGCGGGCGAGATGACTGGATACCTGAGTGACAGATACCCGGCGGGCCTCTCTAGCTCTTGGGGCACCGCGCCGTAAGGTCCTGCGCCATCAGGACGTTCCGCCTCGATGGCGTGAAGTCTCCGTAGACGTGGTCCAGCCATAACTTGACATAGCTTCTCGGATTTTCCCGGCAGAAGACGTCTGGCGCAAGCTTCCGCAGCGTCGGCAACCTGTTCCAGGGCACATTCGGGAAGGTGTGGTGCTCGTGGTGGTAGCCGGTATTGAACAGGAAGAGGTTCTGGAACCGGTAGTCCGAGAAGGTCGGGTCGACGTCATTCATGCCCTCGTGCTCGCTCAAGGACTGGCCGAGGTTCGAGACGCCCATCTTCCCGAGGAACAGGGAGAGCGACCAGTTGTGATAGAGCCAGCCCAGGAACCCGAATGCGAGGAACAGGAAGACGTTCACGGCAAGCGACACGGCCACGAAGAGGAGCGTGAGATTGCGCGGTACCTTTCGCGCGCCGATGTGGCGGCTCTTGTCCTTCACCGTGAGGCCCGAGGCCTTCTCGTAGAGCGGGATGAGGATCTTGTCCGAGAAGATGAAGCCGAACGGCAAGAGGTGAAGCACCAGCGTCAGCAGCGTCAGGAGGTGCTGCGTCGTGGGATTGGACGCCTTGATCTTGCGGCGCGCGTTGAAGCTGCAGATGTCCTCGTGCTCGTAGTCACGCTCGTAGTTGCCGAGGAATGGGTGATGGCTGGTGACGTGCTCATACTGATAGGTGAGTTGCTTGCCGAACGAGGCGAGGATGAGTTCCAAGCCCAGGTCAAATGCGAGCTTGGGGCCCGACCGGTGGAAGACAAGCCGATGCGCCGTCTCATGCAGGAGCGCTCCCGCGGAGTGGATGATGAACTGGCCAAAGAAGAATGCGCCCAGAAAGCACCAGAGCAAGTTGCTCAGCCCGACCAGGTAGGCCATGCCCCAATGGAGGGCGAGCAGGACGGGGATGGCAAGTGCAGTCCACGGATTGGGGCCTGCGAGGCTGCGAGCATCGGGGTGGCGGTTGACGACATCCTTCCGCTGCATGTTGTGGCGCAGGGCCTGCGTGGAAATGTGTTCCAATCCAATCTCCTTCACGGCGCCGGGCAATGCTTCCGGCGCTGGTGTTGAGGCATATAGAGCAGATTTCTGGCAAGTTCTCGCGGAAATCAACGGCAATTACTTGGGCACCATTCGCGGGCCCTGAGACAGGCACGACTTGCGGAGCTTAGAACAGGGAAGGGCACTCGATGTTCTGAGAATGCAGGGCTGCCAGCCGCACTCATGCAAGATTTGCAGAGCTTGGCTCGACGCCCAACGATCCATGACCTATGACACCGTCCTCACTGTGAGTGAGTAGCTCGGTGGAGACGGCAATGACAGACCTGCCCTACGCGATGGCGGCGACAAAGGCGGGCGGTCCGGAGGTTGTGCAGCGCACGGACCTGAGCCTCCCGGAACCCGGCCCGGGCGAGGTGCAGATTGCGCACCGCGCGATCGGAGTGAATTTCATCGACTGCTACTTCCGCTCCGGCCTCTACCCGTGGCCGGATCCGCAACAGCTGATACCAGGTGCCGAGGCCTCTGGGGTCGTCAGTGCGGTGGGTGCCGGCGTCACGGGGTTGAAAGAGGGTGATCGCGTCGCCTACACGCTCCCCAACAACGCCTACGCCAGCGCCCGCAACATCGCGGCCGCGCATGTCGTGAGGCTGCCGGACGGCATTTCCTTTGAGACCGCAGCCTCGGTCATGCTGAAGGGCCTCACCACCCGCTACCTCCTGAAGGACAGCTTCTCGCTGCAACCGGGGCAGAGGGTATTGTTCCACGCCGCAGCCGGGGGCGTGGGCCTGATCGCCGGGCAGTGGATGAACGCCATCGGCGTCGAGTCAGTCGGCACGGCCGGCGGTCCCGAGAAATGCGCCCTCGCGAAATCACATGGCTTTGCAGACGTCATCGACTACCGCCAGGAAGACTTCCTCGAAGCCACAAGGCAGATGGTTCCGGAGGGCTTTCATGTCGTCTACGACTCGGTCGGCAAGGATACGCTGCTCAAGTCGCTGAAGTGCCTCAAGCTCCACGGCACGCTGGTCAATTTCGGGCAATCCTCGGGCGCCGTGACGGACTTCAAAATTTCGGATCTTGCCGCCGGCTCCTTTCACATCACGCGGCCGGTGCTCTTCCACTTCACCAGCAACCGCCAGTGGCTCGAGCGGGGAACGGCTGAGCTCTTTGGCCTCATCATGGATGGCCGTATCCGGGTGCAAACCCACAGCGCGCCACTGACCACCGCCGCGAAGGTGCACGCCGACCTTGAAGGCCGCCGCACCACCGGTTCAACCGTACTCATTCCCTGATCTCCCGAGGAGGCACTCTTGGCAGTTGGCACGAATATCTGGACCTGGTGGGACGGCCGCTGGCAGCAGGGCGACATACCCGTGATGAAGGCCGCCGACCACGGCACGTGGCTCGGCACCCTCGTCTTTGATGGCGCGCGCGCATTCGAGGGGCTGATGCCGGACCTCGACCTTCATCTCGCCCGCCTCAACAACTCCGCTGTCGCCATGGGTCTCAGCCCGGTCTTTTCAGTTGATGAGATGACGGCGCTCACGGCGGAGGGCATGCGCCTCCTGGGCAAGGACCGGCCCGTATACATCCGCCCCATGGCCTGGTCGACCGGGAACGGCCCCGGCGTCGTGGCGCCCAACCCCGACTCGACGGTCTTCTGTCTCTGCCTCGAGGAACTGCCGATGGCCGCTCCAACGGCGGCGGTGACGGTGACGACGACGCAATTCACCCGCCCAACGATTACCTCCGCCCTCGTCAACGCCAAGGCAGCCTGCCTCTATCCCAACAACGCCCGCATGCTGCGCGAGGCCTTCTCCAAGGGCTTCAACAACGTCTTGGCGCTAGACCCGCTCGGCAACGTGGCAGAAACGGCAACGGCGAACGTGTTCATGGTGAAGGACGGCGTGGTGAAGACGCCCGTACCCAACGGTACCTTCCTTAACGGCATCACCCGTCAGCGCGTCATCAAACTGCTGCGGGCAGATGGCGTCGAGCTTCAGGAATGCACGCTGTCGCTGCAGGACTTCCGCCAGGCCGACGAAGTCTTCATGGCCGGCAATATTTCTAAGGTGACACGCGTCTCGCGGTTTGATGATATTGCCTATCACAGCCACGTCCTGTCCGACAGGGCGCGGGATATCTATTGGAAGTGGGCCGCCACGGGCCACCGCCTCTGAGGACGGAAGGACCAACGAATGTCGACCGTGAAACTGATCGAGGATGCCGAGAAGGACCCGCGCGTCAAGGCCGTGTTCGACGACATCCGCACCACGCGGAAGTCTGACTTCATCAACAACTTCTGGCTCTACCTCGCCTTCGACCCGCAACTCCTCGAGGAGACGTGGTTCGGCGTCAAGTCGGTGATGGCCGTGCCTTCTGCACTCGATCCAGTCACGAAGGAACTCGTCTACATCGCGGTGTCGATCACCAATTCCTGCCGCTACTGCGTGCACTCACACACGGCAGCGGCACGCGCCAAGGGGATGACGGAGGACATGTATGCCGACCTTCTGCGTGTTGTCTCAACGGCGGGCCGCACCAACCAGTTGCTCAACGCGCTGCAGGTGCCGGTGGACGAGGCATTTGATTTCGAATGATGGGCGCTGTCTTGCCTGTCGGGAGTGAGTGAACAATGGCGGGTGGAAGTACCCACGGTCTTTGGAGCCAGGAACGCATCGTGCTTGCGCTGGCGGTAGCGCTGTTCGCCGTGGCGGCGATCTTCCTGCCGGGCTTTCGCGACATCGGCAACCTGATTTCCATCGTCCACTCCGTATCGGTGCTGGGCCTTCTCGCCGTCGGCATGGCCATCGTCATCATTGGCCGCGGCATCGACCTCTCGGCAGTCGCCATCATGGCGATGTCGGCCGCCTGGTACTTGCAGTTGCTGAACGACGGATGGAGCGAGTGGCAAGCCTTGGGAGCAACCGGCGCCGGCGTGCTCGCCATCGGCCTCGTCAACGGCTTCCTTGTCGCCTACGCGGATGTGCCTGCAATCTTTGCCACCCTCGCGACGGGCTCCTTCGTCTTCGGCTTCGTGCGTTCGCGCCTCATCACGCAGGATGCCGTTCCGGTACCTCCAGGCAACTGGCTTGAGCAGCTGAGCGGCCTCCACCCCTTGGGCATTCCGCCCGAGGTCTTCATCTTCGGTGGTGCCTGCTTTCTGGCTTATCTCTTCCTGCGCTTCACCAAGTGGGGACGTTATGTCTACTACATGGGTGACAACCTGCTGGCAGCACGCAACATGGGCATCCCGGTGCGTCCAATGAACCTGCTGCGCTATGTCATTTCAGCCTTCATCGCACTGATCGCCGGCCTGCTCACCGCCTCGAGCCTGCATTCGATGAACACCCGCATCGTCAACTCGACGCTGCTCTACGACATCATCCTCGTCGTGGTCATCGGTGGCATCGGGCTCTCGGGCGGCAAGGGCGGCATGCGCAACGTCATCGTGGGCGCCATTCTCATCGGCATCATGCAGAATGCGATGACCATCATCGACATTCCCAATCTCTACCAGAACCTCATCAAGGCGACGATCCTGCTCATCGCCATCGTCATCGACAGCCTTGTCAACCCGCGGGATGAGCAAACCGCCCAGCAGGGCGACATCTGACAAACAGGAGAGCAACAATGAAACTGAATACACTGCTTGCCACGCTTGCTGCTTCGGCGGTTCTGGCCTTCACGGCCCCTGTCACGCAGGCGTTTGCCGACGACGATCCGGGTCCCGCCGCCTACGAGGCCGCGATGAAGGGCAAGCGCGTAGCGCTCGTGCCGCTCGCCATGGGCTTCGACCTGGCGCAGGGTTGGGCTGCCATCCTGAAGCGTGAAGTGGAGGCCTTCGGCGGCACCTTGGAGACGCGTGACCCGAACTGGTCGACGGAAGCCGGCGCCCAGGCCATTACCGAGCTGATCTCGTCGGAGAACAAGCCGGACGTGCTCATTGTGATGGCTTTCGATCTCAACTCCTACTCGAAGCTGCTGAAGAAGGCCCAGGCCGAGGGTATCTACGTCATCCTCATCGACAATCCCGCGAACTTCAAGGCCGACGCATATGTCGGAGGCGATTGGACAAAGCTTGGTATGCTTGAGGCTGAAGCCGTCATCAAGGGCTGTGGCGACAAGTCGTCGAAGAAGATCGGCCTCGTGCAGGGTGACGAGGTGAATGCCACCAGTCTCTACCAGTATGCCGGCATCATGAAGGTACTGGAACAGCACAAGGACTACCAGGTCGTCGCCAAGCCCGACTCAAACTGGGACGCCACCACCTCGCGCAACGTGACCGCCACCATGCTGCAACAAAACCCCGACATCTGCGGCATCATCGACTTCTGGGACGGCGACGCAACGGGCGCGGCCGCAGCGATCCGCGACGCGGGCAAGCAGGACCAGATCTTCCTCGTCACCACGGGTGGCGGTGAAGAAACGAACACCTGCGCCAACGTGGCAAACGGCACCTTCGACGCCGTCGTCTCGACCGAGCTCTACAATGAGAGCGAGGCGATGGTGGCGATGATCAAGTACCTGCTGCAGTCCGGCCAGCCGCCCGGCACCGCCTCGCCCTATATCTACACGCTGATGAACACTGTAACGAAGGATAACCTCAACCCGCGCAGCTGCTGGAGCCTGAAGGGCCTTCAGGCCGCCGCCGAAGCGAAGTAACGAAGTGTTGTGGGCGGCCCAGGCACGGCCGCCCGTCCCTCATTCCGCTGCCCCATGGATCACGCATGACTTTCCGCGAACGGCTTCAAGCCTGGCGCTACAATTATATTCCGGACCACGTCATCGGCGAGATCCTGAGCAAGCGCTGGGCGGACAACGCCATTCCCTTCCTGGCACTGGTCACCGTCATCGCGGTGTTCGGCACGGCCATACCTGGCTTCTTCAATCCATTTTCGCTGCTCGAATCGACGCGCCAACTTGGCGAGTTTGCGATCGTCGTCATGGGCCTCACCGTGGTCATGCTGGCGGGTGGCATCGACCTCTCGGTGGGCTCGATGTTCGCGCTCTCGGCCTTCAGCGCTGTTGCCGCCTTCTTCATCTTCCACCAGCCTGTGGCCGTCGCTTTCCTTGCGGCACTTGCCACAGGGGGCCTGTTCGGAGCCGCCAATGGTTATCTCATCGGCTATATGCGTCTCCGTGCCTTCCTGACGACACTGGTAACGCTGGTCATCGGTCGTGCGATCTACGACATTCTGGTGGTCAATTACGGTTCCGTCATACAGACGTCGACCGCCTCTTCCGATATATGGGACTTCATCGGAGACGGTGACATCCACGGCATCTCGATCCCCGTGGCCGCTGCGGCCGTTCTTGCCATCATCTTCCACGTAGCACTCACCCGCTCGCGACCCGGCTGGCACATCCTGGCGGTCGGCGGATCGCGCCGCTCGGCGCACAATTCCGGCATCCGGGTGCGCCAGTCGGTGTTCATGTCGTACGTTGTCTCCGGCCTGTGCTGCGGCCTGGCCGGCTTTCTCATCGCCTGCCGCCTGTCAGGTGCGGGTCCCGGCACCGGCCTCAACCAGGAAATCCTCGCCATCACAGCGGCGGTCGTCGGTGGCAACTCGCTGGGTGGCGGTCGCGGCTCGATAGCCAAAGCGCTGATGGGCGCCATCATCGTGCTGGTGATGAACAACGGCCTCATCCGGCTCGGTTATGGCACCGGCACCAACCAGATGGTGCTGGGCATCATGCTGGCGGCCGCCGTGATCCTCGACATCCGCTGGCTCAAGAACCGCCACAAGGTATTGAACGAAGTTTACGTCGCCCCTGTCTACCACCGCATGGGCGAGACACTCTCGGCAGAGCCCGGGTCGGAAAGCCCCTACGCGCTGAACAACCGAATTGCCAATACCGAATACATCGGCCTGGGTGAGCTCGAGGGGCCTGAGGACGTGGTCCTCGACCGCGATGACAATCTCTACTGCGGCACGCGCCACGGCGAAATCGTCCGCTTCTTCGCGCCCGACTACAGGCGTTCGGAGATATTTGCCCACACCGGCGGCTTTCCTCTTGGCCTCGCCATCGATCGTGATGGCAACATCATCTCCTGCATCGGTGCCATGGGTCTCTACTCGATTTCGCCTCGGGGCGAGGTGAAGCAACTCTCTGCGGAAACCGACCGCTCCTACACCTCGATCGTCGACGATGCCCGGTTGCGCGATCCCAACGACCTCGACATCGCACCTGACGGCAAGATCTACTTCACGGACTCGACCACCCGCTACGACGCCCATGACTGGGTGATCGACTCGATCGAGAACCGGGCTACGGGGCGCCTGCTGGTCTTCGATCCCAAGACTGGCAAGACAAAGACGCTGCTCGAGAGTTATCGCTACACCAACGGCGTCTGCATGGCGCACGACGGAAAGTCTCTGTTCTTCGCCGAGAGCTGGGCCTGCAGCGTGCACCGTTACTGGTTTGAGGGCCCGAAGGCCGGCACGGCGGAATGCGTGATCAAGGATATGCCAGGCTACCCCGACAACATCAATCGCGCTTCCGATGGCACCTACTGGATGGCCTGGCTCGGTATGCGCACGCCGAGCTTTGACCTTGCCCTGCGCAGCCCCAGCTTCCGCAAGCGCATGACGCGCCGCCTGCCGCAGGATGAGTGGCTATTCCCCAACATCAATACCGGCGGTGTGGTCAAATTCAACGAGCGTGGCGAGATTATCGAGACGCTGGGCGACATGACCGGGCAGAGCCACCCGATGGTTACCTCAATGCGCGAGCACAAGGGCTATCTCTACGTCGGGGGCATCCTCAACAACCGCATCGGGCGTCTGAAGCTCGAGAATGCGGACCCTGACTGGACTGGTGCCAATTCCTACTGGGGAGCAACGTCATGAGCCTCCTCGACCCCATCCTCGATCTGTTCCGCGGCAAGGCCGTCACCATTCCGCCGATGGACGGCGCGCTGAAGCCCAACACCGCGCTCGATGATGGCGAAGTTGTCGCAGCAGCTCTGGCGCCTGACAACCTCGCAGTGCTGCGAGGCGTGCCAATCTATTCGAGCCATCGCGAGATCCGTCAACTTGGGTATGACCACGCTGTTGTTGGAACCTGCCCGGCGGATGTCTCCGCCATTGCCGTCGCGGAGGACGGAACGCTCGCCGTCGGCCTCGAGGACGGGAGCCTCAAGATAGGGGACAGGATGGTTGAAGGCTTCAACGGCATTACCGCCCTCGCTTTCCAAGGGAATAATCTCTACGTCACGAACGGATCAGACCACTTCCGGCCCAGTCAGTGGGTAAGCGACCTCATGCACCGCAATGCATCAGGCTCAGTATGGGAGGTCGACGTGAAGGGCGGCCAGCGCCGCAAGCTGGCGGGCGGGCTGGCCTATGCGAATGGCGTTGTCGTCGATGCCGCCAACAACAGGCTCATCGTCAGTGAGAGCTGGCGTCACCGCCTGTCTGCCGTGCCACTTGCCGGCGGCAACGCAACGGAAGTGCTGGGCCGGCTTCCAGCCTATCCGGGTCGCATCACCTCTGCACCGCGTGGCTACTTGCTCGCTCTCTTCGCACCGCTCAACCGCCTCGTCGAATTCGTCCTGCAGGAGCCGCAGTATCGGGCCGACATGATGCGCGAAATTGACAGCCGCTTCTGGATTGCCCCCACCCTGTCGCCGCCCCACAGCTTCCTGGAACCGCTGCAGAACGGCGGTGTTCGTAGCATGGGTGTGCACAAGCCGTGGTCGCCCAGCCGTTCATATGGCCTCGTCGCGACACTCGACAATGCGCTGCAGCCGATGACGAGTTACCACAGCCGTGCCAACGGCCGCTTCCATGGCGTGACCTCCGCCCTCGCCGTGGATGGCGCAATCCTAGCGACTTCAAAGGGTGGCAATCACATCATCAGCGTGCAGGCCGGCGAGGGAGCATCATGATGCAACCCGTCATCGAGCTGCGGAAAATGACCAAGGCCTATCGCGGCGTTCCCGCCGTGAAGGACGTTGACTTCACCTTGATGAAGGGTGAGGTGCATGCGCTCCTGGGCGAGAATGGCGCTGGCAAGTCCACGCTTACAAAGATCATGGCCGGCGTCGTCGAAGCTACCTCCGGCGAGATCCTGCACAACGGCCAGAAGGTGGCCTTTGCCAACCCTCATGAGGCCCTACAGAACGGTATTGCCATGGTATTCCAGGAGACGAGCCTCGTCCCCTCGATGACGGTGGCACAGAATATCTATTTGGGCGAGGAGAGGTTCCTCAATCGCTTGCGCGGGATTTATATCGCCGCGCAGCAGTTCCTACAGTCGCTTAACTTCAGCGTTGATCCCACGGCGTCAGTTTCGGCTCTTGGTGCTGCCAAACGCCAGATGGTGGAGATCGCCCGCGCCGTTCATCACAAGGCAGACGTCATCATCTTCGATGAACCAACAGCGACGCTGACGCCCGAGGAGAAGCGTCACTTCTTTGCTCTGATGAAGCGCCTCAAGGCCTCCGGCGTATCCATTGTCTTCATTACCCATGCGCTTGAGGAGGCACTCGCCCATGCCGATCGCATCTCGATCCTGCGCGACGGCGAGTTGATCGAGACCGGCCCTGCCGCAGACTTTGACCGCAACATGGTGGTGCGCGCCATGGTGGGCCGTGCGCTGACGGGCGAGATCTACAACAGGCGGCGCGAAGCCTCAGACCTCCGCAAGCGTGGCCGCCAGATCCTTTCAGTGCGTGACGTCTCGATGGGCAATATGGTGCGCAACAACTCCTTCTCGATCTTCGAGGGTCAGATCACTGGCGTCTTCGGGCTCGTCGGATCGGGGCGCACCGAGACATTCAAGATCGTATCTGGGATCTACAAGCGCGACTTCCTGCGCGGCGGCGAGATCGAGTTCGATGGCCGCCCGGTGCGCTACAACGTTCCCGTCCACGCCGTGCGCGATGGCATCGTCTACGTGACAGAGGACCGCAAGCTCGAAGGTTTCTTCGAGACCATGTCGATCGCCGAGAATTTCTATTCCGGGCCATTGGCAGCCGACCTCACGCGCTCAAGTGTGATATCTTTCGCCGAGATGCGCGAGATCTCAGCTGAATGGTCAAGGCGGCTGGGCGTTAAGGCGATCAATGACAATGCCCGCGTCGTGGAACTGTCCGGCGGCAATCAGCAGAAGGTCGTTATCGGCAAGGGCCTCGCGCAACGCCCGAAGCTCGTCATCTTTGATGAGCCGACGCGAGGCGTGGATGTCGGCGCCATCGCCGAGATCCACCGCTTCATCAACCAACTGGCTGACGAGGGTCTCGCGGTCGTAGTGATCTCCAGCTATCTCCCCGAGGTCATGAACCTCTCGGACCGCATCCTCGTGTGCCGTCAGGGGCGGGTGGTGGAAGAAATATCTCCTGTGGAGGCAACCGAGGAGAAAATCATGTTTGCGGCCGTCCACTAGCTCACCCTGTCGGTTCTAGTGCTAGAGTAGGAATGCGTTGCCGGGTCGACTCGGTGGTCGTCGGCAGGCAATTGGACAAGGCTCGGTGCTAAGCTGGATGATTGAACCCTGTGTCGATGTAGGGTTCCCAAAACATGACCGATTCCCGCATCATGCTGACGACATTGCTGTCGGTCGGCTCTCGCTCGCGAAATGAGAGCTCCATGCAGATCTCGGTGTTCATGCCGCCCGCCTTCTGGATTGTTTCAATGAGCTTTTGCGGCTGGATGCGGCCATCCTTGTTATGCTGCTCAGTGAACGGCCAGTGCCCGCCCTTGTTCATGGACGACTGCTTGACATGAATGATCGGCGACTCAATGGGAAACGCAGCCGCCCACGCATAAGGGTCAGTGTCCCGAGGGTCGGTTGAAGTCACGTCACCGTGATCAATGTCGACGATCATGCGGAAAGGCAGGGCAAGGCCCGCTGCGGCGAGGCGCTTGTCGAAGCTTCGGCACTCGGCAATGGTATGACCGAACTCGCGACCCACCGACATGGGCTCCCAGAATACATAGGAGAGGCCCGCTGCCTTCGCGTGTTCAGCCACTTCTGCCCAGCAGTCGATCACAATTTCAATCAGTTCCTCGCGGCGACCGACATCGTCATAGTCCTTCTGCGTGAAGATCGCGAACTGTGATCCCATGGACTCCGCGCCGATGGCACCTGCAATGTCGGCCAAGGTCTTGAACCAGTCGACATAGTAGCGCCGCACATCGGCGTCAGGGTGGCCCATATGGTTGAGACGTGTGAAGGTGCTGGTCATCACGGAGGTGGCGCGAATGCCGGTCCGTCTGAATGCGGCCTGAAACTGGCGCTCACGCTTGGCAATCGTCGCCGATGGCCACGATGGATTGAGAAACTCCGGAACAAGCTGGACGTAGCCAGCCTTGATCTTGTATGCGAGCGTGTCGCAAACGTCATCGACGTCCGCAAAGCGGTTCACGAGCGGATTGGTATTGACCGAGAGACGTAGCGTCATAACTTTCTCCATACTCTTCGGCTAGCGAGACTTGCTCATGATCTCGCTGATGGCTTGCGGCACATCTCCGAAGCTTGACAGGAGCGCATCTGGTGCCAGGGTGTCGAGCGGTATCTTGGAATATCCGTAGGTGAGTGCAATCACTGGCATCCCCGCGGCTTTCGCGGCGGCCACATCCACCTCCGAGTCACCAACAAAGAGGGCAGGATGCCGACCTCCTGCTGCCTTTACCGTTTCAGAAAGCTGGCGTGGGTCAGGCTTGCCAACACCAAAGGTGTCTGGTCCGGATACGACTCCGAAGAACCTTGAAAGACCAAGGTCTTCCACGATGCTGGTAGCGAATTTCTCCCGCTTGTTGGTGCAAACACCCATGCTCCAGCCTTGGCTCTTAGCACTTCGAGTGTTTCAACAACTCCGGGATAAGGTCGCGTCAGCCTGGTAAGGCGGGAAGCATAGATATCCATGAACCGGGCGAGGTCGATTGCTATGTCACCTTCGTCCTCGCTCTCACCCCGGAGCTTCAGGGCATTGCGCACCAGATTGGCAATGCCGTGTCCGATTAACTGCCGGCCAGTAGCGATACCAATTGGGGATAAGTCCTTCTCGGCCATCAGAGTGTCGAGCGAGCCTGAAAGGTCGCCAGCGCTATCCACCAATGTACCATCGAGGTCGAAAAGAAGTGTTCCAGGGGGATTTGCCATCATCACTCAACCCGCACTCCGGACTGTTGCCGCCACAAGCCTGGCCACGAGCGAGGCGGATTCGAACTGGGGAAGGTGGCCAACCAGCGGAAGACGATGCGAGGCAACATGGGGAGGAATCTCGTCGGCATAGGATGTCGGTATGATGCCGTCCTCCTGGCCTACGATCAAGCGGAGGGGTCCAGTATAGCGATCGAGTGCGTCCCTGATCGAGAAGAGCTGCGTGTTGCCGGCGAACAGTTTGGCGGCAAGCCTGCCCTGCGCCGCAACAAGGGGAGAGGCTTCGCGCGCCGCGATCGTAGCCCGCACAAGTGCGCCCGGCAGCATGGCGGGCCTATGCACGAGTTTCTCCAACCAAGGCTTGAGCTCTGCTTCCGAGTTCGCGGCCAAAAAGCCTGATACAAATTCACCATTGATGAGTGGGCCGAGACCCGCTGGTGAAATGAGCGCCAGAGAGCGAACATCCAGATCACCTCCACCGGCCAGGGAGGCGGCCACAGCGGCTCCCAGGGAGTGGCCCACTAGATGAAGTCTGCTTACTCCGGCGGCTCGAAGCGTATCGTTAACAGAGGCAACCAATGTGTCAAAATCGTCTGGACCGACAGCAAGGTTTGCTCCATGGCCCGGCAGATCGAGGGCGAGAACGGGGTTGGTGAGAGCGAGGTGCAGGATAAAGGGGCGCCAGGCCGACAGATCAGCACCGAATCCATGGATGAGCACGACGGGGTCGCCGGAGCCTTGCTGCAGACTACGCAGGTCGCTTCCGTCACCCTCCTTTGTGAGAGTTCTCCCGGTCGCGCGATGCTTTTCGACAACGGCCTCGATGTCCTTCTTGACGACTGCGCCATGAGGGCCTGAACCCTGAACATCTCCCACCCGCACTCCGGCTTCCTTGGCGATGCGGCGAGCGAGGGGTGATGAGCCGACAGAGCTTCCATAGCCTTGGGCTGAAGCAGCAACTTCAACCGGCGCCTTGCTGGCTGTCTCGCCTGCGGTACTGGTTGGTTGGTGAATGCCGAGGTTGGTGGAAGGAGCTTCTCCAGCTTCGCCGACCATAATCAATGGCTGAAGGACGGTAGCTGTATCACCGACCTTGTACCTCACCTCAATGACTGTTCCGGTTTCAAAAGCCTCGACTTCAAAGGTCGCCTTTTCTGACTCGACTTCGGCAACGATGTCGCCCTTCTTGATCTTGTCGCCGAGCTTGACGTTTATAGCGGTTATCTTGCCTTCTGTAAGATCCTGTCCGACCTGCGGCATGAGAATGGGACGCGCCATGATGATTCCTCTCTCAGGGGACGCGGTGCCGGACGGCTTCCGCCGACAGCGCCACGCGCTCTAAAGTCCTACGTGTTTGGCCAGTGTTCCTGACAACGGGTGCTGTGCCTTGCCGGACGGTTGGATAAGTCCGCGAGAAAGTGCGTCACTTCCGGAGTCATTGTGCTGCAGTGGCATCTGACTTAAGGTGAAGGCTGCGCCTGACGGCCGCAATGATGTTAGGCAGCTGCGGAATGCTTGCCTTCTCAAGTTCGAGGTTGAAAGGCACAGGAACATTGAGGCCTGCGACGATCTCGATGGGCGCATCCAAATGATAGAATGCCTCTTCCTGGATGATGGAGGCAATGTCTGAGGCCACGCCGCCGCGGCGCACGGCTTCCTGGACGATAACCACGCGATTGGTCTTGGCGACGGAGGCAAGAATAGCTGCCTTGTCGAGCGGTACCAGCGTGCGCGGATCGAGTACTTCGGCGTCGATCCCCTCCTCTGCCAGCTTGGCCGCAGCTTCCAGAGCTCTGGGTATCATGTTCGACCAGGCGATGATGGTCACGTCCTTTCCAGGGCGCTTTATGTCAGCTTTTCCAAACTCAATGACATGCTCGCCGTCAGGCACAAGCCCTTTGGTCATGTAGAGGTGCTTGTGCTCGAGGAACATGACCGGATCAGATTGCCGAAGCGCATACTTGAGCAGGCCCTTGGCATCGGCAGGAACCGACGGCATGACAACTTTGAGTCCGGGAATGTGGTAAAACAGCGCTTCGAGGCTCTGCGAGTGCTGCGCTGCAACGCCCCCACCGGTGCCGCCCTGTGTGCGCATGACGAATGGTACACGTCCATCACCACCCGTCATCAGTCTAAATTTTGCGGCCTGATTGACGAGCATGTCCATGCCAAGCATGGCAAAATCAACATAGAGGATCTCGACAACAGGCCGAGCGCCCGCGATGGCGGCTCCGACGCCTACGCCAATCATGCCAGCTTCGGCTATGGGCGTGTCTCGAACACGATGCGGGCCATACTTGGCGAGAAGCCCCTCCGTGACCTTGTAGGAACCACCCCTTTCGGCAATTCCCTCACCAATGATGAACACCGTCGGATCGCGTTGCATCTCTTCATCAAGAGCTTCCCTCAGCGCGTCACGGTACATGATTTCTCTGGACATATTTGTTCTTTCGATCCGGGATCAGTAGTCGGCTGCGAATTCTTCGAACTCGGCCATGGTGATCTCTCGACTGGCCTTGGAAAATTCGACGGCATCCTCGAATTCCTTGCGGATCTCGTCTTCAATCGCCTCGATCTTCGATTGCTCGATGCCCGACATCTCGGTCAGGGCATTCCTGGCGCGGTCGACCGGATCTCGTTCCTTGTAATAGGCCAGTTCATCGGCCGGCATGTACTTTCCAGGATCGTTCACGTGATGCCCCATGTGGCGGAACGTCTTGGCCTCGATCAGGATCGGACCCTTTCCTTCACGACACTTGCGCACGGCTTCTTTGGTCAACTCATAGACGGCAAGTGGATCGTTGCCATCGACCTGGTGGCTTTCCACACCGATGCTGAGACCGCGCTTGTAGAGGTCTGCATCGCGTGTCGATTCCTCGATGCGCGTCGACACGGCGTAACGATTGTTCTCGATCACCAGTACAAAAGCCAGGTTCCAAATGGCAGCGAGGTTCAGCGATTCAAGGAATGTGCCGTTGTTCGAGGCACCGTCAGTGGAAAAGGTCACCGTCACCGCGTCGGAGCCCTTGATCTGGGCCGCCAGCGCAGCACCTACGCCCAGTGGTGTGCCCGCACCCACGATGCCATTCGCACCCAGATTGCCGTTGTGAATGTCGGCGATATGCATCGAGCCGCCATAACCTCGGCAGTAGCCGGTTTCCTTCTGCAGCAACTCGGCAACCATGCGTTTCACGTCAGCGCCCCAGGCGATGCAGTGGCCATGCCCGCGGTGGGTGGATGCAATGTAGTCTCCCTCCCTTAGCGCTGCACAAACGCCAGTGGCGATGCCCTCTTGTCCAAGGTAGGGGTGAAAATATCCACGGATGAGACCTTGACGGTAAAGCTTGATGCCTTCAGTTTCAAAAACGCGGATCTTGAATGCTGTTCTGAAAAGTTTCTCCAGGAGCTCCGGGTCCGGCACATTTGGTCTTTTTTTCTGTAAAGACATGGGTTTTTAGAACTCCACTGGCGGAAACAGTTGATGTCTTGAGCTCGTAACATTGACAAAATCCATTGTCGAGGGAAATTTCCTTCTTGGTGATTTGCTTTATAGGGTCACCGCCCAAGAGATCGCTGACGTCTCAGGGGAGAAACTTTTCTTCGGTCTGGATGGGTGTTAGCAGTATTGTCTGTCGGCAGGCCGCATGCGTGAGCACACAAGAAAATGACCGAGAAACCTGAGCGTACCGAGCTTCCCCAGGGCAACTTGCTGGAGCGGATTCAGGAGAGATACGGCTCCCTGCGCAAATCAGAGCGAATCGTGGCCGATTTTCTGCGCTTGAATGCTGGCACCCGGCTCGATTCTTCGATTACCGAACTCGGCCGTGCGCTTGGCGTGAGCGAAGCGACCATCAGCCGGGTGAGCCGCGCCCTGGGCTATGAAGGCTACCCCGATCTCAAGCTCTCGGTTGCGGAGGGAACGCGCAGCAAGAGTGAATACGCCAACATTCCCCTGGAGATAGATGGCAACGACAGTCTTGTAAGAACCAGCGGCAAGTTGGCGACACTGCTGATCCAGGCGTTGGAGGGCACCCAGCGGATGCTGGATGCGCATCGGTTGGAGCAGGCGGTGGAAGCCCTGCATAAGGCGCGGAGAATAGTGTTCGTAGGCGTCGGCGGCGGCGCGGCGATTTGCGATGAGGCGGCCCACTTGTTCATCAAGGCGGGCTTTGACGCGACGAGCTATCGCGACGGCTATACCCAGACCATCATCTCTGCGAACCTCTCAGCAGGGGACGTGATGGTGGGCATTTCACATACGGGCACGACGGTAACAGTGGCGGATGCCATGCTGCTGGCTCGCGAAAACGGCGCAACGACGATTGCGATCACGAGCGATGCATCGTCTGCTGTAGCGAACGCCGGAACGGTTTGCCTGACTACCTGGGGAGCGTCACAGCACGTTGTTCCACTATATGGTGACTTCCTCGAGGGACGATTGAGCCAATTGTTTCTGATCGATCTTCTCTATGTCGGGCTTCTCTTCAGGGCTGGCGAAACCACGGCGCAAAATCTGCGCAGGACGGGTGCCGCACTTGAGGACCACTATCGGCACGTTGCCAGAAGCAAATGAGAGCGGCGTCTTCTGGGCTGCTCATCCCACCAGTGACTGACAAGTACCTATGTCGATATCATGATTTAGGTCAGCCACGATCACGTCTGCTTGGGTGAAATCTTCGTCGGCAGTATAGGACGAGATCGTGACAATACAATTCATGCCCGCAGCCTTCGCCGCGCGAAGACCATTGTTGCTGTCCTCGATCACGACGCAGCGACTGGGAGATAGGCCACGCTTCTCTGCGGCGAGATTGTAGATGTCCGGGGCAGGCTTCTTCGCAGCGACAACGTCACCGGCGAAGACAGTAATCAACTTTGAGCGCTCGGACCCGAGCAGCACGTTGACGACGGATTGGACCGCACGTTCGTTCGAGGTGGAGCAGACCGCGAGGGTGACGCCACCGGCGATCGCTTCATCGATGAGGCGTGCGACGCCGGGCCGCAAAGGTAGCCCTCCCTTGGCGATCAAATTCATGAAGATATCGGTCTTGAGTTTGTGCAGCTTCGCAATCAAGGCATCCCGGTCTGGCTGCTCGACAGGCCAGCCAGTCTCATCGAAATGCCGTCGCATGCGTTCCTTGCCACCAGCGGTTAGCAGCAACTCGCCGTAGCGCTCCACACTCCAATGGGTCGAGAGACTGGCCTGCTTGAACGCTTCGTTGAAGGCAACGCGATGGCCATCACGTTCAGTGTCGACAAGCACGCCGTCGCAGTCGAAAATCAGGGCCTGGAGCATCTAGCCCTCGAGGCCTGCAGCATGGGAAGCCTTGCCCTTGGAACCAAAGGCCGTGATCATGTCGCAAACATCGTTCTTCATGGCCTCGTATTGGCCACTCAAGAAGGGCAGCGGCTCCTCAAGCTTCGGGTTCTGCTTTCGCACATCGATGAAGCCCTCGATGAAGCGATGCTTGTGCATGGTCGAAATGTTGACCTTTGCACAACCAGCGGCGATACACTTGTCGAACTGCTCCTGGCTCAGTCCTGTGCCACCATGTAGCGCAATGGGGATGGGAATGGCTGTCGTGATGCGTTTCAAGAGATCATAGGCGATCTTCGGCTGACCCTTGTAGAAGCCGTGGGCAGTGCCGATTGCCGGCGCAAACACGGCAAGGTTCGGCATGTTCTCGACAAAATTCACGCACTCATCAAAGTTTGCAAGAATGGCCGAGTCCTCTGCGACGAATTTGTCGTCCTCAACGCCACCGATGGCGCCGATCTCTGCTTCGAGGCCAACGCCTGCAGCCTCCGTCAACTTGTAGACGGCTTCCGATTTCTGCTTGTTGTCGGCGAAAGGCAGTGATGAGCCATCGAACATCACGGACGTCCAGCCCGCGTCGATGCAGCCTTTTATGGTGTCAACATTATTGCAGTGATCAAGATGCAACGCGACTGGAACCGGCACGTCCTCCGCCAACATGCGAACCCAGGTCGCGATCGGCTTGAAGCCCCAGTGCTTGATGGTTTTGACCGATACCTGGACAATCATCGGTGCATCGAGGGCCGCAGCCGCCTCCACGATCGAGCGCGCGCTGTTGTAGTCGATCATATTGAAGGCCGCGATGCCATAGCCCGCCTTCTGCGCCCGCTTCAGCATGGGCCCCATCGTCACAAAAGTCATAAGCCTCCACCCTGTCCGTCAGTTGCGTTTCAGCAGTGGAAGCATGGCTAGCAGATGACACCATGCCTGTAAATAATTTCCGTCGGACAAGATCACATCGCTCGACACAGCTGCATTGAATGAGGACACAAGTCACTAATTAATTGATAAACATAGAAATATTGTCCGGAAATAGGCTGTGAAGTCTTGCAAATCATTTTATTACAGAAACGAAAATGCCGCCCTCGCTTTCGCGAGGGCGGCATCAGCTTCAGCGCTTGTCAGTCAGACAGGTCTTACTTCTGCCAGGACTTGATCAGCTCGTCGTAGTTGACGGTCATCGGCTTTTCCTTTTCGTTCGCAACGGGCAGCTGCGGGGCGAGGTTGCCTGCCTTCACAGCTTCAGCGTTCCAGTAGGCCAGATCATGCTCCTCAGCGAGAACTGGACCCTTGTCACCCTGCACGCCAGACTTCTCGATGCGGGCGAGCACCTTTTCCTGCTCGGCGCAAAGAGCGTCCATTGCTTCCTGCGGCGTCTTAGCGCCGGAAGAGGCGTCACCGATGTTCTGCCACCAGAGCTGAGCCAGCTTCGGATAGTCAGGAACGTTGGTGCCGGTGGGCGACCACTGCAGACGGGCCGGCGAGCGATAGAACTCGATCAGGCCGCCGAGCTTGGGCGCACGGTCGGTAAAGTGCTGGTTGTCGAGAGTCGACTGACGGATGAAGGTCAGGCCGACATCGCTCTTCTTGGAGTCCACCGTCTTCGAGACAACGAACTGCGCGTAGAGCCATGCTGCCTTTGCACGATCATCCGGGGTCGACTTCAGAATGGTCCAGGAGCCAGCGTCCTGATAACCAAGCTTCATGCCATCCTTCCAGTAGACGCCATGCGGCGAAGGAGCCATGCGCCACTTCGGGGTGCCGTCAGCATTCACGACCGGCAGGCCATCCTTCACGGTGTCTGCCGTGAAGACAGTGTACCAGAAGATCTGCTGCGCGATAGAACCCTGAGCAGGCAACGGGCCAGCTTCGCCGAAGGTCATGCCCTGCGCTTCCGGCGGGGCATACTTCTTCAGCCACTCGAGGTACTTGGTAATGGCATAGACCGAGGCAGGGCCATTGGTGTCGCCGCCGCGGGCCACGCAGGAGCCGACGGGCTGCGACTTGTCGTTGACCTTGATGCCCCACTCGTCGACAGGAAGGCCGTTCGGAATGCCCTTGTCGCCGTTGCCGGCCATCGAGAGCCATGCATCGGTGAAGCGCCAGCCAAGGGACGGATCCTTCTTGCCGTAGTCCATGTGGCCATAGACTTTCTTGCCGTCGACTTCACGGCCGGTGAAGAACTCGGCGATGTCTTCATAGGCAGACCAGTTCACCGGCACGCCAAGGTCGTAGCCATACTTGGCCTTGAAGTCGGCCTTGTTCTTCTCGTCGTTGAACCAGTCATAACGGAACCAGTAAAGGTTCGCGAACTGCTGGTCAGGCAGCTGATAGAGCTTGCCGTCCGGGGCAGTCGTGAAGGACTTGCCGATGAAGTCATCCACATCCAGCATCGGATTTGTGACGTCCTTGCCTTCATTCGCCATCCAGTCGGTGAGGCTGCGGGCCTGCTGGTAGCGCCAGTGCGTGCCGATCAGGTCCGAGTCGTTGACATAGGCGTCATAGATGTTTTCGCCCGACTGCATCTGTGTCTGCAGCTTTTCGACGACGTCACCTTCGCCGATCAGATCATGGGTGACCTTGATACCGGTGATGTCGGCAAAGGCCTTGGCGAGAACCTTGGATTCATATTCATGGGTCGGGATAGTTTCCGACACCACCTTGATTTCCATGCCGGCGAAGGGCTTGGCAGCGTCCACGAACCACTGCAATTCCTTTTCCTGGTCGGCACGCGAGAGCGACGACAGTCCGTTGATTTCAGTGTCGAGGAATGCTTTGGCCTCATCCATTCCGGCATGTGCAGGACCGCACAGAGCCATCGCAAACAAGGCACTCGATAGAAATAGTTTCTTACGCATCGTTTCCTCCAATTTGTCGTTTTTGCTTCAAGAGAGCCGCCCAGTTGGCTGGACCACCCGTCAGCTGCTTCCTAGACATACCTGAACACGAGAACCGTGTAGACAAGTGACAAGGCAACAGCCCACCACAGATTGAGGTTTGTGAACCCCAACCAAGCGATATGAATAAAGGCACTTCCAAGCAGCGATATGAACAGCCGGTCACCGCGGGTCGTTTCAAAGTGCAAGATACCGACCCTCGGATTTCCGCCGGGAGAGACATACTCCCACACACCCATGCCGATCAGCAGCAAGAAAATGGTCGCGAAAAAGAGAAAGGTTGGCAGTGTCCAGGCCATCCATGAGAAATCCATCGTCTCGCTCCTCAAACGCGGCCCAGGGCAAAGCCCTTGGCGATATAGTTGCGAACAAACCAGATCACCAGCACGCCGGGTATCAGCGTGAGCGAGCCCGCGGCTGCAAGCACGCCCCAGTCCATGCCCGAGGCCGAAACCGTCCGCGTCATGATGGCCGCAATGGGCTTTGCAACCGTCGTCGTCAGCGTGCGCGCGATCAACAATTCCACCCATGAGAACATGAAGCAGAAGAAGGCCGCAACGCCGATACCAGACGCAATCATCGGAATGAAGATCTTCAGGAAGAAGGTGGGGAAGCTGTAGCCATCGATATACGCGGTTTCATCGATTTCCTTCGGGATGCCCGACATGAAACCCTCGAGAATCCAGATCGCCAGCGGAATGTTGAACAGGCAGTGCGCAAGCGCCACAGCAAGATGTGTGTCGATCAGGCCGAAGGCCGAATAGAGCTGGAAGAAGGGCAGCGCAAACACGGCGGCCGGCGCCATTCGGTTGGTGAGAAGCCAGAAGAAGAGATGCTTGTCGCCCAGAAACCGGTAGCGCGAGAAGGCATAAGCTGCAGGCAGCGCAACAGCCACCGAGAACACCGTGTTCATGACCACGTAGATCATCGAGTTGATGTAGCCCGAGTACCACGAGGCATCGGTAAAGATGACCTTGTAATTGCGCAGCGTCGGTTCCTGGGGCAGCAGCGAGAAGCTGTTCATGATTTCCACGTTGTTCTTGAAGCTGATCACGATCAGCCAATAGACGGGGATCATCAGAAACAGGATGTAGAGTGTAGGCACCAGCCAGGCGAGCTTGCTTCGCCCCGGGCTGGCATGCGCGATGCCTTGCGGAGTTTGGGCTGTCGCATGCCCGGTTGCCGGTAGAGCTGCGGTCTGATCCATTGTCATGATGCAGTCGCCTCAGTTTTCAGCGTCGCTGCTCGTCATGACGGTATAGAATACCCATGAGAGCAGCAGGATGATCAGGAAGTAGATCAGTGACATCGCAGCGGCCGGTCCAAGGTCGAACTGGCCGATCGCCATCTTCACGAGATCGATCGAAAGGAAGGTCGTGGAAGTGCCCGGGCCACCGCCGGTAACCACGAAGGGCTCCGTATAGATCATGAAGGAGTCCATGAAGCGCAACAGGAACGCGATCAGCAGCACGCGCTTCATCTTGGGGAGTTGGATGTAGCGGAACACTGACCAGCGGGACGCTCCGTCGATGCGCGCGGCCTGGTAATAGGCGTCTGGAATGGAGACGAGGCCGGCATAGGCCAGCAACACCACCAGGCTGGTCCAGTGCCAGACATCCATGACCACAACGGTGATCCACGCATGAAGAGGATCGGAGGCATAGTTGAACTGAATGCCGATCTTGGCGAGGCTGTAGCCGAGAAGGCCGATGTCAGACCGGCAGAGCAACTGCCAGATGGTGCCCACCACGTTCCAAGGAATGAGAAGCGGCATGGCCATGGTGACGAGGCAGATCGGCACCCAGATGCCGCGGCGCGGCATGTTCAGCGCGATGAAGACGCCGAGCGGAATTTCGATCAGAAGAACGATGGCTGAGAACAGGAGGTTGCGGTACAGCGCGCCCCAGAATCGTTCAGACTCGAGGATTTCGGTGAACCACTCTGTTCCTGCCCAGAAGAACTGGTTGTTCCCGAACGTGTCTTGCACAGAGTAGTTGACCACCGTCATCAACGGAACGATGGCCGAGAAGGCGACGATCAGGAAGGCCGGCAGAACCATGAACCAGGCTTTGTTGTTCCAGGTCTTTTCCATGATCAGGCCTCCCGTCCGACGCGCCAGGAATCGGCATAGATGTTAACGCCTTCGGGACGGAACACGACATGGGGGTCCGCCGGGATCTCGGCTTCCTCCTTGACGACGATCGATACGGCCTGGCCGGCAAAATCGGCGCGGACGATCTTCAGGCGGCCGATATCTTCCACCTTGCGGATGCTGAGGGGAAAGCCAGTGCGCGAGATTTCCATGAATTCCGGCCTGATGCCGAGCTCTGCTTTCTGGCCATCCTTGATCTTCGGAGCGTAGCCGAGATCAATATGCATGCCACCCACATGGGCCTGGCTACCATCGACCTTCACCGGAAAGACATTCATGCCCGGTGATCCGATGAAATAACCTACAAAAGTGTGCTTGGGCTTCTCGAACAATTCGGCCGGCGTGCCGATCTGAACGATCTGGCCATCATACATTACCACCACCTTGTCGGCGAATGTGAGCGCCTCGGTCTGGTCATGCGTCACATAGACCATGGTAAACGCCGACTGGCGGTGAAGGCTCTTCAGCTGCGAACGAAGAACCCATTTCATGTGCGGGTCGATCACGGTCAGAGGTTCGTCGAAGAGAATTGCGTTCACATCGGCACGAACGAGGCCGCGTCCAAGCGAAATCTTCTGCTTAAGGTCCGCAGTAAGGCCTCGGGCCTTCTTCTGTGCGCGGTCTGTCAGCTCCAGCATGCCGAGAATTTCCCGCACACGCTTGTCGACCTGGTCTTCCGGAACGTGCCTGTTGCGCAGCGGAAAAGCGAGATTGTCGTAGACGGTCATCGTGTCATAGACGACGGGAAACTGGAACACCTGCGCGATGTTGCGCTCTTCAGTGGACAGTTGGGTGACATCCTGTCCGTTGAAGAGGATGCGCCCTTCCGAAGGTCGCACCAGTCCTGAAATGATGTTGAGCAGCGTGGTCTTGCCACAACCCGATGGCCCCAGCAGTGCATATGCGCCGCCATCGTTCCACTCGTGGTTCACCTCGCGCAGGGCATAATCATGCGGAGACGTCGGGCGCATCCCATAGGCGTGACGGATGTGTTCGAGATTGATCCTGGCCATTACCCTGCCCTCACCCGTCTTGCCGTGTTGTTGCAGATGCCCGGGAAGCCAAAGATCTGCCATCTTCGCCGAACGCCATCAAGTGACGGGTGTCAACGAAGACATCAATATCGAGTGATGGATCAAGGTCACGCACGCCGTGCGACAGCATCACCCAGCGCGACTTGCCGTGGCGAACGTGGATGAAGCTCTCGGATCCGGCGATTTCTGAAATCTGTGTGGTGACGGCCAGATGTGGCGCGCCGGCAAACGGCGCGGAGAGTGACAGGTGATGCGGTTGTATTGCCAAGGTGACGGGGCCGTCAGCGATCCCGGCGAGTTGCCTAGGCACCGGCAGCGTACGGGCGGGCTGCTGCCCCTCCGCGCCTGAATCCCAGTCCACCAGGGCAAATTGCTCTCCACGCTTGATCGCCGCCACGGTGTTGAGCGGCGGATCGGCGAAAGTGCTGGCTGTGATCAGATCATGTGGATGGCGATAGACCGATATTGTCTTGCCGAACTGGCTCACCCGGCCCTCGTGGAGAGTTGCCGTATTGCCGCCCAGGAGCAGGGCCTCCGATGGTTCCGTCGTAGCATAGACGAAGATCGATCCTGAGGCAGCAAAGATCTTGGGAAGCTCCTCGCGCATTTCCTCCCGAAGCTTGTAATCGAGATTTGCGAGAGGCTCATCCAGCAACACCAGTCCGGCCTTCTTCACGATGGCACGCGCCAGCGCTGTGCGCTGCTGCTGGCCGCCCGAAAGGCTGAGCGGGAGACGTTGAAGGAAGGGTGTGAGGCGCATGAGCTCCGCCACCTTCTTCACTTCGCGGTCAATCACGTCGCGCTTTTCACCGGCAACCTTCAGCGGAGATGCGATGTTGTCGTAAACAGTCATCGACGGGTAGTTGATGAACTGCTGATAGACCATGGCCACATTGCGGTTCTGCACCGAAACGCCGGCGACATTCTTGCCATCGAAGCGGACTTCACCGGTGGTCGGTTTCTCGAGGCCTGCCATGAGCCGCAGCAGTGTCGTCTTGCCAGACAGCGTTGGTCCCAGAAGCACATTCAGGCTGCCGCGCTCCAGCACCAGGTTGGTCGGATGGATATGCGTCTGGGCGCCGGACACCTTGGTGATGTCAATAAGCTCAAGCATGGAATGCCGCACCTCTCGGCGTCTGTCGCGATATGTAGAACGATTGGTTCATGCGGCCGATGCCTTCCTGGCTGGTGTATCCGGTTGTAGCGTCGTTGCACGCTTGGTCTTCTTCCACGCAGCGACGCTTGTCTCGACCGCCGAACAGTAAAGGGCATACTTGTCGGACAGCGCCCCTGCTCGATCCGGGTCTGGCTCAAGCCTGCTCTCGACTTTCACCATGTTCTTGATGGCGCTTGGAACATCCTTGTAGGCACCGGTCGCAACGGCACCGCAGATTGCGCCGCCCTTGGCTCCAAGTTCCGTACCGCTGGCGATTTCGACGGGAAGACCAAGACCATCGGCAAACATCTGTGACCATACTCGGCTTCGTGAAGGACCGCCCGCAAGGCGAATGACATCGGGTTGGGCAGCATCGGGGCCATTGAGGAGATAGGTGAGGTCGGTGCGATGAGCGAACACGACCCCCTCATAGATAGCCCTCAGGAGGTCAGGCATTGTTGAACTTGCGGTGAGGCCGGCAAAGCCAGCCGGTGCGCCGCGCGGCCCGTCATAAAGGAAGGGAAAAAACTGGATGCGGCTCTCACGCGGAAGCGTTCCCGCCACCATTTCATTGCAGATCTCATAGATGCTGCGGCCCTGCGCACGGGCCAGGTCAGCCTCTGCCCGCATCGCGGTCTTGCAGAACCACTCGAGATTGCTCGCAGACGTCGGTGTGGCCGTTGTTGCCAGGATCTGGCCGGCTACGGGATAGGGTGTCTGGATATGGGGAAGCGGGCTCAGTGCCGGCTTGCGGTGCAACGTGGAATGAATGCTGAAGGTGCCGGCGACAGCCGCAAGCTGGCTGGCCTGCTGCACACCGGATGCCAGCGAGCAGCCAACCACATCATAAACTCCGCGGACAACCGGCGTTCCAGCCTTGAGGCCGGTTTGTGCGGCAACGTTGTCGTTGATCTTGCCAGCCACTTCCGTGGGCGAGCCAACCGGCGGAAGCTTGCTCAGCCAGCCTTCAAGTGATGTCAGCTTGAAGACATCCGACGAAATCTCCGAACGGCTTACATTGAGTATGCCTGCGCAGCCCGCATCGGTCGGATCGGTTGAAATGTCGCCACACAGCCGAAAGCGCAGGTAATCCTTGCATGACAGCACGTGAGCCGTGCGGCCGAGGGTGCCGGGTTCATTGGCCTGCATCCAGGCCAGAATGGCAAGTGTCTGCCCCGGCCAAACTTGCTGCTCGATCAGGTCCGAAACCTGTTCCCGAAGGCCGGTTTCATTCCAGTATTCGATGAGCGGAACGGAGCGCGTATCGGTTGAGACAAGCCCATTGCGCACAGGCGCGCCATCGCGATCGATCAGGTAGACGCCACCACCATAGCCCGATGGCGTGATGGCTATGATATCGGCGGGATTGGTTCCGGTCCTGTCCAGGAGGGTTCGGATGGACAGGCACGTTGCGGCCCACATGTGGTCTGCATCGCGCTCGGTCCAGCCCTGTTCGGGCAAAAGCATGACGTTCGGTTGCCGTTCGCAGGCAATTTCATTGCCCGCGACGTCAAACAGCACGACCTTGGTCATCGTACCGCCGGCATCAATGCCGATCAGGCGCTCTCGCAATATCCCTCCCTTCCGACCGGTCCGCTGTGTTTACAGTCTGACATGGGCAACAAGGCCTGCCCGATCTTGTTGGGGCTCAGGCTAGTTCAAGGAAAAGCATTGTCAATCCGCAACGGCAGAAAATTATTTTATGGCATAAGCATTTGTTTTTAGTGGATTATGACTTTTGCCATTCTGCAGGATCGGCATTTTCCCATTTAACCAGAAATAAAATTTCCGTATTATGGCGTGAATTGAAGCCCACATGAAAGAGTGACCGTGCGCAACCGGAATGAAGTGCTCAGTTTACTGCGCGAGCAGCAGGCATCGGTCACGCCTGTGCTCATCGCAGGTGCTGGAATCAATGGCATCGGCCTCTATCGGGATCTCGCCCTGCAGGGCGTCCCGGCAGTCCTTATCGACAAGGGGGATTTTTCCTCCGGCACCAGTGCAGCACCGTCACGGCTCATCCACGGCGGTCTGCGCTATCTCGAAACCGGGGAATTTTCTCTCGTAAGGGAAAGCGTCATCGAACGAAACCACCTGCTTATGAATGCTTCGCACCTCGTCAAGCCGCTTCCCACCTGGGTACCGGGGTTCAGCTGGTTCGGCGGTGCATCTTCGGCCGTGCTGCGTTTCCTTGGTCTGAAGAAGAGCCCGGGAGCAAAGGGCATCCTCGTCGTGAAGCTCGGGCTCGTTTTCTACGACTGGTTCTCGCGCGGCACCCGCACCATGCCGAAGCATCGCATCGTATCCCGCTCGGCCAGCCTCAAGCAGATGCCGATGCTCTCCCAGTCAGTCTGTGCCGTCGCTGAGTATTATGATGCGAGGCTCGTGCATCCGGAGCGGCTTGCCCTCGAGCTCATCAAGAATGCCGAGCGAGACTGCCCGGCCTCTGTTGCCATTCCCTACCTCTCGCTCGCGGGAATGGAGGGAGACCGCGTCATACTCAAAGATGAAATCTCCCAGGAGAGCTTCACCATCCAAGCTAGCGCGGTGGTGAATTGTGCCGGAGCATGGGCCGACGTCGTCAACCGCAAGCTTGGCATCGATGAGCGGTTGATCGGCGGAACGCGCGGCTCTCACCTCGTGATGCGCAGGCCTGATCTTTCCGCCCAGCTCGGTGAGTGCATGTTGTATTTCGAGACGCACGATCATCGTGCCTGCCTGGTCTACCCCCTCGATGATGATCTCATTCTCCTCGGCACCACGGATATCCGTGATGAATCGCCAGACAGCCCTGTCTGCTCCAGCGAAGAAATCGACTATCTGTTCAAGGTTCTGGACGAGGTTCTGCCCGGCAGCAATGCAAGGCGGGACGAGATCGTCTTTGCCTATTCCGGCATCAGGCCATTGCCCCGCAGTAATGACTCCGCGACTGGCGCCATCAGCCGTGACCACGCCTTCAAGGTGTTTGAGCCTGAGGGCAGCCGCCCCTTTCCCGTGATGACGTTGGTGGGTGGAAAGTGGACAACCTACCGTGCCTGTGCGGAGGACAATTGCAAGGTGTTGCTGCAACGAATGGGCCTGCCGCATCTGCGCAGTACGCTTGACCAGCCGATCGGCGGAAGTGCCGGACTTCCAAGAGACGAGCAAGGACTTCGCGATTTCGCAGCACAAATTGCGCGGCACTCAAAAATTCAGGACAAGGTGGCTGCAGATCTTGTCAGCCGCTACGGCAGCCAGGCGGGCGATGTTGCCCACGCCGTCGCGCAGGCGCCGAGGCCACTTGCCGGAAACCCTCGTTACTTTGAAGGCGAAATCCGCTGGATCATCCGCGACGAACGTACAACGCGACTCTCTGACATCATTCTGCGGCGCACCCTGTTGCCATTCGAGGATGGCTTGTCAAAGCCCCTGATCGAGGACATCGCAGGCATTGCCGCTACCGAACTGGGGTGGAGCGATGAGCGGCTCAGCATGGAAACCGAGGAAGCATTGAGCGCCCTGACCGCGCTCCATCGCGTTCCTTCACTCAACGCAACGCAGTCAGAGCCGCTTTCCCAGTGAGGCTGACGTTCGCCTGACTTCGGGGATCGCCTGCAGCCAGTCTGCATAGGCATCGGCGTAGTGCTGCGCAAAATTGCGGTCCGGTTCAATCGTACGGCTTATCTTGGGAAGCTGCAGAACCGCCATCGGATCAGCGCCGGTATTGGCAATCAGGGCAAGGCGGGCAGCACCGAAGGCAGCGCCCAGTTCACTGGAAGCAGGAACGCGAAGCTCGACACCGAGGCAGGTGGCGATCATCGACAGCCAGAGATCGGAACGCGAGCCACCGCCGATGGCAAGCAAGCGGTCAATCGAGGTTCCGGTGGCGCGGAAGGCATCCGCACACTCGCGCAAGGCAAAGGCAACGCCCTGCATCACCGCCCGTGTCAGTGTGGCATCGTCTGTCGAGTGCTGGAGTCCGATCAGTGCGGCCCGGATCTCGGCATCGCTGCGCGGCGACCAGCAGCCATCGAGAAACGGCACGAACAGCACCTGGCTCGGGGCCCCAGGAACCGAACCAAGCTCCATCACCAATTCCACGGGGCTGCGCTTCAGCAGGCGGGCAAGCCAGTTGAGGCACGAGGTGGCGGAGAGAATGACGGACATCTGGTGCCAGACACCCGGCACCGAATGGCAAAGCGCTTCAATCGCGAAGTCGTGGCTCGTTCGGGCTTGCTGCATGGCCACGAACAGCACGCCTGATGTGCCGAGAGAGACTGTGCCCTCACCCTCGGAAATCACTCCTGTTCCACATGCCCCGCAGGCATTGTCCCCACCTCCGGCAGCGATGGTGACAGGCCCATCGATGCCCCAGCGACTCGCGAGATCCCGGCGCAACTGGCCTGTCACTTCGGTCCCCTCGTGCAGGCTCGGCATCTGGTCCAGGCGCATGTCCGTGGCGGCAAGCAGCGTGTCGGACCACTCTCGCCGGGCGACATTCATCCACATGGTACCGCTGGAATCGGCCATGTCCGACGCCTTGTCGCCGGAAAGCAGCAGGCGAACATAGTCCTTCGGCAACAAAACCTTGGCCGTCCTGCGGAACACGTCTGGCTCATGATCGCGCAGCCACGCCAGTTTGCTTGCCGTAACCCCGGGCGTTGGCTTCCGGCAAGCGATGTCGACAATGCCGGGTACCCGGTTCGTGAGATCCGCGCACTGGCGCTCAGATCGCGTGTCGTTCCAGAGTATGGCCGGGCGGAGTGGCTTGTCATCCGTGCCAAGCACGGTTGCGCCATACATCTGGCCCGAAAGCCCGATGCCCTTGATGGCAGCCGTCTCACGCGGATTGTTGGCCGCCAGGCCATCAAGCGTCTGGCAGACTGCGGCCCACCAATGTTCCGGATCTTGTTCGGACCATCCGCGATGCGGGCGTGAAACCTCGAGTGGACGGGAAGACTGTTCGGCAATGATGTGCTGGTCGGCATCAATGAGGATGGATTTGACACCGGACGTACCGAGATCGATGCCAAGAAACATGCTAGAACCTCCACGCGTGCAGGGCATGGGCACTGTCCCGCACCAGGCCGCAGACTGTTCCACATCGCTTCCATGAGCGTCAACGACCGATCAGCGAACGTCCCGGCGCACCGTGATCTTTGTCTCATGGTGCCACTGGCAATGGAAAATTCATCCTGCAAAGGCCAGCGAGGCTCGCACCCACCCAATCACGTACTTGAATCATGCGGGTAAAGCCGCATAACATAAGGCCCAAATCGGCCGGATCGACGCTTCGATCCCACACCGGAACACATCTAGCGACCGACCGAAGTACTTTCTCAGGGAACAGCCGTGATCGACAGTAAACCAGGTTCTGCCGAATGATTTATGACCTTTTCATCATCGGCGGAGGCGTCAATGGCTGCGGCATCGCGCGTGATGCCTCCGGCCGTGGCCTGAAGGTATTCCTTGCCGAGCAGGGCGACCTCGCATCCGGCACGTCGAGCGCCTCGACCAAGCTCATCCATGGCGGCCTTCGTTACCTCGAGCATTATGAGTTCCGCCTCGTGCGCGAGGCGCTGATCGAGCGTGAAGTTCTCCTCAAGGCGGCGCCGCACATCATCTGGCCGCTGCGCTTCGTGCTGCCCTATCACAACGGCCTTCGCCCATGGCCCATTCTGCGCATGGGGCTGTTCCTCTATGATCACCTGGGTGGCCGCAAGATTCTCCCGCCCACCCGCAGCGTGAACCTGCGTACCGACGTGACGGGACAGCCGCTGAAGCCGCAATATGTTCGCGGCTACGAATACTCCGACTGCTGGGTTGAAGATGCACGCCTTGTCGTTCTGAACGCCCGCGATGCACAGGCAAAGGGCGCTGTGATCCGCACACGCAGCAAGTGCACCTCCGCACGACGCGTCGGGAACCTGTGGGAGATGACAATCGAAACCGAAAGTGGCTGCCTGGAAACGATACGCGCCAAGGCGTTGATCAATTCCGCCGGCCCCTGGGTAAGCCAGGTCCTGGGCGCTGTCGTCGGCCGCAACGATCCTGACAAGATCCGCATGGTGAAGGGCAGCCACATGGTCGTGGACAAGCTCTACGATCACGACCGTTGCTACATCTTCCAGAACGCCGATAGCCGCATCTGCTTCGCGATTCCCTATGAGCGCAACTTCACGCTAATCGGCACGACGGACGAGGACCACAAGGGCGACCCTGGCAAGCCACACATCTCCGAAGCGGAATCAGCATACCTTCTCAAGGCCGTGAGCGAGTACTTCAAGAAGCCCGTCACGCAGGACATGGTTCGCTGGGCCTATTCAGGCATCCGGCCACTCTACGACGACGGTGCCTCGAAGGCGCAGGAGGCGACACGCGACTATGTGCTGAAGCT
>Ga0114971_10000110_pt1 | contig 46128 bp, 67 predicted proteins | sample M_140625_MF_Meta_FD_87320 | JGI IMG/M metagenome (GOLD analysis project Ga0114971, IMG submission 87320) | Freshwater microbial communities from Lake Montjoie, Canada to study carbon cycling - M_140625_MF_MetaG | ecosystem: Environmental > Aquatic > Freshwater > Lake | place: Lake Montjoie... | reverse complement strand
TCTTAAGTACTACTCACGTGTTGGTATTCAATTTGATCAAGACAATGATTTTGATACAATGAATGCTAAGGCTAAGGGTTACGAAAGATACTCATTTGGCTGGACAGACCCTAGAGCAATCTATGGTGTTAACGGTCCTTAATTAGGACTTAATTAAAGTGCAGAGGGGGCGAGATAAAGTTCCCTCTAATCTTTATTTTAGGAGTATATATGTCATACCCAATAGAAGAAAAAAAAGGGAAACGCCCCCCTGTAAAAAAAGGCAAATAATTTAGTGTTCTCTGATGACGCTTAGAAATAAGCGTTGTTATAACATACAACGTCAAAGGAGATTTTTATGTCAAACCCAACAAGATATTCAAATGGTGTATCTACAAATGATGCACAGTATTTAAATGGTAACTATCCGTTACCGGCTCCATTCACTACAAGTGGTTCTAGTTTAACAGGTGTTGCTCAATATGCAAATGATTTTACAAATTCAGTTGCAGAGTATACAGTTACTGGTACCTCATCTACATTTGCTTTAACAGATGGTAATGGTGGTTTAGGTTTAATTACCCCAGGGGCAGCTTCTACAGCTACCGCTGCTTATAAAACAGCATCTAATGTTGCTTTTGTTGCTGGTAATCAAGTATGGTTCTCAACAAGAATTAAAGCTTCAGCAGTATCAGGTACTAAAGCATTCTATGTAGGTTTAAGAAATGGTTCAGCAGTAACTAATGGTTTATGGTTTGCTAAGGCAGCCTCATCAACTTCAGTTAACTTAGTAGCAACAGTTGCATCAGTAGCTACTACATTAGTAACAGGTGTTGCTACAGCAGCTGCTGATACATACCTTGAATTAGGTTATTATTTTGATGGTGTAGATCTATTAGTTTATTCTGATAATGTTGTAGTAGCTCGTGTTACTGCTCCAGTCATTGGTACAAATATACCTAGTGTTAATTTAGGTCCTGTAATGCAAATTACACCGACAGCTACTGATACATTAACAGTTGATTATATTTCTGCTTCTGTAGAAGTTACACGATAATAGGAGGCCATCATGGCTAATTCAGTACAGGTTCAAACACTAGTTGATAGTGAGCGTAATCTAGTTGTTAAATTAGTTGGTATCCTAGACACAAGTAACGTAAGTTTAGTAACCTTAATTGATCCAGCACTTGTTGCTGCGGTTAATGCTTCAGGTTTAAACTCACAACAACCTACTAAGGTAGCAATTAAAAAAGTAACTTATGATGTAGAAGATGGTCTAGCTGTTAATCTTTATTGGGATGCTTCTACAGATATTCCTATTTGGAGATTTGTAGGTAGAGGAAAAGTAATGGGAGAACAAATTGGTTTCTTACAAAACAATGCTGGTTCAGGTATAACTGGCAAAGTTTTATATGATACCGATGGTTATTCTTCAGGTTCTTTATCATTCAGTTTACTAATTGAATGTATTAAACAATGGAGTTAATATGATTACTTCTACTGCTAAAGTAAAACAAATGGAGATTTCTGCTATTGTTACAAGAGCAGATGGAACTATTGAAGATCTTGGAACAATTCAATATTGGCACAAGAACCCACTTAAACGTATTATATGGAGAATTAAAAAATGGCTACACTATTAGTCAATACAGGTAAGGCAATTGTAACCAATTACCTTGCTGGTGGCGCTGCTACACAACCAAAGTATATAGGCTGGGGTACAGGGGCAGGTACTACTGCTGCTACTGATACTACTCTATTTACAGAAACAGGTACTAGAGTAACAGGTACTACAACACAACAAACAACATCAACTACAAATGATACATATCAAGTTATTGGTACAGCTACTGCAGTAGGAACTGTAACAATTACTAATGCAGGTTTATTTGATGCAGTGTCTTCTGGTAACTTATTTGTTAAAGGTGACTTTACAGGTATTGGTTTAACATCAGGCGACAGCATTCAGTTTACTTTTAAAACTCAATTTAGTTAATATGATATGGCTCTTAATCAAAGGGCAATTAACGAAGAGGTTATTAATGGCGGACCTGTCCAACGAAATGTAATTCTCGTTGCGTACATTTACGTCAATCAAGTATATAGTTATGTTAGTGGAGCTATTAATAGTTTTTTCTTAAATGCAAATTCTATTAATAGTGCTTCCACACAAGATACTTATTTAAACTCAAGTATTACAAAACAAGCAAATAAATCTTTATTAAGTACTGTTTTAAGTACAGTAACACTAGCCTTTGGTTATGCTTTTCTTAAGGTACTATCTGTAGTCTCTACAGCAACTAGTTCGCTAGTTAAATTAATATCAACTACTAAAACTATTACTAGTACAACTGTAGTTACATTAATTAAAGAGCTTGCTAAGTTACTTAGTATAACAAGTACTAATACAACTACACTTACAAAAACTACTGCTTTATTAAAGACTTTAATTGCTACTGTAAGTAATTCCGTTTCTTTAGTTAAACAAGTAGGTAAACTTATAGTTTCAAATATAGTAACTTCATTAGCTACTATAACTAGAATTAACAATTATGTAAGAACTTTATCAGTTACTAGTACAGTTATAACAACAATAAGTAGATATATTGGTAAGATTGTTCTAGAAGTTGAAGTTGTTACAGCAACAATAATTACAGCTACTAATAGACTAGTTACTTTATTAGCTTATTCATCATCATCAGTTAGTCTTAAAAAAGGTGTAGCTAAAATTATACCTTTAGTAACATCCTCTGTAATAGCCTCTATTTCTTACATAAAGAGCTTTTTAAGGACCATTACAGCTTCAGTTAGTTCAACAGTTATTTTATTAGCAGCAAGATTCTATTATAGAACTTTATCTGTTGTGTCTACTGTGATTGCACTACTACAAAATACTATAGTAAAGACCTTGACAATTTCTGTAAATTGTGGTATTATATTAAGTAAGCTTATTAATAAATATATTACTTCAGTTTCTACAGCAATTGTAACTTTACTAGCTAATGCAATATCTTTTACTAGTTACCCAGTAGATAGACTTATTTATGCTGCTGATAGAATTAGACAAGTTACTGTAGTTAAATTCAGAACAATATTTATTGATAAGGATACTCGTGTATGAGTACAGCTTTTTCGTACAAAATAACCACAGAAAATGAACAGTTTACTTTTGACTTTTCACCTATTATGTCTTCTACTGAGACTATAGCCTCAGCTACATGTACAGTAGAAGTTGTCTCAGGAACTGATTCTAGTCCTTCTTCTATTAAAGTAGGGTCTCCTGCAATTAGTGGACAAACAGTAGCTCAAAGAGTTTCAGGTGGTTTAGATGGTGTTATCTATCGTCTTGAAGTATCAGCTACTACATCTTTAACAAATGTATATACTATTGTAGCTGACCTTCCAGTCTTATCTCCTCTTAACGTATAGGAGATTCCTTTGAGTTATACCCCAAGATACGACCGAGGAAACTGGATAGCAGACTGTGATGTCTGTGGTCGTAAGTATAAAGCAACAATGTTAACCCAACGTTGGGATGGTTTAATGTGTTGTGATGATGACTGGGAAATTCGTCAACCACAAGACTTTGTAAGAGGTGTTCCTGATACTCAGATTGCTCCTTGGTTAAGACCAGAGCCACCTGATCAGTTTATAACCTTTGCCTTTACATTTCCAGCAGTACTTATATCAGTAACCGAGACAGTAACTCTTAGTACTTTATTAACACCAAACCCACTTAAATCAACCAAAGCTATTAATGGCTCAGTTTTAAACACTATTACTTTAGGATAATATTATGGCAGGATTAAACTTATTTACCAATAATGCAGCAACCACACTAGCTTCTAGTATTTTAGTTGGTGCTACTTCATTAACCGTTGCGTCCGGTACAGGAGCATTATTTCCTACTTTAGCTGGAGGAGCATACTTTTACTGTACTCTTTCTAATACTGCAGCTACTACAATTGAAATTGTTAAAGTAACTGCTAGATCAACAGATACCTTTACAATTGTAAGAGCCCAAGATAATACAACTGCATCAGCATTTAGTGCAGGTGATAAAGTTGAACTTCGTTTAACTGCTATTGATTTACAAAACTTTCCTCAATTAGATTCTACTAATACCTTTGCATTAGCTCAAACATTTACTTCACCTATTGCTATTGCTTCTGGTGGTACTGGTGCTTCAACTTTAGCAGGTGCTAATATTGCTGTAACTAATGCAGCTAATTCATTTACAGCTAAACAAACATTTACAGGTGCAACAGCTTCCTTAGCTTCTGCATTTATTAATGCTACAGAATCTTCAACGATTTCTGCAACTGCCGCTACTAGCACTATCAACTATGATGTTACAACTCAATCAGTTCTTTATTACACAACATCAGCTTCAGGCAATTGGACAGTTAATATTAGAGGTAATGCAACAACATCTTTAAATACTCTAATGTCTACTAATGATTCACTTACGGTTGTATTCTTAGTAACACAAGGAGCTACAGCTTACTATAATAGTGCCTTACAAATTGATGGAGCTTCAGTTACACCTAAATATCAAGGTGGTACAGCATGGACAAGTGGTAATGCTTCAGGTATAGATGCTTACTCATATACTATTGTTAAAACAGGATCAGCAGCCTTCACAGTATTTGCAGCACAAACACAATTCAAATAGGAATTAGTTAATGTCACTATTGTCACGTCTAGCGGTAACTGCAGCAAAAGCCTACGGTGCTTTATCATCTAAAAGCGGTGTATCTGCATCCTATCTTGTTGTAGCTGGAGGTGGTGGTGGTGGCACTAATGAAGGTGGTGGTGGTGGAGCTGGTGGCTATTTAACTTCTACTGCAACTTTATCTATACTTACTACTTATACTGTTACAGTAGGAGCTGGTGGAGCTACAGGTGCACCAGGAGCTAATGGTTCTGTTTCATCTATTGCAGGCACAGGTTTAACTACAATATCATCTACAGGCGGTGGCGGTGGCGGTGATGGAGGTTCACCTGGTCGAGCTGGTGGTTCAGGTGGTGGTGGAGCAGGTGCTGGTGCTACAGGGCAAGTTGGCGGAACAGCTACATCAGGACAAGGAAATAATGGTGGCACTGGTTCAAGTAGCTTACCTAATTATGGTGGCGGAGGTGGCGGTGGCGCAGGAGCTGTTGGTGGAACAGGGTCATCAACTGCTGGTGGTGCTGGCGGAGCTGGCTCTGCATCTTCAATTTCAGGTTCTAGTGTAACTTATGCTGGTGGTGGTGGTGGTGGAACATTTAGTGGTGGAACTGCTGGAGCAGGTGGTGCAGGTGGTGGAGCTAATGGTAATTCTGCTACAGCAGCAACTGCTAATACAGGCGGTGGTGGTGGTGGAGGTAGTAATGTTCCTGTTGTGGGAGGTAGCACAGGCGGTTCAGGCATAGTCATCATATCTTACACATCTGCTACACCCAAATTTGTAGGCGGCACTCTTACTACTTCAGGTGGTAACCAAATACACACATTCACATCTTCAGGCACATTAAGCCCTCTTACACCTGTAACAGCTAGTTATCTAGTAGTGGCTGGTGGCGGTGGCGGAGGCTCTACAGGCGGTGGAGGTGGTGGTGCTGGTGGTTATTTAGCAAGCACAACAACTTTATATTCAGGTGCAACTTATGTAGTCACAGTTGGTGCTGGTGGAGCTAATGCACCAAGTGAAAATGTTGGAAACACAAATGGTGGAGATTCAGTTTTATCAGGAACAGGTATTACTACCATAACTTCTACTGGCGGTGGTAGAGGCTCATGTTCAGGAGGCACAAGTAACGCAGCACAAACAGGTGGTTCAGGCGGTGGTGGCGGTATGGGTAATCCATATACAGGCGGAGCTTCAGGTACAAGTGGTCAAGGTAGTGCAGGTGGAAATGGTTTCCAAACAGCATCTGCCTTTAATGGTGCAGGCGGAGGTGGCGGTGGTGCTAGTGCTGTTGGTGCAAATACTAATGCTGGAGGCACACAAGGTGGTAACGGTGGTGCTGGTAGTGCTTCTTCTATTTCAGGTTCATCAGTAACATACGCTGGTGGTGGAGGCGGTGGTTTAAGACCAAGTGGCACAGCTTCTTCAGGTGGTTCAGGAGGTGGAGGTGGCGGCGGTCATGCTAGCACTTTACCTTCAGCAGGAACTGCAAATACAGGCGGTGGTGGCGGTGGTGGCGGTACAACTGCTTCAGGTGCAGGCGGTAGCGGAACAGTTATCATCTCATACGCTGGCTCACAAGTATTTAACGGTGGTCTAGTCACATCATCAGGTGGTAATACGATCCACACATTTAACGCTACAGGTGCTTTAACACCAGTCACTAATAACCTAAACAACTCTTTAAGGTTTAGAAGTAGTGCTAGTGCTTATTTACAAAGAACGCCAACTGTAACAGGCAGCTTAACAACATGGACTGCAAGTTGCTGGTATAAAAATGGTGTAATGAATACTAATGAAACTTTATTCTCAAATGCAGTTGCATCTGACAGTATAGGTTTTAGGTCTGGTAGAGTTATAGAAATATACTTTGGAGCTGGTTCTGCTAATTTAGTTACTACTCAAGTATTTAGAGACCCTGCTGCTTGGTATCATATTGTTGTTGCTGTAGATACAACTCAAGCTACTGCGGCTAATAGAATTAAACTATATGTAAATGGTAACCAAGTAACAGCGTTTTCTACTGCTACTTATCCATCACAAAATTATCAAACATCTTTTAACAGAAGTGGATATAACCAAGAAATTGGTCGCAGGTCATCGGATGGTTCTTATCCAATAGATGGTTATTTTGCAGATATTAATTGGGTTGACGGTCAAGCACTAGAACCTTATTACTTTGGTAACAATGACGCATACGGTAATTGGAAACCAATTAAATACACAGGTATGTATGGCACTAATGGTTACTACCTAACCTTTGCTGATACTTCAGCTCTTACAACTTCATCTAATGCAGGACTAGGTAAAGACACAAGTGGTAACGGAAACTATTGGGCTACTAATGGTATATCTATTACTAGCGGCGTAACCTATGATGCTATGCTAGATGTGCCTACTAATACAAGTGCGACTGTGGCTAATTATTGTGTGTTAAATCCATTTCTAAAATATTCTGGTTTATCAGCACCTACAAATGGTAACTTAACTATTGCTGGTAATAGTGCTAATTGGAGGTCTATACTTTCATCTTTTGCAGTATCTAGCGGTAAATGGTATTGTGAAATTAATATGACAAGCGTATCTTCAGATGCTTTAGTTGGCATATTTAATATTAATACTGCTGCTGACTTAAATGAGTTGACTACTGTAGATAATAGACAGATAGCAAAATTTTCTGGTGGCTATGGTTATCAAAACAATGGTAATAAAATGAATAATAATACTGGAACATCTTATGGTTCAACATGGACTACTGCAGATGTAATAGGTATTGCTTTAGATATGGATGCTGGCACTATTACGTTTTATAAAAACAATACAAGTCAAGGAACTGCATATAGTAGTTTAAGTGGTTTATTTGCTATTGGTATATCTACTGCTAACGGAACATTTGACCCTAACTTTGGACAACGACCATTCACCTACACACCACCTTCAGGATTTGTAGCACTAAACACATATAACCTACCTACCCCTACTATATTACAGGGTAATAAGTATATGGATGCAACGCTGTGGACTGGAGATCAAACAACAAGAACAATTACAAACAGCGGATCAATGCAACCTGATTTTGTTTGGACTAAATCTAGAAGTGATGTGGAAAGCCATCGTCTGCACGATTCAGTTCGAGGTGGCAATGGAACCGTTTTGTATGAACTTAACTCAAACGAAACAACGGCTGAAGGAACAGACACACTTGTAAGCGGTTTTGTTTCTAATGGTTTTACCATTGCATCAGGAGGTAATAGCCCAAACGTTACAGGTCGCACATACGTTGGTTGGCAATGGCAAGCAGGTCAAGGATCAACATCATCTAACACTTCAGGCTCTATTACATCTACTGTATCTGTAAATACAACTGCTGGGTTTAGTGTGGTGACTTATACAGGAAATGGCACAACAGGTGCTACCATAGGTCATGGTTTAGGTGTTGCACCTAGTATGATAATATTTAAAGATAGAGATAGCGTAACAAATTGGCCTGTTTATCACAAGTCTTTAGGTAATGCTACAGCAGTTAATATTAATCAAACAAATGCTTCTTTTGCTTCAACATCATTTAATAGCACAACACCTACATCAACATTAATTACTCTTGGTGGAAATGGTTTAGATGTTAATAATACAAGTAAAAAAATGTTGGCTTATTGCTGGTCAGAAATAGCAGGGTTTAGTAAGTTTGGTTCTTACACAGGTAATGGCTCTACAGATGGTCCATTTGTATATACAGGATTTAGACCTAAATATGTAGTTGTTAAAAATTTAAATGACCCAAATGATTGGTTTGTAATAGACTCTGTTAGAAACGCATACAATATAGGAGACGCTTTGTTAAGACCAAATGACAGCGTTGCAGAAGTTGCTGGTGGAAGTAGCAATGGATTTGATTTATTAAGTAATGGTTTTAAAGTAAGGTCAAGTTACAATTGGGGAAATAGAAGTGGAGATACAATTGTATACATGGCATTTGCAGAAAACCCATTTAAAAACAGTAACGCAAGATAACAGGAGAAACACATGGCACATTTTGCACAACTTAACGCAGAAAACCTAGTAACACAAGTAATTGTAGTTGCTAACCAAGACACAGCCGATCAAGACGGTGTAGAGAACGAAGCTATAGGCATTGAGTTCTGCACTAACTTACTTGGTGGTACTTGGAAACAAACATCATACAACGGTAATATCCGTAAGAACTACGCTGGGGTTGGTTATAAATACGACAAAGACCTCGATGCTTTTATTCCACCACAACCATTTGCAAGCTGGACATTAAACAATGAAACAGCACAATGGGAAGCACCTGTAGATATGCCTACAGATGACAAAAGATATACTTGGAATGAAGAAACTAAATCTTGGGATGAAGTTCCAATAGAATAATGAAAAAACTAGTAGCCTTACTATTATTAGCAAGCTACGCTTATGCAGGTGATACCAACTTAATGGTAATGCAATACAATGAGAAAGTTCGTATTGTACTATCTAAAGAAAAGTGTCCTGTTGGTGAAGGTTTTGTAGCCGTAGCCCAACGTATTGATAAAGAGTATATGACAGCTTGTTGGACTCCTAAAGGTAATCTTATCCATATACAATGGGAAGGTGGAGACTTTAGTGACTTTGATGTAACAAGATTCTATCCTGTGGAGATTAAATAATGGATCCAATAACAATGTTAACAGCCTTTGCTCCAATGGTTATGGACTTAGGCAAGTCTCTTATTAGTAAGTTTATTGCACCTGATGTATTTAAACCAGCGACTATAGAACAGTATACTCAAATGAAGACTCTTGACTTAGAGTTCTTTAAGACAATGAACGACGTAGGAGCGGGTAATACAAGTTACCCTTGGGTAGAAGCCATCGTTAGATTAATGAGGCCTCTAATAGGCCTTCTTGTGCTTTCTACATGGGTATATACAGTCATTAGTGGACACCCTAGTGAAGAGGTTAATAACTTTGCTTCAGCGGTAGGATTCTACCTCTTTGGTGAACGTAGCCTATTCTACATTAAAAAGAAATGAAACTAAGCGAACACTTTACATTAGAAGAACTAACCCACTCAGAGATTGCTGAACGTCAGGGTTTAGATAATACTCCTAATAACGAAGCTAAAGCTAACCTAGTTAGATTATCACGGATGTTAGAAGACGTTCGAAGAACTTTAGGTAGACCAGTTATGGTTAACTCTGCTTATAGATCACCACAGGTGAATACTGCAGTAGGAAGTAAACCTACAAGCCAGCACTGTAATGGTTGTGCTGCTGATATTAAAGTACCAGGACTAACACCTGATAACATTGTTAAAGAGTTACTTAAAACAAACCTTGAGTTTGATCAATTAATTCGAGAGTTTGATTCATGGGTACATATATCCATACCTAACAAGTTTGCAGACAAACCTCGCAAACAAGTATTAATTATAGACAAAGCTGGCACTAGACCATATTGATTTTATGAAACTTATAACAGTTGAAACGTGTAAAGCAGTTTACAGAATGTTAAGTGAATTGCCACCTTTCAATAAGTATGAGTTACCCAGACCTTCCGAGATAGAGTTTCTAGTTGTAGATGATCCTGATATGTACGGATCGTATTCACCTGAACCACACTGCATTACAATGAGTACTTGTAAGATGAGTTATCTACAAACTCTAGAGAAAACAATGGCACATGAAATGGTGCATCTTATTTTATACCTTGAAGGTAAAAGATATGAGCTTCATAACAAAAACTTCTATAAACTAACATATCAAATAGCCGAGATTTACGGCTGGGAACCTAAGGACCTATAATGGAACATTTAACAGATGCTACTAAACACCTAATAGATACAGCATCAATCGCTACAGCAGTTGGAACTATAATGCAATTACTACCTGCTATTGCAGCTTTGTTTACGATAGTATGGACTAGCATCCGTATCTATGAAACAAAGACAGTACAAAAACTATTAGGTAAACATAAAGGATAAGTATGGCTACTTCTGGTACAACAACATTTAGCGTAACCCGTAATGACATTATTCAGTCATCTTTACGTTTATTAGGTGTGCTTGAAGAAGGGGCTCAACCGACAGCACCTGCTATTGAAAGTGCAAGTTTAGTTCTTAATATGATGCTTAAAGACTGGATGACAGATGGTATTAAGTTATGGACAGTTACTGAATTAACTATTCCTTTAAAGTCTAATCAAACAACTTATACTATTGGACCTTCTAGTACTTATGATTTAAATACTAATAAACCTTTAAGACTTATTCAATCTTTCTTAAGAAATGTATCTAATACTACTAATCAAGTTGCAGAAATATCTTTACTGTCTGGTGGAACAGGTTATACAGTACAAGCTACAAACCCTGTAAGCTGTACTGGTGGATCTGGTACTGGTGCTACATTTAATTTAACTTATACTGGTGGTGTTGTTACTAAAGCTCTTCTTGCTAATGACGGGGGTAATGACTATGCAGTAGGTGATGTTTTAACAATGTCTGGTGGTACATTTACAACAGCTGCTACAATAACTGTTGACTCCCTTTTAAATACGTATATTGATTTACCTATGTCTATTCTTTCACAACAAGAATATAACATCTTAGGTTCTAAATTTAATACAGGTACAGTAAATTGTGTGTATTATTGGCCTTACCCAACATATGGAGAACTTAAAGTATTCTTAACTCCTAATGCAAGTACATCAACTACCTATGAGTTACATGTTACTGTTCAACGTCCTATTGAGGATATTACTACAGCTAATCAAACATTTGACTTTCCATCAGAATGGTTTCAATCATTACGTTGGGGTTTAGCTTCAGAGATTGCAGTTGACTATGGTCTACCATTAGAAAAATTAAGTGGTGTTATTCAAAGAGCAGAAACATATAAACAAAGATTAATGGCTTGGGATACAGAGTATGCTTCTACATTCTTCCAACCAGATATTAGAGCACAAGTACAAAGGTTTAGATAATGCAAACTTTACGTTTACCTATGAGTTATGGGGTAGAGTTTCGTAATGATACCACAGCCAAAGGTTCTAAAATGGTTAACTGTTATCCAGATGACTATAATGGAACCATGTATGCTAAGAAAAGACCAGGATATACTTCTTCTGCAGTAAGTTTTACAGCAGGAACCGGACAAGGTCTTTTTACATATGCAAGTAAAATTTATGGTGTTACTAATAATACTCTTTATAGTACTAATTTAAGTACTGTTTCTACTGTAGGAAGTTTAACAGGGACTACTACTCCTTGTTTTTTTACTAATACAATTAATGATGGTTACTTGTTCTTTCAAAAAGGTGATTATGGTTATACCTATAATGGAACAACACTAGCTAGGGTTAGATCAGATAGCGTAGCATTTGTTACTATTACAACAGGGGGTACTACATATGTTACACCTACTGTTACATTTGGACCAGCTTGGGCAGCTACAACACCATATATTGTAAATCAACAAGTTTCTTATGGCACTAATCTTTATACAGTAACTGTTGCAGGAACTACAGCAAGTAGTCCTCCTACATTTACAAGTGGTTCTCAAGCTGATGGTACAGCTACATTAACATATGCAGGAACTCCTGCTACAGCAACAGCTACACAAACAGGTGGTATTGTTACAGCAATTACTATTACAAATGCAGGAACAGGTTATATTAACCCTCCTACAATAACAATATCAGCGTCACCATCAGGTATTCAAGCTACTGCTACTTGTTTACTTAATGGGTTTCCATCAGGTAGTATTGTACCAGGCACTGCTTATTTTAATACTTATGTCTATGTAATGACAGATGATGGTAAGATTTGGAATAGTGAACCTAATGATCCTACTAAATGGGATGCATTAAACTTTATTACAGCAGAGGCTGAACCTGATAAAGGTGTAGCTTTAGCTAAACACCTTAACTATTTAATAGCTTTTGGTCAATGGTCTACAGAGTTTTTCTATGATGCAGGTAATGCAATAGGATCTCCATTGTTACCTAATCAAACATTCCGTATTGAGTTTGGATGTGCTAATGGTAACTCTGTTGTAGAAATGCAACAAACAGTTGTATGGATAGCTGTAGGACGTAATACTGGTAGATCAGTTCTTATGCTTGATGGTACAAGACCAGTACAAATTTCAGATGTTTCTATTGAAAGAATATTAGATCAATCCTCTTTAGTTAATGTTAGGGCTTACTCATTAAAAATAGCAGGACATTATTTTTATGTTCTTAATTTACTAGATGATAACTTAACACTTGTTTGTGATATTAAATCTAAACAATGGTGCATTTGGACTTCTTATGTAAATAATCAAGAGACTATTTTAAATGGTACATTCTTTACATCATATAATAATGAAGCTTATGCTCTTGACAATTCTAATGGAAAGCTGTATAATATAAGTGAAAATACTTATACTGATGAAACAGGTCCTATTCAATTTAGAATTAGAACACCTTTAATAGATGCTGCTTCTACTACTCGTAAATTTATAGGTAGATTTGAAATAGTTGGTGATAAGATAGGTGCCACACTTCGCATACGCCATACTGATGATGACTATCAAAACTGGTCTCAATATCGTAATGTTGATCTAAATGCTACAAGAAGTGTTTTATATCAAAATGGAAACTTTAGACGAAGAGCATATGAATTTTTCTGCACAGACAACCAGCCACTTAGATTACAAGCTCTTGAAATGGACCTTGACGCAGGAACAAACTAAAGCTATTGAAAAAGCTTGGGATAGTTATAAAGACTATTGGGAATCTAATAAAGAAGAATTCTTAAAACAATTTACAGGGTTTATCATTTACCCTATTAAAACTATAAATGGTGTTATAGGCTGTGTTGCAGTAAGAGATAATGAAATTCACATATTTGCTACAGATAAATTTAATCTTAGAAAGTATGTTAAAGCTATTTTAGTTCCGTTGTTAAATGAACATAAAGAAGTTATTTCTACTGTTCATTCTAATAATTTAAATGCTTTAAAGTTTGTAACTAGATTGGGATTTAAACCATACAATCAAATTAATAATAAAATAAATATAAGGATTACACAAGATGGGCTTTGTTGCTGATATTGTTGGAGGAGTAGCCGACGTAGTTGGAGACGTAGTTGGTGGCGTTGTTGAAGCTGTAGGTAGCGTAACTCAAGCTTTAGGACCTGTAGGAACTATGGCTGCTGCTTACTTTGGTATGCCTTACCTTGCTCCTGAGGGTTTTGCTGCACTCTCATCCCCTAGTATATTAGGAGGGGGAATGACAGGAGCAGGTATGATGACCTCGGGTACTTTAGGTACGACTCTTGGTAGTGGTATTGGAGGATCCTTATTATCTGCAGCAGGTGGGGCAGGAGTATCTAGTGCTTTTAGTGGCGCTAATTCTTTTATTAATGGTCTTGGTGGTTTTACTTCAGCTACACCTAATGCAAGTTCTTCTTTTGGTAGTATTGTAAACTCTCTTAGTAATTTTGGTAATACACTTACAACAGGTGAATCTGGTGGTATTCCTACTAGTAATGGTGGTATTGGTGGTCTTAGTAAATATACTAATCTTATTAAAAGTGGTATGAGTATTTACGATGCCTTTAATAATACTAGTACAGGGCAAACACCTGGAGCAGCTCAAAATAATGCAGATCCTTATGCTAAATATAGAGAGGATGCTGCTACTCAATTAAATGAATTAATGAAAGATCCTAGTAAAGTTTATGGTATGCCAGGTTATAATTTTGCTCAAGAAGAACAAGCTAAAGCTATTCAAAGACAAGCCTCTGCTTCAGGTCAATCTATTTCAGGTAACACACTAGCATCATTACAAAAACAAAGTGCTAACGTAGCACAAGACTGGTTTAATAATTATGTAAATCAATTGTCTGCACAATCAGGAGCAAATCAAGCTCCAGCTGTAGGTCAAGCTGCTTATGCAAATGCAGCTAACATGCAATCATTAGCAGCAAAGAATAAAAAGGACCAACAATTAGAAGCAGTTCTTGGTTTAGGTGGTGCTCTTGGTGGATTTTTTGGATAAAGGATAAATTATGGCAGGCATTCCAATGTATTATGGTACTTCCACTTTTGGTGGAATAGAAGCTAAGATGGCTAGGGACAGAATGGATGTTCTTAAAACTCAAGAAAAAGATATTGAGGTTGATGAGCTTGTTAAAGCTAAAGAACTTATTAAGCAAGAAGCTACTAAAAAACTAGCAGAAGCTAAATCGGCAAGAATTAATCCTACTGCTCTTCCTGAAGCATCTCAAGGAATGCCTAGTTACAATCAACCTGCAACTTCCTCATCTATGCCAGGATTAACTCCTACAGTAAGATCTACTGATGGTACCCCTATGCCTGCATTTAATACAGGATCTGCTCCTAGTAATGCTCCCACTGGAGCTTCTCCAATGCCATCATTTATGACTGGTGCTAAAGCTGAAGAAGCTGCTAAACAACCTACTCAAGAATCTTCTGTACAAGAACAAGCTCCTCAAGAAAAGACTGCTGTAGAAGGTTATAGACAACCTCAACAAGAAACTACTCCTCAAGCACAACAACAAGAAGAGGCTCCTCAAAGTTATATAAATAAAGCTAAGGCAGCTAATTTAAACTATAAAAATGCTAATGATCAAGTAGAGTCCGCTTATAAAACAGCTGAATTATTTAAACAAAATGGTCTTCTTCTTCAATATCAAAAACAAATGAAAGTTGCTGAAGAGTTAGAAACATCAAGATCTATGGCTCAAGAAAGACGTATTAAGTCTACTAAAGATATAATGGATATAATGGGTGGTATTTCTGGTTCTTATGTAGATGCTGCTAGAAGAACAAATGATCCTGTAGAATTAGATCGAGCATGGAATGCTGCAATTATGACTATGGAAGCTAATGGTTTAGATACAGGTAACTTTAAATATATTAAAGATCCACAACAACGTTTACAAGTTGCAGAAGTAACAATGAATGCTTCTGTCGAAGCTTCAGCTAAACTTAAACTTGAACAGCAAGCATTACAAGAAGCTGGTAGAAATAAACGTGCTCAAGCTTCTTTAGACTTACGTCAAGAACTTGGTGATAAACGATTAAAACAACAAGCTCGTTCTCAAGAAGCTATTCAATTACGATTTGATCAAAGCATGGACTTAAGAGAACGTACGTTTGCTGAAGGTAGAATTAAAACTATTGTATCTCAAGCTCAACGTGATCGTTCAGAACTTAATACAGAACTTGATGATCTTAACTTTAAACTTAATGGTATTAGAACAGGTCAGATTATGGTAGACCGTGCTGGTAATAAACTTACTAAAGAAACTCGTATTCAAGAAGTTGCTGATATCCAAAAAGATATTAATAAAATTATTAGTCAACGTGATGATATTTCAGATGAAATTAAAAGTTATGAAGTTAAATTTAAAGATTTAGGAAATTCTGCTAAAGTTAAAGAAGGTGACACAGTTAAAAATAGTGATAGTAGTAAGGTATCTACTGAGCCTGTTAAAACTAAAGCTAATGCACCTTCACAACAAGCTGTTGATCTAGTAAAGGCTGCTTTAAAAGAGTCTCCTGATAAAATAGCTTTGATTAAGTCTAACTGGGAAAGATTACATCCTGGTTTTAAATTTGAAGATTACATAAAATAATCTCCTGAAAACCAATAAGGAGCACTAATGGATCAATTTAATCCTTATCTAGAGGAAAGTAATTCTTCTTCGTCTACTGATTCCTATTTTAATAAGATTATTAATATTGAGTCAGGTGATAAACAATTTGATAAATATGGTAAGCCATTGACATCCTCAGCAGGTGCTGTAGGTACGGCCCAGGTCATGCCCAAAACTGCACCAGAAGCTGCTAAACTTGCAGGTGTTGAGTTTGATGATTCCAAATTTAGAAATGATGCTGACTACAATAAGAAGATTGGTAAAGCTTATTTTGATAAACAACTAACTACATTTAAAGATCCTAATAAAGCAGCCGCAGCTTACAACGCTGGGCCTGATGCTGTGTCTAAATCCATATCTAAGTATGGTGATCAATGGTTGGAACATCTTCCATTCGAAACTCAAAAGTATGTTAAGAACTTTTCTGATAAAGAACTTGATACACTTCCTAAGTCTAATCCTTACCTTCAAGATGAACAACCTGAGAACCCTTATTTGAAAGGGTTAGCCAGGCTTAGTTCCAATCCATATCTTAGTGACACTTCTACTGACACTAAAAGTAACATTAGCAAAACTCGTTCCTTCCTTAAGAGTGCTGGGGGTTCTGCTGCTATTGGCCTTGGTGCTACTCCAGCAATGGTCGCTGGCGCTGAAGCTGGCTTTGCCTTAACTCCTCCTGTACTTCCTGTTGTAGGGCCTTTTGCTAAACCTATAGGTGGTTTAGTAGGTGGTTTAACTGGCTTTATAGGAGGTGCTAAAGTGCTTGAAAAAGGCTTTGATATGCTTCCTGACTCTATGAAAGAAGTCATAGGCTATGATCCACAAACAAGACAAAAAGAAATAGAAGCTAATCCTGAATTCTCTTTTGCTGGTCAGCTGTCTGGTAACTTAGTTCTCTTTAGACCTGGTGCATTAAAAGATATTGTATTAGAAGGTGGTAAAAAGATTACTCCTTTAATGCAACGTATTGGTATGGGTACAGCAGGGGGTGCCTTTGAAGCTGGTTCTGAAAAGTTAGCTGGTGAAGACCTTAATGCACAACATATTGCTGAATCTGCTGGCTTTGCGTTTGTTGCTGCTAAACCTACTACATATACTAAAAAAGTAAATGAAATAGTAGGAAATGCTATGGGTAATATAACTACTAAATTTAATCGTACAGCTGATGACTTTGCTAAGACTCGTCAGTCTACTGAAGAAGTAGGTGCTAATGAATGGACAAGTAAATGGGCAGTTCCTGAAACAACAGAGACAGGTACTCCTATTACATTAGGTAAAGTAATAGATCCTAATGGCAATCAAGCTGTACAAAAAGATGGCAAACCTGTTATAGCTCGGCACTATCGTAACGAAGATGGCTCTTCTAAAGAGATTGTTATGGATATGGATGAAGCTCTTAGTCGCTTTGAAGATAAACCCTGGGTTAAAGCTGGTTTAGATGAGAATGCTTTTAAGACTCCTTATGAATATGCTCAGTTTATTCTTAAACATGAAGATGAACATACTCGTATGTCTTTTGAAGATTGGAAATCTATACAAGATCCACAAGGTGATTTATTCAAGAATGATCCTTCTGGTGTTTACTCTGAAGAACAGATGCGTAAAGACTATGAACACTATATTAATAGACAAGCTTTACACTCTGTTAGAGAAGACCCTTACATATCACAACCAGATGTAGAAGTTCCTAAGATACCTAAGAATGCTTCTGAGAATGAAACTTGGTTAGCAGATGCCTTATACTCTTTAGATAAAGCTGGTGAACGTGATGGTGTAATTGATAGAGCTAGACGTGAGACTGCTCAAAAAGAAGGTGTTACTACTGACATGATGCAAAGATGGAGAGGTTATGCTGAAGGTACAGCAGAGCTTGATCCTCATGAATTAGATTTATTTAAGAAGTATGCTGGTCAAGAACTTCTTGAAGTTAAAAGATTAACTAAGTACTCTAATGATAAAGGCTGGACAATGCATGAGTTCATTGATCCTGCTATTGTAGGAGAGTTTGCTCCTCGTATTATTATACCTAAGGTAGGGGATAAATTCCAAAGAGCTTTAGACATTCTTACTAAGAGTGAATCAGGTGGTTTTAATCAAGATATTACAGCTAGACCTGGAGCTTTAAAATCACGTAATGTTTTTGCTGGTGAGTTACCTAATGGTAGACGTATACTTCTCCAACAAGGTGCTGATGGTTCTGTATTCCAATGGGTTAATAATAAAACAGTTCCGTTTGCTAAAGTAAGTGAAGTGGGTATGTTTAAGCCTGGAGAGACACTTAAGAATGCTGTTATTAAACAAGCCACAGAAGCTGAGATTGAATCACAGTCTCCTCTTACTTACGAAAAAGACTTCCAAGGTGTAGTATATCAACGTCTACAAGAGTTACGTAAGTTTGTAAGAACTAATAAATTCTTAGAAGACCTTACTCATTCTGATTGGATGAAAGAAAATGCTGCTAGACAAGATGGAAAGAATCCTCCACCTGGTTACAGACGTCCTAAAAATATAGATAGAATACCTCAGTTTGATGGTTATGTATTTAAAGATGACATTGCTTCTATGATTGAGGACTTTGCTAAATCTAATAATCCTAATGCACTTACTTATTTAAGTGGTGCTTTGATTAAGAACATGATGCTTAACCCTTTACCTCACATGATGAATGAGGGTTGGCACTTATACAATGCTCGTGGTCTAACAGGCTGGGTAACACCAGCAGGTATCTATAGATTTGCTAAATCAGGTATGCCTGCTCTTAAGTCTGTTCTAACACAAGATGCTGCTTATAGACAGACTCTATTAGAAGGAGGCTCTATACTCTCTGCTAGAGTAAGAAACTCTGCTTTCTCTGAAGAGTTATTTAATAAAGCTAATAAAGAGTTCTCACAAACACCTGAGTTCCAAAGCCTAGCTAAACGTGTAGGTATGAAACCTATTCAACTCTATGAAGCTATATCTAAGAAGTCTAACATAGCTATGTGGACTGTTCGTGATATGATGTACATGCAGCTCATCAATGAAAAGATGTCTAAAGGTATGACACGTAAAGAAGCTATTGTAGATACAGAACGACACATGCCTAGTTATCGTATACCTCATAAAGTTATGGGATCTCGAGCTATTTCAGAGGCTTTACAAAATCCTAATCTAACTGTATTTAGTAGATACCATTATGGTCTTGTTAACTCTCTTAAAAATACAGCACAAGACATTGCAGCTTTACGTAAAGGTCAGGCAGGATTAAGTCAATTTTTACATGGTGCTGATACTGCAGCAGCTATTGCTGTAGCTGTGGCTGTATTATATCCATTACAAGATATGATAGCTCAAGCCATAACAGGCAATGAAGATGCTAAGGTTAGACGTGCAGGACCTTATCATATATTCCATGCTTTACATGGTATTGCTACATTAGAAAAAGATCCTATGGCTGTTATAGCGTCATTCTTTACATTTAACCCAGCTCTACTTGCTGGTGTTCAGTTAATCTTTGATCGTAAACTATATAATGGTCAACCTATATATAACCCAGAAGACAGTGCTGCTAAAATCTGGAGTGATATTACTGACTACACATTAACTCAAATGCCTTTAGTAAGCCAAGCATTTAAAGCTGGTAAAGAAGAGGATGAAGGATTTAAGAATTGGTTAGCACGTCAATTAGACATTGAATCACCTACTGGTGAAACAGTAATGAAACGTGAGAAGATGGTTAACCGTAAAGAAAAAGCTGGTCAAAGAAGAACAATGAAGTGGGAAACTGAGCAGGAAGACTAATGGCTATTCAATTACCTCCAATACCAAACAATCCAATTACTGACGTATTTGTATGGCGTGACTGGTTTTTTGCTGTTTCTCAAGTGCTTGTGCAACAAGCTTCTATTGCTTGGTCCTCTATTGATTTTACAGGATCTAATTTATTAAGCATTCAAACTAGACAACATAATGCTTTACAGTCTATACAAGGTGGTATTGCATCACAGTATTATCATTTAAGTTTGGCTCAATATTCTGCTGTAGCTGCTATTCCTTCTTTTCCTTTAACCGTAGCTAATGGTGGTACAGGTGCTACAACTGCTACCAATGCAAGGACAAATTTAGTTGCAGCAAAGTCAGGAACCAACAGTGATATTACAGAGTTATATGCGTTAAACGGATCGTCTTATGGCGTGGCTTATCAAAACTTGTCTAATCAGTTAGTCATGGGGACTGTCTTAACTTTTAACGGTACAACGTTGACAGTTCCTAGTTTAGCTTCTTCATTAACTTCATGCACAGGGCTTCCTTTATCCACTGGTATTACGGGAACGCTTCCAATAGCTAATGGTGGTACTGGATCAACTACAGCAGCTGGTGCTGCAACTAACCTAGGGTTAGGAAGTGGTTTATCTGTAACTATTACAACAGCTAAGTTAACAACATTAGGTGTTAATGGTAGCATGACATTTACTAATGGTATATTAACAGCTCAAACAGCGGCTACTTAGTATAGATTCATGGTTTTACCGATGATTGTTTTCATTCATTATGGTATAATTATAGGGTAGAGTGAAAACTTTACACTAACTTTATAAGGAGATTACCATGTGGACTAAACCAGCTGCTACAGAAATGCGATTTGGATTTGAAGTTACAATGTACGTAATGAATAAGTAGTAATAAAAAAGCCCCAATTAAGGGGCTTTGTTATTTATACTGATGCTAGTGTTGCTTTAGGATTTAGAAACTGCTCTACTAAGTCCCATTCATGAAAGACTTTAATAGTCTGTTCAGGTTGTGGTTGACCAAAGACAACTTTATTTGCTGTTACTAAATAACCATTGTCTACTTTGTTAATTTGCACTTGCGTGTATTGCATGTTTTCTCCTTTAAATATTAACTATTGCTCTAACTAAAAATAAATCTATTACAATAAACCAATCATTACTGTTTTTATCTATTACAGCTCCATCTACTAACTCTAATCCTACGGTACAACCTTGTATTAAATGGAATGTAATCATGTTTGTACTCCTACAATCTCACAAGCACCCGCAGTACAGCTAAGTTCTTGAGTGCCTGTGGTTGTATCTTCTTCCTCTTTTAAGTTACCCCAATCAATAGATGGGAAACTTGCTACAAAGGTATCATACTCTTCCTTTGTAATCTCTTGATATGGTGCTTGTTTATAAACGTGATCTGAGTGTGGCAAGAGTGATACACCCGATACATCACTGAAGTTGTTATAAATCCAAGCTCCAATATTCAAGAATTCATTATCATTATAGTATACAGTAATAGATGGATTATGTTCTGTCCAATTCTTTTGATATACACTATAAAGTTTTAACTGTTCAATTGCATTTGTTTCATTACGAGTAACACCAGATTCAGTTCCTTTTTGTGGAAAACTAAATATAGTAATATCATTAGGTTTAGTTACATCAGGTTCATTCGGGACACCTGCTCCTTTAAAGAAGACTGTAAGCGGGTCTTTGTTATCCATCCGTACAGTCCTAATATAATATTGACTATATGCAGGATGAATGCCACTAGAACAACCGACCAATTGAGAGACAGTACCACTTGGCTTAACAGTAGTGATAGCAGCAGACATAGGAATACCGAGTCGTTCAGACCACTCCTTATTGACTTTAATTGCATGTTCTCTTAACTCCGTTAACCATTTAATAGTTTCATCTGTAGGTTTACTTAACACAGGATGATCCATAATCCCTGTCATACTTACACCAAGTAAACGTTCTTCTTCTTGATTCTTACGCCATTCACTTCTTACGTATCTAAAGTTTGTAAGGGTGGATTGAAATGTCCCGATAATTGTTGCGACTCTGACTTTTTCTTTAAGACTAACAAGGGTATCATTCTCTCTGATGACAATTTCACTGAGATTGCAAAGTCCTTTAGATCGCAAGATAATTTCTCCGCAAGGGTTTGTACCATAGTCAAAGCCTTCAACATCTCTTCTTCCGTTAGAGCTTGCTTTCTTTGTAGCTGCAACTCTATTAAATATACCTCTTTCCCCGCTTTTCGAGTCATACAATGTTCCCCATTCCTTTAAGAAAATCCCTACATCTGGTTTTTCTGTGTAGGCAACAGAGTTATTGGCAAGAGCACGTTGCACATCAGATTCCCACCAAGCTCCGTTCTTTGCGTTTCGCATCCTATCGTCGGTGAGGTTTGACAAGCTGATAAGAGCTGACCTCCTAACACCGCCAACAATAACAATATCAGCAACTTTACATACGATGTCATGGCATTCTAAGCTGTTAAGCTTTCTCCCTGCTGCTTTCTTAAAAGTATGTACCGTAAATGCGAACAAGTCCTCGAGAGGCTTAGGGCCGCTTGCTCTACCCCCGAAAGTCTTAAGCCTAGCTCCTGCAGGTCTGATGTTGCTAACATCCCATTTTGGAAGTCTTCCTGAATAGAGTAAGCTAATGAGTTCACGGTATGCACTAGCCCACCCAATTCTTGAGTCTTTAACTCTAATTGTTGTATCGGTTTCATAAAATTCCTCTGCTATTGTAGGTAAATTATTAGTAAACTGACGTTCAACACTAAAACCTACGCCAGTGCCACACATTAAAACGTACATTACTTCATCAAATGCTTTAGGTGAATCAATAGCTATAAAGCTACAATTGTAACCAGCTATTTCATCTCGTTCTAAAGCAGGCCCTGCTGCCATTAAACATCTCATACTAGGCATTACATCTAAGTTATGTATTGCTTTGTTTACATCTTCTGTAGGAAAGGTTTCTGGGAATCTATTAGTAAAAAATCCAGTGTATCTGTCTACAGTTTCTTTCCATGTTTCTCTACGGCTTTCATCAGGTAGCCATCTTGCATATCGGCTTGCATGAATGAAACGTTGATAGTCGTTTAATTGCATTATTCTCTATCTCCATTCATTGATAATTCTTTGTTAAAGTATTCATAACGTTCTTCAATGCGTTCAAAGAAAGCATCCACTAAATCATATGAGTTAATATTTAGTACCTCAAGAAGAGTAATCTCATCATATTCTTCAGCTAGTCTTTCTTTAATTTCTTGCAGTGTTAATGTCATGTTATGTTATGTTTTAAGTTCTTTTAATAGTTCTATATAATGAATAGCTTTATTAAGATCTTCTATTCCACCTTTGTCTTGCCATCTACATATATATTTAATAATATTACCTTCAATAAAAGGAAGGTTATTTTTAACTATAAATTCAATAGGTTGTATTATAAACTTCTTGTAATGTCCACCAGCTATTTGTGTATTTAGTGCACTCATATATTATACCATCCTTTTTAGATATTGACAAGCTTCAAAGAGCCTTTTTCTTTAAGATTTGTATTGTCTTTAAACCAGTTACCACACGTACGACATTGATATCGTTGATATTTGCCTGTAGAAGTGAGGTTATACCCTCTTTTCTGGAAAGATTTAGAAGTACAAGTAGGACAGCATAGACCAGTATTCTCAATTAAAGTACGATTAAGATGGTTCTTGATCCAAGGTTTAAAGCGTTCATAGACTTTTTCTAGAAGGATAACGTCATTCTTGTTGTACTCTTCCATAGTTTTCCAAGCTTTAGGGATACCTGCCATACACTGTACCCATAGTTCATGGCCACTGTGAGCAGTCTTTTTACCTAAGCCTAGCTGTTGTGCTACATAGTCTAGTTTATTAGATACAAATCTAAATTTACCTCTAGCTACAGTAAGAAGATCAATCTCTTTAAAGGGTGCTGGAGGGAACATACCATGCAATAAAAACTCTTTATTAAGACTAGGTATATCAAACCGTTTACCATTGTAATGGATAACAGCATCAGCTTCGTCAAGAAGCTTATGAATACCTTCTAGCATTTTCTTTTCACCAGCTTTTTTTACAGATTGAAACATCATCTCTTTACTACCTAACCATTTAGCTGCATAGCACATTACGTAAGATGATTCTTGTAACTGATTAATGCCAATGTTTTGGTCCCATATACCCCAGACGTGGGCTACGTTTGGTGCCATCTCGATGTCAAGCAATAATATTTTACTCATAATTAATTACTCCGAAAAGAATGATGATAGTAGTAATATACCCGCCATAATTATTAAGATCATTTATATTTTAATCTTTCTTCAAGCATTATATCAGCAAGCCTATAAGCTTCTGCTGGTATGTCATCTCGTTTAACATGATCTGCTTCAAGTAAACCATTCATAGCTTCTAAGGCAAAGTAATCACGTAGGTTCATACCTGTATAGATTTGTTTGTTGTTGTCTTGACACGGAAAAGCAGGTGAGTTTCCTTTACTCATGATACCATACCTCCATCTCCTTTAAATAAATCTAATTCTTGTTGAGCTACATCTGTAGCAATACTAAAGACACCACGTCTAACCAACTCTTTAATAGCCAAGTCCATTAAAAATGAAGCCTCATCAGGATCTACATGGAAGTCAAAATCCAAAGACCCATCACTGTTTTGTACACAATTGTTTATAATCATTTAACCAATCCTTTCTAAAGTCTAACCAAAGGAATCCATTGTCTTCAGCCCATTTGGAATAGGTAGTCTTACTACGTTTATTAATTTTATTGTTAGGATTCATAAACAAGAAGATAACTGTTACCCCAGGATTTGAGTCCCGAAACCACAACATCTTTTGCCTTGTATCTAAATCTAACTTACCTTTTGCTTCTAAATATATATTTCTACGCCCAGTTTTAAAGTCAGGAATGTAAGTCCGTTCTTTCTCAGGTTGTATGTATTTAAACTTGTCTGGTTCATACTTAACTAAGGGATATTCTTTCCTCAGTATTGCCCAGACTTGTTCCTCCAACTTGCTCTTGAACGAGGGCATTAAATCTATCCTTCCAGTCTTCATTGTCTTTACGTCTAATCCACAGAACTCTGCCATTCATTATAAACTCTTCGTCATTACTATATGCTTCTCTTACAGCATTAAATAAGTCTTGCTCTGTTACACATCCAACCAATATCTTTTCAGCTTTCTTGGGCCCTATATTTTCAATGCCCTTGATATTATCAGATCTGTCACCAGTTAAACACTGCATGTAAAAGTTTTTAATAGCTTGTGCTTCGTTTACTTCTTGAAACTCATCTTTAACAAAGTTATAATGTTTGCCTGGTATCATAAGTAAATCTTTATCAATAGAACAAATGATTGTGTCCCCAGTTTGATTGATCCCTAATGCATCATCAGCTTCCTGCCCATCAATAACCTCAGCATTAAAGGTAGCAATTAAATACTCCCTGCATGCTTGTAACCAAAAAGGTTTCTCCTTAGGTCTATGAGCTTTATACTCAGGATATATTGTATATCTAAAATTATCTTTACCCGTGAGGAAGAGACGATACTCTTCAGCCTCAGTATTAACTAGGATAGAATCTATTAGATCCTCTGCCCTGGCAAATACAAAGTCTTGAGCATCGTCTTCTTGACACGTACAGGCAACCCTGTAAGCTACAATATCTGCATCAATTAGTGCTTTCAATTAACTTCCTTTGTTTTTGTTCATCTAAAGTTTTTTCTAGATGGCATGCTTTACATAGTACTTGACACTTAGCTATTTCAATACTACGTTTTGCTTCAGTCCAAGACCAAACTCTATGGGTAACCTTTTCTGCTGGGTTAATGTGATCTAATTCTAATTGCTCTTTAGACCCACATTTAACACAACATTTATCTTTATAAAAGGCTCGTTTACGGTTATGTAACCAAGCCCTTTGATAAGCCCTTTGTTTGTCTTTATTTATGTAAGACATAGTTTTAATTAAACAGGAATGTCATCTTCTAAATCATCAAAGTTTACTTCTTTAGTAGGATTTGCATCTGGACCAAAGACATAAGCCTCAAACTGTTTAGCTGTTGCAATAACATCTGCTACAGATTTACCAGTACCAAGTAGTTCTACTGCACTAGATAAAGATGATTGACGTACAATAAGAATTTGTCTTGCTGCACGTTCTTCTTTAGTCTCATAGTTACTACCTGTTACTCTACCACCAGTTGCAGGTTTTGCTTGAGCTGTTCCAGCAGGAGCATCATCTCCAATACCAGTCCATTGCCAATAACCAGCTGCATCTTTTTCAGTTCTAAGATTGATTTGATCACCCTTAGCTAAACCTTTAATGTGATTAAACACAGAAGGATTACTAAAAGACATAAGCTTTTTATTCTTTACTTGACCTTGTTCGTCTTTGTAAGTTACTTCAATAGATTGATATGATCTACCATTCTTTGCTGCATGTGTATTTGGTGCACCTACGTCTACAATATTAATTAACATTTACTATCTCCATGTTACCCCATGTTGGCCCTACTTGACACTCGACCCGCATAGGAAGGTTAAATTCTATTCCAAACAATTTATTAAAGTTTGCTGGAATATCCGTAAAACATTGATCAACAATCTTTACTATACTAATATTATCGCATACTTTAGAATCAAAGTCAACAATAATTGAATCATGTACAGTATTGATTAGTTTCACATTTTTTATATCTTTAAGCCTGTTAGCTAAAGACACTCTTGCTATAGCCATAAGGTCCGCACCTAGTCCTTGAACTGGGTAGTTAAGGATTTTAGTGCGAGGCCATTTGACTTTACCATACTTTACTTCAGGTTCGTAGTTATATACTCTACCTGTTGGCATTGTTATCTTTCTATCTCTCATAGCTTTGGCTACAATATCTTTATGCCACTGGCCAAGTCCTTTATACTTACTATAGAACTCATCAATAACATTCTGCCAGAACGATTCACTATTACTTACATCTGTGAAATTATTATCGTTAGCATAACTATAAGCAGAACCACCGTAGATAAGCCGAAAGACAAACGTCTTAGCAATGAGGCGAGAAGGAAGCCCAAAACGAAGTTGATTATCTGCGTGTTGATCAGTTCCATCTCGTATCTCCTGTATTGCTATTAAATCTTGAGAAAGATAAGTTGCACATACCCACTCAAGAGCCTTTGCATCCGCTTGTAAGAGCATCACATTCCTTTTGTTTTTCTGCTACTTTAAGTTCTTCTACTTGTTCTTCAGCTCTTTGTTCGTTAAACTCTTGCACATAATCTTTACTCATATCTACTCCCGAATAATGTTTTAATTTCGCCATCAAAGTTTTGTAGGTTTGGTTTACTTGAACTAAGTCTACCTGTTCTAGCCACACATTGATTAAGCTGCCCGTGTAATCTTCCTTCATGCCAGTTCATCTCCTTTCTTAAATCAACCAGTCCTCTATAGTAAGCTGTTAAACGTTTCTCTAGTGTTGCCCTTTTAACCAGGACTTCAACCAGGTTTTTACCATACTTACTTCTAGTCTTTACAGACTTTAAGGTCTGATCATCTGTTGAGAAAAAACCTTCTTTGTTTAACTCCGATCCTTTAAGGGGAGTTATAAGTCTAGGGAATATTATTTCATGTTCGACCCACCTTTCTTTTTGTTGACCCATACGAGTCCCTGTTTTAAATACGCCAATAATTTCTCTACGCCTGACTTTAAAAGTCCCGCCATACAGAAGAGAAGATACATGCTCCGTGCTATTAGGATTAAACTCCACAAGGTTATGATATTCAAATAAGATTTTATCAATGATTTTAATTTGGTCTTCAAGTTCTTTAGCCAGAATAGTACTACTAGTCTCATCAAATAAAAGTCCATTAAATTCCATCTCCTGTAATATAATTAAATCTTGGTTATGTAAACTAATAAGTCTTTGCATAGGTTTTGTAGCTACTGCAAATTCTTCCATTTGTTTATCATATACTTTTTGCGTTAACTGCAAATCTCCTATAAGATATTCTTCTAAGATATCTTTAGGAATGTTAGGTGTATCTATTTTATTGCCCCAATACTCTGTAGCAACAACATCAAGTTTACTACCCAGATCATAGTAAGCAGAGACGCTATTAAGACTTGGATAGGGATACTGTTGTCCAGTAAGTATAAAATGTACCAACTGACAATCCCAAATACGCTTACCCACAAAGTTAATGCCATATTTGCGGAGCCAATGCAAATCAAACTTAATATTAAAGCCAACCAATATCTCACTCTCATCAATGTCCTTTTGTATTTCATCTAGTTTATGGCGATAAGGTTCGTCACCGTACTCAATGCTAATGGTACGGGGAGTAGAACCTAGGAGCCCTACATAACATAATTTATTAGTCTCATCAAAGGGATTGCCTTTGTTGCTAATGGTTGTCTCTACATCTAAGACTAAGCTGCGCAATCGCCAGTTCCTTTGTTAAGTGGGTAGAATTTATCTACAGCATCAAGAAGAGTTTCATTTTCTTCTACAAAGTCTAGTATATCATGGATATCTTCTGGAGACAAGTCAGGTCTTAATAACAATATAGTTTCTACACTCAAAATAAACACTCCTCTAATTTAGTTATATCAATCTTAGGTTCTTTATATTTAATACTACCACTAGCAGGATAGTCAAACCATCTAATGATTGAACCATCCCAATCTAGTAATACCCATCTAGTCCACTTAGAGATCTTCATACCGTGCAATCTCTGGTTTAATTAATACTTGTGTTGAACCGTGACGTAAGTCAGGTCTTGTATCTTTATCACCAATAAGTTTATTCTTACTGATGTTAAAGTATCTAGTACGACTAGTGTTATCTTGTTCTTTACCTATTCCCAAGATCCAGTCAGCTTCTCCTTGCTTGGCCGTCTTCGAACCATCGACCATATCCATCGTAAGAAAAAGCTTACCTTCTGCTTCACCACTTGCTTGCGACACCGCAATAACTGGCGCATACGTTTTGGCAATCTCTCTGGCCCATTGGTAAATTGCTTTAAGTTCAAGGTCATTACGTTCTCCTTTAAATCCACGAATCTTATCTATCTGATCAAAGATAATAAGAGCAGGGTTATAATGTTTAAGTACAGCTTCAATCCTATGTTTACTACTAGAATCTTCAAAGTCTAGAATCTTAATTCTATCTTGAGTTAACTCTTCGTATTTAGCTTGCTTGACTTCGTCGTTAATAAACAACTCGTTGATGTTGAGACCGAGTGCAGCTTGGAAGACTCGTATTCCCACTTTATTTCCTTGTTCTTCATTATTAAACCATAGTATATCACCGTCAGTTTGGCTGACCATACTCGTAATTTCTGACGCAAGGAATGTAGTTTTACCCGTCTCTGGCCTAGCGAAGATAAACCCAAAGTCACCTTTTCTAAGAGACCCAAGGCTTTGATTAAGCCACCTAACACGCCAACGTAAACCTGGTGTATGTATTTGTGTTTCATATAGCTCCTTTAAATTCATTCTAACTGGTGTAATTTCTGATACTTCAATTTCTTGATGTTCAAACTCATTAAACAAATCAAGTAATTGTGCTGTTGTTTTCTTACCTGCTTCTACATCTAAAGCCATAAGTGCTACTTGCCCTGCAAGGGAACGTCTGCGGTGTTCTTCTAACAGTCCTACAAGTAATTCTTTATTGGATACATCTTGTTTAAATACATCTTCTAACAAAGAAGATAGATCTTTTCTTTCATTATCTTTTAATAAATAATTACTATTATAATATATATCTAATTCATTTATATTTATAGTTATAGTATTTATATATTTATTATAATATAAATCTATTATATTAAATAATTTATATAATTCATTATAATTAATTTTAATATAATTAATGTTAACATACTTGTAATACTTTGTAAAGAGTTCTTTGTCTTCACAGAACAATTTAATTATCTGTTTTTCAACCATTCGGTTATTTCTCCTGTGTTATATTCTTTAGGATCTTTTGGTGTGATAATAACATCAGCATTGATTCCTTTTTGTTTAAGATTCCTAGCCATTTTAACAGCCTCTACTGCTTTATCCCTATCTAGCCATACCTTTACATTTTTAAAGCGTTCTAGGATGGTTTCTGTGAGTTTTAGAGGCATAGTAGAACCTAATAGAGGTGTGGCACATACACCCCCATTAGATTTTACCACCTTAATTGAAGACACTACGTCTTCCACACAAACTAATGTATCACCTAACCCATAGAATAGTAAAGGTTTTTTACCCTTTGATCTATACTTTGCTCCATATCCACTAAAGTTTCTACCCTGATAATATTCAGGTGTATTAACTAAGACTAACATTTGTTCAGTATTATTCCAACCAATTTTATACGTCTCAGCATCTTGTTTAGTTATACCATATTGTAAAAGCCATTGCATAGCTTCTTTAGGTATGTTATAATCAACATCCAGATCGAATGAGGAAGAGCTCTCACCTGCGGATGAGCTCAGACGAAGCCGAGCGGATGCCAAGTCATTATTCTTTTTAGTATAGCCACAACCAAAACAGTATGACCCATCAGTATACTCTGCTAAGTTATCTTTGCTACCACAATTAGTACAGTTAGTATGTCTTATAAATGACATAGATACTCCATAGATTGCAGACTAGCCTGCCGGCCCGCTGACAATCGTATGTCGTTAAAGACCACAAAAAGCTTCTGTAAGTTTCTTGCTATTATATTTGTTTTCTTTATTATAAATTTGTTTGTTGTTAACATCTTTATACAAAGGAGTTAATTCTGCATGATGCACATCTTTAATTTTCATAGTTTGTTTTAAATCAGAAGGTAAGAATGTCCATAAATGATGAACCCTTAAGTTTCCATTAGTATCAAATTCTTCATACAACCAAGCGTCAGGTGTTTTCATATTTCTTTATAACCTCTCCAGTAGATTTATCAAGCTCATATTCAGGTAATTCTTTTTTCTTTTTAAATATCTTATCCCAATTGTCTTCACCTTCTTTAGTAAGAGGCTTGTTAATTAATCTAGCCCCTGTTATATCATTCTTGCCACTCATTTGGTAACTCTCCTTGTAAGTCATCAAGTTCAATGTCATCTTCAAAAGAATCTTCATCTCTAAGATCTTCTCTGACAATAGCTTCTATATCACGTTCTACAGGATGATAGCAATGATTACAAAGATCAAAGTATTCCCCAGTTATTGCAGATTTTCTTGTGGCTTCAAAGTCATTTAAGACTTTGTTGCAGGCTAGGCATCTCATTTATATTTCCAATCACCATGTAATCCCTTACCTTCCATGTAAACTTCCCAGAAAAAGTAAAGCTCGTTTAAAATAGCATCATCATTAGGTTTACCTTTGTATTTATGTACAAAGTCACTTAAATGCCCTGACAATTGTTCAAGATCATCTCTGATCATATACTCTCTAGCTTTAGCCATAACATACCTCTTTAAATTATACTTCTATAATAATTGTATATTGCTTTTGCATATTTGTCAAGTGTTGTTCCTTCTAAACCTGGTGCGGTATTAACTTCGAATACAAAGAATTTATTATCAATTAGTCGGTGCCCAATATCAACGGCACCGAAATCAAGGCCCAGTAATTGAACAGCCCTGCGGGCTGATGATAGTAGTTCTTCGGTCGGAGCAATTTTTGCTCTTGCGTAGACCCATCCGTTGCTATGGTTTCTAATGCCATTGCCATTACCATAGCCCAATTTCTTTTTCTTTTGTTGTACATCAAGTATCTCATCACGGAATACGTGAACACGATACTCGTGCTTGTGTTTAGTATGGAATGTATACAATGGTGCAATTGGAAGTTTATCACCATCATTACATATAACAATACCATTACCACTATGAGATGATAATAATTTACGACAGTATACTTTAGTGCCCAAGTTTAATAGATGTTGTGCTTCTTGTGGATTAGTAGTCCAATCTGGTACATGAATAAAACCTGTGTTACGAAACTCCAAGAAAGTATTAAGTTTATTACTAGCTAATGCAATAGCATGAGGTTTGTTTAAGTCTTGTTCCATCCAACGAAAGTGTGGTGGTGTAGAGTTGCCCCAGTTTATAATGACATCAGATCGTTTAGCGTTATAGGTTGGCGAAACCCTTAGAATACCAAGGGTTCTAGCCAATCGTTTAGCAGATACACTACTAGATTTATATGGTAATAATTTAAGACTCATAATTTAATTCCTTTTTACCCCAGTACACAGGGTTTTGTTCTGTGTTCATAAATGTTTCTATATCAATTTTTAATTGTTCAGGTGTATATTGTTTTCTTATTATAGACTTAATCATGTTTATTAATACAGGATTAATACCTTGCACCCAATACCCATTTTGTTCTTTGTTTATTGAATTTAATTTAGCTACCCAACTTGCTATTTCCCAATCTAAATTAAGTTCGTAAGGTTCAACCCAATTTTTTGGTGGTTTCATTTAGTTTTTCCTTTCAATAAATAAGGTGATGCATATTGATGATATGCAGGAACACCTACTGGATCTATTGAGTCATCTTCATACTCATCTACAAAAGATAGAGAATGATATGGAACATTATAAAGAAACTCAGCTTTTCCATCATATGTATCAAACATAAGATCACATGTAAAGTCTTTGTTAACTGCTACAATTTCCATAAGCTCACCAGTTTCATATACTTTAAGAGTAGCAGGATCAGCTACGTCTTCTAGCAATTCTACCATTGTACCTATTGCTATTAGGTTAGGTTTAGGTAATGTTACTTTAGTTTTATATGTTGCTACTGGTTTACGCCAGTTACCATAACTGTAATCAGTATCTTTCCATGTTGTAACTGGTGCTACATAAGGCTTATAACTTGTATTAGAATACCATACTTCATCTTCCCACACACCCTTATGTTCGTTGAAGATGTTGTGATTTCCATGACGATCAAGGAAGATAAGCTTACTATATCCAATACGAGATTCAATAAGATCTTTCAGCGGATCTTGGAAGATAGCCAAGTTACCCCACTTGTTAACAAGCGGTTGAAGAACGTTATTATTAAATCCAATGGTATCAGAGTGATCAGAATCACCGAAACCACTAATGATGCCATTATGTACAAAGCCAATTGCATTGTTAATTGCAAAGGGATGACAATTTGTTGTATCAATTTTACCATGAGTCTTTATCCTAAAATGTAAGACAACTTTCTTGTCTTGATGTTTAACATATTCTTTATAGAATTCTTTTAGTGTAAAGAAACCTTTTTTAATATGTAATTGTTTATCTTCTGCAAACATAAAGCCTGCCCCATCTGGATTAGAATCATAACACTCTTTAAGTGTGTTGTATGGAATAATCTTTTCTTCTGGTTTATATATTGCTATACACATTGTTGATGTCCTTTTTTAAATGATTACTAAGTTCAGGAAACATACGTTTACGTTGTGATAACCACGCAACAAATGCTTCATGATGTGTTTGTTTCTTTAAAGCTTCGTTTGATTGAGCAGGCATGCAATAATCAACAAGTGCTTGAACAAATTGTAAACGAGTTGCAAACTCTTTATAATTCATTGGAGTTGCAAACAATCTGACTTCGATTGTTTTTTCATTGTTAAGATTAAGTGCATTGTATCTATCAGTACCATGTTTATTTTTTCTTAGAAATGTAATAGTACGATCACTATTCATACGAGCATAAGAATTATCTATGCGACCTGCTATGTGATGTATGAAATCTTTATTATCAAAACGATTTAAGAATTCAGTCAACTTGCCAATTGTCAACTGCGACAAGGGTTTCCGACTGACGTGTACATGCATACCTACATTGTTTGCTATCTTAAGATCAGGTGGTATATTATCATAAAACTTCTTAAAGATTTCAAGATGAATATCTAATGTTGCAGGACATGTAACAATCTCAAAACCATTACGAATTGAACCATCTGTTTTCATAAGAGCATGACCATGCATTAGTTTACCAACACCTAGTTGTGCACGATTACGATTTTCTGTTTCGTATTCTAATTCACAACCAAGATATACAGTGTTAGGTCTAACGCGAGTAGCTTTAAACTTAAGCATGTTTTCTACACGAGTAGTATAGTTATGAAGTTTGAATGAAGCATCTAGACAATGATGACATACTTTGTTAATCATAAGTTCAGTAACAGATTCATTACCACAGTTTGTGCATGTTTCAATGTCTACTTCATTACGATTATATACATTACCATCGTGAAAGAATTGCTCAGGTGTAAGCCATATGTCATAGCTTTCATTGAATGTATATCCAAACTCTCTTGGATCAGTAAACTTATGAATTTGTACCCAATCTAAAGTGCCAATTCTTACACGCTTTTGAGTTCCATCTACATGGTAATCAAAAGTTAAAGCATCTTTGTAGTAAGCCCATTGAGGTATATCTTTAACTGCAAAAAGATCTTCAAGAGTTACAGGTGTATCTAATGATTCTGTTAATCGTCCTATCTCTACTGCTTTGTCAAGCATAATTTGAGTAGTACGATTAGGTCGTAATGCATTAGAACGAAGACGCCTTTTTAGATTACCCCAAAAGCCTTTCTTTAGAGTTCCATTTTTATTATGAAATTCTATTGGATTAACAAGATAATATAAAGCATCTATAATTGTAGAAGCATTAGCTCTATAACTCTGATGAGTTAATAAGTTTGTTTCTCTACAAGCATCACGATGCACATTGTAAACAGTTAAACGTCTACTTTTATTAGTCTCATCGTTGGTATAAAATTGTAACACACGCTGTTCTTTATACCAAAGAGTAGATAAAGTATAGGTACTACGAACTGTTCTTTGTTCATTGTAATCCCAATTAGTATCTTCTTTAGTCCAATAAGTTTGTCGTATGTCTGGATGTTCCCATCTAAACATATTAAAAGCTTTATTGAAATCATTAAAACTATATGGTTTCATACATGACTCCAGTGACTACGGGCAAAATTACCCACATACCACACTCGTAGATTGCCGACTACTGCCCAACGGCATTCGCGGACAATCATACGAATGTGTTATAAGTGTATTACTTGCACAAATATAAATACTGGGGATTGACAATGCCAATCACCATGTAGGTAACACACAATGCTATAATTATAAATACAGATACTAAAACAAATTTATCAAACAAATTTAAAGTTTTTTTGTATTTAGGTACAATTGTATAATCTTGACTATACTCTTCCATTTAAAATCTCCTTAAGTTGTAATTGAATTTCTACATCGAGTTTACCAACAACAAAGTCTGCCCCATATTTTAAGATGGAGTCTTGAAACTCACCAAGTACATGATAAAAGAATGCTTCTTCTTGATCTATTTGCGCATCAGAAGAATCATTATCATCAATAGAATTAAAATCATCTGCACACATTACAGTTCCTTTCTTGTTTACCTTTAGCATAACCAACACGATAAGCAACCCATGATCCATATAATACTAGAACAATAGATTGAATGAATAAATAAGTTTCAGTTGACATATTAATCTCCTTGAGAAGCAGCTTGATATTGTAACACTTTGATCTTATTAATCAATAGGTTACGTTTAAGATTGCGTTCATGTTTAGGGAACGCTTTGTATATTTTCCAGAATGCATGTGCATAGATTTCTTGTAATGATTCTGTATTGTATTTGTCCAATTTAATATCTGTAGTCATGATGATTTCCTTTAGGATCTAATTGTTCAAGACGCACACACAAATCGTGTGCGAGTAATTCCATTGTTGCTTTAAAAATTAAATATGGTTTCATATTCATTTCCTATTATAAAGGTTGTGCCCCATGTATGCAAGAGTTGTTGGCTCTTGCGAATGAGACAAAAAAAAGCCCTCAATTAAGAGGGCTATAAACTACGGAGATTGTATAACTTATGCTGCTAATGCTATATCACCTTCTACAACAGTGTAATCTACTTTAACTTTAGAAGTTGAAGGATTATCTGTTGAATCTGTTGATGCAGAAGCATTATACATTGATACTTGATTATCGATTGCTTCTGTATTACCAGAGTTAGCTCGTTTAGCTACAGAGAGTTTGATACGATTACGTAGATCAGATAGTTCATCTACGAGATCAACGATCTCTTTAGCAAAGGGAGACTTGTATCTGCGGAAACTTGTTTCTGCTTCTTGTAACAGTTGCAATGCTAGATAGATTCTTAAACCTGAGTTAGCTGGTTTTGTAATCTCATTGTACTTAGTAAAGTCAAAGTTAGATTTAGTTGTTGATGTTGATTGTGCCATTATAGTGCTCCTAATTAAGGTTAAAGTTATGTTACTTTCGTAACAATTACATTGCAATCACATAATCATTTGAGCATGTTACATAGTAGGCTGCTTGTGGTCAGGGCTCTCTGCAAGAGGCACTGGACACATTGCAGATACTTCTGTAACAGGATTAAATGTTAGTGATTCAATAAGTAATTGTCGGAAGTACACATCACTCTTGATCCTTATAGGAGCTGTAATGGTGCAATCTGTCAACAACCATAAAGATACATTGACTGACTAAATGCAATAGGAAGTATAGCTAACGATAGGGGATAGTGTTAGATAATTAGTGTGAGCTAAGTTATTGATTGATTAGTGAGGAAGGATACACAAGGTAGACTTACTCAAGCTATGGCTATGATTAGGTACTATAGTTAATCTATTACATGTGTGTGTAATGATTATAGATTAGTTATAGTTATATTGTGAGCTATGTGTATGCTATAGCCAGGGGGATAGGGGTAGTGCGTGTGGATATACCCCCAGGGGGGAGCAATATATAAATTATATGTTCTTATGCTAGGGCATAAACTAGATTTTATAAGAAATTATCAATTAGGTCTAGTAAAGGTTTAGAATATGGGCACCACTAACGTGGGCTATTGAACCATGGTCCTCGTCTTAACTAAGTTCGTATTCTTAGACTTCGGACTTCGTCCTCAGTCAATTAAATACCCTCTATTAATTACTAATTAATAATTACTATTATTATATTATTATAATATTATATATATATTATATAAATATATATAATTATAATATAATTAATAATTATTATAATTAATAATTAATTTATTTTAACAGATCTTTAAGGACTTGTCAAGAAAAATATAAAATATTACGAATAAGGGCTCACTATCTATTGACAAAGAATAAAAACTATGATATACTATTACCATACGAGTAAAAGTTTATCCAATGATCAGAGAAGAACTACCCCAAGATACCAAGGAAGACAAGCTCTCTGGCTATAAGCTAGATGACAAAGAGATTATTCTTAGCAAGAAACGTGGTCCTGGTTTTAAGTTTAACAACCCTAGTTACTTTAACCTTGAACAGAAGACAGATGCTTGTGCTCTGTATTGTGTTTATGGTGATGTAGACCAAGTCAGTGAATTGACTGGTATAGATCCTAAGTTTTTACGCCAATGGCGTGATGAACCTTGGTGGTCTGAGATTCAAAAGAAGGTGTTTATTGAACAAAATGAAAAACTGGCTTCTCGAATTAGTGGTGTGCTTGATCGCAGCTTGGATCATCTGGTCGACAGACTCGATAATGGCGACTATCTTTGGGATGTAAGAAAGTCTAAGCTTGTTCGCAAGCCCGTAGATACTAAAGTTCTTTCAAACTTATTCAATAATTTAATCACACGTAGGCAGTTGATACGTGGCGAACCGACTAGCATTACTACGCAGGTAGCGGTAGATGATAGACTTAAACTACTCGCTGCTCAATTCCAAAAATTCGCACTAGCGAAAGAAATCGAAGGGGAAACTTATGGCAACACCAATGAAAAAAGCACCAATGAAAAAGATGTCAATGAAGAAGGCACCATCAAAGATGCATAAGATGTCTGGTGGCAAAATGATGGCAAACTCTAAAATGAAAAAGGGCGCTAAGTGTGGCTACTAAGCCAGGCTTATATGCTAATATCCATGCTAAACAGCAAAGGATCAAAGCAGGCTCGGGTGAAAAGATGCGTAAAGTAGGAGCAAAGGGTGCTCCAACTGCTAAAGCCTTTACTAGAAGTGCTAAGACTGCGAAAAGAAAATAACTAAATGGCAACTAAATCTAAAAATTGGATTGCTTCTGCAATTAAAAAGCCAGGTGCTTTACGTAAGTCACTTGGTGTTAAGAAGGGCGAGAAGATTCCTGCTAGTAAACTAGCTAAAGCAGCTAAGGCTCCTGGTAAAATGGGTCAACGTGCTCGTCTTGCACAAACTTTACAAGGATTTAAATAAGATGGCTACTAAAAAGAAGGGCGTAAGCCTATCTATTGGTCGTGGTGAGAAGCTTCCTGTATCTAAAGGAGCTGGACTTACGGCTAAAGGCCGTGCTAAGTACAATGCTGCCACTGGTTCTAACCTAAAAGCCCCACAACCAGGGGGTGGTGCTCGTAAAAGATCATTCTGTGCACGTATGGGTGGTATGCCAGGACCAATGAAAGACAGTAAAGGAAGACCTACTAGGAAAGCTGCTGCACTTGCTCGTTGGAAATGCAATTAAATGGCAGCCGACTACGTTGAGTTCTATCCTTCACAAGAATATGTAGATAAGAACTGGGCACCTGTTAAGATGCCTCTTAGTTCTTTCAACTCTCTAGCAAAGTCACAGGCTATTGCAGAAAAAAAAGGAATATTAGCACCAGAAACTACAAAGTACTACCTACCTTCCGCTCTTACAGAAGGAAGATTTGGTGATTATGGTGTAAATGAAGTAGCCGTTAACTATGGTACTCCTATTACTAAAGATGCTAAGGATGTTCTTGCTACTGAACAAGATTATAAACAACAATTAATGGCTTTGTTTCGTAATCAAAGTCAGATCCCTAAAGGGACTGATATAAGTAAGACTGTTGCTGAGATTAAAAAACAAAGACAAGCATATGGCGATGCCTCTACTGATGAATCTTTATGGCCGGGTAATGAAAGCCAAAAACGTTTAAGAGAAGTTGCAAGTTCTTTAGGAGTAGATCATCTTGTATCTCCTAAAATATTAAAAATAAAACAAGGGGACACTCTTGCAGACTCTAAGTATGATATGTATGATCCAAACGATACATCATCCTTAGATGAGAGAGCTGCTCTTAAAACACTAGCAGTTGCTAACAAGTATCATGAGTCTGGTGGTAAAGCTAATGGACTTAAACTCTGGGAATTATATAACGGAGCAGGGCCACAGGCCCGTGAGTATGTTAAAAAGGTTCAACATGCTGATGAGATGATGACTCATCCTGCTAACAAAGATATGTACAATGCATATTTAAAACTTGTAGAAGAACATAGAAAAGCTAAATAATGCCAAGTAATCCTAATTATAAACGTAACTACAAACAAGAATATCAATTATTTGATTCTTCTACCAAAGCTAAAAAAGATAGAGCTGCACGAAATAAAGCATCAAGAGTTAAGGGTGCAGGTCCTACTGATGTAGATCACAAGAAACCTTTACGTGCTGGTGGATCTAAAGCATTAAGTAATACACGAACAAGATCAGTCTCAGCTAATCGTAGTGATAATGGTCATAACTCAGGTGAAAAGCAGAAAAAACATAAATGAAACTAACCCCAGAGCTTATCCACGGATTTGCTGGGGCTTGTTTAGCAAAGAGGTACGATGGTTCTACCCCTACTCCGCAATGCCATCTGGAGTGGTGGGATCTCTGTTGCAGCGACAATCCTCTTGTAGCAATCGCAGCCCCGCGGGCACACGGTAAATCAACTGCGATCACTCATGCCTACTTGCTCGCTGCCCTTTTATTTAGAGATAGGAAGTTTGCATTAATTATATCAGATACTGAAAGTCAAGCAACTAACTTTCTTAGTGATCTTAAAGATGAACTTGTTAACAATGAAGACTTAATTAACTTGTTTGCTATTAAAGGTCTTATTAAAGATTCACAGACTGACATTATTGTAGAGTTTACAGATGGTGAACAATTTAGAGTTTTAGTACGTGGTGCAGAACAAAGGGTCCGAGGTTTAAAATGGGATCAACGTCGACCAGATTTAATTATATGTGATGACCTTGAGGGCGATGAACAAGTACAAAGCAAGGACCGTAGAGAGAAATTCAGAAGATGGTTTTACGCTGCACTTCTTCCTTGTAGGTCTCAGCATGGTATTGTACGTGTTGTGGGAACTGTGCTACATCTCGATTCCTTACTCAATCGTGTTATGCCTCCCGATTATGATGGCGATTATACTAAGGTTGATCCACTAAAAACTTATTCAACACGTAAACGTGTAGAGTGGCGATCTGTAAGATACAGAGCTCACTCAGAAGATTACCAGCACATACTATGGGCTGACAGATATAATAAAGAGTTCTTTCAAACTAAGAAAGAAGATTATACTAAACAGGGTATACCTGAAGTATATGCTCAAGAGTTTTTAAACTATCCAATTGACGAGTCAACAGCTTACTTTAAGCGTCCTGACTTTATTGAGATACCTAAGTTTACACTAGATGCTATTAAACATAAAGAAAGAAAGCTTACTTACTACGCTGCAGTTGACTTCGCCATTTCTACTAGAGAACGTAGCGATTATACTGTCATTGCTATTGGTGGGATTGATTCAGATGGTATAATGAACATAGTAGACATTCGAAGAGGAAGATGGGATTCCTTAGAAATTGTTGAAGAAATGTTTGCAGTACAGAAGAAGTTTGAACCTCAATACTTTGTAACTGAACGAGGAGCTATTGAAAAGGCTCTAGGTCCAATACTAAGACGTGAGCAGTTAGCTAGACAACAATACATGAGTCTATTCCCAATGACTCCTACAAAAGATAAACAAACTAGAGCACGATCATTTCAAGCTAGGTTTAGAGCTGGTGGTGTTAGGTTTGATAAGAGTGCTCCTTGGTACCCTGATTTAGAAGAAGAGATGGTTCGCTTCCCTAAAGCTAGACATGATGACCAAGTGGATGCTTTAAGTTGGTTAGGTCTTATTGTAGACCAAGTACAAGATGCTGATACTCCTGAAGAGGAAGATGAGTATGAGTATGAAAAAGCTAAACGTCTACATCAACAAGATGGACGATCACAAATAACTGGATATTAATAAATGGATTTAGACGTAAAAATAAATATTAATAAACTTATGAATTCTCCTAACATTGTAGAGATGTTAGATCAAAGGGATCTTACTACCATAGGTTTTAATGTTATTACAGAGTTTAACTTAGATAAAGACTCGCGTTCACAATGGGAAGGACGTGTAGAGTCTGCTATGAAGTTAGCTCTTCAAGTTGCAGAATCTAAATCATTCCCTTGGACTAATGCATCAAATATTAAGTTTCCATTAGTTACTATTGCAGCGTTACAGTTTCATAGTAGAGCTTATCCTGCTTTAATACCAAGTGACCAAGTAGTTAAAGTAGATCATGATTCCACAACAAATCCTGATCCAAGAGCAGTAAAAGAAATAGAAGATCGTAACCTCCGTGTTGAGAAACACATGAGCTATCAGTTATTAAAACAAGATGAATGCTGGGAATCAGAGATGGATAAGGTGCTTATTACAGTACCTATTGTTGGATGTGCTTTTAAGAAAACATATTGGGATTTTAATGAAGAACATCCAGTATCAGAAAATGTATTAGCAAAAGACTTTGTTGTTTCTTATTGGACTAAGAATTTAAAAGATTGCAATCGTCAATCACATGTTCTTTATTTATCAGTTAACGATGTTTTATCTAGACAACGTAGAGGTGTCTGGAGTGATTTTCCATTAAGTCCACCACAAACTATTCCTGGGGATAACTTATCTGAAGCACAAGATTTAGCTCAAGGCAATCATCAACCACAATCAGACCCTGGAACTCCTTATGAGTTTATTGAGCAACATCGTTGGGAAGATTTAGATGGTGATGGTTTTAAAGAGCCCTATATTATTACAGTTCATAGAGAGTCACGTAAAGTAGTTAGAATAGTAGCAAACTATTTTGAGAGTTCAATTAAGAAAAATAGCAAAGGTGAGATTTTAAATATTAAACCTGAAAGTTATTTTACTAAATATCCATTCATTCCATCACCTGACGGTGGTTTTTATGACATTGGTTTTGGTATTCTATTAGGACCTCTTAATGAATCTATCAATACAATTATTAACCAACTTGTTGATGCTGGTACTATGGCTAACACTGCTGGAGGATTCCTCTCCAGAGGGATTAAAATTAGAGGAGGCAATTATAATTTTGCTCCTATGGAGTGGAAGCATGTTGATTCAACTGGTGAAGACTTAGCTAAAGGTATTTACCCATTACCAGTTCGTGAACCAAGCAACGTATTATTTACATTACTACAAACCCTAGTTAACTATGGTGAACGTATTGTAGGCTCTACAGATATTATGGTAGGTGAAAATGTAGGTCAGAATACTCCTGCAGAAACATCACGTACTATGGCAGAACAAGGTATGAAAGTATTTGCTGGTATCTTTAAACGTATCTATCGTTCATTAAATGAAGAAGTACGTAAAGTTTACCGTTTAAATCAATTATACTTACCTGAAGAATTTAAATTTGCAGGAGGTGCTGTATTAGCAGCTGACTACCAGGCAAATGGTACAGATCTACGTCCTGCAGCAGATCCACATGTAGTATCTGATGTACAACGAGTTATGCAAGCTGAAACATTAAAACAAACTGCGTTAAGTACACCAGGATTTAATGTATACAAAGTTATGAGACGGTACCTTGAAGCACTCAAGATACCTAATATCGAAGAAGTTCTACCAGATCCTCAAGGTCCTAACGCTATTCAAAGCGGTCCAGATGTTAAGGTTCAAGTTGAGCAAATTAAAGCCCAAGAACGTAAACTTTCACTTGAGACTAAGTTTAAACTTGGTGTCATGAAGTTACAACAAGAGGCTGAGTTAAACAAGGCTAAGATACTTAAGATGGAAGCAGAAGCATCTAAAGCTTTAGAAGAAGCAGGAGGTATTCAAGCAGGTCATGATATCGCTATGCTTCAAACTAAGTTAGGTGCTGCTAAAGCTCATCAAGAAGGTATTATGAAGTCTATTGAGATGATGATGAAAGCAACCGAGGGAGCAGTAAATTATGACAGTAACGCAACAGGAATTCTTGGATTGGGTGGAACATCCAGCGACCAAGGCACTCAAGAAAGCCCTACACAACGATAGGGAGTACATGAAAGAGCAACTTGTCAGAGGTTTAAGTTCTGATGAGAATGAAATAAGAGGTAGATGTAATGCAATATTAAATATCCTTAGTGTAACTTATGAGGATTTAGTAGAAGGAGCAAGAGAAGATGCAAAATACTAGTGGAATCCATCCAAAGGGTCACAGAGTTTTAATACTCCCCGATCCAGTGGAAGAAATAACACAAAGCGGTATTATTTTGTCAGTCGGTGAAAATAGAGATAGGGAAAGACTAGCACAACTAAAAGGTACTATTGTCGAATTAGGCAATACTGCATGGTTAGATCAACCAAGCCCCTGGGCTAATGTTGGAGATCATGTAATCTTTGGTAAGTACTCAGGCCTAATCTATAAAGGCGATGATGACAAAGAATACCGAATCATAAATGATTTAGATGTTGTAGCATTAGTCGATTAAAGGAAAACAAATGTCAGAAGAAAAACAAGTAGAGCAACAAGAAGCAAGTATTGAGACAGAAGTCCAACAAACAGATCCACAAACTGAAAAAGAAGCCCGTATATTTGGTTGGGTTCCTAAAGAAGAGTTTAGAGGTTCTGATTCTGATTGGGTAGATGCAGAAGTATTTGTTAAACGTGGTAAAGAGATTAATCCTATTCTCCGTAAGAATAATGAATTACTTATGAAGAAATTGGACGCAAGTGCTAAAGAAATTGACAGCATTAAAGCATCCGTTGAAGAGTTCAAGAAGTTCCAAAAGGAATCATTTGAACGTAAGTCAGCTGAGTATGAAGTTCAAATTGCTCAGTTAAAGACACAAAAACGAGACGCAATTGCAGCAGGGGATGGCGATAAGGTAGTTGATATTGACGACCAAATCGATTCATTAAAAGAAGCTCAGAAAGAAAGTAAATTGGAAGCGGCTAAAAAGCCAGAACCAATTAGAACTGAAGCTCAAGCTAGTGTACCTGATGATCCAGAATTACAAAGTTGGTTAGGCAGAAATCAGTGGTTTGGTGAAGATACCGAAATGACTGATATGGCTAATGGCTTAGGAGCATCTGTACGTAAGCAATTCCCTCACCTTTCTGGTCGTGCTTTTTTAGATAAGCTTGATGATAAAATTGTAGAGTATTTTCCTCAAAAGGTCCTAGGTAAAAAAGCCAAAGGAAGTTCAGTAGATTCTACTGGAAACGTTAGAGGAGGTACATCGTCTGGTAAAAAGTCTTATGATACCTTACCTGATGACGCAAAACAAGCATGTGATCGATTCATTAAAAATGGATGGATTAAATCTAAACAAGAATATGTCGATTCATACGACTGGAGCTAAGGAGAACAATTATGGCTAAAGCATTAACAATTGAAGAGAAAAAAGAACAGGCACTTACTAGAACTACAATAGAACGTCCTACACGTGAGCGTGTTAGAAACGTATTTAATGGAACTCAAGCTAAGTTAACTGTGAATCATCAAATCCCTGGATATGTACTACACATCTTTAATGATGAACCGGGTCGTATCCAAACCGCAATAGATGGAGGCTGGGAGTTTGTTAGACCAGACGAAGTGGGCGGTGTAAAAGATAGCGTTACATCTGGTAATACAGATTTAGGAGAGAAGGTAAGATACCTCGTCGGTACAAGTGAGAAAGGTGATGGTCTTTATGGCTACTTGTTAAAAACTAAACAAGAATGGCACGAAGAAGATCAAAGAGAGTTACAAAAACGAAATGATCGAGTAGATTCTGCAATCCGTGGTGGTGTAAACGTTAAGGACGGTACAAGTTCTGATGGATTTTATACTCCTAAGGGTGGCATTAACTACAAAACATAAACTTAATTTCTAAAAGGAAATAAAATGGCTAACGCAAATACCCCTCGTGGACTTAGCCCAGTAGGAACAATTACTGGTGCTCCGTTTAACGAACAGGGTCGCCTATACGCTATCGCTAACGACGCTTCTAACACTTACGCTATTGGCGACGTTGTTAAAGTTGCAGGTTCAAGTGATACAAATGGCGTACCTTATGCAACAAAAGCGGCTACTACTGATACACCAGTTGGTGTTATTGTTGGTATCCGAGTATCAGATCCAAGTGTATCTCTAGTAGGTACAACCTTGGCTCTAAACACAATCTATCTACCACTTAGCTCAGGACTTCGCTACGTTTACGTAGTTGATGATCCAAATGTTATTTTCGAAGTAGAAGGTGATGCTACAGGTGTAGCTGCTGCTGACGTATTCAAGAATGCTGGTTTAACTATTACAGCTAACCAAACATCTCTTGCTCAATCAGCTCCGCTATCTTCAACGGTATTGAACGCTTCTTCATTCCTTGCTATTGCGTCTTCTGGCTCATTAGCTTTACCATTACAAATCATTGGTCTAGTTCAAGCAGTTAATAATGCTCCTGGTGCCTATGCAAGTACATTGGTAAAATGGAACAAGCATCAATTCCTCAACCCAGTTGGCACGGCTTAATAAGGAGAATATAACATGGCTGGTATTATAACAACCGCTTCACATCCGAAGGCCCTCTGGCCTGGGATCAAAGCATGGTGGGGTCAAGTCTACGATGAACATAAAGAAGAATATTCTCAATTGTTTGACAGTGACACATCCTCAATGAACTATGAAGAAGATGTTCAACTTACAGGTTTCGGTTTAGCTCCAGTTAAATCCGAAGGTTCTGGCGTTGCATACGATTCAGAAATTCAAGGTTTCACAACACGTTATACACACATTGCTTACGCTTTGGGTTATATCGTAACAAAAGAAGAGTTAGATGACAACTTGTATGAACAAGTATCACGTCGTAGATCTGCTGCATTAGCAATGTCTTTCCGT
>Ga0114971_10000108_pt1 | contig 46399 bp, 52 predicted proteins | sample M_140625_MF_Meta_FD_87320 | JGI IMG/M metagenome (GOLD analysis project Ga0114971, IMG submission 87320) | Freshwater microbial communities from Lake Montjoie, Canada to study carbon cycling - M_140625_MF_MetaG | ecosystem: Environmental > Aquatic > Freshwater > Lake | place: Lake Montjoie... | reverse complement strand
GTGAATCATCTGATCGATTCTATCCTTAAATGCTGGATGTCGTGCCATTTTGCTCACATCACACGATCTGCAAGTACACCCTTCTGCACACATGACCATCTTGGCTGAAATTCAGTACACTATTCTTATATTCAGAGAATTTCGCGCACTTTTTAGGACCCCTCTCCCTCTCTTTGGGGCTGGATGGGCTGGACGGGCGCGACGGGCGGGTTCTGGCGCGTTCGTTCGAGTGTTTCATTGAGTTTCTTGAGCCATCGCTCCCAACTGTGAAAAATATGGCATCTGCTGTCAATCAGACACTCGCAGCGGGAAGTATTATGCACCCCTCGCTCTTGCTGCCGCCGCGCAGAGCGTGCCTGGCTTTGGCCACCGGGCGGTGATCGAGGCACATGTCGTCTTCGGGTGACAAGCGGCTTCCGTGGTTGTGGATAAGGGTTATAAGCTCCTTCGAGTCCTTGTGGATAAGGGTTATAAGCTCCTTCGAGTCCTTGCGCTGGCGGCTGAGCGTGTTCCGTATTTCGCACAGAAGCATGTGCTTGTCCGACATGTTTTTGATCGTCACGCTCAGCGCCGAGTTCTCCTTGATGAGGAACTCGTTGTCGCGGCTGAGGAGCTCGGGGTCTCGAGGAGGCGGGGGGATTGCGGAAGGCAGCAGTCGAGTGGACAGGTCTAGCAACAGGAGGAATAACAGCGTCAGGTGAAGCTGTCGATCCGAGATGAAATGGTAGCATGCGAGCCAGAAAAGTGTGAAGAGTATTGATATGAACACAGTGATAGAATTAATGGAGTGTGCAGGCATGTTCCTGCTGTTGAATTCGAATGCCTCTGTTTATAGTATACAGACACAAACGCGCATTTTTGAGGACCCCTCTCCCTCTCTTGGGCGCGATGAGCGTGAGAAGCGAAAAAAATGCGCGATTGCGTGGGTGGGCGGGACTATTCGTGGGTTGTTATTGCATGGCGGACGAACTCAGCGAGATGTTCGAGAGGAACATGAAGCTGGTGGATGATGAGAAGAGGCATGTGTTTGTTGGGAAGATGCGTGAGTATCATAGCAAATTCAAGGATTTTCGGGACAGTATGATGAGCTACGAGGAGAGCGTGCAATATCAGAATGAGCTGTTTCTTTTGTGTGTGGTTGACAAGTGCGATTACTGGATCTATTCCCCGCAATTTTGCAAGAGCGTGGGTGTCATGATAAGCAAGCTGTTTAAGACTAAGATTACGCATACCAGTGTGCGATCTTGTGCTGGTTTTTGTAATGCTACTGTATATTTCGACAAGCATGGCAACAGATGGCTCATGACATTCGAGTATCGTGAGAGCGCCCCTGATCAAGTGTTTGTTGGCATGAGATTTCCGCGATCCCATTCGTGTGTGAAGGTCGTGCATTCTTACGACGACAAGACTGTAAGCGATCCGCAATTCGACGGGAGTTTTCTCGTGGCGGACGTGAGCGCCGATGGATGGGATACTGATTGAAGTCCCTCTGCCACTCTTTTGCTGGATGGGCTGGACGGGCGCGGGTCACGACTGGTTTATTCTGTAGGCAATCGCACGAAGGACGTGATAGGACGGGCGTGGCCTAGAAGGTCGCGCATGGCGCTCCTGATTGCCTCAAGGATGAGTGACTCGTCTTGTTCAGGGTAGCATAGGACGTCGTACTGGCCCTCTTTGATGCGCAGAGGGCTTGTGCCGTGCAGGGCTTCAAACGCTGCTTTGGCTTTGATGCCTGCAGATTGCAGTAGGCCCTTGACTTGGCAAGATTTGATCATGTCAAACGAGACCTTGTGCTTGTGATAGATCTTGAGAACGGTGGTGTGGCCTGAAGGGACGGGCGCTGGCTGGGGCTGAGCTGGCTGTGGCTGGGCCAGGGCTGCTTTGGCGCGCTCAATGTCGAGCATGGCCTTGGCGTGGTCGAGTTCGGACATGCGGTTGGTCTGTTCAAGGTCATGACGGGCACGCAGTATGCCTATGTCAATCTCGCCACGCTCTCGAGCCAACGAATTTTGCTCTCGCATATGTTCGCTGGCTGCCTTGTAGTTGGTCACGAGTTCGCGTGACATCACCACAGAATCGTGCAGGCGCTTTTGGCCCACGATGGCCTCGTTCTCGTCAATCTTGTCCGGTGCACATGCGTCGCGCGCCATCTGGTGGATTGGGGCGTCCGACTGGGAGTTGGCCTGAATCTCCTGGATCAGCGAATGGTCTCCAGCAAGGTAGCGCTTGATGATATCGACAAATTTGAGACGGAACTCTTTGGCTATCTTGCCAGGGAGTACCATGATCAACTCAATTGTGTCCTCGAACGACAATAGTTTGGTACGGGCGTTGCCTTTACCTGGCATTTTTTTCTCAACAAATTTTGTTGACGAAAACTGCTCTTCCGGAATATTTCTCAATGCTGCACCAGCAGTGTTCCTGTCTTTGCCAGTAACTAACATAGCAGTCTCTACAGCTACCAGACGCCCTTCAAACACGGTAACATGACCGTTTGGGACCAGCTCCCCAAAGTTAAGGACTGGCATGATTGATAGTTAGGGGGATGGGCAGGCCAGCACCAGTGCACAAACGCGCGTTTTTTCGGGTGCTCTGGTGCACGCGTTTGAATTGGGGCAGCACGGCGGGTATTGGGCGCAGCTAACATACGCGTTTTTTTTTTTAATGGATGGGCGCGATGAGCGTGAGAAGCGGAAAAGAATGCGCGATTGCGTGGGTGGGCGGGACTATTGGGTGTTGCTATTGCATGGCGGACGAACTCAGCGAGATGATCAATAACGAGAAGCTCGAGGGGTTGCTTGATTCGAGCCTTTATGCCTACGCCGACCACCCCGAGCGTATTACCGTGAAACGACGGGATCTCGAAGTCTGTCTGCGCGCCACCATCAGCAATGTCATATTGGAGGGAGGCAATATAGCCTCTTTGGTGCGTGATTGCATGGAGACGCTCGACAAATTGGCCACGCACGACGGGGGTTAAGCAGCCGCTGGGTGAATATGGCGAGTGCGTGGATTTCGAGTGTGGCAGGACCTCTCTCTCTCTCTCTTTTGGGCTGGACGGGCGGTTAACGGCTAACCGAGTCATTGTGTCTTGGAATGTGCTGATCCTGTTCTTGCAAAGGGCTCAGTACGCGTGGGAGTCTCGTTTAATCGGGCTTGGCTGGCTCACTCGCTCGCTGCGAGGCCGACTGCCTGAACCTTGCGAGCTCCATCCCGTACCCATCGCCTGGGCTTGACGGCGGCGATCCGTCCGCGCTGCCCACCAGCACCTTCACTTGATGAAAAAAGTATGTGCCATACCATGGCGAGCTTTTCGAGCCGAGCGCTAGGTACACTATCCGGTCTGGGTAACGGGCCTGTGCCGTGCGCCATGCGCTGAGGTCTTGCGCGGACGGGTGACTGGCGCATGCATGCATAGGGGCTGTGAATCTGTGATGGATAAGCGTGCGCACCCAAGAGTCAGGGCGCTGGCCTTGCCAGCTATACAGCAGCGTGTCCTTGAGCAAGAGGACGGCGTAGCGCGCTCCGTACCACAACGAGTGCATCGATGCAGTAGTTTATTCTGCTCTTAAATACATTGCGCGCTTCTTTACCCACTCGTCAATTGATTTCTGAATTGTTGCTGTCGCTGGATGGTTAACGGCTATCCGAGTCATTGTGTCTTGGAATGTGCTGATCCTGTTCTTGCAAAACTGAATGTTAAAGACGATGTAGTCGACATGGAGTAAACGATCGTACGAATCAGTTTCAGGTGTGACGGAAGACATCTTGATTGGCGTATAATGAGCAAAGGCACGTTAGGTCTTAAATACGCGCTCAGTGTGCGTAGTTGTGTGTGTTATTTGAGCGTGTTCAAGGCCGGGGTGCATACTTAAGCGTGTTCAAGGCCGGGGTGAGTGCGGCAATGGACTATCTCAGTGTGCTGTTTCAGCTGTTTGTAGGTGTGTGCATGGTATCGGGCCTGAACCTGCTGGCTGATATCGCAACGAGCCTGAGGGGTCTGAATATGCGGGAAATGTGTCCTGGAGTATTGACTGGGCTGTATCATATTAGGAAGGCGATCGATAACACGCAGCGAGAGTGATGTAATAAAAAGCGGGCGATTGCGTGTGTGGGCGTGTGTTGTGTGTGCGTGTTCTGGAGATGAGGCGGGTGTTATGCCTGATGCTCATTTTGGCTTGTTGTTGTGCGTCTCCTGTCGTTATCGAGTCTGTCAAATATATGCGGCTATGGATGTTGGTGCACGGCGCGACGGATATGACCGAGAGTGATCTGCATCTCATGGCCGAGCTGGAGGGCGTGGGATACCTGAATGTCTCGAGCGCAGAGCCTGTTTTTCCAGTCGAGGGTTTGATCATGGGCGCGCACCGACGGTTCATGATCAACCTGCTGGTGCGCCGGCGAGCCGTGCCTGTGCACGAGTACAGGAATGTGGTTTTCATGGTGGACACGGGCAGCCCGTACACATTCCTGTCGAGCGCTGCCATGTCTGCTATGGTGGGAGCGGGTAATAACGTGCCGTCTATGATAAGGCTGGAGATTCACGGGAATCAGTCGCTCGTGTGCTATTTGTCAGCGCAGGACAAGCATTTCGCCGAGATTAATCTATTGGGCATGGACTGGCTGGAGATGAAGCGCGCGCAGCTGGAGGTGGACTGGCTGCAAAAGTCTTTTGTAATGAAGAGCGGATGATGCGTGTGTAAGGACGCGTTTACTGCGAGTTTATTCAATGGCCTGCCTGAGCGCGCTTGTTCCTGTTCTTGGCGCGGCGCCCACCGCGCAAGCGTTTCTGCGAGTGGGCGGCCGGATCTGGGGTCCAACCGTCTGCTTCTTCCTCCTCCATGGCAAGCATGACTGCCTCCCACACGTCCAGGCTCCACTGGGGCAGCCTTGACTCGGGGATTTCGTGTAGGAACACGCGCCCTACTTTCAGAGCATCCTCCATGCGCACTATTGGTCGTGTGTGCTGTTGGTGCAGTCAGAGACTTAAATATAGTCGAGATTCCGTTCAATGCGAGTTTATTCCATGACCTCACGGATAATTTCTGCCATCATCGTGCGGTCTCGCTCCATATACGAGTTGACCGGGATGAAGTTGCCTTTCACGAACTGCTTGTGCCTGGGTGGGTTGTCTCCGTATTTTTCACGGTACTTTTTCGCCATTTGACGGCCGATCAGCTGGGCTTCCGCGTCGGTACACTTGAAGCCCATCTCGGCAGCCACAATCGCCACGTTGATGCTGTCAGTCTCATTGGGAATGCTTGCACCATCAGATATGGCGAGTACTTCAGTGTTGACACGGGTGAGGACCAGATTCTTCGTGTGGTCCTCGATCTGGAGGCGGGTGCGCTCGTCGATCGCGTCTCGGCCCAGGATCTCTTGAAGGGTCTTGATGTTCTGGAGGGATTTGCTGATCGTCTCAACAGCCTTAGCACGGGTGTTTTCACGACTGTCTTCGAGTTTCTGGATACGCTCTGCAATGGCCAGCTCCTCGCACTTACGCTTGAGGCTGATGCTGCCCGTGTCAGGATCGGACTGCAAAGCATCACGCGCCATCTGGTGGATTGGGGCGTCCGACTGGGAGTTGGCCTGAATCTCCTGGATCAGCGAGTGGTCTCCAGCAAGGTAGCGCTTGATGATATCGACAAATTTGAGACGGAACTCTTTGGCTATCTTGCCAGGCAGCACCATAATCAACTCGATTGTGTCTTCAAACGTCAGGAGCTTGGTCCTGTGATTGCCTTTTCCTGGCATTTTTCTCTCGATAAATTTTCCCGATGGAAACTGTTCTTCCGGAATGTTTCTTAATACCTGACCAGCCATGTCCCTATTCTTACCAGTGACTAATATGACTGTCTCTACAGCTACCAGACGCCCCTCAAACACAGTAACATGACCGTTTGGGACCAACTCCCCAAAGTTAAAGACTGACATGTTTGATAGTTGTGGAATGGGCAGGCCTGCTCCAGGGTACAAACGCGCGTTTTTTTATGGTGTACGGGTGCACGCGTTTGAATTGAGGCAGCACGCGTTTGAACACGTAGCGACTGTGGCAACCCTAAAATTCATAATTACCTCTGATAGTTTGCCTCAGATGCAGTTATTGTTTGCGTATGCGCGTTTACTGCGAGTTTAGGCTGGCCCAAACACGGGGCGCGCGGGGCCGGGGGTTTAGGCGCGGCTAGCCTTGATGGCGCGGACAGCGGATCAGCACTTGCTGATGTCGGGCTAGTTCTCGTCCTCACTGGAGAAGGCGTCGAAACGCATGAACCAGTTGGGCTCAGCGTTGTGAACCACGAGGCTCGTGATTTCGAGTATGGCCTCGTTAATGTCCTCGCTGAGGTCTGACGCAGCTTGGCTTACTTCGTCATCCGAGTCAGACGGGGCGAGAAGGAGAGACACGCAAAGCTCGTCGAACGCTGGCTGCTCATTGTGCCCCGCGGGCATGACTCCAGCAGAGGCGTGGTAAGTCATGTGAATGCGATTGAGATGTGGCTGGGAGGCGCGTGTGGGTTTAAATACGATTTAGGAGCTGGCAAAACGCAAGGCGTGCCATAATTACCTCTGATAGTCTGCCTTAGATTCAAACACTCACTACTGGCGTGATTGTGCATCAAACCAAGGAGCCTATCTTGCTCAGCGCGTCCTCGTTGAGCCACGCGTGCAATTGGCTTGCACTCCCAAGCCTGGGATGCAGGGCCATGGCGAGCGCGAGGCGGCGGGACTCGCGGCGGCGGGCGAGGAAGAGGCGGGCGCGGAACTGCAGATACTCGATGGGGAAGGACCAGACGACGATGGCGTGGCGAGTGGGCCTGTCGCCATACTCTGCATGCAGCACGAAGGTGCTCGATTTGTCGTTATACTCGCGGTCGTGCAGCAGGAACCAGGAGCGGGTCGAATCGAAATACACGCGCCTGAACTCCTGCTCCGTCTCCCTGTGCATGAAATACGTGCGCCCCCTGTACTGCAGCACGGGCAGGGCGCTCTCGATGATGATCTGGGGATGCCCGGGCGTGGGCTGGACTGTCGGAAGGTGCGAGTACTGGTGGAGCGTGTGCTGGGTCATGTGCATTCGCGCGGTTGGGGAGTCGCGAATACACGCTTACACAAACGCGCATTTCTTTTAGGGCGCGACGGGCGGGCGTGGGCGTGTTTATTGCGAATAACGCTGGTTTAGAGAACGATCTTGTGAAATTCGATTTCACTGCATTCTCCACGCTCGTCGTAAAACTCGTCTGCGTCGCACATCATTCCAGGATTCTTGCATCCGAATCCCAGGCGCGCGTACCAGGCGCAGAGCCAAAACGTGTCGTCAGTGCAGTTATCGACACAGAGGCGGAGAGCCGAACCAGCAGGCAGAAGAGACTCGCACTTTTTGACGAGCGCGTTCGCGCACCCTTGGTTGCGGTGGTTGGGATCGACGCACACTCCCTGCAGCTTGTATGTGTCTTCGTGTTTGGAGACCAAGGCCAACGCGACAGTCACGTCGTCATGCGATATCCAGAGCGCCTGAAAAATTTGGCTTTTCTGGAGATAGCCTGTAGGAATTCCGACGCCGAAACAGCACTGCAGCAAGCCAGCTGCGAGCTCTATGACTTTCGTCTCGAAGGCGTCATCCGTGTCAGTGATCACCTGGACTGCGTGCTGCATTGGTTCCTGCCAAGGAGTGAGAAAGGCTGATTACGCGGGCAAACGCGCGCGGTTTTTCAAGTGCACTGGTTTGAATTCGCGGGTCTCGTTTAATAGCGTTTCTAGAGGAATACACACCAGTTCAAGATACCAATGCTAACTTTGAAATGGAGTTGAGCAAGCTGCTGGATGAAAAACTGGAAACCCTCTTGGAGCTCAGAAAACTCGAGATGATGACATAATTTACACACCTGCGATAGTATGATCATTGAGAGCATAAGCCAAGTTGGCATCCTTGACATAAAGCCCATTTGTGTGGTTTTTTGTCCTGCAGACGTGGCTGCTCTCTAGCTTTGTTTATATGATTAACCCAGAGATATGTCGGGAGAACATAATTGCCCCTATTTCTACATCTTTGACACTCCTGCCCATACTCACGAAACGCGTGTGCCGAAATCCAGTGGTTCTTGCACCTAGGCGCGCTGCATTGGAACCATCCGAAGCTTTTACGACCCTCGAATAACTCCCTCTTCACCCAGTGTCCCGGGCTGGTCACAGGGTCTGGTGGCATACGCTGCATCGCGCTGTATGATATGGGAATGGCAAACATAAATATTCAAGCACCCAAGCGCGACCTGCACAGGTATTGAGACCGGCCAATCGATCGTGGGGCACTAGCCCACACAAGGTCGGTACGGGCGGGTTTAGATCAAAGGTTTATTCATGACGGCCACAACATGATTTATTCATGTTTTCGTTCTAGCGATGTTGCTTAGAAAGACGGGAGACCGCCCTTGTAGACGTAGATCCTGACGGACGCGTACTCAATCTCCAATAGTTTTCGGAATGATATCGGTCCAAACGACCATTGGATCCAGTTTCCTTGGTCTCGCTCGACATCCCAGATATTAATCCGCACCTTCACGTCTGGGGTTACAGTTATCTGTTCCCCGATGAACTCGTCGATCTCGGCACGTAATTCATGGTAAGTCTCGAACCCCACGTCTTTGATTGCAGTATGATTGTTGTACTTGCCCTGGTCGAAGAAATGCATGTACAAGCGCGTTCCGGGCATCTCACTGGTGGGTTTTAGATATAATCAGATGCTATGTCTTATATACGTAAGAGAGCGAGGGTTTCCTAGCTATTTGCGTGCGTGTAATTTGCAATGCGGGAATTGACCCGACTGGCAGGTTTAGATCAAGGTTTATTCATGACGGCCACAACGGCCTGTGTTTCCACTTAAACACCCTAGGAGGCCTCAACGTCGTGATCAGACTCTTCAGTGGCACGAGACTCGCCCATGGACGCGACAGCTTCCAAGTCAGCACGAGCCTTCCGTTCGTTATTCTTGACGATTATCAAAGCTTCATATCGGTTCAAGACGGTCTGGCAATATGCGAAACGCCCTTCCCACACTTCTGCTTGGCGAATGTTTAACACACGGTCGCCGGCCAGAACACTAGGCTGGTTGGCCAGTGCGCGGTACCGTTTCGCAGTTACCTCTGCTGTCCTCAAGTAAGCAGTCCTGCTTTTCGCGCGGCGGACGAGCTCATCAAGATCCCACAATTCAGGAGTGTCGCTCAAATCTTGAGAGGGGTCTGCCAGTACAATGGGCATGAGCGCGTCGTTTTGTTCCGATGTTATCAGATACTTTTTCTTATATACATCACAAAGCTATGCGATTCCTAGCTATTGGCAAGACGGCTGTCGCAGTGTGAGCAAAAGGTTGGGCGGCAGGGCGGGAGTGTCGGGAGATAGCGAGGGGGCGTCGGGCACGATATCAGAGAGGGTGTAGCCGATTGCCGCCAGCCTGCGCAGGCCCTCGCGTGAAGGGCAGTCTGGGTTGTCGCGCGTCGCCTCCGACCACTCGAGCACGATGTGCCGCACGGCGCCGCTGCATAGTAGACTGCGGGCTCCGTCCAGCGCGGACAGCTCGAACCCCTCTACGTCGAGCTTGAGGAGCTCTACTGTCTGTGTCGGGGATAGCACGTCGTCCAACCTCACTGTCTGCACATAGGCATCGCTATCCTGCGCGACGCCCACGATCTGCCCGTTGCCAAAGTTGGTGCTTGCCTGCGTGGGTCGCAGTGCCACGACGCGGCCAGAGTGGTGCGCGACCGCGTTCTGATACACGGTGATGCGGGCCGCAAAGCCGTCGTTGCGCGCGATGGACGCCAGGAAGCGCGCAAGATTGCGCTCCATGGGCTCGAACGCCACGACCTGGCAGCCCATCGCGGCCGCCATAAGGGAGAAGTACCCGAGGTTTGCGCCCACGTCGACGACCAAGCCGCCGCGAGGCCTGAGTATGCGGACAAACAGATCCCAGACATACGGGTCCCATGGCTGCAGGCCGGCATGCACGCTGCCTGATATGAAGATGTCTTCCGTGACGGGATCGTGGGTGTTCATAAAGTATCGCGGGACAGGTGCGAAATCGACCGAGCCCCACCGCGCTGGCAGCGGGGCTGCCGAGGCTATGGCCAGAGTTGCGCTGGCCGTGACGCGAGTGGCACCTCTACAGAGGCCGAGAGTGAGCAGGGGAGTGGAATGCAGGAGCCATATACTGGCAACGATAAACACCGCCTGCAAGAATGCGAGTACGAACACGACGCGGTGCATGAATGTTTCCGGTCTTTGGCGTCTCGTTTAATACGGGTTTGGAACGCACACAACTTCGGCGGGTGCGTTTAGTTTGAGTTTATTCATGAAACGAGCTCATCCAGTGATGGCAAATTTGGCTCGGATGACAGCGTCGCATGCCTCTAGGAATGCACGCCATCGGCCAAGCTGGTGATTCATGTCGGGATATCGCCTCTCAGCAAACAGGCGGGCGGACTCGTTGTGTTCAGACGGGTTCCGCAACACCTCTGCATCCACATCCATGACCTGCTGTAACCCAGCGATCCTAGCGTTACAGGAATCACATAGGTTTTCGAGCTCAGAGTGCGTCATGTCGTTCAAGATGCTCATTCGTTCTAGTCTAGTGGATACACAGCCTACTCTTGCAACTTAAATACGCGCGGTGGCGATACGTTGGTGAGAGTTTACGTCTTTATTGGCGGCTCTCCCAGCGATACTCGCGTGCGGTTTTTTTACGTCAGCAGTTAGGATGGTTTATTATCGCCTCGCCACGGCGCGCTCACTGCCCGCCCGACGCGTCTGCGAGCGCAAACGGTTTGGGTCTGGGCTGGGCCGGCGCAAACGCGCTGTCTTGGCCCAGGCGGGGCGCGGCCGGCATTTCAGCAGGCGCGGGGAGCGACAGCGGGCGAGGAGGCCCGACCACGGGGATGCGGGGGATGGGCTGGAAGGCAATGTAGAGATCACCAGACGGCAAAAGCGTCTCTTTGAACCCTGCACTCTTCCAGGTGCCACGCACGACCTCCCTGTCCGTCCTGACGGCTTTGGAAAGAGCGGCCCCAGACAAACCATCATAAAAGGCCAACGACGGAAAGTAGCCTGCGTCCATGAACGCCCTGCTGGAGGCTGGTACATGGACCCAGTGGATCCAGTCAAACCCATCCTGCTCCACATCGCTGAACTTTACAGTGACTTTGTTTTGCACATGCAGTATGAGAATCTCGTACACCAGGGCCTTGATAGCGTGATGCTCTTTGCCGTATGGGTGCGTCGCGACCACCGCCTTAAAGAACTCGCACTGCTTGTCGTCCACATGATAGAGATCCAGGTAACACCTGAACTGGCGGGAGAGCTGGTTCCTCAAGGCCGTCCAATCGGTATGCTGGTTGAGGAGGGTCGGCACCGGTGTCTGCTCTGCAACCGTCTGCTGCCAAGTGACGCCCGCGGGGGGCGGCGTGCCCAAGCGTCCAAAACGCTGGATGAAGTCAGCATGGGATGGGCGTGCCATGATCGGTGGTTAGTGCGCCGATACAGAGGGCGTGCTTTATATACTAGCGCTGCGCCCGGGGAAATTCAATTTGATGCCCGTGTGGCGATCCTACACCCGCCTCTTTGTCTCGTTATTTCAAGTATAAAAGCTCGCCGCCGTGCCAGTCCCAAAAACTAGACCAAGAATCATCATGCAGCCCGAGCAACCCCGTGCCCAGCTCACGTTCCGCGACATGCGTGGCTACCACTGGTACGAGAAGATCGAGAACGACACCTACGTCCCGCCGTCCACGCTGGAGTACAAACACTTACTCCCCGCCATCACCGACGACCTGCTCAACGGGGTCGTGCCCGTCTGCCAGCGGCAGCTCGCCGCCCTGCCCGTCTCGTTCTCTGTCGGCCAGCCGCCGCGCCACCATCTGATGCTGCCGTGGACCACCGGGTCGCTGTACCCCTTTGCGCACACGGGCGACACCGGCTCGATGAAGCGGGCGATGCTTGTCAAGATCCTGACGTACCTGCTGCAGCACGGCCCCGAGCACGCGACCTGGCTGCAGACCAACGACCCGTTGGCCAAGGACGAGACCGCCTCGTTCTACGGCATGCTCGAGGTGCGCATCCCGAAGGACAAGGTCGAGGCCTTCAGCGCCCTGTGCGGCAAGATGCCGCTGGTGCACTGCTGGAAGGACGACGACGATGGCCCCAAGCGGAAGACCGTGATCCACGCGTGGCACATGAGCGGCCTCGAGGAGGAGAGCTGGGGCGACGGCGGCGTGCGCCTCGTGTTCCGCCGCGACCGGCTCGTACGCATGCTGGACCGCGTCGCCCGGACCCGCAGCAACCGGCACGAGCGCATCCGCTTGGCCCGCGAGCTCGAGGCTGGCGGGGAGGACGAGCCCGGGGACCGCAGCGTCGCCAGCTCGTTCAAGCGCATGCGCGTTCTGATTCTGGACACGTACCGCGACGCTATGAAGCCTGACGTGGGGCCGGAGATCGAGGTCTTGATGACCAGTGCCGACTTCCCTCCCGAGGCTTTCCTCTCGACGCCTTAAGTTGCGCGTGCTGTGGGGGGCCATACGCGAGGCCTCACGCCGAGGCCTAGGCGCTTTGTGTAAGAATCGTGCATACTCGTACTGCCGGCCGCGAACGCGCTCGCACTTCTTATTAGGCAAGTTTATTCACGCTAGTCCCTTGCAGGGACGTGGGGCGAGACCAGGGCCTCAATAGTCGTGAGCGGTGTGGGTAGTGAGCTGGCGGGAATTGGAAAAGCAGATATGAGCAAGTGTATTTAGGCTACCACTACCGGCCTGTGTATTATTACCGGCGCCATGCCAAAGATGAGCCTCAAGCGAATGATAAAGAAGTTCAAGGCAGAGACGCGGCGCAAATTGCCTTGGGCGTGCCCTGTGGTGGAAGCTCCCATCGCAGTCAGGCGCAAGTGGGACCCTGCCAGGATCGCTTCATTGCGATTCAATCCTGACTGTCTCTATGAAGACATATCAATCCCTGTATTCTGGACCGGTATCAACAATATAGGATCGGGCCTACCATCAGGGCCTTAAGTTGGCAAGCACAGCCGCCTGTGGACTTGAATCCGTGGGCAGTAGCCGAAAATAAAACTAAAATTAGACTAGTGAAACGCGGTGGTTCATTCAGCATCTGCCAGAGGCCTGGCAAAATTGCCCAGGCCCTCTGCCGCGAAATCCTCGTACTTGTTGAGGACTGTCATGATGGTATTCGCGTCGTCGTCCCAGCGGTCCTCGCATATGAACGAGTTGTAGTACTTGCACAGGATAGGGATCTCGTCTTCCTTGCTCTGCTGGAAGGGTTCCTCGCCCATCGCGCAGAGCAGGATCCACTCCATCGCATCCACCGCGCGGATGTACATGAACTTTGCCAGTTGGGTTCTGATGATGCCGGACATGTCAAACTCCACTCCTGTGCGTCTCTGCAGGATCGCGTTGATGTGGCGCACGAACTCGTCCTCGCTCGCTGCGTCAGGCGGGGCGTGCTCGATGTGCTCGAGGCAGGCCTCCTTCGCAGCGTTCAGCTCGCGCGCGCGCGGGGAGTCGGGCGGGTCGGCCTTGTCAGGGTGGTGGACCCGCATGAGCCGGCGCCAGGCGCGGAGGACCTGCGCTGGCGTGCTGTCGGGGCTGAGGGAGAGGGTCTGGAACGGGCATGACATCCTGGATGGATGAAGGCAGCGCGAGTGGCGATGCAAGGCGAATACGCGCATATTTTTAGTGCGTTTAATCGCCTTCAACAGATGGCACAAATCAGCATCGGATGTTGGATCCAACGAGCTGGTCAAGCGTGACTGACGCCAGCCTAGGTAATGCCCCCCCGTATCGTTGCCTGTGGGCGGGCATGCGTTAGTATGCTATCACAGGTCAATAAATGAGGGGGGTAGACCTGCACTGGGCGCATATCTCCCTGGCCGCTTGGTAATAGTTACTGCAGTCCTTATGGTCTGTTTCAAGCACTGCCTGTCAGTATTTAAGAGGCATTCTATTATACACCAAACCACTATCCCTATGCCCTTCGAGACACTGGCTGACATCGATGCTGCCACCACTCAGCGAAACTTACGCAGGGCCCAGCGCCGTGTCCAAATCAGAGCAAGGGCTGCAGCATGGGCCAGGATCCACATGCTCATGACTCACCCAGCTAACTTTCCCAATACGCCACAAGAGGGTCCGGGCGTTGCAAATCCTGAAAAGAAATCATACACACTGGGAAACCACCGTATCGTCATCACCATGCATTTGGGTGGTTTCAAGAAGTTTGTCTGTTCGAAGAGGGTTGCAGGCGCATGGACGTTCCATGGTGAAGGCAGCTACAGCTCGGCCGTCTTGCCCGACGCGTTCGCAAACCAAGTTGCGTTTGCACTCAAGCACATGTAAGCGCAACCCTTGAGCTGTCGCGCCCGACGTGAAAGGGCACGCCACTAATTGAATAAACTCGCCTAAACCCGCATCCGCGCGACTATTTAAAGGCATGCTCCGCCCGACCCGTAAACCTAGCATTACACATCATGACCAACGAAGTTCAAAGCCAAAACGAGGAGCGCGTGGCCGTCTGGTGCCCACCCGGCGTCTCAAACAGGCATCTTCAACGGATGGTGCGCGACCATTACGTGGCGTCCCTATTATGCCGACCACTGCCCTTAGGCAGGGCGGCCCTCGAGGAGATAGAGAGGGAGATTGAATCGCTCCAGGCGGCACTCCAGCGCGACTTTTTACCCGAGCTTCAGGAGCGCCTGATCTCATTGATGGATATACACGCGCATGCGTGGGAGGTCGAGCGGGCGAGCTCGAGTGACGAGCAGTCGAGTTGCACGTCGACTCCCCCACCTGACGCGGAGGATGCCTGAGTTCCTCAGGCTGTCCTAGCGCACGCCATTTGAATAAAGCACGCATAAACACTAAGTTTATTAAGTTTTTACTGCGGCTTCGCGCGAGAGCCAGCGCGCCCGGATCAGGCGCGCGGCTTCTTGCTCGCGCGCTGGTCCTCGGCCTCTGGCATGTCAGACAGCCGCCGCCTGGACTCCTCTGCGCGTTTGGCGTTGAGGGTTTCCTTGACCGATACAGCCACTTCCTGGAGCGTCTGTATCATGACGGTTGCCGCGCTGTGGGCCGTGTCGTCCGGTGGGCATCCCATAAAATAATGCACACCGGTGTCAATGCCACGCAGGAGCTTTTCAAGCGGTTCCACGCTCATTTGCTCCCTTTTGGCTTTGGGAGGCAGACCTTGGATTACGGGCATCCATGAGGCGTCATCAGACGACGTCTCTATGCGCTTGAGGAAGAACCTGAGCTCGGACATGGGCTTGCAGTTTGGGGGAGATGCAAGCGCCAACTTAAATACGGCGCGTCCATGCTGATTACACGCATAATAAAAGGAGTTTTCAGGGAGCACATTATTAAAAGCGGCGAAGATGGTATGCGCCACATGGCCAGACTGCCTGCCCCCCCAACGCTGGGCATGTTCGTACACGACTTTGTTGTGTACATGTTCGGGGCGATTATGTCCTGTGTTTCAATGCGGTACTTTCAGTTCCCGTATGCAGCAGACGTCACACTACTTTGGTATTTACAAGTATGTTTTTGGGTGCCAGTATGGGCCAGTCTGCACACAGTGATAGTCATTTACTGCTACCGTGCCTGGCTCGCACAACTACCTGACGACTGCGACCAAATCAAGCACGCTCAAGCCCACACGGAGGTCCAGACGACGCCAGACACCGCAAGCTGTTGCTAAAAACGTTTCGATCGGGCCCGCGCGATGGCCAGAGCCACGAGCGTCTGCAGGGCCAGCAGGAGCGCGGCCGCCACGACGACGCTGACTGTGTCTGAAGGGCGCGTGTTCAGGCCGTTGAGGACGGGCTCGGTCAGCTCCTGGCCTAGCGCGTCCATTGCGAGGTCGGTGTGCCGCCGCAGCCAGACCCTGGCGCGCGGCAGGCGGGCGGCCAGGCGGGCGTGGCACACGACGTGCTCGAGCACGCCGATGCACAGGGCGCCGGTCAGGGGCTCGAAGGCCTGCTGCAGCATGGGCGCTGGGGCCAGGCGAGGCGCGGGGTAATATATGCGGCGAACACGGTCAAGGCATGAACTTCCGCAGGCGCGGCACGTGCCACATGGCGTTGAGCGCGCCCAGCACCATCACGGCCAGGCACACGTAGTCGAGGACATCGATCCACGTGATGGGCGGGGCCTGGGCTGGGGGCCGTAATCCGGCGCAGGTATCGAACCCTTCCGCCAGCGGGTCGTCCCCGTGCACGGCCTGCACGAACGGCTCCCCCCTGGCGTTGCGCAGCGTGCCGTCAAGACAGCCAGGGGAGGCCCGCATCCTCTCCCGCATGATCTCCTTGACGCTGGTACGACTTGACATGCACTCTATGAGGGGTGCGTGCGGGCCCATCCCCGGCCGTTCGAGACACTTTTTAGGCCACAGCAAAGCACGCGGGATGGTCGCGTATTTAAAGATTCGGGGCGCGCGGCGGGAAAGAATCGTCCTAGCATGGAGACTACAGCGCCCACCCCGTGGTCCTATCTGTTCACGAACCCTGGCCTGTCAGCGTGCATGCATCAAGCGATCCTACAGCTTCATAACTTTCCCCACGTGGTGAGGAGGTTCTGCGCCACGTGCAAGACATTCAACGACAACCAGCGCTATTGGTACAGTTTCGTGCTGCGGGACATGCGGTTCCCGTCGCTGGAGTACCAGCGGCAGGTGCAGATCCTCCCGAAGCGAGTCGACGATGCGAATCTTATCGCCTACAGCGGATATTCCATCCTCGGCCACGATTTCCGGGCCAACGAAGGGGTCAAGATCATCCACAACCGACGCCTGGCCAACGGTCAGCTTGTGTATGAGAACGGGATGGTTTCCAGGCGAATCCGTGCACCAGGCGTTCAGGCCTGGCAGTTGTGCAGTATGAGCACGGCTCTCAAACAGCCGGTCCATCCGACGGATTTGGTGAACGTGCTGGCGGCCGTGCCCGACTCGCGCAGGACGGTGACCATTTTCTGGCCCAGCACGGACAACTCCCGGCATGCCATCTACGAGACGCTCGAGGCCGACCTGGAGTCGATTCAAGCGATCAGATGCATCGACGTGCAGGGCGCGGTTTATCTTGCGGTTCGCACGTTCGTCGGCCGAGGGTGCTGCGTGCACATTTACCGTCTCACCATGCGGCTGGCAGAGCGCGTGCACACCACGCGTGCGAAGCCCATAGAGGACGATGACTATAGCACAAAGCTCCACGCATTTGCAAGCCTCGACAGCATCGCGGTACAGTTTGACAACGCCCTGGAACTGTACGATCCATCGCGAGCTCAGACCAGAAGGGTCGATTTGCCCGAGAACACCAAGATGGTCAAGCACACGGAGGCACAGTTTGTGGCTGCGCTCACGTTCCACGACACTACTGGCTTAGCCATTCAGATGCTGGACACTGCCACTGGCACAACCAGGGCGGGTCGTGGCCTGCGCGACGTGTTTCCGATCACTTACTTCGACTTCACGTCCATGGAGTACATCCCGTTCGACAACAGTCCGCTTTCGGGCCAGCTCATCGTCATGTGCTATACTTCCTGTGTCACGTTCATCGCCAGAGGCATGGACCTGTGTCCGCTGTTGTTACACGCCATGCATGTTCCACAGATCGATATCGAGGACCTGGTCGTGACTGTTTGGCAGGATCCGAGCGACAGGACCTACAGGCACCGCTTCTACCTGCTGGAAGATGGCGACGCCCTGGAAGAGTGGTGCGTGCAGCCTTGAGTGTCGTGCCGGGCGCGGTTGAATAAGCTATCATAAAAACATCCTGTCTAATAAAAAACTCGCGTCTCGAACGGTATATTAACCCACGGCCTGCGTGTGCTGGCAAACTTTCGCCCATGCCCAAGCGACCCGCAGCGTCCAAGAAGACAGCGTCCCTCATCACTCGCAGGGGCAAGTCGATTGCCCCGATCTTGACGGGCGGCGACCTGCCCCAGCGAAAGCGCTTCCCGTCCTTCACGAGGGACTTGAACGGGCCTCGCTCGTACCTGGGGCAGAGGCAGGAGCTGCAGGTGCTCCAGCGCGAGCTGCGGGCCGAGCGCAGGGACCTGATGGGCCAGTGGCGCGACTTCATGCGACTGTCTGCGCGCGAGCGCCGGGCCGCATACCGCAACGAGGCGCGCCGCAAGCTCGCATGCCAGTAAACCGCAGTACCTATTCTTCACAGGGCCCGCTGTCCTCGTCCCGGTCGCGCGGGTCGTCGTTGTACTCCATCGCGACCAGCCTCAACAGTTCGAACCGCGGCAGGCAGAGGAACTCGAAGTTGCGGACCTTGAACTCGAGCCTGACCCACTCCAGGAACCCCGGCCTGACCACCATGCAGTAGAGGGTGGTCTTGTCCGACGGGGCTTGCATCACCAGGGCGTCGTCGATGGGAAACCCCTTGAGGGCGACCTGCGTCCCGAACACCTCCTGGAAGATGGCCTTGACCCCCTCGACGTCCTGGTCCGTGAACGAGGCGTCGTTCCATTCGCGGAACGCCCTGCACAGCAGCTCGACCTGCTCCTCCGACAGGGTCGCCTCCACGGTCTGGTCCGGGCGGGCCATCTGCGCCGGACCCGCATCGCCAGCCAGTAGTGGGAGTTCGCGCGCCTTTTTTTCAGCCTCCAATACCCCCTGTGCGCTCGAGCAGGGCGCGCTCGAGCCTGCCCTGCTGGTTGGTGATGTCCACCAGCAAATTGTGCACGTTGATCATCCACGTCTCGATGCTGGCCAGGCGGTCGCTGAGTCTCACCAACGGCCGATTCTCCTCGTCCATCGCGATGGGCGCGCGCCCCGCCCGTTTTAAATACGCGCGGGATGCACGGGAGTGAGTTTTACATCGGTTTATTCGTCATCACAGCGAGACTGCGCCTGTGCGCCTAAACGCGAGGGCGCTTGGCGGCGCTGGCGGAGTCGTCAGCTTGGGTCTGCTTCTCAGCTGACCAGAAATATGCGCCAGGAGTCTTCCACCAGTCCTTGTCGTAGGGTGTCTCCATGGGCTTGAAACCAATCATTGTGATTTTAGTAATCAAAGTCATGAAGATCGTTGGCATTATCTTGTCAGTGTCGTAAACAAAATACTCATGAGAACGCGCAAGGTCTGTGCCTTGTCTTCCAAAAAACGATGCATCGTCTGAGCATGAAAATGTTATGTGAACCTGCCATTTATATTTTTCGACACACCGGATAACAGTGCAAGACACCACTCTGTGCGTAACTTCAGCAGGCATGACGATGTGAAATTAGGAGCAATTCACGCACAATCTTAAATACCAAACGCCCCTAGAACTTTTTGCTGAAAACGCAGTCGTATAGGTCTCGCCTATCGTGCACGTGGTCGTAGCTCTCCGTGAGGGACTTGATGTACGTGGACTCGACAGGCTTCAAGGACGGGGTGAGGGCGAGCAGCAGATCGTCTGCCGTGGCTGTCTGGCTGTTCAGGCGTTTCAGGATCGCGTGGACAGGGTTGGCTACATCAAGGCACTCGCGCAGGATGAGGATGAGGATCTGGGTGGGCGACACGCTGACGGGCCTCAGGCACTGGCCTCTGGCGGTCCGCGCTTTTTCACCTAGTTTGAAGAGAGTCACGTCATCGGTGTAGGCAAACGGGGTCATGCGGAGGACCATGTCCCAATAAAGGAAGCCCATGCGCATTAGCAAGCATGTGTCCGACGTGATTCTGATGAGCCTGTCTTCTTCGACGCCAGTCGGGAGGAGCAAGAACCGCAAATGCTCCACTTTGCCCGGCTGGATGATATCCTCGACCTTGAATTTATTAAAGACTCGCTCTTTCAGGTTCAGGATACCGTATGCCGCGAGCGTGACACCCTGCTGCGTGTTGCTTTGGACGATGAGCAGGGGGGCGGTGACCTGCGTGGACCCAGCTGGGATCTCAAAGCCCATGATCACGACCATACGCGCTGACGCGCGGGCGCCCCCGATTTTAATACAGATCTTCTCTGGCGGCCTGGAGGTAGCTAGAACTTTTTGCCGATGACGCAGTCGTATAAGTCGCGCATATCGTGCACGTAGTCGTAGCTCGCCATGAGGGCCTGTACATAGGCGAAATTGACAGTCTTAGAGGACGGTGCAATGGCCTTCAGGAGGTCGTCTGGCGTGGCTGTCTGGCTGTTCAGGCGTTTCAAGGCAGCGTGGAGAGGGTTCGCGACGTCGATGCACCCGCGCAGGATGAGGATGTAGATCTGGGCGGGCGACACGCTGACGGGCATCAGGCAGTGGCCATTGGCGGTACGCATATCCTCGCCCTTCTTGAAGAGGTCCAAATCATCGGTGTTGGCGAACGGGGTCATGCGTAGGATCATGTCCCAGTAGTGGAAGCGCATCCGCAAAAGCCTGCACGTGTCGGACGTCATGCCGATAAGCCTGTCCTCCTCTGCGCTGGTCGGAAGGAGCTCGAACCGCAAACCCTCAGCTTTGCAGGGACTGAGGAGATCCTCGGTCTTGTACTTATGAAAGACGCGCTCTTTCGAGTCGAGGATGCCATATGCCGCGAGCGTCACGCCCTGCCGCGTACTGCTCTGCACGACGAGTAGAGCGGACGTGGGTCGCTCGGGATTTTCGGAGTGTGCAAAGCACATGACCACGACCATGCCCGCCCCCGCGCGGCGCGCCCCAGATTTTAATACTGACACTGCGGGGGGTCGGCCCTCAGGGGGCCTGGAGATTCGCGGGCCAGGTCAGGAGCAGGTCAGGAGAGGCGAGCAACAACCGTGGGAGCAGGCGCGGGGTGAGGAGGTACAAGTAGCGCAGGAAGTGGAAAGTGGAGAAGACCATCATGGCGGCCGTGATCGTGATCAGCCAGATGTCGATCATGGACACGCGCCGCATTTTCCCTGGCACGCACGCGCGCAGCTCTTATAGGCACTGGTTTTATTTCGGCCTTGGCGCGACTAGCGCTGCGAGACGGGCCCCAGGCCATTGGTGTAGCACCGCACGAGCCCACGCGGGCGCGTGGCCTCAGGCGCTGGCTCGGGCCCTGTCTCGGTGGCCTGGAGCCCGGGCCCTGGCTCGGCGGCCGGGAGCGCGCGGGTCCGCTTGACGGGGCGCGCCTCCTCCACGACGCAGTAGCCATCGGTGGGCAGGTACCGGCCCTGCTGGATGCTGTCGACGAGCCAGCGCAGGGGCAGGACCAGCAGCGACGGCCTGTGGTACGTATCGCACAGGTTTTGGTACGTAGTGGCGGGCATCTCGATGAGATCTGTGATGACAACGGTCTCGTTCCGCCTTCGCACATCCGCGACGTCATTGCTGAGCCCGTTCCGGTCGACGTACCTCGCCAGGATCTGGTCGTCCAGCGAGAGCCGCTGCAGATCTGGCGCGGACTGGGCGACCTGCACGCTGCGCATGGTGTGCGAATCGGCTGGGAGGAACTTGTGCGCCCCAGGCGGGAGCACGCCCCGGGCCGTTTCCAGTATATCCCGGGTGGTGCGCGTGTCCGGGGCGGCCCTGGCGTCGGCCCGCTTCGCCAGCACCTGCGGCAGCACTGTGGTCTCGATGTGCTCCAGCCTTCGCTCCCGCTCCATGACGGCCTCGCGGTGCCGGTTGCCCGCGACGATTTCGCTGATGGGCGTCACCTTCTGGTAGGCCGTGTCAGCGGAGACCTGCTCAGGCTCGACGCCCCACGGGTTCTTCACGCCTGCGACCGACCCGCTCGAGTACACCCAGGTGCAGCGCAGGGGGTACAGGGCGTACTCATCCATGGTCAGAGTGTCCTGCCACTTGCCGGGCAGCGGCATGCTGCCCACGCGCACCATCCGTGTGTCGCCTCGATTCAGCACGGTGAACAGGGTCGCTGTCGCGGGGTTCTCGCGACGCAAGGCGAAAACGCCCCTGAACTCGGGCAGGACCTTGGTGAACGTCCGGCTCCTGAACTTGCCATCGCAAGGGACGAAGCGGTTGCCGTTCGCCACGGCCTTGGAGTTGTGAGCGTATACCACGAAGCCCTCATCGTCCTCCCCGTACTTCTGGAGCAGGTGCTTGCCAAAGTCAGGGGCCTGACACTCAAAGCCCCCGGCTCCGTCGAGGATGCGTCCGTCCGGCTCGACCCGGAAGGTGATGGACTCCACCACCCGCAGGACCGTCCACTCCGGCTGCGCGCCCGGGTCGCCCTTCCTCGTCACGGCCGTCAGCTCCTTCAGCTGCTGCAGCTCGAACGCCTTGCTGTAGAGCTGGTACGGCTTCAGAACCCCCAGGCTGGAGAGCGCGAACACATAGACCACCGGCTCCAGGCCGATCTCCTTCGGGTCGATGCCCGCGTCCTTACAGCGTCGCAGGAGCATGAGCGCCTTCGGCATGCCGGAGTGCCCGACCTCTTTGCCGTTGATACAGACGACGCCCTCGCCGTTGAGCCGACCCTTCTTCTGGAGCAGGTGCGGGTTGAAGTCGTGCGTCTGCTTGGCGCTGGTCAGCAGGCACGTAAACTCCTCGCTCACCTTGCCCCCGGACGAGTACGCCTGGATGCCGCCATTCTCGTCAAACGTGATATGCAATCGGTAGCCGTTCTTCTTTTTCGTCGCGCACAGCTCGCGTTCACGGGCCTCCAGCCTGCGCACGCGTTCCAGGAGGAACTTGAGCGAGTCGGGCCCGCTCGGCTTGTAGGGGGGTTGTCCCGGCCCCTCGGTGATCTTGACCGAGGCGTCTATGTGCTGCGGGAACTGTTTGGACATGGCCAGCTGCTGTGCTTGTTCGCACGCGGCGTCGCGCGCGCTTATATACCGATACATTACATGTGTTTATTCCGAAAACGCTGGCGCGTCAGGCAGCAGAGGACACGCTACTCGTCAGCGGCCCCTGCCTCGGCCCAGGCCTCCAGATCGTCGATCGTGCAGAACGGGAGATATTCGCCGCTCAGATCGAAGTCGAAGCCTCGGGCCAACACCTTGTAAACGGCCATACGCTTGCCCTCGGGGGTGTCGCGTACGCCGAAGATCGTGGCCAGGGAGGAATCGTTGTAATCGGACATGATCACCAGATCATGGTAGGGGTAGAATTTCCCGAATGATTCCTCCTCTGGCACGTCGGCCGGCACGGTGCGAAGGGCGATGCTCATCGCGCGTACGTTTGTCTGGTTCGGAACGTCAAACCAAATCTCCGGGTCCATCACTTGCTCAAAACAGTTGATCTCGTCCGGCGTGAACTCGAAGTCGTTTGACACGTCCTCCAGGGAATCACCCGGCCAGAACTCACTGTACGGGTTCGCCACTTCCAGGTCCGAGGAGGAGGAGAGCTGCATTTCGCCACACCAGCTCTTCATTTCCTTGACCGTTCTGAAAGGGAGTTGCGAGTTTTCGTCAGCGAAGTCGATGGTCTTTGCATGGAGAATGAAAACTTGGACGGCTTTGTTGCCGTCTCTGGTCGTCTTTATCGCCATGATGATGGCCGTGCGTGCGTCCTGCGGGTCAGCTGCAAAGACCAGCTCCCCCTGAATGTAGACCATTGGGGGCGACTGGGCATGAGGCATTATCTTGTGCATCATACCCCTCACCCTCATTTCCTGACTGTTATCGCCACCGTATTTCTGCTTGATCTCATCGAGCGTCTCAACCTCTTGGGCATCAAAGCGATAGAGGTGAGACACGTCAGACAGGTTGACCGCAGACTCCACGGGAGCGAGGCAAAGCGAGGAAAACGAGGCAGACAGGTCGGTCGCGGGCTGCATGGGGGCAAGGTAAACTTACAGGCCCGCGCGGACCCCAGCCTAAATACCGCGCATAGGGTTAATATTTACTCGCAAGCAAAGGTGCGCGCTCAGGCGTCAAGCCGAGCACGCAGCTCCTGCGGGGTCACGGAGACGGGGTCTCCCCCGTACGTAACAAGCGACGCCAGGACGACCGCGGGATGGAACAGGGCCAGACCCTCGGCCAGGAACACGAACCTATCGCGCGCCGCCTGTATTTCCAGTTGGATCTCGACCATCTCCTGGCGATCATCCGTCTCCTCGAGCTTGATCGTGGAGTCCACAATCATCGACTGATACGCGCGCATGCCCTCCATCATAGCATACGGGACGCGGACTGCCGGGTTCTGAAACACATTGTCGTCCATGAAAAACCCAGAGCTCGTGACGACTCGATGGAAGCGCATCGGGGTGTAGCCCTGCATCGCAAACGGTTTGAAATGGGCAGGACCACAGCGTGCAGCTTAAATACAGGCTTTAATCATTATAAAAGGCGAGTCCGGGCCCGGCGGGGAGGAGCACGGCTCCGTTGTTTAGGCGCCCGCCCCCCCCTCACCCCGGGCCGCGGCCGGCTCGTCGTCGTCGCGGACGGCGAGTTTGGCCGCAGCCTTTTGGGCGAGCCTCTCGGCCAGCAGCTCGGAACACTGCTGACCTTTGTGTGCCGGCCTGTCCTTTTTCTGGCACGTCCTGTTGCAGTATCGAGCGACCTTACAATCAGCGCATTTGGACATTTTTGTTGCCACAATGCGCTTGCAGTAAACGCACAGATGGATACCAGGGGTCGGCCGGATAAGGGTAGGAAGATCTGTCTTCCATAACAGGTCCAAAGTCTCCGTTAGGGAACCGAGGTTCGGTGTGATAACAAAGGACAAGACGTTGTCCGTCCCAATATACATGATCATAGAGCAATGCACCGTAGAATCCTCCGTATTTACATCCACACATATGTGATACACAGACTTGACCTCGAAACTGCCATCGGGCAGCCTGGTTATCCTGGAAAGAGGTCCAACACGGCACTCTGGGTGTACGCGTTCTTCCTCGACCTGTCTGGTGAAGAGACTCATCAGCGCAGGCAATTCCGGTTCAAGCTGTGCACGGTAACCCTCCACATACCCATGCGCAATGTGTCCTTTGGCACAAACTCGATTGTTGTTCCCAAACTGGTAGGTGTAGCCAGCGATGTCTGCAATGGGGGTATTGGCAAACCGCGTAAGAATTTCGATCGCAGACAAAAATGTCATCATGAAATACTGCAAGGGCTTTAGGAAACCGTCAAATTCCTCCTTCAACTCGTCTGTATACCACTCGTCTTCCCATGTGCCCGGCGCACCGCTGTCCACACCTGCCAGTTCTCCACGAGCAAGTACTGGCCCGCTCATACGTGTGTATCGTCCCGCGGCGCACGCACACCCTTAAATATTCACTCATTTCACAGGATTTCGCTCAGGGCCCCCAGCGTCTGGTCGGCGATCATGAACCGCGCCGACATTCGCTTGTAGTGCTTGCCAAACCCCGAGACGACAGCCCGTGCGTCGTCGTCCACCGTGCACCGCTCGATGAGGCCGCACTTGAGCTCGAAGAACTCAAAGTCCCTTTTTCGCTCGTGCACGTGCTGCGAGAGCCGATTTACGGCCCCAACCCCCTTTTTGCGCAGCGTGGTGAGGCAAAACGTCTCGAGTTTGGTGCGAAAATCCGATACGTCCGTGCACTGCTCCCACATCATCTGGTCGAATTCGTCGATCCACTGGCTCTGCATGCTGTTTCCGGCGGATTTTGGCCGAAAACGGGCTCGTCTGCGTTATTTTCGTCCGGATTTTGCCCGAAAATCGCCTTCCGGGCCGTTTCCGGGTCCTCTAGGAACGACTGGAGCGCGTCCAGGCGCCCCAAAAACGCCCTTTCGTCTGTTTCGAGCCTTTTTAGCCGTCTAAGCGACGCGTCGAGCGCGTCCTGGGCCCTTTGGAGGGTCGCGTTGGATCGCTGGCATCGTAACACGGGCCGCGTCGTCGTCATTCTGGGGCGAAAGCAGGCCCGATCGGTCGCGCTCCGGCCATTTCGAGCGCGCCTTTTCGCGCCGGACGTGTTTCACCAGCTGCCGCACGCCGCCCTCTGCGGTTTCGAGCCGGCGCTCGAGAGCCTCGAGGCGGGTTTTGAGCTCCTCCGCGTCAGCGTGACCCTGCTCCAGGGTCTCGAGCCGTTGTTTGAGCTCCTTGAGGGTGTCATTGGCGCCATCCCCAGGGCCGATCTCGGCCATGCTGGCCGACCAGTTGCAGGCGAGCCTAATATACGCGCGCGGCGGGCAGGCGTCGTCGTGCGTCGCGTGCGGGGCCGGGACCTACGCGCCGTCCGGGGCGTCGGCGTGCGTCGCATGCGGGGCCGGGACCATCAGCAGCGATGCCGGGGCATCAGCCTGCGGGACCTGCGGGGCCGGGACCTTCTCGCCCGGCGGGGCGTCGGCGTGCGGGGCGTGCGGGGTCGGGACCTACTCGGAGGCGCTGGGGGCTACGTCCGACGGGGCGTGCGCGGCGTGCCCCAACGGGACGTACTCGACGGCGACAGGGGCGGGGCTGCACGCGGCGTGCGCCTGGTGCGCGGCCGGGACCTACTCGCCTGCCGGGGCGAGCGCGTGCCAGCCGTGCCCCGAGGAGACGTACAGCGGGCCGGACGCCGGCAGCTGCATTGGGTGCCCCGCCTTCTCGGACGCCCCGTCCGGGTCGGCGGCGTGCGTGTGCCGCGCAGGGTACGCGACGGACCGCTCGGAGGCGCCCTTCGCGTGCCGGCCGTGCCTGTCCGGGACCTACACGTCCAGCAATGACAGCGCGGCGTGCCTGCCCTGCCCCGCCGGCACCCGCGGGCAAGGCGATCGGGCCGGGAGCCTGGCGGACGGGTGCGCGGCCTGCGACGCCGGCACCTTCAGCGCGGGCGGGGCGAGCGCCTGCGGGGGCTGCGCGCCCGGCACGTACGCTGACGGCCCATCCGCGTCCGCCTGCGCGGCGTGCGCGGCCGGGTCCTTCTCGACCGGCAGCGGGGCGAGCGCCTGCGGGGGCTGCGCGGCCGGCATGTACGCCCACGGTCCGGCCGCGTCCACCTGCGCGGCCTGCACTGCCGGGTCCTTCTCGGACGGCAGCGGGGCGAGCGCCTGCGCGGCGTGCGCGGCCGGGTCCTTCTCGACCGGCAGCGGGGCGAGCGCCTGCGAGGGCTGCGCGGCCGGCACGTACGCCCACGGTCCGGCCGCGTCCACTTGCGTGGCCTGCACTGCCGGGTCCTTCTCGGCCGGCAGCGGGGCGAGCGCCTGCGCGGCGTGCGCGGCCGGGTCCTTCTCGACCGGCAGCGGGGCGAGCGCCTGCGCGGCGTGCGCGGCCGGTCAGGCCACGGACGGGAGCGCGCCGTGCGCGGACTGCGGGATCGGCACGTACGCGGGGGAGGCGGCGTGCCTGCCGTGCGCGGCCGGGTCGTTCAAGCCCGCGGGCGCGTCCGACTGCGACCCGTGCCAGCCAGGGACGTACTCGACGGCGGTCGGGGCAGGCGCCGGCGCGACGTGCGAGGCCTGCGCGGCCGGCACCTACTCGACGGCCGAGGGCCTGCCCGCCCCCGACCTGTGCCTACCGTGCGAGGCCGGGGTGTCGAGCGAGGCGGGGTCCACCATCTGCCTCGCCTGCCCGCCCGGCATGTTCGCGACCAGCTCGTCGTGCGTGGACTGCCCGGCCTACAGCTCCAGCCAGGGGGGCGGGGTCGTGAACAGCTGCGAGTGCGACGCCGGGTTCTACCAGTACTACCGGGTGCGGGCGTCGGGCGGGGCCGAGACGTACGTGCCCAACACGAACACGAACCAGCTGTTCCGCCTGCACTCGTTCTACCCCGCGGGCACGCTGGAGGTGCTGCGCGACACGCAGATGATCCTCATGTGCGACGGGATGGTGGTCTACAGCGACCGCGTGATCCAGGCCGGGACGCACGCGGTGCCGGACGACTTCCTGCTGCAGACGGGGGTGCCGACCTGCCAGTACGCGACGACGGTCTACTACGCGGTCAGCGGGGACTTCGACCCGACCGAGAGCACGGCCTACTTCAAGTGCGTCCCGTGCCCCGCCGGGTACGCGTCGGGCGCGGCCGGGTCGGACGCGTGCACCATCTGCGGCAGCGGCAGATACTCGCCGGGCGACAGCGAGTGCCGCCCGTGCCCGCCGGGCTCGGTGAGCTCGCCCGGGGCGGCGTCGTGCATCGTCTGCCCCAGCGGGTGGTACCAGTCGTCCGCGGAGACGTGCATGCCGTGCGCCACCGGGACGGCGTCGGGCCCGCCCCCTTCCACGGCGTGCACGGCCTGCCCGCTCAACTACTGGGCGGCGACGGGCTCCATGACGTGCACGGCCTGCCCGGTCCTGTCGACGAGCCTGGGCGCGACGGGCCCGGCCGGCTGCTGGTGCCAGGCAGGGACGTACCTGAACCTGGCGATGGCCCCCCTGGCGTGCCTCATGTGCCCGGCCGGCCAGTACGCGCCCTTCGCGTCGACGGCCTGCGGCCAGTGCCCCCCCGGGACCCACACGCCCCTGCCCGGCGGGGAGGCCTGCCGGGCGTGCCCCGCGGGGACGTTCGCCCCGGATGCCGGGAGCAGCGCGTGCAGGGCCTGCGCGCCAGGGCAGATCAGCGACCAGGACCACCGCTCCTGCTCCTCCTGTCCCTTCGGCTACTACTGCGTGCCAGGACTGCCAGCCCAGCAGTGCCCTATCGGATCGCTCGTGAACGGGACGGGCCTGGCCAGGGCGGAGGACTGCCCGCGCTGCCCCGCGGATTTCATCTGTCCGGACATCGTGACCGCGAAAGCGTGCCCCCTCAACACGGCCGCGCCCCCCGGGAGCACCATCATGTCCATGTGCACGTGCAAGGAGGGCTTCTCGTGCACGTACGTGCCCACCAAGACGGCCGTGGTGCAGCTGCCCATGTCGATCGCCGAGTTCGAGAAGGTCCGGGCCGACTTCATCAAGGCCGTGGCGGAGGCGGCGGGCGTGTCCCCAGAGCAGATCATCATCATCAACATCCGGGAGATCCCTCTGGTGCGCAGGAGCATGGACGGGAGCCGCATCCACGTCAGCGTGACACTGTTCAACACCACCGCCCTGCGCGGGCTCGACGTCAGCCTGCGGCGACACGGGCTGCCCCGCGCGATCCGCCCCCCGAGGCTGGAGCGGGCCGAGACCCTCGTGGCGCGGCCGCTGTCATAAATGGGTCATGTCGGGCATGCTGGAGCCGTGGGTCAGGACGTTCCTCAGCTGCGGGCAGCTCCGCCCGTGCTTGGTCAGCGCCGTTTTTCTGGTCCTGGGGAGCGCGGCCCGCCATGCGTTGAACTGCGTGCGGGCGTGCTGCAGGCTCATCTTCTCGAGGTTGAGTATGAAGTTCTGGTAGAGGATCTCGTTGACCACGGACACGCTGCCGCAGCGCTCGAGGCCGCCCTTGGCCTGGACCTCCTTGAGGTCCTCGAGCAGGACCAGGTTCTCGAACGCGAAGAGCATGGTGAAGAACGCGTAGATGCCCACGACCCACGAGGGGTCCGGGCAGAGCCACAGCACGCCGCGGGTCTGCAGGACGGACAGGAAGATGAGCATGATGATGTAGAGGGCGCGCAGGGTCCTGACATTCATGGCCATGGGGGCCACACCGCAGGCGGGCACGCGTAAATACGGGCGGGGTTTTTTGCGGTTTGAACTAGTTCACCCCCAAACGCGTGTGAAGCCGCGCCACAAACCGGGCGAGCCGCCCCTTGTACGCCCTGTCTGTGGCCTCCTGCACGGTGTTTACGCGCACATTGTTCACGCAAACGCCGCCCCCTCGCACCGCCACTCTGGCCCTGCCGCGGACCGCGTGGGTCATCCCGAGGTCCAGAAAGCGGAAGGTCCAGCGCACGCACCCCGAGGACGGCTGGTATGTTGCGTGCAGGTGCGTGCCCCAGCGCGCGTCGAAATATCGCTCTTGCACGCTGGGGGCGTCACAAAGGGCTGCTAGAATTTCGAGAAGATCCATGCAAACGGAGGTGGGTTCAAGCGTCTAAATACTGCCTATCAGCGCACTATTAAAGTCGTTGGCGTGTACGGGTCCAGGAAATGCTGGCCAGCACAGGTGGTAGACACCAGATTCAACACACCATCGAACAGCTGCGTGAGGAGATCCGTGACTTTTCCATGGCAATCGACGAATTGAAAGGCGGCCGGCCTGGCACAGCCGGGTTGGGCCCCCCCCTGCGCCCGAGCACGCAGCCCGCACGCCGAGGTTCACACAAGCGGGGTGTGGTCGAGGTTGTGACGCGGGCGGGCCACAGAGAGGAAGTGCTCCTGCACCCTGCGCTGCCGGACAGCTCGACTTGCGCGCAGATGGTGCAGATATACAACAACTACTGGTCTGGCGTGACGGGCAAGCGGCTGCAGTTCACGTTCAAGCCCGAGGAGCAGCCGTACATCTCGCCGACCGAGGCTGCGTTCGTCCGCAACCGGATACTACGGGGCTTCTTCCAGAGGCGCCCGAGGATTCTGGAGATCGGGGTCGGGGTCGGGGGCGAGCTGTGGCCCACCCTGTTCACGATGAACCCCGAGACTGTGGTAGGCCTGGAGCCGTCTGATCCCAAGATCGACGGCCCTCACGCCTTCGGGACGCTGAAGCACAACGAGCGTCAGATGCGTGCGGCGTTCCCAGAGATCTTTCGGCACATCCTGTGCCAGCTATACGACCTCACCCCGTCCGGTTATTTTTACGAACACATGAAACTCGGGGGGCATTGGCACTTGGTCACGCTCGACCCCCCGTTCGTGATCCAGCAGATCGACGACGAGACCGAGGCCACAAACGAGGAACGGCGGCGGGAAATTCAGCTGCTGCACGAGGCCGATCTACAGCAGAGTCTCGACTGGGTGGTGCACCACGTGCTGCTCCCAATGGCCCAGTACAAGATCACGTGCGACCTTTTCTGCCTTAAGAGCAGGTATCCGTCCGGGATGGTGCAGACGGCGTGGAATCACTTCGCGCAGAAGTACTTTGACCAGACCAAGAACGCGCAGTTCAAGAACCTCGTATTTTTCGACGCGATCGGGGCCTGCCCGTACCGGGCCCTGAACGCGGCACAGATCAAGAACGTGCAGGCCGGCAAGGCGACCAAGGGCGTGTTCTACTGGGTGATGTTCTCGTCCATGGACGCCAGGACCCAGACAGTGCAAAACTCCGAGATGTGGAACGCGGTGTGCCGTGAGGGCAAGACCATCTACGTGTCCCCCGATGAGGTCCAGAAGCCGGACCTGGAGTACCCGTACACCAATTTCGTGGCTGGGAGGAGCTTCCACCTCACACGGGAGCGCCCCGACGACATCGAGATCAAAGGGGTCCGGATAGGCAGGCGCAACAGAGGGTGGAACGCGAAGAAGCAGGGCGAGTTCGAGGACGCCGTCAAGAAAGGGTCTCGCCACGAGCGGAACCCCCGACACAATCCATACGCCACGCAGCACGAGGAGGTGGACGATGCGGGCTGGACAAACGTCGGGCCTGGGGGCAAGCCCGTGCGGGCATGACGTATTTAGCCGCACGGACGGCCCTGCGCGCAACAATGCGGGCATTGCGCCCCGTCCTGCTGCTGATCTGCCTGCGAGAGGCGGGCGGGCTACCAAACGGCACGGTGTGCCCCCCCGGCCAGTACGCGAGCGACCCAACCCAGACGGCGTGCGTGGCGTGTCCCCCCGGCCAGAGCGTGTCCGACGCGGGGGCGTGCGCCCCGTGCAGGCCCGGCGCCTTCGGGCAAGGGGCGGTGTGCGTGGCGTGTGCGGCCGGGACCTACGCTACGGGGCAGGGCATGGTCGGCGCGCGCTCGTGCCGGCCGTGCCCCCCCGGAAGGACGACCTTCACGCCCGGGGCCACCGTGTGCTTCCCGTGCCTCGAGGGAACGGCGGGGGCCGGGTGCGCGGCCTGCCCCGGCGGGACGTACCAGCCCGCGATGGGCGCGACCGAGTGCCGGGCGTGCGGGACCGGGCGGTACTCGACGGCGATCGGGGCGACCACAGCCAACGTGTGCCTGAGCTGCCCCGTCGGGATGTACCTGTCCGTGGCCGCTGCGTGCTTGGTGTGCCCGCAGTTCACAACGTCGCCCGCCGCGTCGTCCGCCCCCGCCGAGTGCCGGAGCCAGGCCGGCTACTTCGCGCGGCGGGCCGGGGAGGCGGCGCAGGTGTGCCCCCCCGACCACTTCTGCCCTATGGGCACGACCCAGCCCGCCCCCTGCCCGCCCGGGCTGCGGGCCCCCGCCGGCGCGTCGATGTGCATGATGCCCCCGCGGGACATCCTGCTGTACGAGGTGATCATGCTGGTGATCTGGTGGGCGCTGCTGGTTCTGGCGATGGCGTACTTTGCGCACCAGAAGCTGCACGAGAGCCTACCGCGCGTGGCGGCCGTGATCCGGGTCGCGATTTCGACGGAGAAGGCCCCGGCCGGCGGCGAGGCGGGATGATGCTGACGCTAGAGGATCTGGAGCAGGCCGCGTGCAGGGCGGGCTTCCGCATGCGGCCCTCCGGGTTCGCGCGCAAGTCCTTCACCCGCAAGGGCGGCCCCCAACACACGCGCGTGCAGTTGGTCATGCACCAGCACCGCTGGGGGCTCATCTCTATCCACTTGCAGTTCCTGAACAACATGACCTACGCGCGGACGCTCAGCGTGGAGCGATACATGCACCTGCTGCGCACGGACGACATCTCAGTGTTTGAGGCATTCTTGGACCAGCTGGAAGGAATCTGAATTGCAGGGTCCACAAACCGTATTAAAGCCAGCCGTTCACTGTGTCTACAAAAACCAGCACGCATGCCGCGCGAGTCGGACACGTTACCTTATGGGATGGTGAAGGGGTCCACTCTTCACGACCTTCACAATGCGTGTCTGGGCCACGGATTCAAGAAAGACAAGGAGTCGAGGTGGGGCATGGTTTGCGAGCGGCCACGCTCCCATCCCAACCCCAAAGGAGGGTACTGCCTGTTCAAGTACAGGCTGTACACCAAAAAACGAGAGGATCGCTCGCTTTTTGAGCTGGCCATCCTGCATCACGAGCCGGATAACCGGTACGAGATCAACGTCTCGACAAGGCAGCCCAAGAGGCAGCCTGAGCGTTTCGCACAGTGTCTGCCCACCACGGGCCACGAGTTGGAGGATCTGTGCAAGTTTCTCGACGATTTGCCCGCCTAAACAGCTTTGAATAAAACGCACGATTTAAACACGTGTCCTAAAAAGCGCGCACACCGGTTCGAAAACGGCCTTTATTACGCCCGCAAAGAGCGGGCAAGGGCACGATGCTCCTCCTCGACCTGCCCTCCGACCTAGTGGGCAAGATCCTGCTCACCGTGGCGTCCACCGGCAAGCCCGCGCCCCTCGTGCGGATGGGGATGGTGAACCGCGAGCTGCACCTGCGGGTGGCCGCCGACCGCACGCTGTGGCGGGCGTACTGGACCGCCTGGCTGGACGGGATGCGCCCCCCGCTGCTGCCCAACAACCTGCGCCGTCCCGAGCGGATCAGCCCGATGGAGATCGACTACGAGGTGATGCTGATCCGCAAGGTGGCCGAGGTGCAGATGCGCTACGACGCGCTCTCACGGCAGCGGCGCAAGCGGGTCCAGCAGGACCGCCTTGAGTAAAGTCCGGACGGCCTCCTGCACACTCCCCGGATGGCCCAGCATCTCGCGGTACTGCTGGTACCCCACGAACGGGAAGTCCTCCTCAGACTCCACGAGCACGGCCGCGGCGGCGCAGTAGCCCACCCGCATGGCGTCGTAGTGGACGGGGGGCTGACCGTCCAGGCGGTACTGCTGGTGGGGCGCGAACTGGTAGCCAAAGTCGCCGCCCCAGTTGAGGTCCGGCATGAGCCGCCCCCCGCGGTTGTAGGTGGCGGCCTCGCCCACCAGGACGCCAAGCTCGACCATGGACGCGAGGAGCTCGCCGAACTCCTTGTTCAGGAGGGAGCGAATCAGGAGGCCCGCGGCCTGCATCTTCTCGTTGAGGCCAAAGCGGACGTCGCGCGTGTGCCGGCTTTCGAGCGGCATGGCCGCGCCCCGCGTGAGGGCGAAGTAGGCCTCGGTGTCGAGCTTGAAGCGCTGGCCGTACTGCTTGACCTCGCGGTCGGTCGTGCACAGGCAGGCCTTCTGCATGAGGAGCTCGTTGAAGGCCTTGACCAGGGTCCGCTCCTGCGCGAGGTCGCCGTTTCGTGCCAGGACTAGCGGGAAGCCCAGCTCCGCGCAGTCCTTCTCGAAGGCCTCATAGGCGCGCTCGGTCTCCTCCGGGGCCTCGGGCCTGGAGAGCCTGGCTGGGAAGGAGAGCGAGTTGACGCACTTGCTGATGACCTGGATCAGGAACTCTACGCTCGTGAACTTGCGCTTCCTCAGCCCGTCGGGGATGAAGGGTAGGTCGCCTGGGAGCAGGAGGTCGTTGAGGCTGGTCTCGAACTGGTCGCCGAAGTTGCTGAAGATGAAGGTCATGTCGCGGTAGTCGATGAAGTCGTCCGAGCCCACAAACTCGACGCGGCCCTCCACGCGCGGGCACTCCGGATCCCACAGGCCGTCCTCGAACTCAATGTGCCGCACCATCTCCTCAGTCACGGGCTTGCGCGCCTTATCGGAGAGCAGGTAGAGCTCCCCCACTACCTCGTCGAGGTCCTCCAGCTTCTCCATGGCCACCCGCAGCTGCTTGAAAAACCGTTTCACGTCGCTAGGTATCTGCTTGATGTCCCCTTCCACCACAGGATGCAGACCTGTGACGAAACCAGGCTCGCACGCGCTTAGCTTGCCTATGAAGAGGTTGAAGTCCTCCTGCGTTAACGAGGGAGTCCAGTGCAGCGTGAGTTCATCTGTGGGCTTGAGGATGGATACGAGCATGGCGGTTGGCAGGGTACTAGACGATTCGTGCCCAAGAGCCCAATCGCCCTTGTTTTTATGCCAGCAAATTCAAACCGGTGCCGGGTGCCCGGGCGTGAAAAAAAAAAACGCGAATCCAAATGCATGGGCCATCCCTGTAAAATACCCAACAGCTGATGGACCTACTGTTGCAACATCCAGATATCCTTGACTGCATTCTAGACATTGCCCCACAAATCTGTCGCAGCCTGGTGCGCGTGAACAAAACCCTATGGTCCATGCTGTCAGAGCGGGTACGTCAGCAGGCGTATCTCGAACTGTGGGATCTGCACAACACGTCGATTTTTAATAAATCCAGAGAGTGGGCGCAGTTCAACGCATTGTACTGGCTTTGCAAGAGACAGACGGCCAGAGCCGCATTGCGAATAGCTGGCTGCAAGCGGTCAAAAAGGGTGCGAATCCATCGGTACCTGTTTGGCTTCTACACGGGCAGGCGGGACGAGTGGCACAGGTGCACTCTGACAGTCACACCATACGCAACCGGGCGCGGCGCCAGCCTGTGGGTCCAGTCGTTCGACGGATCCTCCGCGGACAAGCCATACGTCACGCGCACGTTCGACCGCATCTTCAGCCTGGGCGCGCTGGTGCAGATCCTCAATCAGAAGTACTGGCACTCCTTCTACTGCGTTTGGGGTGAACGCTGGTCGTTTACGGACAATCAGGCCAGCAGGGTGCTAATCCTTGGGTACGAGGACTGAGTCACGTCCCGGAAGGGCCAAGTAAAAACGCGCCAACGCCTATTTATGTGCCAGCCCCCGACGGGCCCCACTCGGATGAGCCTGAGCCTGTCGGACTTCCGGGGCTACGTGCACTTCAAGGCCTTCGACGTGATCAGCTCGGGGCACTTCAAGCGGCACCTGTCGCAGTGCCGGGAGAACGGGGACGAGTGGGCGATCCAGATGTACCGGCAGACGGTCACGGTGCAGGCGCGGGTGCGGGACCTGGTCGCGCTGGTGTCGCAGCTGCCGGCCGCCGACCCGATCCACGGCATCTGCCGGGAGGTCATGACGTGCGCGCACCCGCCGATCAAGGTGCTCACCGGGCAGAACACGTGCGCCATCACGGGGCGGCCAGCGCAGCACTGCGTGGACCTGACGCGGGCGGCCAAGAACTCAAAGGAGGTGTTCGTGCACCCGCGGTTCTGGTTCTTCTTCGTGATGCTCTGGTTCTGCTCCAAGCTGGAGTACGTGGTGCGGGCGTGCACCAAGCAGTGGATCGAGGCCAAGGGCCTGCGCCCGGACGCCACCAACTACACCGAGCTGTGCGAGGCCTTCTCCGAGCAGAACGCGGTCCTGACGCAGGACCTCTTCCGCCTGTTCGAGAAGGGCATAGGATACATCACGGCCTCGCTGGACCGCCACATGGAGCGCCACACGCTGCGCCCGATCCTGCAGCCCCCGCCCGAGTTCACGCGCACCGAGACCTAGCCGGGCACACGGTTTTGCCCCGTGGATCCCCGTATATAAATGCACGGCGCCGCCAGCGGACACATTTGAGTGTGATGAAGCGCGGCAAGCAAGGAACTGCCCCATGGCATAACAAGCCAAAACCCGTGAAGGTGAGCCCGGTCTTGCCGATCGCCCGCAAGACGATCAATGTGTTGGTCAACAAATCGTTACAGGCTTTCGCGGTGGAGGTGGTAACAAACAACGGCGGCGAGCGGGCGATTGACTGCTCCATTCTGGCCATGCAAGATGCAGGACGGTTGGTAAACATACCACGTTTTTTTGAGGGACCCTGCGTGCAAATCCGCGAGCGGATGTTGGGGATATTCGAGAACCAAAGGTCTTATGTGCAGAACATGGTTGCGGCGTCGTTTCTGAGGCATGTATCGCCAGATATGGACGCCCCTCTCACCGAACTGCGCCAGCAGCAGATGCGAGACCAAATCATGAGGAAAACCTTGACCGCTGAGGCCGTGCGCATGTATGCCCTCATGATGCACCCTGGAGCGGCAAATATTGTCTTTTTCACCGAAAACTACGACGGGCCTTACGCTGGCTACTTCACGCCCTTTGTCGCAACCACCCCCCTCAGTCCAGACCTGCCGTTCGTCTTCATCGCGAATTATCCGCGCGGACATCATTTCGAGGCCCTCGTCCCTGATAGGGCGTTAACGGCCGCATTGATTCAGGTCGAGCTTCACCCAACCGATCTCATCCCTGCAGCAGAGCAGGACGAGTTCGAGAGGGCAGTCAAAGCCAGCCTGGAAATATACGAGGTTAGCCAGGCAGAGCGAGCAGGGGTGGAGGAAGCCATCAAAAACAGTCTGGAATCCCACCGCCAAGAGACGGTCGGCCCAGCCTTCATGAATACATTCGAATGGCAAAGCCACGGCGCAGCGTTCACGAAAGGCAGGAGCCTGCAAGAGGTGGACACGAAACTGCAGACAGTCACGTCACAGTACGAAAGACAAGCAGCCAAGCTCGAAACACTGGAGCAACGGTTCAGACAACTTGAGCTGATGTACCCACTGCCTGCAACCGTAGCGACCCTGCAAGCGGTTGACCAGAAGGTGCAGGACGTCACGGCCGAGTACGAAACCCGGGCGGGGCGTTTAGCACGCATCGAGCAGCGTCTTTTGCAGATGCAGATGGAAGAAGACAGTCTCGTGGCTGAACAGCTGCAGGCCGAGTTCGACGCTGAGCTCCAGCAGGGGCAGGCAGACGCCCAGTTGGCGCGACGGGATGACTCCCGGCGCTCGCCCTGGGAATAGACCCCCTGGCCTCCCACGAGGCGCGAATAAAACCTAAGCAACCTTGCGTAGGCCCTAAAAAGACCGCGCGAAATCGCTGGGCGTGGCGGGGCTTCCGCCCGTCCGATCTCACCCACCGCTGCATGATCGATCTGCGGCACGGCTGGAACCACATCCCGCTCCGTCTCTCCGGGACGCGGCGGTACCTAGCAGAGGAGGTGTTCGCGCTGCTCCAGCGGCACAGGCGCCCCGTCTGGCTCTACGTCGACGGGCAGCGGGTCGCGCTCCCCACGCGCGACGCCGAATGGGTGGGCTGCCAGGTGGCGGCGGCCTACCACAACTACCTGGCCCACAGCGCGCCCGAGCCCGACGGGTTCGCCCGGGAGATTGCCGAGTCGGAGGCGCGCGCCCGGGCGCACATGGAGGCCTCGAGCAGCGAGGACGACGGCCCCTACGTCACGTCCGACGAGGACATGGACTATCCCACCGAGTTCTATATCTGACGGGCGTATTTATAAAAGCGCTCCATTTCGGCCGTAATGGCCCGCCCGCCCCCCCGGCCCCCACCGATGGCGCACGAGCTCTGGCGGCGGGTGCGCCGGCCCTTCCGGTACCCCCGGTGCCAGCGGTGCGTGTGGGAGGTGTACGACGCCAACATGGCGGGGTGCCTGCGGTGCGGGCGGTGCCACGAGTGCCACGGGAACGGCGTGGACAACACGTGCCGCCTGATGGCGTGCGACGACGCCTCGCGCGCGTGCGACATCACGGGCTTTGTCCTGCCCGAGGTGCGGCACGCCGCCTCCGAGTTCACTGACACGGCTGTGCGGCACGAGGCGGCCCCGCAGAGCACCGACATCCACCCCGAGGTGCACGCCATCGTGTGCATGTTCCTGATGGGCCCGCGGGCCAAGCGCTGCCGTGAGCAGGAGAACCGCCGCCTCTACACCCGCCTGGCGCAGGGGCTGTACAAGGCGCTCAAGGCCTTCAAGCTGGAGCGCCCCCGGGTGGCCCCCAACGTGTGCCACCTGCTGGCGGCGGCGCTCGGGCGCGAGCGGCACTGGCAGTTCCTGGAGGAGCCCGGGGAGGGCCTGGTCCTGGAGAGCTCGCAGGCCATCACGCGGTGCCTGCTGGACCTGCGCTCCAAGGGCGTCAAGATCGCGTCCCCGCACCGCATGCAGGAGCTCGTGTGCGGGCTGCTGTTCATGCTCAAGCCCGGCCTCATCTTCGGGAACCGCGTGCTGCTGCCGGCCATCCCCGAGCTGCAGCGGTGCCTGCCGCCCGAGAACAAGCTGCAGGCGTTCCTCGGGGTGTCGAGCAAGATCATCTGCATGACCGAGAACGAGGTGAAGATGATCTTCCGCGAGCATTACCAAAAGTGACCCCCGCCGCGCGCAAACCGGTCCGTCGGGCGCTTATTTAAACGCCCCAAGCGTGCGGCGCGCGAGATGCAAGGCGGCGTGCTCGAAGAGCTGCTCAGTCTCAACGCGCGGCTGGGGCGCCTCATGCCGCCGCCCGACCCGCACGCCCCGCCCGCGTGCGTCAGCCCGCAGGACCGCGTCGTCGAGGCCCGCCCGAGCGGGGCCTGGGGCCTGCGCCCGCCCGAGTCCCTGTCCGGGCTGGAGCGGCGGGTAACCCGCCCTGAGGACGCGCTGGAGACCCCCCCGGACGCCCTGCCGGCCGGCCTGCACCTCTGGCAGCCGACCGACCGGGCCCTCCGGCTGGCCGTGCAGGCGCGGCACGACCTGGAGGCCCTGTACCGGGTGGAGACCGCGCGCGACATCGGGGCGCGCCTGCCCGCGCTCAACACGGACCTGCTGGACGGGGGATACGCGATCTTCAGCTCCGCGCGCGTGCTCTACGGGGACGCGCTGCGCGTGCTCTCGCCCGTCTACCGGTCGCTCGCGCGCCTGTGCGAGGAGTACGAGCGGATGGCCTGCCTGCTCTACGGGGTGCCGCGGGCCGAATTCCGCGAATCGACCCACTTCTGCGTGGCGCGCGTGCAGCCCGGGCGCGGGGTGGCGCTGGCCTCGCTGGCCGCGCCCCCGCACATGGGCGGGCCCGTCGCGACCGCCACGCTGGGCCCCGCCGACTGCCTGTTCGACGCGCTGGCCCCACCGCCGGCCCCGTCGGCGCGGCTGGCCCTGCCCGAGGGCACGCTGGCGACGGTGGACGGGCACGCGCGCCTGCACTACCGCTTCGGGGAGCCCGAGGGCTCGAGCGAGGGCGCGCCGCGCTACCGCATCACCTTCCTCATGAGCTCGCGCCGGGCCCGCGTCGCCGACGGGCGGGGCCCGGTGCTCGTCACGCCCATCCGGGCCGACTGCGCGGTGGTCACGCGCGCCCTGCCCGCGTACGAGGACTGCCCGCCCGCGCTCGACACGCCGGTGCTGTGCGCGCTGCACGACATACACGCGCGCCTGCAGGTGTGCGAGAGCCGCCTGTGCCTGGAGCGGCACGAGCGGCCCTTCGCCGAGGCGCACAGGCGCTAGCGGTCGGCCTGGGCGGGCCGCGGCGAGAACTCGCCCTCGAGCATGGACCGCGAGTAGTCGTCGAGCCACACCCGGCCGGCGGCGTCCAGGTCCACCTCGGCCATCTCGTCGTCCGCGGGCGGCTCCGGCTCGTCGCGGGGCTCCTCGCCCGGGTCGAAGCGCACCTCCTCCACGGGCCCCGGCCAGCAGGCCAGCTGCAGCACGCAGAGGAGGAGCATCCCCGCCGCCACGAGGGCCAGCACCAGGACGACGACGGTCCACATCAGGTCGGCCGGGAGCGAGGCCGGCACGCAGAGCTGGTCGGCGCGCTGGTACCCCGACACGCACGCGAAGCCCACGCAGTCGGGCCCGGCGTCGGCGTGCATCGGGAGGGGCACCATGGCGCCGTGCGGGTCCTGGTACAGGCCGGGCGGGCAGGGCCGGCGGGGGTCCGCCGTGTCGTTGATGAAGATGATCCCGTCCCGGTCCAGGCGCCAGGCCGTGAAGTTGAGGAGGGGCAGGAACGTGTCCGCGAACCAGTCGTTCATCACGGCGAAGTTGGTCTCGCTCAGGCGGTTGAAGCTCTCGACGGCCACGGCGAGCGAGAGGCGGCCCTGGCTGTCCTGGGAGACGAGGATGCGCCGGGCCGCCACCCGCATCGCGCACGCCATCCGACGGAGGGCGGCCTCGGACGGGACCAGCGTTCCGTTGCCGTCCGCGACGTAGCGGGCGAGGATCGACCCCGTCGCGTAGCCGCCCCGCGGGCACTGCGCGAGGGGCACGCCCGTCTCGAGCGGCGCGGGCAGCTCCCACGTCGTGGCGCCCTCCCAGCCGTCGGCCAGCCGCACCGTGTAGGCGACGCTGACGTTGAGCGGGGGGATCTGCTGGCGCCACTCGGCCACGAACCAGCCGTCCTGCGCGAACTGGGCCTGCGCCTCGAGGCCCTGCCCCGTCTGCACGCTGCCCTCGATGGCCGGGAGCCGGTCGGTCCGGAACAGCACCGTGACGTTGGCCCCGGACGAGCCGTCCAAGGGCCGCAGGTACCGGTCCGTCAGGCGGAACATCGCGGACAGCTCGAAGTCGTTCGAGTACAGGCGGGGGTCCGCGAGCGGCACCTTGCCCACGAGCAGCAGCAGGCTGCCCAGCAGGGCCGGCAGCTCCGGCGCCGCCGCCGTCAGGATCCCCTCGCACTGCCGCCCCAGCGTCCCCGAGTCCGCCACGGGCAGCCCGTCCGGCCCAGGCGGGGGCGCTGCGGGCCCTAGTCGCCCGGCCACGAACGGCCCCCGCCGCACCCCGAAGGTGGCCCCGCCGGCCGTCTCGAGGAGGCCCGCCGTCCACCCAGGGGCCGAGGCGAGCGTGACCGTGCCCAGCGGGACGCGGGGGTCGTACGCGCCGACCAGGGCCCCCGCGAAGAGCGCCCGCGACGCGTCGTGGGCCACCCCGCACGCCGACACGCCGGGCAGCTCGGCCGCATGGCAGGCCGCGATGGGCGTGTCCGCGTACACCTCTGCGTAGAAGGCCGACGCGCCAGAGCTCACGAGCGTCAGGTCCAGCCGCCGCCCGCCGTCCGCCACGGCCACCTCGACGTCGTCCAGGGGCCCCCGCTCGATTACCTGGACCGGCGCCACGGCCTTCGGGGCGTACCCCGCGCAGGGCGGGAGGGCGAAGAGCAGCGCCGAGCCGCCCATGGGCGGGGTGGTGTCGAGCAGGACGAGGGACCCGTCCGCGTACCCTAGCTCGGGCGGGGGGTACACCGAGACGGGCAGGAGCGCCTCGAGCCCCTGCAGGACCGTCCCCGAGAGGAGGGTGCCTTCCAGGCGGTACGGGAAGGTCGCCCCCAGCGGGCCCTCCAGGCGGTACGCCGGCGCCGCCAGGGCCATGATCGGGTCGCTCTGGTCCGAGACCATCACGGCCTGCACGGCCTGGAAGCCCCTGCCCGTCACCGTCACGACGGCGCGCCCAGGCGACGCGCCCGCGAGCGTCTGCGGGCCCGCGGGGACGAGCACGGTCTCGTTGGACACGGAGAGGGCCAGCCCCGACGGGAGCCTCGCCTGCAGCACCCCCGCGTCGAGGGTGGCCTCGAACCGGATGCGCTGGAAGGCCGCCGAGCAGTGGAGGCGGTACAGCATGCCCCCCCAGCCCCCGAGCGGGTAGGCGGCATGGAGCACCAGCGCCCTGGCGTCCACGACCGTCACGGTCACCACGCCCGTCGCCTGCACGAGCGTGCCCGGCTGGGTGTAGACGAGGGTCACGGACGACGGGCCGATCCGCGGGCGGGCCACGGCGGTCCAGACGCCGCCCGCGTAGGCCAGCACCGCGGGGTCGTGCCGCTCCGACACGCGGGGGTCGCTCATGGCCAGCTCCACCGTCCTGCCGCCCTGCAGGGCCACGCTCAGCCCGCGCAGCGAGAAGTTGGCCCCGAGGCCGTCGAGGCCGTACATGGCCGAGCCAGGGAACGTGACAGTTCCGTCGCAGCAGGCCAGCAGCGCGAGGGGCGCGGGCGTCTGGATGCCGCCCGCCACGGGCGCTGTCAGCGCGCCAAACGCCGCCGACGCGAGCGGGCCCGCCGACGCCCGCGCGCTGAGGCTTGCCAGGAGCGCCCCGTCCCGGGTGACCGTCACGTCGGCGAGCGGCGTCAGCGCCAGGTCGAGGCCCGGGCTGAGAGTTATGCCCGCCCCGTCCCCGTACGCTGCCTGGGCCAGCAGGAAGCCCCGCTCGCCTGGGCCCAGCGTCTGCCCCACAAACGTGGCCGTCAGGACCCCCTTTGAGCCAGCAAAGGCCACCTCCTTGAAGACCGTCGCCTGCAGGCCGCCCCCGCCGCCGGGCTGGTCCGTCACGTTCACCGTCACATAGGACGCACCGCCAAAGGCCAGGGTCGCCAGCCCACCGTACTGCCCCACGAGGCTGCCGTTGCGCACGGACAACGCGTTGGGCGGCCACACCGAGATGAGGCCTGCCCGCAGCGCCCGCACGTTGACCGTGACGTCGGCTGCGACCCCGTCCAGCGTCACCGTGGCCCGCCAGAGGGCCCGCTCGCCGACGGCCATCACCGCCCGCTGCACGCGCACCAGGGGGCTCGACGGCCGGTAGGCGGGCACGACGGGCCTGATGGTCCTGCCCTGGTACTGGATGCTGCACGGGTACGCCCTGCACGTGAAGAGGGCCCCTGGCGCGCCCTTCCCCCCTGCCCACATCGGGTCCACCTGCACGGGGCACTGCTCGTCCGTGCCCCCGATGGCCGACCACAGGATGACCGCCGAGCACAGCACCTGCACGTCCACCGCGAGCAGCCGGGCGGCCACACCCGTGAAGAGCCGGCTGAGGACGGGCTGGATCGCCACCACGGCCTTCTCGTACATGGCCTGCACGGCCACCACCTGCAGCGTCCCCAGGCCCTCCGACACGACCACCGTCGTCACCGTCACGCTACCCCCGCCCTGCAGCAGAAAGAGCCGGCCCAACGCGTTGCCGCCGCTGATGTTGGCAGGGCCTGGGCTCGTCACCCTATATAAGCCCAGGGTGACGCCGGCCGGTGGCGAAAAGGTCACGCTGACCGTGTCGCCGACCAGCACCTCGCTGGCCCCCAACGTGTCCATCGGGAGGCGGGACACGGGACCCACCCCGGACGCACCAAGCGGCTGGAACGGGAACCCCTGAAGCTCTGGCGGCGTCGAGAGGGCGTACGCAACCGCCACGGTTCGCTCGTCCAGCCAGGCAGGCAGTCCGATCACCATGTCTAGAAACAGACCCGCAGCAGACTGGCACATGTCCTGGCATACGGTTGAGCCAGCACTCGTCGTAGTGATCGTCGACCCTTGCCCACTGGAGCCAACCGTTGTGCTCCCACCGAGTGTGCTGCTCGTGGTACTGGACTGCCCAGGACCTCCTGTGCTTGGTGCCTGGGATGTGCTTACGGTCTGCGCGAGGGAGCCCAGGGTGGTTGTACTGCCGGCCCCAGAGGCCTGACTCCCGCTGCTGGTTGGCGCGATGGTATTGGTGGTTACAGTACCGCCAGCACTGCTAGTACCAGAGGCCTGACTCCCGCTGCTTGTTGCCACGAACGAGTTGGAGGTTACAGTACCGCCAGCATTGCTAGTACCAGAAGCCAGACTCCCGCTGCTGGTCTGCATGAGCGAATTGGACATACCCGTACTGCCGGCCACTGTTGTGCCAGTCTGAATTATCCCTATCGTGCTGGTCTGTACCCCACCGCCTGACGTGCCAGTGTTCATAACTGTAGACTCGGAAGCCTTGCCCACACTAGTCCCTGCAAGCGTTGAAGCAGCTAGCAACGTGCTGGTCTGTACAACACCACCCGACGAGGCAGTGTTCATAGCTCCTCCACTAGTTGCAGGAAGCTTCGTACCTGCCATAGACGTACTGGCCTGTCCCACGCCACCTGACGTGCCAGTTCCTCCACTAGTTGTCTGAAGGTTTGTACCTGCCATAGACGTACTGGCCTGTCCCACACCGCCTGACGTGCCGGTATTCATAGCTCCTCCACTAGTTGCCGGAAGCTTCGTACCTGCCATAGAGGCGGACGTGCCGGTATTCACAGCTGTAGAAGCCTGACCTCCACTGGTCCCTGCAAGTGTTGATGCAGCTAGCAACGTGCTGGTCTGTACCACACCACCCGACGTGCCGGTATTCACAGCTGTAGAAGCCTGACCTCCACTGGTCCCTGCAAGTGTTGATGCAGCTAACAACGTGCTGGTCTGTACCACACCACCCGACGTGCCGGTATTCACAGCTGTAGAAGCCTGACCTCCACTGGTCCCTGCAAGCGTTGATACCGCTAGCAACGTGCTGGTCTGTACCACACCACCCGACATGGCAGTGTTCATAGCTCCTCCACTAGTTGCTGGAAGCGTCGTACCTGCCATCGACGTGCTCGTCTGTACCAGGCCTCCTGATGTGATTGCGTTCACAGCAGAAGTACTGGTCACTGCCAGTGTCGTGCCGGTCCGGACAACCCCGCTGGTAGTGCCAATCTTCGCCGTTGTGGTTTGCACTGCTTTATTACTGGTGGTTCCCCTTGATGTTACAGTTGTTGCCTTTGTGCTGGTCGTTGCGATCACTTTCGCTGTTGTTGTCGTGGCAGGGGGCAGGAAATCAAACGTGGCCACAGCTGCCGGGTCTGGCAGGAAGGCAAACACGTTGGAGCTCGGGATCGTGCCATCAGAAGCAATCGCCTCGACCAATATCTGCATTGACACGTTACGCTCAACCATAGTGACGCTGGTGGGCGACGTGCTGATGCCAAGCCCCCCTGCCACGGACCCGCACTGCACGCTGATCGTCCCATCTGTCTCATTTGCCCACGAGGGCGTCGTAAATGTCAGTCCCTGATTCAGCTGTGTCCATATAACGATCGTAGCTGCTGCGTTGCTGGGATTGACATTTCCGGCATAATCCACGAGACTGATCAGAATCTCAAGGCGCCCCTGCGCATTGATCGCGAGCGACGTCAGGAAAAAGCTCTTCCCGACCAGCACATTGAGCATCAATCCAGCGTCATTGTCATTACTGATCCCAGGTGGCAAGTTGGGGTTCCTGAGCGGATTGAGCTGCGATAACTGCCACACCGTCATCTGACTGACAAACTGACACGAATCCACGCAGACGGGCTGATTGGAAAGCCCTTGAACACTCAGGTAGGCATACAAAAACATCAGATCAGAGCTATCAAAGAGGCCGTCTCCATCCGCGTCGCCCCACACCCTTGCAGAGGTGGTGAGCAGACGCCTGGACCCTCTGGACATGAGACGCCTCCTCAACACGACAGGATTCGAGCCTGTCCCGAATTGGATGGAAAAATTGGTGGCAGTCCCTTTGATTACCATAGTCCCTACCTTGACGCTCTTGATATAAACCTTGATTGACGCTATGGCGTTAAGCTGCACAGTCCCTGTTATTGTGCCCACAACCACACGCCCAGTGACTGTTTCCGGATTTCGAACGTTTACACTCCCCACAAACGAGAAGACAGATGTTCCCTGTGTTCCAAGAAGATTGCACGAGGTGGAGCTTATCACTTGTGTCGATGTACAGTATTTTCCTAAGAACACATTACTGTCCACAAGGACTTGGACCTGATAGTTGAGCAGATTCACATCAGCAAAGACTGCAATGTCGATCGACATATCCGAACCAACAGGCACGGCTGGCACTGGAGGGCCAGTCGCTGCGCCTATCACGAATTGCCCTGAAATGTTGGGGCTCATATTGACCACGACGCTCCTGTTAAAATTCGCAGTAGCACTAGTTGAGCATGCAATGAGGGTTGCTGTGAGCGTCACTGGTGCGTACGAGAATGCCATCAACATGGCGCTCGTGTTCCGAATCTGCACGACCTGAGGCGCAGACGACTTCCACCCCACCACCCTCCTGGTCAGATTGCCGGGATCGTACCACAGCGTTGAGGATATCGAAGGGATCAGGCCTCCTGTGAGCTGGATGGTATCACCCACTGGGCCGACCCAGACGGTCGGTAGGATGGAGGAAATATTGATGGTTGTAAAGAGAACACTGACTGACGACGCCACGACAGTCTTGTTATATGTCACGTTGCCATAACGAGCCGATACAATACCAGTGCCCG
>Ga0114971_10000106_pt1 | contig 47206 bp, 42 predicted proteins | sample M_140625_MF_Meta_FD_87320 | JGI IMG/M metagenome (GOLD analysis project Ga0114971, IMG submission 87320) | Freshwater microbial communities from Lake Montjoie, Canada to study carbon cycling - M_140625_MF_MetaG | ecosystem: Environmental > Aquatic > Freshwater > Lake | place: Lake Montjoie... | reverse complement strand
ATTTTATAATTTCAATCATTTTATTTTTGATATATCAATATTCATAAAAGCAACTTATATAGTAGCTTTTACTACAATTTTGTGGCTCAAAATTAAAAATCTTCAAATAAATAAGGCAGTATTAGAATCTACAAAAATTGAATTTATAAAATTCAAAAGAAATAAAGATTTGTTTAGCGAACTAATATCAAAAAAGCAATTGTTAAATTCAGTTGCGCTTTTAGAAGATGATAATAGAATTTATTTTGGCTCTAAAAACCCAAAATTAGTTATCATTGCAGTTACAAATCCACTTTGTGGATTTTGTTCTGAGTCTTTCCAAACTTATTATGACATTCTAGATAAATATGAAGAAGTACAAATAAATTTTGTTTTTTCATTATTCACAAACGACCCAAATAATCCTGCATTTAAAATTATAAGTTCTTTTTTAAACTTATATCACAATCAATCAAAAAAAGTTGCAATTGAAGCATTAAAAGAATGGTTTGAATTAAAAGACCTTAATAGTTGGATTAAAAAATATGAAAAATCAGAAATAAAATATGATAACATTAATGCAATATTATTTAAACATAGAGAATGGGCAATCACAAATGAAATTTTACATACTCCAACAACAATTATTAACAATTCATTTTATCCAAACGAGTATAACATCAAAGACATTTTTTATTTCATTGACGATTTAATATTAGAAAATAAAAATTAACAAATCTATTATTTTAATAGATATAAGATATTCTTGCGCAAGGATAGTCAGAAACTCAACTGACTTTAAGCATTTTGAGATTAATAAATTTTTATACTTTATATTATGTTAAAAAACATTTTAAATTTTGAAGGTGTAACTCTTTTAAATAAAGAGGAGCAAAAAACCGTAAATGGTGATAAAATCAACACAGGTTGTAGAGTTTTACTTGGCAGTGGCGCAGGTGGAGTAATCAATTTTATAGGAGCTACTACAGGTGAACAAGTTTCAGCCGCAGCAAACACTTGGTGTGTTAATGCTATTGCAAACGGGGCATCAAGTTGCAGATATGATTGTTTCTACGATGGTCAAGGTTAGTATTTTAAGTAAGCCATTTTATGGCTTACTTTTTTTATTGTTTTTTTCATGTGAAGAAAAAACTAATTCAATAAAAGTCGACGATAATTTGCAAATTAATGTAGAACTACCATCAAATAGTGCAATAATTTTGAATTACGTTGATAATAATTTTAATGTAAATCAATTACTCTTTGAAAACAAAGATAAGAATACAAGAAAAATCATAAAAACAATAAATAAACCATCTGAATATTTTGTTATTGATTATCTTGGTTTTTTATATAAAAATGGTAAATTAATAAACAGCCAAAGTAATTTTCTAATTACTAAAGATGAAAGTAATATAAGTTTCAAATACAATTCAGAAGACGCCTCTTTAAAGATTTTAAATATAACAAACTTACAAAGTAAATTTAGTTTAATTTATAAAACATATAATAAAAAGTTAAGCGAGAAGGAATTGTTTGAAGTTTACAGAATTAATTCAATCAAACTCGAAAATGAAAATAAAGTCTTAAAAAGCTTAAATGAAATATATTATTATGATAAATCCAATACGAAATTGTTACAAGATAAATTAAAAAGCATTATTCACACTAAAGAATACATTTATAGTATTTCTTTTAGAAATTTAATCAAAAAATATTATAGTTGTGTTGATATTACCAAAAATAGTAAAGCAATTGATAAAGAAAACATTAGTAAAATAATTTATCAAGAAATTTTAGAAAACCCAAATAGGAATGTATCCGTTAAAAACCTTTTGATTTTAAAAAAATCAAACTTTTATTTACAAAATAAAACAATAATTCAAAAGTACTTAAGCAAAAAAAACTTTAATTATAATTTTGTATTTAAATTAAATCTACACGACATTTCATTAAATAAAAAAAATTTAGAAAACATTATAAAAAACAGTTCGTCGCTATATTTTCTAATAGATTTTTGGGCAACTTGGTGTTCGCCATGTATTCAGAATATAAAAACTATGCACAGAATTGATTTACCAAATAATTTAGAAACTATTTATGTGAGTATGGATAAACCAAAGGATAAAGATAAATGGCTAAATAAATCCGCAGAGTTAAACTTAAATAATTCATATTTCTTCATAGAGAATGATGAAAATAGTAAAATTATACAAAAAATGGAATTAAACCAATTGCCAAGATATATTTTAGTGGATAAAAAATTTAATGTTTTAGATGCTAATATGATTTCACCACAAGAAGGAGATTTTTTAAAAAATTTAAAAAGTTATATTAAAGAATAATGTTTCCAAAAAACGGCATATTTATTGTCATTGGTCTTTTTGATGATCAGTATTACAATGAAATGGGATTCAACGAAAAACCATCTTTTAAAGTAATTAGAAAAAAAAAGAAATCAAATTTTAAAGAATATCATCGAATGATAATTCAAGGCACAAAAGGAGAATGGTTTGAACCTATGTACAGTAAAATCAATTTACAATGTTTTTATTTTGGTTTAGAAATAATTAAAAGTATATGAAAAATATAAAAAATCTTTCAAAGTTAATTTTGTTTATTGGCTTTAGTTTAGAAATAAGTGCACAATCTAAAATTTTAGTATTGGATGAACTAACAAAAGAACCTATTCTTTTTGCTACAATTATTTATAAAGATAATGTTGGAACTTTTACAAATGAAAAAGGTTTATTTTTATTAGACAATAAATTTGACAAATTAACAATTAAATCTATTGGTTACAAGGAAATAATTGCAGATATAAAAGAGATAAAAGACACTCTTTGGATGTCACAAGAACCAATAAATCTAGAGCAAGTATCTGTAAAACAGTTGTCTAAAAAGTTTTTCCTTTCTAAGGTAAATATGAAAACTAATAATGATTTTCCTAAAAGCTATCTCTCGATTGTAGGCAATGAAATATCTACACTTATATTAGGTAATACAAATTCTAAAAAGTCATACCTGAAAAATATAAAAATCCCAACAAACTCAGCAATATTAAGAGTAAAAACTAAAGACAATACAAAGGCTAAAGAAGTTAACGAACCATTTTGTAGTGTCTTCCAAATTCATTTTTACGAAAATGAAAATGGACAACCAGGACAGCTTTTAAATTATGATCCAATTATAATTAAAATAACTCAAAAAGATGATAAATATTTTCAAGCAGACCTTTCAGAAAAAAAAATAATTGTGCCTACAGAAGGAGTATTTTTGGGGTTACTTGCGATTGGTAGAGCTGACGAAAACGGAAATTTATTACTTGAAAATCCTTATGAAGACAAACTAACTCAAAAGGGAATAATCAGAATTGGTTTATCAATAAGACCATTAATTCCAATAACGGATGAATTAGAAATAAACAATACGTATATACGCTATCGATTTAAAACAGATGAAATTGAAAATTGGTCAGTTTTTGATAAATATTCATTCACAAATTCTACTACAAAAAATCATAAAGCTCTAAACCTTGGAATAGGTTACGAATTAAAAAATTTTGATTAATTTCAATTATTTTAAAATATAATTAATTAATTAATTTGTAAATACAAATAGATGCCAAACTTCCCGATCTACAAACAAGCCGACTCCAAAGATTGTGGTGCTACTTGCTTAAAAATTATAGAAAAGCATTATGGAAAACTATTAAAATAAAAAGGTTAAGAAAATTATTATAAACTATAATTCATTTGTAAAAAGAAAAAATAATTTAAATTAAATTATGAGGTCTTTTCAAAATAGATACAAGATATTCTTGCAAGAGTAGTCAGAAACTCAACTGACTTTAAAAAGATTGAGATTAACAAATTTTATACATTTATATTATGTTACAAAACATTTTAAATTTTGAAGGTGTTTCTCTTTTAAGTAAAGAGGAGCAAAAAAACGTGAACGGTGGAAAATTAGATGCCTCAGGAGGTGGATGCGCTGCAAGACAATGGCGTAAATATGCACCACCATTAACAGGTGAGTATGCTGTTGTAATGCACGATTTAACTCCAGATCAAGCTGTTGCGTGGGCGAATGGTGGTTCTGGTGGTGGTAATGTTGCATGTAGTGCGGCAGGATATGCAAACTCTACATGGGCAGCATAATTTATTAATCCATAAATCCTAATGCTTTAATTAGCATTAGGATTTTAATAAAAAACAAAAAACATGAAAAAAATCTTCATTTTATTTTTATCTATTCTTATTTTTTCTTGCAATAAAAAAAAGGAGACTTATGACAAGAATAGTTTTATAACAATAATATTTAAAAATCCTCAAATAAATGACACTACTTTTTTTGGAAAAAGTAATTACTCAATTGATGATAATAAGATATATTATAGATTTGAAAATGATTTTATAAATAATAAAATAAATATTAGTAATACAAGTAAGACAATTAAAATTAAAACTACAAAACCTATATATCTATATCATAAATATTTTATCAAAGACTTCTGTGTTAATTCTTATTACATTTACCCAAATGATACAATTGTTTTTGAATATAAAAATAGTGTTCCATTTGTTAAAAGCTCAAAGAATAACAATTATAATTATAATAGTGCTTTTAATTTAAAATATCCGTTAGATTTTAATGATTTTATTTTTTATGAAAAACATAAAAGATTTAAAAGTTTTAAAGAACTTGAAAATGATTCAAATGAGAGAAACAAAAGAGATTTGAAACAAATCATTTTTTTTGATTCTCTACATAATAAAGAATTATTAGACGACAAGAACTATGAATTAAATATCTCATATTTAAAGAATAAAGAGAACATATCAACATCGGAGCCATTGGATATTTTAAAACAATCATATGATTTAGGTAATGATACTTACACCTATATGGTAAATAATGCTTTTGAAGAAATATTTAGACCCAAATTTATAAGTGTTTCCGATGGAAGAATGACAGATTTTAAAGACCAATTTCAAAAAGCTGTAAAATTAATAGAGATTGATAAAATTAACAGAGAATACTTAATGTTTTATAATCTTGAAAACATTGCGATTAGAGGAACTAAAGAAGATTTTTTAAAATGTTATAATACTTATAAAACAGAATCAAAAAATAGTTATGCAATTAATTATTTTAAAATTAAATTCCCTAAATTCTTTAAGAGTACAATAGTGAATAACAATGATGATATACTTCTTAATGGGGAAAATAATAAAAAAACACTAACACAAATTATTGAAAGTTATAAAGGAAAAGTTATTTATATAGATTTTTGGGCAAGTTGGTGTGCGCCTTGTAGAGCTTTAATGCCAAGCTCAAAAATACTTCATGAGGAATATAAAAATAAAGATGTTGAGTTTATATATATATCTATTGATAGTGATAAAAAAAGGTGGGAGATTGCAAGTAAGAAAGAAAATTTAAAAAATTTAAAAAACAATTTTTTATCGATAAATTATCCTAAAGCCAATCTATATCAAGAATTAATAATGACGACAATTCCACGTTTTATAATTTATGATAAGAAAGGTAAATTAGTTAATAGTAATGCTCCTAAACCTGATTCTAAAGCAATAAGAAATGAACTAGATAAATATTTGAATCAATAAATGTCAAATTTTCCATTCTACAAACAAGCTGATTCCAAAGATTGTGGTGCAACTTGCTTAAAAATTATAGCAAAGCATTATGGAAAAACTCTTAATATACAAACTTTAAGAAAGTTATCGGAAACAACAAGAGAAGGTACAAGTTTATTAACCCTTTCAGAAGCATCTGAAAAAATTGGTTTCCGTTCTTTAGGGATTAAATTAAATGCTATAAAACTTGAAGAAGCTCCACTTCCTTTAATTCTTCATTGGAATAAAGAACATTTTGTGGTGCTTTATAAAATAAAAAAAGAAATTTATTATATATCAGACCCAGCACACGGGTTAATTGAATATTCTAAAGAAGAATTTTTAAAATTTTGGATTGGTAATAATGCTACAGAAACCACACAAGAAGGTATAGCACTAGTTTTAGAGCCAACACCAAAATTCTATCAATCTGAATTTGATAGTGAAGACAAGAAAGCTTTTGGCTTTGGTTTATTGTTTAAATATCTTATTCCCTATAAATCTTTTGTTTTTCAATTATCAATAGGATTATTAGCTGGTAGTATATTACAATTAATTGTTCCATTTTTAACCCAAAGTGTTGTTGATGTTGGTATTCAAAATCAAAATATACATTTTATTTATTTAGTTCTCTTTGCTCAATTATTTTTATTCTTCGGTAGAACAGCACTAGAACTAATTAGAAGTTGGATTTTACTGCATCTATCAACTAGAATAAACATTTCGCTCATTTCTGATTTCTTTATCAAATTAATGAATCTGCCGATTTCATTTTTTGATGTTCGTATGACTGGTGACATCATGCAACGAATAAACGACCATCATAGAATTGAAAGAATTTTAACTACATCCTCTTTAAGTGTTTTGTTTTCTGCAATTAACATGGTTGTTATGGGCGGTGTGCTTGCCTATTATAATTTAAAAATATTTGCAATTTTTTTTATTGGTAGTGTTTTATATTTCTTTTGGGTGACAATATTTTTAAAAAGACGTAAAGAACTTGATTATAAACGCTTTTCAGAAGTTTCTCAAGAACAAAGCAAAGTAATAGAGTTAATCAATGGAATGCAAGAGATTAAACTCCATAATGCTGAAAAGCAAAAACGTTGGGGTTGGGAATACATTCAAGCAAGACTTTTTAAAGTTTCAATGAAAGGTTTAGTTTTGGAACAAATACAAACTATAGGTTCAAATTTTATCAATGAATTAAAAAATATAATCATTGTTTTTTTATCTGCAAAACTTGTAATTGATGGTCAAATTACATTAGGTATGATGATGGCAATATCAAGCATTGTCGGAAGTCTGAACGCTCCTATTTTACAATTAATAGGGTTTATCAGAGAGGCACAAGATGCAAAAATTTCGTTAGCTCGATTGTCTGAAATCCACGAGAAAGAAGACGAAACACAGCAAGAAGAAACGCAAACTCACGACATACCTCAAAACAGCGATATTGTAATCAAAGATTTATCATTTAGATATATTGGTTCTGATTCTATGGTTTTGGATAATCTGAATTTAACAATTCCAGCTAATAAAATAACTGCAATTGTAGGAACAAGTGGTAGCGGTAAAACCACTTTAATGAAACTATTATTAAAATTCTATGACCCTATAAACGGGGAAATCACAATTGGTAATACATCTCTTAAAACAATAGCTCAAAAAACTTGGCGAAGTCATTTAGGTTGTGTCATGCAAGAAGGTTATATTTTTAATGATTCAATAGCAAACAATATTGCAATAGGTGTTGATATAATTGATAAAGAGCGTTTAGTTTATGCTTCGGATGTTGCCAACATCAAAGAGTTTATTGAAAACTATCCTCTTGGGTACAATACTAAAATTGGTATGGAAGGTATCGGAATGAGTACAGGACAAAAACAACGGCTTTTAATTGCTCGGGCTGTTTATAAAAATCCTGAGATGTTATTTTTTGATGAAGCTACTTCTGCCCTAGATGCCAACAATGAAAAGGAAATTATGGAGAAACTAAATATTTTCTTTAAAAATAAAACCGTTGTAGTTATTGCTCATAGACTAAGTACTGTCATGAATGCCGATCAAATTGTAGTATTAGAAAAAGGTAAAATAGTAGAAATTGGTAATCACAAAGAATTAGTAGCTTTAAAAGGAAGTTATTTTAAATTAGTTAAAAATCAATTGCAGTTAGGAAATTAAAAAATGGAAGAAAATAAAAATACCTCATTTGAACTCCGAAGCGAAGAAGTACAAGAAATACTTACTCGAGTTCCGCATTGGTTAATCCGATGGGGTTCTGTAGTAGTTTTAACTATCCTAGTACTACTTCTATTAATATCTTGGATTGTTAAATATCCTGATATTGTAAATTCAGAAATTATAATAACTACCAATACACCACCACAAAAGCTAATTTCTAAAATCTCGGGGAAAATCGAAGCTATTTTAATTAATGATAAAAGCAATGTTTCTAAAAACACACCACTGGCAGTAATTGAAAATACGGCAAATTATAAAGATGTTTTTTTGCTTAAAAGTATTATAGATACAATAGATATTGAAAAAAGTAATTTCCCTTTTGAGAAATTACAATCTGCTCAATTAGGTGATATTGAAAATAGTTTTTCAGTTTTTCAAAAAGAATATTCTGCCGATGAATTAAACCGAAAATTACAACCTTTTAAAGTTGATGATAATGCTCATAGTCTAGAAACCATTCAACTAAGTGAAAGGTTAAAATTATTAGAATCTCAAAAAATAATCAATCAAAACGAATTAGAACTTAACATACTCGATTTAGAGCGTTACCAAATACTATATAATAAAGGTATAATTGCATCACAAGAACTAGAAAAACATAAACTAAATTATTTAGCAACAGAGAAAGGTTATAAAAACTTATTAAGCTCAATTTCTTCATTAAAATCATCGTTGAATGAATTAAACAGAGCAACACAAACTACTAAAATAAATGAAAATAAAGAAAATGTAAATTTAGAACGCAATGTAATTCAAGCATTTTATCAATTAAAAAAAACAATTAAAGATTGGGAGTTAAATTATGTTTTTCGTTCTGCTATAGATGGAAAAGTATCTTTTTTACAAATTTGGACAGAAAACCAAACAATAAACTCTGGCGACAATGTATTTGCAATAATCCCGAATAGTGAAAATGGTTTTATTGGTAAAGCTAAAGCAAAGGCACAAAATTCAGGTAAAATTAAGATTGGACAAAATGTAAATATTAGACTTGAAAATTATCCCGATAGAGAGTTTGGAGTAATCAAAGGAATTGTAAAAGCTATTTCTTTAACCCCTGACAAAGACGGAAACTTACTTGTAGATATTTCTTTACCTAATGGATTAAAAACATCATACAAAAAACAAATTGCTTTTAGACAAGAAATGAGCGGAACAGCAGACATTGTTACTAAAGACTCAAGATTGATCGAAAGATTTTTATATCAGTTTAGAGATATTTTTGCAAGATAATTCTAAAATTTAACATATAAAATGAAAATTATTATATAAAATTAACAACAAACATTTATATATTTGTTTCCTAATCAATAAAAAAAAGGTACTATATCATAAAGTGTGTAAGTAAAAAAAATTATTTAGGACTACTCGACATTTTAAAAATAAAAAAATCCAGATCGCAAACACGGGATTTTGATATTATTTACTCAAATACATTTTTCTCCTTGAATACAATTCATAAAACTGGTCGTCTTTTAAATCATTAATAAACAAAATACTTTCTCCTGTTGATTTCATTTCTGGACCCAAAGCTTTATTCACATCTTTAAATTTGCTAAATGAGAATACCGGTTGCTTAATAGCATATCCTTTTAACTGCGGATTAAATTTAAAATCGGTTACTTTGTTTTCTCCCAACATTACTTTAGTCGCATAATTCACATACGGTTCGCCATATGCTTTTGCAATAAACGGAACTGTTCTTGAAGCACGTGGGTTGGCTTCAATAATATAAACTACATCCTCTTTTATAGCAAATTGAATGTTAATTAACCCTACAGTTCGTAATGCCAAAGCTATTTTCTTAGTATGGTCTTTAATTTGTTGCATCACAAATTCCCCTAAGTTAAATGGCGGCAAGGTAGCATTAGAATCACCAGAATGAATTCCGCATGGCTCAATATGTTCCATGATTCCAATGATGTATACATTTTCACCATCGCAAATTGCATCGGCTTCCGCTTCAATAGCACCATCTAAATAATGATCTAAAAGCAATTTATTTCCAGGGATGTTTTTTAATAAATCAATAACATGTTCTTCTAATTCTTGTTTGTTAATGACAATTTTCATCCCTTGACCACCCAAAACATAAGATGGACGAACCAATAATGGAAAATCTAAAATATCGGCTAGAGCTGAAGCTTCATCGGCATTTTCAGCAATTCCGAATTGTGGAAATGGAATTTTTAAATCGGTTAACAATTCTGAAAAACGACCTCTATCTTCGGCTAAATCCAAAGCGTCAAACGAAGTTCCTAAAATTTTTATTCCGTATTTGGATAATTTTTCGGCCAATTTTAAAGCCGTTTGGCCACCCAATTGCACTATTACACCCTCTGGTTTCTCGTGTTGGATGATGTCGTAAATGTGCTCCCAAAATACAGGTTCAAAATACAATTTATCGGCAGTATCAAAATCGGTAGAAACCGTTTCAGGATTACAGTTAATCATGATGGTTTCGTAGCCACATTCTTTGGCAGCCAAAACACCATGCACACAAGAATAATCAAATTCAATTCCTTGCCCAATTCTATTTGGTCCTGAACCAAGAACTACCACTTTCTTTTTATTGGTTACAATACTTTCGTTGTGCACGTATCGTTCTCCTGTTGGCGTTTCAATTTCTGCTTCAAAAGTGGAGTAATAATAAGGAGTTTGTGCTTTAAATTCGGCCGCACAAGTATCCACTAATTTATAAACTCGTTTGATGTTTTTATCATCCCGTAATTTATAAACCTGACTTTCCAAACAGCCCAGCATGTGAGCAATTTGTCTGTCGCCATAGCCTTTTTGCTTCGCTTCTAATAATAATTCTTTTGGTAAAGTATCTAATTTATAAGTCGAAATTTCTCTTTCTAACGAATATAATTCTTCGTATTGTTTTAAAAACCACATGTCTATTTTAGTGATTTCATGAATTCTAGTCAACGGAATTCCCATTGCGATAGCATCATAAATCACAAAAACGCGATCCCAACTTGCAAAAGTTAGTTTCTCAATAATTTGTTCGTAGTTTTTATAGCCTTTTCCGTCTGCGCCTAGTCCGTTGCGTTTAATTTCCAGCGACTGAGTAGCTTTATGAAGCGCTTCTTGAAACGAACGTCCAATTCCCATAACTTCTCCTACCGATTTCATTTGAAGTCCTAAAGTTCTGTCTGCTCCTTCAAATTTATCGAAGTTCCAACGTGGAATTTTTACTATTACATAATCTAAAGTTGGCTCGAATAATGCGGAAGTTGATTTGGTAATTTGATTTTGAAGTTCATCTAAATGATAACCCAAAGCCAACTTAGAGGCAATTTTTGCAATAGGATAACCTGTAGCTTTGGATGCTAGCGCTGAAGAACGCGAAACCCTTGGATTGATTTCAATGGCCACAATATCTTCTTTTTCGTCTGGAGAAACGGCAAATTGTACGTTACAACCGCCGGCAAAATTACCAATGGAACGCATCATCAAAATAGCATAATCTCTCATTCTTTGAAATGTAGTATCCGATAATGTCATGGCCGGAGCAACCGTAATAGAATCTCCAGTGTGAATTCCCATTGGATCCATATTTTCTATGGAACAAATGATAACCACATTGTCATTTTTATCCCGTAAAAGTTCTAGTTCGTATTCTTTCCAACCTAGTAAAGCCTTGTCAATCAGGACTTCGTGAATTGGAGACATTTCCAATCCATAGGTTAGTTTTTCGTCAAATTCTTCTTTAGAATGTACGAATGCTGCTCCAGTTCCTCCTAGTGTAAACGATGGACGAATTACTAATGGAAAGCCAAATTCTTGTGCGATTTCTTTTCCTTTCAAAAAAGAAGTTGCTGTTTTGGCTGGTGCCGTAGGAACATTAATACGCGCTAACAATTGTTTGAATTGCTCGCGGTCTTCCGTAATATTAATGGCATTTACATCTACCCCAATTAATCGTACTCCGAAATCTTCCCAAATTCCTTTTTCATCCGCTTCCAAACAAAGATTCAAAGCTGTCTGTCCTCCCATAGTTGGTAGTACTGCATCAATTTGAGGATGTTCTTTTAAGATTTGAATTATTGACTTGGTGGTAAGAGGTAGTAAATACACATGATCGGCCATAGATGGGTCGGTCATGATGGTTGCTGGGTTGGAATTGATAAGAATTACTTCAATTCCTTCTTCGCGAATGGAGCGAGCCGATTGGGAACCTGCATAGTCGAATTCGCATGCTTGACCAATAACAATAGGACCTGAACCTATAATTAAAATGGATTTGATGGAGTTGTCTTTTGGCATTGTAGTTAGTGTTGTTATAAGTTGTGTGTTGTGAGTTGTATGTTGTTTGCTTTTATTTCGAAATTCTTTGTTCCTCTGTTCAACATTCCTAAAGGTCGAATAATGACTGACGAATGTTGAAATTTGAAATTCTGTCCTAGCCCCGATAGGAGTATAAATCCTTTATTAATTTTTCTTTAAAATTAATAAAGATTGAAACGGATAGCGGGAAATAGCTTCAAATAATTATTAAAATTTATTAACAAGTTAAAAAAAAGCCGCTACTAAAAAATAGTAACGGCTTAATATGGATTAGAATCTAATCATTATTTTTTGTGTCTTGGTTCAGACGATACAGTCAATTTGTGTCTTCCTTTAGCTCTACGACGCGCAAGGACTTTTCTTCCATTAGCAGAAGCCATTCTGTCCATAAATCCGTGTTTATTTCTTCTTTTTCTTTTCGATGGTTGAAACGTTCTTTTGCTCATTGCTTTTTATCTTTAAATCGTGTATTAATCTATTTGGCGGGCTCTTTTAAAACCGAGTGCAAATATACAAAGGTTTTTATTACTTGCAAGTAGTTTTTTAAAAATATTTTAAAAACCTTTTATTACCTTTGTAACCTAAATTAAATTAATTATGTTTCACAAAAATATTAAACTTGTTCTTGCAGTGCTAATTGTAGCAACGGGAGTATGGCAGTTCACAGAAAACAACATTGGAAATGGGATTTTTCTTATCTTTTTATCTTTAGTTCCTGTTTTTCTTTTTTACAAAAATGAATACATTTTATTGGCTTTTTTACAATTGCGTAAGCAAAATTTTGAAGGATCTAGAAAATGGCTTTCTAAAATTAATAATCCTGAAACTGCTTTAGTGCAAAAACAACAAGGATATTACAACTATCTTCAAGGACTAATGCTATCGCAAACGAATTTAATTCAGGCAGAAAAATTTTTCAAAAAAGCAATTGAATTGGGTTTAAATATGGATATGGATTTGGCTGTTGCTAAATTAAATCTTGCAGGTGTTGCGCTTTCTAGAAGACGAAAATTGGAAGCAACTAACTTAATTAATGAAGTTAAAAAACTTGACAAACAAGGAATGCTTAAAGATCAGATCAAATTAATGAAAGATCAGATGAAAAAAATATAATACTTTTTAAGAAGTATCTAACTTAAATAAAAAAACACTTACCACGCGGTAAGTGTTTTTAACAAACAAACTAAACTTCAATATAATCTCACGATTATGCTTTAATAGGGGATTTAGCAATTTCAGTATCCGCTTGCACGTGTGCCGCATTTGCTCTTCCGCTAGGGTCTTGATTTTCTTGCCACTTTGGTATCCATTTTCTAACCGTTTGTGAAGCACTAAGTTGTGGATAGTATTTATGGAAAATTGTTCTGTAAAAATACGCTTCCTTGGTAGTCGGGGTATTGTAAGCAAAAAGATTTGAGGCATGTTCTAGCTCTACATCCGTTACCTTAGAAGCGCAGTATTCTATTAATTGATCTATCCAGTTGTATCCTACTCCATCCGAAAATTGTTCTTTTTGACGCCATAAAACTTCATCTGGCAAATAAGGATTGTCTGGTGTATCAAATGCTTTTCTTAATATGTATTTTTCTTTTCCGTCGTAAGTTTTTGGTTGTTTCTCTTCTGCTTTAATAAGCATTGCAATATCTAGGAATTCTTTGTCTAAAAATGGAACTCGAGCTTCTAGCCCATGTGCCATGGTAGATTTGTCGGCACGAAGTAAATCGGCGGTAAATAATTTTTGAACTCTATCTATTGTTTCTTTTTGAAAATCTACGGTAGAGGGTGCATTTCTAAAGTACAAATATCCTCCAAAAACCTCATCAGCACCTTCACCAGAAAGCACCACTTTAATACCTAAATCGGTAATGGCTTTCGATAAGAAATACATCGGAGTACTTGCTCTTATTGAAGTAACATCGTAGGTTTCTAGATGCCAAATTAATTTATCTAATATTTCAATTCCTTGTTCGATGGTAAAATGAACTTCATGGTGGATGGTTCCTAAAAATTCGGCTACTTTTCGAGCTGCTTTTGCATCGGGAGCATCGGCATCCAAACCAATAGAAAAGGAATGCAATTCTTTGCCTTTTTCTTTTAATAAACGAGCGGCTATAGAAGAAGTTAATGATGAATCTAATCCGCCAGAAAGCAGTACACCAATTGGCACATCGCTCATTAATCGTTTACGGGTTGCCTCTGTTAAAAACTCTCTTAGAGCAACCAAATCTAATTCCTTTGTTGCTTTAGTATAATCCTCGTATACCGGCTTATAATATTTTACAAATCCAGTTTCTGGGGTATAATAATGCCCTGGAGGAAAGGTAGAAAAAGTTAAACATTGGTCTGCAATAGGTTTCATTTCGGATGCAAAATACATACGACCTCTATCGTCCATTCCGTAATACAATGGTTTCACGCCAAGTGGATCGCGACCTGCAATATAATCATCCCCATCAACCACTACAAATGCAAAGTCACCATCTAATAAATGCAGGAAATTGTATTCGAATTTTTCATATAAATGTACAATTACCTCCGAGTCAGATTTAGAGCGAAAAGTATGGTCTTTTAATATACCATCACGCAATTCTTGGTGGTTATAGATTTCGCCATTGTGCACCATCCATGCCGAATCACAACCTTGAATTGGTTGTTTACCTGACTGCAAATCAATAATTGATAGTCTTTCATGACTTAATATATGTCCACCTGGGGTTACATGTAAATCACTTTCATCTGGGCCACGGTGCGCCATTCTTTTAGAAAGTTCTCTTACTAAAAGTTCGTCTTTTCCTTTTCCTATAATTGCTAAAAATCCGCACATAATCTTTTCTTTAATTCTATTTATTTGATGAAGCAAAATTGGGTATTTACTTTTATTATTAAAACAAAAAACTCAATATTAATTACATATTGTAACTAATATTGAGTTATTAAAGTAAATTAAAAAGTAAAACTAAGAAAAGTACCGTTTAATATTTGAAATTGTTATTTTTTTTCAAAATATAGGACATTTTTATAACTTTGATCAAATGGTGAATTTCCTGAATCTCCTTTTGCAAGAGGATAGGTATTACTTAGTTGCAGCTTACCTCCTTCTATTTTAAAATCTTCTGATTTTTGTAGATATGAAAAATAGCGGCTTTCACATTCCATTAAAGTCGGATCTAGAGCCGCCATTTTGGTAGACATTAACGGTGAAAATTCAATTTTTCCTGTTTTGGATTTTTCGTCGTAGGACAAAACAGTATATTCTCCTGTAAAATCATTAACGGAAGATTGACCAAACATTTTTTTTATATCCCCTGAAAAACCTTTTTCAGAAGTCAAAGTCAAATTCATTTCTTTAACTTTTCCTACATTGGCAAATCCGCAAGACGCATCCAAAGCATCGCCCATTAAGACATTTTTTAATATCCATGAACCCTCAAGTGGATCTTTATTTGGTATAAGTTTGGACGTTTCGCTTTCTGTAAAAACTTGTTTAGGGGAAGAGCACCCTATTGAAGATAAAATTACCAAATAAAGAAATTGTTTTTTCATATAAAACTTTTATTGAATGGATTCAATTATATACTTCGTTGTATTTATTTCAAAAGCGAATCCAATGGTATTTCCCATCAATTTATTTCCCAAAGGAGATTGGGGAGAAACAGCAATTATGGTAGTATCTTCTATAGTTATTTTAGGTAAAGCAGCGCTAACAAAAAGCAACATGCCATTGGCTTTTACTAAACTTCCTAAAGCAATTTTAGTGTGCTTGGCAAGGGCGTCAATTTTATCTAAAATGGCTTTTTGAGCCAAAATTTCCTGCAATTTATAATTTAGCTTTTCTTGTTCGATGTGCATCATCGATAAGGCCGTTTCGTGCTTATCACCAGCAGAACCTTTGGCATCGTTTTGTGCATCTTCAGTCAAACCAGAAATCATATCCTTAAAAATATCAATTCTATCTTGTAAGATTTGATGGTAACGTTGCAGCACTTTTTGTTTCATTTTAAACTTCTTAGATTGTTGGATTATTAGAATTTAGAAATTCTAATAAGTCTAAAAATCAAATTTATAATTAGCACCCGCCAAAACTTGAACTCCTTGCACAGGATAATTCAACCAACGTTGGTAGCTTTGGCCAGCCAAATTATTTCCTTTTAAGAAAAATGTTAATCTTTCGTTGTGTTTGTAGCTTAATTGTGCATTCAAATCAAAATAACTATTTAATGATATTGATTCATTTTTTTCTGGTAAAGGTAAAGTATTCCATGGTTGAATAGTAGTTGCTTTAATGGTCAATTGATCCTTTCTTTCTCCCACAAAAAACACTTTTGCATTGGCATACCATTTTGAATTTATTGTATAATCTATAAAAGAACTTAATTGAATTGCCGGAAGATTCCATGCTTCTTTTTCATTTTTGATTGCATAGCTATTTAAAGTTCCATTCACACCAATAGAAATATTTTTAGAAAAATCGGCTTTCAATTCGCCAAAGAAACTAGCCGTTTTTACATTATCATAAACAACTCCAAACGAATTACCGTTGGCATATCCTGAAGTATTACTATTTGAAAAATCATAAACATTGTTTTTGAATAACGATTTATTGTCTTCATTTTTTACTGAACCTCGAATGTTATATCCAATTGTATTTGCTAGTTTTCCTTTTAGTCCAACATAAACGTCAAATTTTTGATCGGTTGGAGCAACTGCTAAAGTTGGTGACACAAAGAAATTTTCCAGAGTAAAATCTTGGTATGTGTTTTGTTTCAATTCTCCTTCGGCTCCGGCATAAGCAATCATTAAATCGCCAACGACTTTATAAGAACCAATAATATTTGGGTAAACAAATAACTTGTTTTTGGCTTCTGAAGCAATGGTTTCGCTAGCCATGCTATAGAAAATCCCTATTCCAAAATTAACCGAAAAATCATCTTTGTTAATTTTAAAACTTGGCTGAATACCGAAATTAGTGTAACCGTATTTTAAGGATGCAGTATTGAAATAATCTTTTTGGAAACTTCCGTTAAGGTAATCTAAAACAAAATTAGTTTTCAATTTTACATCCATAACATCAAACTGAAAAGCGGGTTTTATAACAAAACGATTTTCCGCAGAAGAAAAAGCATCCGAAAAGTGACTGAATTTAATGGACGCATCTTTAAAAACACTTTCTCCAATGGCTATTCGTCCACCTAAATAAATGTTTTGAAATGTATGCTTTGGATTGATTCCGTTAAGGAAAAGATTCTTATTTTCTGAAGTTAAATTTTCATACAAAGAAGAGTCTATGCCATACCAATTGTAGGTTTGACGTTGGTAACCCAAATCGCCATTCCATGAAATACTGTTAGATTTACTGCCATAAGTTGCGTCCAGAGCTGTATTAGAAAAATTATTATCTAATTCTACATTTTTAATGCCTCCTTGTGAAGAAAGATGGCGCAACATGACTCCAATATAATCGCCGTTTTCTAATGTTTGTGTGACAAATAATTCGGCATTGATTGTCCCGTAATTGCCTGCTGCTAAGGTGGCATAATTGCTGAATAATTTTTCTTTTGCACCATTTTCAACACCTGCCGCTTTCCCTTTGGAAGGTGCAAAAGTAGATGCTACCGGAAAGGAGAAAATAGAATACTGAATTGCTTCTTTTTTCGAATTATCTTCATCGTCTAAAGTTGGAGTTTCTTTTACTTTAAAAGCATCCGAAATAGTCGGCGTGTAGGCTTTAACTACATTCACGACTTCGGTTCCTATGTTTTCGTCTTTCTTTTGGGCTATGGAAATTTGAGAGTAGAATAGAACAACTATTATTAAGATTTTATATTGAAATTTGATTTTCATGTTAATTTATTTATTTGTTACACAAAGTTACACAAAGCTTTCACTGAGTTACTCAAAGTCTTATTTATCGATGATAGACGAATTCGTTTTACTTTCTTCGGCTTTAATTGCATCTAATTCGGCTTGCGCTTCTTGCACTACCTCTTGAAAATCAGTGAAATTCTCGATAACACTATCTAAAATAGAAGTCGCTTGAAAACTGTCTTTTAATCCATAATAGTTTTTAGCCATCACTACTAAACCTCGGGCTCCAAAGAACTTATAACCCGAATAATCTTTTGCTAATTTCTGAACCGTTTTATTAGAATCGGCAAATTTTTCATCTTTATTTTTAAAATAAGCATCATAATAAAGAGCTTCTGCAGCCAATTCTCCCTTAGCAATTTTCAATAAACTAGCATAAGCCAATCGAGCCTTAACCTCGTCGCTTACTTTTATTGCAGAACGAGCAACTATAATTTGCGCGTCACTTTTTACTTTGTCGTCCGTTTTAGTGTTCGAAATCACTTTATCGGCATAAACCACCGCATTTGGATAATCCTTTTGATCGTAATATGCACGCATTAAATTAGCTTGTGCAAAGGTTACGTTTTGGGGGAAATCGGCTTCCGTTTCCAAACGTTTTAAAACTGGTATAGCATTTGTAAAATCATCTTTTTTCAAATGAATTTCACATAAGCGCGCCAATGCTTGTTCGGTAAATTCACTTTTAGATTGTGTAGTTACGTATTGATAATTAGTAACTGCATTGACTTCCAAGCCATCTACATAATACGACTGTGCCAAATAAAAATTCGCTTTCAAGGCGTGGATTCCTTTAGGGAATTTTGCAACATAACCACTCAAAGTAGCAATGGCTTGTTTGGTATTATTTTGTAAGTATTGTTTTTCGGCTGCTTCATACGTATCGTTATCTAAATCGGCGTCCGACACTTCTACAAAATCCAAAGTCCTTACCCAAGTGGCATATTCATCTACTTTTCCTTTATCTACGTATATCAAGCGTGCTGTTGAAACTGCTTCTAGAGCCTCAGAAGATCTAGGATAATCGGCTGCAACTTTTTTGAATTTAGCTATCGCCAAATCATCTTTATCGGCATTATAATAAATTAATCCTTCTCTTAAAACAGATTTAGAAGCGTAGGAACTATTTTTATATTCACTCAATAATTGGTCGTAGGTTTTAATTGCCAAGTCCGTTTTGTTTTCGGTGACATAAGTATTACCCAACTCAAACAATGCATCATCTCGGTATTGCGACTTTTTGAATATTAGTAGAAATTTATTAAAATCATCAATTTTCTTATCATTTTTACTTACAAATCCGTAACTAATTGCCTTTTGAAATGCAGCATAATCCGCATCCACACTTTTCAATTCTATAGCTTTATTGTAGGCATCCATTGCAGGCCAATATTTGGAAGTAACAAATCGGCTATCTCCTAATCGTAAATAAGCATCATTTAATCGAACCTTATCCTCTTTAGAAACATCAATAAAACTTTGGAAATAATTTCCTGCTTGATCGTATTCTTTTTGTTTGAAATAGCAATATGCAATGTTGTAATTTAGATTTTTAAATTCCGGTGTGTTTTTTGCTTCTGTACCTCCCTCAAATTGCTTAAAGCTCAACAAGGCATCTTTAAAATTATCCAAAGTATATTCGGTTTCAGCCTTCCAAAAAGTTGCACGGGCAGAGAATTTGGCATCTTTTTGAATTCCGATTGAAGTAACAAACATCATTTGGGCATCTTGGTAATTTCCATCGGTAAACAATTCCAAACCCCGATAAAATGTAACTTTTTGGTAAGCTAATCTATTTTCTGGGTTTTTATTTTTCTCTAAAATAGTTAATGCTTCCTTATAATTTTTAGAAGTAATGTAAGAATTAATTAACAAACTTTCAATTTCATTTTTGCTTGGAGAATTTGGATATTTATTTAAAAACGAACTCAAAACATCTGGAACTGATTGGTAGGAATTACCTATTTCGTAGCTTATTTTAGCGTAATTCAAATGAGCATCTTCTTGAATTTTCTTATCAAAATCCATTTCGGAAGCTGTTTTAAAAGCATTTAAAGCTTGCTGCTTTTTGTCCGTTTTCATGTAGCTTTCTCCCAAATGATAATATGCATTTTGTGCTACAAAATCTTTGCCGCCAATGATTTTATTGAATTGAGAAATAGCATTTTCATAGTCTTTTTGTTGGTAATATGTATACCCTAATTGATAAAAATCGGTATTACTCCATTTTCCTTTTTTACCATTGTATTGTTTCAAATAAGGAAGCGCCTCATCGTATTTTTTTAAATTAAAATAACTTTCTCCAATAATTTTATTTAATTCCGATTTTTCAGCTGCATTAGATTTTGTCATAGCAGCAATACCTAAATCAATTGCTTTTTGGAAATCTCCTGACTTGAAATTCATGTCCGCTTGAAAATAAGATAACTTTTCTTTGTATTTTTCTTCGGAAGAGACTTGGTTAAAATATTTATTTGCTTCTTTATAATCGTCCCCTTCATAAGCCATAAATCCTAAGTAATACTTAGCCTGCGAGCCGTATTCTTTAGAATTTGAAACTTTATTTAGATAAATAGTTGCTTCCTTTTTGTTTTTTGAAGAAAAATAAGAATACCCTTTTTGGAAATTATATTTTTCTAACTCGTTATATAATAAAGTACTTTCCTCAACTTTATCAAAATAGTTCAAAGCTTGAAGATAGTTTCCATTTTCAAAATAGTAGGTAGCAACTTCTAAATAGGCTTGATTTTGTTTAGTACTAGTAGGAAAATTAATTACGAAATCTTGCATTAATTTATCGGCATCCGACTGGTTCAATCGAATAGCACAAATGGAAATATAATAAGCGCATTCTGATTGGATTTCTTGGTCTTTATTATTTTTTTGCAGTTTATCAAATAAAATTTGAGCCGCTAAATATTGCTTGTCTTGGTACAAAGAAATAGCTTTATCCATTTCAGATAAATGGTTGATGTAAATTGCCGTTTCCTGCCCCGTTATAGTTGCTCCCGAAACCAATAAATTTAATAGTAAAAAAGCTGCTGTTTTTCGCATGGTATGGAATTTAAAAGTACTTCAAAAGTAGTGTTGTACAAGTTATAACGAGAGATAGTGGGTATTTATTATAAACATTTTTCTTAACAATTCTTATAAGACAAATATGGATAGATGAATGGATAAATTTATAAATGATAAATCTTTTATCTCTTTATCTAGCATCTCGTATCTTCTCTCTATTTTCTTTTGTTGAAATTTATTTTGAAAACCTACGTTATCTTATTACTTTTACCAAATAAACAATTTTTTTCTATGTCACATCCTGTTTTATCTTTAAAAGACGTTACTATTTATCAAGAAAATAAAGTGATTTTATCTCAAATAAATCTTGAAGTAAACCATGGAGAATTCCTATACATCATAGGAAAAACTGGTACTGGAAAAAGTAGTTTTATGAAAACTCTTTATGGAGATTTGCCACTTACGGAAGGTGAAGGACATATTGTAGAATATGATTTGGCAACGTTACAAGAAAAAGATATTCCCTATTTAAGGAGAAAAATTGGAATTGTTTTTCAAGATTTTAAATTACTTCCAGACAGAAATATAAACGAAAATATGCTTTTTGTTTTAAAAGCAACAGGTTGGACGGATACTGTAGAAATGCAAAATAAAATTGATGAAGTTCTAGATAAGGTTGGTATGAAAGACTTTGCCAATCAAATGCCACATCAACTTTCTGGCGGAGAACAACAACGAGTAGCTATTGCGAGAGCTTTGCTTAACGACCCCGAATTAATTCTTGCGGATGAGCCCACCGGTAATTTGGACCCACAAACAAGTGCAGAAGTATTGGAAGTATTGAAAAATATAAATGCCAATGGTAAAACTATCATTATGGCAACCCACGATTATGCTTTGTTAATGAAATTCCCATCCAAAACCTTAAAATGTGAGGATGGCTCTATTTTTGAAGTGGTTCAGAAATCAGTTTAAATCTTGAATTATTTAACCTATTCGACAAGCAACAAATGCTATCCATTTTAATACCTACATACAATTACAAAATTTTTGATTTAGTATTTGAACTAAAAAATCAATGTGATTGTTTAGATTTTAATTATGAAATAATATGCCAAGATGATAATTCAAATTCAATATTTAATATTGAAAATGAGAAAATTAACCGTTTGGAAAATTGTCAATTTAAAACTAATTCTGAAAATTATGGGAGGTCTAAAAACCGCAATAAATTAGCAGAAAATTCAAAATATGATTATTTACTTTTTCTGGATGCCGATACCTTTCCAATAGAGAAAAATTTTATTTTAAACTATCTTTCCGAAATTAAAGAAGCTGCCCCAATAGTTTATGGTGGAATTCGCTACACAGATAAAAAACCATCTAATGATAAGTTATTACGATGGATTTATGGAAAAAAAAGGGAAGCATTAACTGTTAGTCAAAGAAATAAAAATAGTTATTTATCCTTCTTAACATTGAATTTTTTAATTCATAAAGAAGTTTTTAAAAAAATTAATTTCAATGAGTCCATACCAAATTTAAGACATGAAGACACTTTATTTTCATATGAATTAATGAAAAAAAACATTCCAATAAAGCACATAGAAAACCCAGTTTTTCATTTTGGTTTAGATGAATTTAATAGTGCTTTAAAAAAAGAACATGAATCCTTAATCGCTTTAAAAAATTTATTAGAAAATAAATTACTCTCTCCTGAATATTTGAAAATTTCGAATTTATATTTTATAATCAAAAAATATCAAATTAGGCTTTTAATTTTATACTCTTTCAAAATACTAAAACCAGTATTATTAAAAAATATTTCTAGTTCAAAACCATCTTTAGTTTTATTTGACATTTACAGAGTTGGGTATATGTGTAGTCTTTAAACTACCCGTTAGTTTGTTGTTTTAGAAGTAATAAGTGAATTCCATTGATTCATAATTTTTTCAAGATTATATTTTTTGGAATTTTTTTTCGCAGTAGTTCCCATTTTTTCTCTCAATTCTTTGCTTTCAATTAATTTTTGAAGTGCAATTACAAATGCTGATTGATCACCATCTTGAATTAAAAACCCATTTTCATTATTGGTTATAATTGCTCTTGGACCGCATGGACAGTCGTAAGCTATTGTAGGTAAACCACACGCCATTGCTTCTAACAAAACCATGGGAAATGCCTCATATCTTGAAGTCATGACATAAATGGAAGCATCTAAATATTTTTGTTCAATATCCTTTACGGGCTTGAAAAAATTAACCGAATCCGAAATTCCTAATTGATTTACAATCTCTTTAAAGTTATATTGATTGATAGTTTTTCCATAAATTTCTACTTTCCAATCGGGATAATTTGGTGAAACAAGCTTCCAAATTTCGAAAAATCTATCCAATCCTTTTTCATACGAATGTCTGGATACAATCAATATTATTTTTGAAGTTAAATAGGACACACGTTGGCTTTGTAACCAAATTGGATTGGGAATTATTTTACCATTCGGTATATTCCATTCCAATAAACTTTCTTTGGATAAAGCTACAAATTCCTGCATTCTTTTGGCTCCAAATCTATTAAACCAATAGTTAAAAATTGGTTTAATAGATTTGGAGTATTTATTTTTGCTTAACTCAACAAAAATAGAATTATGGCACTCATAAATTATCCTTCTATTTTTAACACTTAAAGAAATAAGCAATGCCTTAGGAATACTATCCGCAACTATAATGACATCCGGATTTATAAGTTTAACTACCCTACTAACCTCTTTAATATATTTTGCAACAAACTGAAGTCTATTGCCACTTAAATCAATATCAAATAAGTTTATTTTATTATTGAGTGGATAAAACAAGGAAGTATTTCCATTGTTTTGAGTAACAATAGAAACATCATGGTGAAAATGTTCTACGAGATAATTTGCCTTGAGACACAACACACGTTCTAATCCACCTTCTGTATTTATTTTTGGTACTAAATAGAGTATTTTCATAATATAGTACCAAATTTATTTGTGATATAACTCTACAAAATCACCAATTGAAATATACATTTTTTGGGATGGCATATATTACTGTAAATTGACGTAATTTATAAACTCTTCATAATATCTAATGTAATCTTCTTCTTTAAAAACATCAGAAGCCAAAACTAAACAAACTGCTCCCGAAGAAAAATTCCCTAGTTCTCTCCAAACATTTTTTTGGATAAGTAATCCTTTATCTGGTTTATTTAAAGTAACTGTTTGCTCTGTAATTCCGTCTTTTAACACCACATCAAAACTTCCGGACAAAGCAACTAAAAACTCTAATTGATCTATATGTGAATGACCACCACGATGCGCCGTGCTTGGAATATCGAACAAATAATAAACTCTTTTAATTTCAAAAGGCACAACTTCTTTTTCAATTATCGCTAAATTTCCACGGTAATCTTCTACTTTAGGAATATTTATTAATTCTATATTCATTAATTTAGTTCGTTAAAAAGTTTAAGCCATTGGGCACCTATAGTATTTAATTCAAATTTATTTACACTAGGTTTTGCATTTTTTTTACATTGTAAATATAATTCATTATTTGAAACCATTTCATTTAAAGCCAAATTCAATTGGTCTTCATTTTGATTTTCAACTAATAGTCCGTTAAAACGATTTACTATTATTTCACTCGGACCCGATAAACAGTCAAATGCAACTACAGGAGTTTCGCAAGCTAATGATTCTAATAAAACAGTTGGAAAACCTTCGTTTTTGCTCGACAAGACAGTGAAAAGTGCTTGTTTGTAATATGGAAACGGATTAGATAAACTGCCTTTAAAAATAATTTTTTTTGATAAATCAATATCGAGGACTAGCTGCTTTAAACTAGAAATCAAAATTCCATCACCTATAATTACCAATTTAATGTTTTTGTTTGGCAATTCAGATTTAGAATAAATCATAATCAATTTATCAAATTGTTTAATATCATTGTGCATATTTCCTACAGCCAAAATATATTGAAAATTTAACTCTAAATTTTCCTTAGATTTCAGCTCTATATAATCTAAATCAATTGGATTGTATAGTGTTTGAACATGATTAAAATGGTATTTAGAAATAATTTTGTTTTTAATCTCATTAGAAACTGTTATGATTTTAGGACATTTTTTGTAAATATATTTAGATAAAAAATTGATTTTAGGAAAATACAAATCAATCCTATAACTATGAACGACTTTTATTACTGGAGCATTATATAAAAATTTAGTAATAATCAATTCCTGCAATTGATTACTATTAACACGAGTATCAATTATAAAATTAAATTTATTTTTTCTAAAAAAATTATATAAAGTAAAAAAACGATGCAATCTATCGTTTAAATTAAATCCTCCTTTTTTTAATTTTCCTAAATTTAAGACTTCACCCGAAAAATCATATTTAATATTATCTAATACCAAAACGTGATGCACATTGCAATTATTATTTTCAAAAAACTGCGATAAAACAGCCGAACAACGCTCTGCACCTCCACCAGCTAACTGATCTGAAACCAAACAAATTTTATATTTCTCAAAGGGACTATTCACTAATTTTGACTATTTTAGCAACAAATATAAGCAATAAGTGAGAATTTTATTAATAGGTGAATTTAGCCGTTTGCACAATTCCTTAAAAGAAGGTTTGGTTATGCTCGGCCATGAAGTGGTAATCGTTGCTAATGGTGATGGTTTCAAGAATTATCCTGTTGATTTATCTACCAAAGCCAAATGGAGTGAGACGCTTTTAGGGAACATTCCGCGTCAATTAATTTACAAATTAACTAATTTTGACATTGCGACTTTAGAATTTGGAATTCGCTTTTATTTTTATTTGAATCAATTAAAAAAATTTGATATAGTTCAGTTAATTAATGAAACTCCGTTACAAACTATTCCAAAGTTGGAGCGATTTCTTTTGAAGAAAATTTTTAAGCAAAATAAAAAAACATTCTTATTGTGTTGCGGAGTAGATTATCTAGTTGCGAAATATTTAATTGAAAGAAAAGAGCGGTATTCTATCATGAATCCATATTTTGAAGATCCTAAATCGAAAAAGGAATACCAATTTATTTTGGATTTTCTATCTCCCAACCATAAAAAAACGCACGATTTAGTTTATCAAAATAGTAAAGGAATTATCGCTTCAGACATTGATTATTTATTGCCAATGCAAAAGCATCCAAAGTTTTTAGGAATGATTCCGAATCCTGTAAATACAAATAAAATTGAATTTTCAGAAATGGAAATTAACGATAAAATTGTTATTTTTCTTGGAATCAATCGTGGCACTTATTACACCAAAGGGATTTGTTTTTTTGAAAAAGCATTGGAAATTCTCAAACAAAAAATGGGTGACAAAATAGAAGTAATTATTGCCGAAAATCTTCCGTATCAAAACTATATTCACAAATACAATCAAGCACACATTATTTTAGATCAAGTTTATGGGTTTGACCAAGGCTACAATGCTTTAGAAGCCATGGCAAAGGGCAAAGTAGTTTTTACTGGTGCTGAAAAAGAATTTGATATACATTATAATTTAACTGAAAAAGTCGCCATAAATGCCTTACCGGATGTAGATTATTTGATTTCCGAATTGGTTTATTTAATTGAAAATCCAAATGAGATACTAGCTATTGGGAAAAGAGCTAGACAATTTGTAGAAAAAGAACACAATTACATAACCATTGCCAAAAATTATTGTGATAAATGGAATTTAAATTCTTGATATGATAGCCATTATAAAAAAATACAAACAGTACCTTAATAGTCACCAGCTTTTTATTCTGTTAGGAATTCTGACTTTAATTCCGTTTTTAATTCTTTCTTTTTTCAATCATCCTGCAACAGACGATTACTATTTTAGCTATTATTCAAAACTTTACACGACAATGGAATCTCCTTTTTGGATGTATAATAATGTGGGTGGTAGGTATTTTGCAAACACTATTTTGTGCTTTAATCCAGTCTATTTTAATTGTGCTTATTTATTCAAAATCTTACCAATATTGCTTTTGATTTTCTTTTGTTTTTCTTTGTACACCTTCATTTCAAGTGTAATAATTGAAGCTACAAGATCAAAAAAAATAGCCTTAACCGGATTAATATCTTCTCTTTTTCTGTATCAATTACCCGATTCTTGTTCTGCTTTTTATTGGATGCCTGGAGCAATTTCTTATCAACTTTCCATTTCACTTAATTTACTAGGATTTACTTTTTTAATTCAATTTCATAATACTAAAAAAGTAATCCAATTATTATTTGCAACATTTTTCATAATAAGCTCCCTGGGATGCAACGAAATTACTGTTATTCAAACTCTAATAATTCTTTATTTTATTGTTTTATATTCTGTGTTGGTTTTAAAAAAAATAAATAATACCCTAATATTAATTTTAATCATTGCAACAGGTTTTTCAGCTTTAGAAATGTTAGCTCCAGGAAATGCAATTCGTGCAAAAGCAATTCCGGTTACTCACGAATTTATTTATTCAGTAATTCATTCTATTACCACTAGCACAGGATTCCTGTTAAAATGGTTGCCAATTATTCTAATTTGTGGTTTGTTTTGTGTAGAAACCATGTACAAAAAGATAGATTCAGTTAAAAATAAAAGCCTTTTTATAAATCCAATAGTAGCTCTTGGTTTATTATTTTCCTTGCTCTTTTTAGGGTTTTTTCCAGGGTTTTGGATCAATAAAAATATATTACCCGATAGAGCGATTAACACTCTCTATTTCTTTTTTATAATTGCTACTATTTATCTGCTGGTATGCACATTAAATTATTTGGATAAAAAACACCAATTTGTAATTCAAATAACAACTTCCTCGAAAAATATATTGGGAAGTATTATCTTTATCTCGATGTTTGCAAATACCCCAATTTACAATGCTTATCGGGATTTATTAACCGGAAAGGCTTTTAAATATAGTGAAGAAATGGATAATCGTTTGAATTTAATTGTAAATTCCCCTACCAAAAAAGTAGTGGTTCCTGCATTAAAAAACCAACCCGAAACCATCTTTAAACCTATCATAATGGGATTAACCACTAATGTCAAAGATTGGAAAAACGAAGAGCTTTCCTTATACTTTGCCAAAGAAATTGTGGTGCAACCAACCGACTCAACCTTTATAGAATAAATGGATATCACCGAATTTTTAAGACTGAAAAATCAAAATATTTACCATAGACATCCCTGGGAAACTTCCCGAAAGAATGTTTTGTTGCAATTCTTACAGCAATCTTCTATCGCTTTTCCGGTAAAACGAATTGTAGATATTGGTGGTGGTGATGGATATGTTATTAATTCCTTATTAGAGAAGAATATGGCAGAAGAATATTTTGCCATAGATACCGCATACAATGAAGAAGTTGTGAATCAATTGACTAAAAATTACAACCACAGTAAGGTGCATTATTTGAATAATTTAGAGGGATATTATACCGATTATACTCCAAACGGAACTACTTTATTCTTGTGTATGGATGTATTAGAGCATCTACAAGAGGAAGGAGAAGTATTAGAGTATTTGCAAAATGAAAAAGATAATTATTTTTTCTTTGCAGTTCCTGCTTTTCAAAGTGTTTTTTCATACCACGATGAACTTTTGGGGCATTATAGAAGGTATAGTTTAATACAATTAGAAACTGTTTTGAAGAAATATAATTTTTCTATACAAGATAAAGGATACTATTTTACCTCTTTGCTACTTTTTAGAAAACTAGATAATTTCTTTCAAAAAAATCGTAAGGAAACTATTGTAGAATGGAACGGTAACAAATCAAAGGAAAATTTAATAAATACTATTTTATGTTTGGATTTTAAGTTAAATTTATTGTTTAAAAAAATAGGTATTCATTTACCTGGATTATCCTGTTATTGTCTATGCAAAAAGTAGCCTTAATAATTCCATGTTACAATGAAGAATTTAGAATTAATGAAAAAGAAATTTTTTCATTGATAAGTATAACTAATGCTACAATTTATTTTGCAAATGACGGAAGCACGGATAATACCTCAGGAGTTATTGAAAAAATTTGTTCTACTTACCCTGATCGATGCTTCTTATTGAATTACAATAAAAATGAAGGGAAAGCAGCCGTTATTTATAAATCAATGAATACAATTACTGATAATTATTCGTATGATTATGTTGGTTATTTTGACGCTGATTTTTCTACTCCTCCCGAAGAAATAAAAAGATTAATAGACATCATTACTACATCTGAATATAAGTTTGTAATAGGTTCTCGTATTTTGCTTTTAAACGCGGTAATCCAAAGGAAATGGTACCGACACCTAATTGGAAGAGTGATTTTAACACTAATTAACTTTAAACATAAATTAGAAATTTACGATACCCAATGTGGGGCAAAACTGTTTTCAAGTGAAATTATTAAAGAGGCATTTGACAAACCTTTTAAAACCTCTTGGCTATTTGATACGGAAATTTTAATCGGTCTAAAAAAAAAGGATTTGCTTAAAACTGGAAAAGAAATTCCGTTGAACTTTTGGGCTGATTATGGGGGTTCTAAATTAGATTGGATGTCTAGTTTTAAAATTTTAAAAGAATTGTTTACTATTTTAAAATAAACTCTTCCTAAAATAAATAATTAAAGACATCAAATAAATGCCATAAGTTGCAGCATAAGCCATTACAACACCTTCTATATTGAATATAGAAAGGAAATAAATGCTACTAAAATATAAAACTACAAGCGAAAATAACTCAAAGAAAATAAAGGCTTTAGTTAGTTTCTTAGCATAAAATTGGTATCCCAAAATAAAGGATGCAGCTTTAAAAGTATCACCAATTAATTGCCAGAAGAACAATTTAGAAACTGGTATAAACTGTTTGGTAAAAAGTACCTGAATAATACTATCGCGAAAGAAATAAATTACAATCATACCTACAATAAAAACAGGTAAAATGCCTTTGTAATATTCCCAAAAGAGTAGTTTTGTTTCTTTATTATCTTTTGCTATTGCTAATTTTGGCAAAAAATAAATTCCTATTAAGGAGGTAATAAATAAGAAATAATAGGAGGAAATTCTAGTCATTGCTTCCCAAAAACCAGCTTGTTCGATGCCTAAATTTAAAATGATGTTTTTTCTAATGGCTAATAAAACCATTGGTCCGAAAACTGCAGAAACCAATGCCATCAAGGAATAAGACGATAAACTTTTAAGAAAAGAAAGTTTATAAAACTTAGAATGCACGGCTTTAAAAATTGTAATTTCTTTGTTTATAGATAAAAAAGAAACTAAAAATAACAAAGATGGGGTTAAAATAATCGCTAATAAAGCACCTTCGGTTTTTAAATATAAAATTAAAAGTACCGAAACTACCAAGCCAATACAACTTCCAATAGTATTGATGTAAATTACTTTTTTATATTCGCCAAGTCCGTTAATTGTAGCTATTAGAAAGATATTTCCGATGTAAAACGGAAGTGCAATTGCCAATGCTTTAAACACGAAGGCATATTGGTAGGCAGACCCAAAAATAGAGATGTTGAAACAATCGGAAAATAAAAACAATACTACACTTAATAATCCACATGCCGATAGAACCGATAGAAATATTGTAGACAAGGTTTGCTTTAGTTTTTCTTCTTCCTGCTTGTGTTCTGCAACATATTTTATTACACCATTTTCAAATCCTAAGGTGGCGAATGCTTCGGTAGTAGTAAGAAAGTTTCGCAAATTTCCAACTAAAGCCATTCCACTAGGACCTACAAAAACAGCAATAACTTTGGAAGTTATAAAACCAATAGCCACTTTGAGCAAAATACTAATTCCGTTTAAAGAAGTGGCTTTAAATAGAGGTTTGGATAGTATTTCTTTGATGAATTTCAATTAGTACTTGTTTAGCGTTGCAATTACAAAATCAACCTCATCTATTGTCATTATTGGACTTATAGGCAAACTTAATACTTCTTTGTGAATCTTTTCAGTAATAGGAAACGATTGATTATTCCATTCAGAAAATGCCTTTTGTTTATGTGGTGGAATCGGATAATGAATCATGGTTTCAATTCCATTTTGAAGTAAATACTCTTGTAAAGCATCTCGGTTATCAGTTCGAATAACAAACAAATGAAACACATGAGATAGATTTGAATTTGGTAATATTATTTTATCATTTTTAATTTCCGATAAATAACGTTTAGCAATTAGTATTCGTTTGTTATTATCGGTGTCTAAATAAGGTAATTTTACATTCAAAAAAGCCGCTTGTAATTCGTCTAAACGAGAATTCATTCCCCTATATTCGTTGTGGTATTTTTTCTCCGAACCATAATTCCGTATGGAATGAATTACTTTTGCTAAAGCATCATCGTTGGTAGTAATTGCCCCTGCATCGCCAAGAGCGCCTAAATTTTTTCCAGGATAAAAACTATACGCAATGCTTGATTTTTGATTTTTGATTTTTGATTTTTGATTTTTGAATGCTCCATGTGCCTGTGCAGCATCTTCAATAACCAATAAATTATGTTGTTCTGCTAGACTATTAATAGCTTCTATTTCGGCCAATTGCCCGTATAAATGAACTACTAAAATAGCTTTGGATTTGTGCGTAATTTTTGAAGAAATCAAATCGGGATTAAGGTTGTATGTTTCCAATCGTGGTTCAACCAAAATCGGAACTAAATCGGCTTGTATAATCGCTAAAATAGTAGCAATATATGTGTTAGCAGGAACTAGAACTTCATCTCCTTTTTGCAATTTTCCTAATTCTATGTATCCTTTTAAAATCAAAACTAAAGCATCCATACCATTGCCAACACCAATGCAATGTCTTGTTCCACAATAATTAGCAAAGTTTCTTTCAAAAGTTTTTACTTCATCGCCTAGAATAAACCATCCTTTATCTAAAACCAACTTCAATTTTTCTTGAAATTGTTCTTGATAAACGGCATTAATTTTCTGTAAATCGAGAAATTTTATCATGTTAAAGTATCTAATAACGGATAATTGGAAGTTTGAAATCGATGGAAACTCTGAACAGTGGTTTTAGCGTCATAGCTTTCTTTCCAATATGCTAAACCTTCATTTAATTTATATCCGTTTTCTTCAGAACAACTACCAAAGCTAATGTATTTTTTATAGGAATATTTTTTAATTACAAAATCAAATAAAATATCTAATGCAGCAGTATCCGTTCTATCATTTCCACCAGAACTATACTGAAAATGAGCAACAGTTTCGGTTAAAAAAAGTACTACACCAGCTTTCAATTCCGATCCTTGATAGGCATTAAAAAGCTTAATGTTATCCGGAAATAATACTGCTAATTTTTCTATTTCTGAACAAGAATGAACAGGATTTACATTAAATCTTTCCTTTAAATTTGGAATCAATATTTGATTCCAAAAATCAGCATAATTCGATTTTTCCTTAATTTCAATCCCTAATTTAGATGCAATTTTTAATGCGCGCTTTCTATTTCTATTCGGCTCGTATTCTTTTTGCAAATCAATTACTAAATACACATCGGTTCTAAAGATTTCGGCCTTCATCAAAAAAGCAACATAATCCATTTCATCTGCAATAGTTTTATGGTAAATCTTTGGCAAATTTGTTATTTTTAAATTATAAACCATCTTTGTATGCAAAAAACACATTAATTCATTAACGAGTATAACATAGTCTTTAATTCGGATAGCATCTGAAACCAAAACACCACCATAACTCAAGCCTTGGTGCGAATAAACTGTATCCCCTACTCTATTAGCAGGAAGAACAGCAACTACTTTTTCGCCATCCAAAACCATCAAAGAATAATCTTCAAAACGATCGGAATGGTAATCCATGAAATTTCTATGAAATAAAAAAGTAGCGTTTTTGGCAACACTTATAAAAGTATTCCAAAGAGAAAAATCTTGCGGTTGGTATAATCTAACTTGGTAGTGTTTCACGGGATGATATAAAAACTTTGGAAAATTACACATTTATTTAATATTAATTCTATTTTCAAATGTAGTAATGTAGAAATATTTATATAAATTAGCATTTTACAAACAAATATTACAATGCAATGTAAAGTTCAGATATTATATCTTTGGATAGTTTTACTTTTTTCTCTTTCTTTTTTTGGGCAGAATGTATCATTCTATAAACAATATAATGGTAGATTCGATTTTACTTTCGTTGGAAATACAATGAATTTAGGTGAAAATAATGTTACCGTCGGATGTGAAAATATAGTAGTTACTTCTTCTTCTACAACCTTAAATTTAAATTCTGATTTTATTATTCAAAATGCCTATTTGTATTGGGCAGGTTCTGGTTTAGGGGATTTTAATGTACAATTAAATTCAGTTCCTATTTCTGCACAAAGAACTTTTTCAAATATATCAATTTCCTCTGGACTACCTTATTTTAGTGCTTTTGCAGATGTAACCTCACAAATTATTAGCACAGGAAATGGCAATTATACTCTTTCAGATTTAGATGTTTCTCAAACGTTGATTAACGAATCTGGTTATTGCAACAACCGAACTAACTTTGCAGGTTGGGCAATGATTATTGTTTACAAAGGAACCTCGTTACCTCTAAATCAGATAAACATCTACGATGGCTTGGAAAGTATACCTAATGCAATAACAATAAATTTAAATAACCTAAACGTTGTTGATGCAAATAATGCTCAAATTGGTTTTATTGCTTGGGAAGGGGATGCAAATCTGTCTGTTAATGAAACCTTGAGCATAAACGGGAATACCCTAAGTAACCCTCCTTTAAATCCGGCAAACAATGCATTTAACGGAACTAATAGCATCACTGGAAGTGATACTTTGTATAATATGGATTTGGATATTTACAACATCCAAAACAATATTGCAGTTGGAGATACCTCAGCTCAAATACAACTGACTTCAGGCAGAGATGTTGTATTTATAAATGCAGTTGTGACAAAACTTAACAGCCAATTGCCTGATGCGAGTGTTGTACTAAATTCACATGTTCAAAATTGTGTTTCCAGAAGTATTGCATTAAATTTTAACATTAATAATTTCAATTGCACCCAAGAACTTCCTGCAGCAACTCCAATAGCGATTTATGCAAATGGGCAATTAGTATCACAAACGCAAACAACCTCAACAATACCAATTGACGGAAGTGAAACGCAACAAATTACAATTAACTTACCGATTGGGATAATTGATAATTTTACAATATCCATTGTGGTAGATGATAACGGTAACGGACAAGGTATAATTAGTGAAATCTCCGAAAATAATAACCAAGCAATAAGTCCCTTACTTTCACTTTGGGTTACTCCAATATTCAATACATTGCCTTCACAAACAACCTGCAATCAAGGACTTACAAAAGGCACTTTTAATTTTTACGACTATAGTAATATGGCAATTAGCAATGTAACAGATACCTTTGCTGGTTTTTATGAAACAGTAGAAGATGCATCTTTGGCAACTAATACCATATTAAATCCAACTAATTATACTGCAAACACAACTCCAAAAGAAATTTTTGTCAGAATAGAAAACCAACATTGTTTTGCTATCACCTCCTTTTTATTACAAACAAAAATCTGTCCTCCAACATTCAATAACTATGTTTCTAATAATAATGATGGCGTAAACGATTCCTTTTCTATTGAAGGATTACGGGATATTTTCATGAATTTTGAATTAGAAATATACAACCGTTGGGGAAAATTAATTTGGACAGGAAATAACAATTCTCCAGATTGGGATGGATTAGCTACTAAAGGTTTACGATTAGATAATTTAAATGTTCCAGAAGGCACTTATTACTATATTCTTAAATTAAATGATAGCGACTACCCTGATCCCTTAACTGGGTGGTTGTATTATACAAAGTAAATTGGATATTTTAAAAATCTCTGTAACTTAGCGAACTAAATTCTAGGTATTCTTTGAAAAAAATTACTTCTATACAAAACCCTTTTATAAAAACGTTGCTTCAATTGCAAGAAAAAGCGAAAATTCGTAAGCAATCCAGCACTTTTATTATTGAAGGTAGAAGAGAAATTGAATTAGCTTTAAAAGGAAATTATGAACTTGTAACTATTCTATTTCTCCCGGAACTAATTACTGATAAAGAAATTAATAGCAGTATTGTTATCCAGAGTATTGTAAAAGAATCTCAAATTGAATTAATTGAAATTAATAAAGAAATTTATCAAAAACTAGCATACCGAGATACTACTGAAGGAATAATTGCTCTTGCAAGATCAAAATCTTTAGCATTATCTGATTTAAAATTACCCGAAAATCCGTTAATTTTAGTTTTGGAATCTATAGAAAAACCAGGGAACATTGGCGCAATGCTTCGTACCTGTGATGCAGCCAAAATAGATGCAGTAATTTTAGCCAATCCTATAACCGATTTTTATAACCCAAATCTTATTCGATCAAGCGTGGGATGTCTTTTCACCAACCAAATTGCATCTGGAACAAGTGAAGAAGTGATTGCGTTTTTGAAAGATAAAAAAATAGCCATTTTCAGTGCCACTTTACAGAATTCGAATTCGTACCACACCCAAAATTACAAAAAACCATCAGCAATTGCAGTAGGTACAGAGGCAACAGGACTTTCTCAAGCGTGGAGAGATAATGCTACCCAAAATATAATTATTCCAATGCAAGGTCAAATCGATTCTATGAATGTTTCGGTTGCCGCAGCAATTTTATTATTTGAAGCCAAAAGACAACGCGGCTTTGAAACTTTTTAAATTCCCAAATTATGAACTACAAATTACTATTTATTTTATTTATTACAACGCTTAGTACTAGAGGACAAATTACCGAAGCCAAACTAGATGATGTTGTAAATCGTACCATGAAAACCTTTAATGTTCCTGGTATTGCCGTTGCAATAGTTAAAGACGGCAAAGTGGTTATCTCTAAAGGTTATGGGGTTACTAATATTAAAACTCAACAGAAAGTTGATGGAAACACACTTTTTGGAATTGCTTCTAATAGTAAAGCCTTTACCTCAGCTGCATTAGCAATGCTTGTAGACGAAAAGAAAATCAATTGGGACGACAAGGTTATTAAATACATTCCTGAATTTAAAATGTACAATGATTATGTCACCAATGAATTTACTATAAGGGATTTACTAACTCATAGAAGCGGTTTGGGCTTAGGTGCAGGTGATTTAATGATTTGGCCTGATGGACATAATTTCACTCCGAAAGACATTATAAAAAATATTCATTTTTTAAAACCCACATCATCATTTAGAACTAAATACGATTACGACAACCTATTGTATGTAATTGCTGGTGAGGTAATTGAACGCGTTTCTGGTTCATCTTGGTGCGATTTTATTGATGCCAGAATTTTGAAACCTTTAAAAATGGACCACAGTGCATCTTCTTGGCGCTTTTTAAAAGATACTACCAATACAATTGTACCACATGTTCCAACCAACGGAAAATTAGAAATTATAAAACGATATACCAATCCAATTTTTGATGCCGCTGCCGGAATTTATACCAGCTCCAATGATTTGAGTAAATGGGTTATTGCTCAATTAAACCATGGAAAATATGGAACTAACAATGAAAATAATTTGTTTAATGAAGCAGTTCAAAAGGACATGTGGACTCCGCAAACTATTTTGCCTTTAAATAATATGAAACCCTACAGTTGCAATTTTAAAGCCTATGGTTTAGGATGGCAATTAACCGACATAAATGGCCATTTACAAGTTTCCCATACGGGCGGACTAGACGGAATTGTAACCCAAACCATTATGATTCCCGATTTACAACTTGGAATTATTGTGTTAACCAACCAACAGTCCGGATCTGCATTTAATGCTATATCTAATACTATTAAAGATAGTTATTTGGGATTTCATTTTCCAGATCATGTGGTTACATTAAGTACTGGTAGAAAAAAAGTTGAAGAAAACGCGGATAAGATTACAGATGAAGTATGGGTTAAAGTAAACCTAAACGTTGCGGCCAATACCCAATTGGAACCAAAAAAAATTACAGGAAATTACCAAGATAATTGGTTTGGAAAAATTAGCATTCGCCAAACCAAAGGTGCTTTACGTTTTCAATCGGAACGTTCACCAAGACTTACAGGTTCTATGTTTTACTATAAAGAAAATACCTATGCTGTAAAATGGGATAATAGAAGTCTTAATGCCGATGCATTTATTCATTTTGATATTGATTCCAATGGGATTGCTACTCATTTTAAAATGGAAGCCATTTCGCCATTAACCGATTTTAGTTTCGACTTTCAAGATTTGGATTTTGCTAAAGATTTGGAGTAAATTTCATACATTTCAAAAATTACTAAATATAACTCAGTACAATTAAAAAACTTTTTTTAGTCCGTTTTCAATATTTATTTCTACTTTTATATAATCGAATAATCCGCCATGACCGAGATAAATTTAGAAGAAGAAAAAAAGGCATTAACACGAGAATACAAGCAGCTATTACGTATTAGTTACCAGACACTTACAACCGAAGACAAAAAATTAATTCGGAAAGCATTTGATGTTGCTGTTGATGCTCACAAAGACCAACGTAGAAAATCAGGAGAGGCATATATTTTTCATCCAATAGGCGTTGCAAAAATTGTTGCATCTGAAATTGGTTTGGGTCCAACTGCTATTGCTGCCTCTTTACTTCACGATGTTGTTGAAGATACTCCAATAACTATTGAAGATATTGAAAAACAATTTAACCCTAAAATTGCTCAATTAGTTGAAGGCTTAACCAAAATTTCCCAGGTTAAAAAAGATATGAACATCTCAATGCAAGCGGAAAATTTCCGTAAAATGCTATTAACTCTAAACGATGATGTTCGTGTAATCTTGATAAAAATAGCCGATCGTTTGCACAATATGCAAACCATGGATTCAATGCCCGACTATAAACAGGTTAAAATTGCTTCCGAAACATTATACATTTATGCACCTCTTGCACACAGACTTGGTCTTTATAACATTAAAACCAAACTAGAAGATTTAGGTTTAAAATATACTGAACCTAAAGTATTTGATGATATTGTAAGTAAAATTAAAGAAACCAAAGAAGAACAAGACGAATACATAAAATTAGTTTCTAATGTGCTAAAAAAAACATTAAACGAAGAAGGAATAGATTATGTAATAAAAGGAAGACCAAAATCTATATATTCTATTCGAAGAAAAATGCTTGCGCAAAATGTTACTTTTGATGAAGTTTATGACAAATTTGCATTAAGGATAATCTATAAATCCAATCCACACGAAGAAAAATTCTTAGCATGGAAAATTTATTCTATTGTAACCGATCATTATAGACCATCCCCTAGCAGGCTAAGAGATTGGATTTCTTCGCCAAAATCTACTGGATATGAAGCCCTTCACATTACCGTTATGGGGCCAAAAGGAAGATGGGTAGAAATTCAAGTTCGTAGTGAACGCATGGATGAAATTGCCGAAAAAGGATATGCAGCTCACTATAAATACAAGCAAGGTGCTGCCGAAGAAAATGGCTTAGATGTTTGGTTGAATTTACTAAAGGAGGCCTTAGAAAACTCGGAAACAAATGCTGTAGATTTTGTTGAAGATTTTAAAATGAATTTATATGCAAAAGAAATCTTTGTCTTCACTCCCAAAGGTGAAATAAAATCTTTACCTAAAGGTGCTACTTCGTTAGACTTTGCTTTTAGTATACATTCTGAAATCGGAATAAAAACAAGAGGTACCAGAGTGAATGGTAAATTAGTACAACTCAACCACGAATTAAAAAGTGGAGATCAAATTGAAGTAATTACTTCGATAAATCAAAAGCCTACTATTAACTGGCTGGATTATGTTACTACATCTAGAGCAAAAAATAAAATTAGAAATGTTCTTAATGAAGATACCAAAAAAATAGCCGAAGAAGGAAAAGAACTACTTACAAGAAAATTAAAACATTTAAAAATTATCCTTAGCGAAGCGGTTATTAATGAATTAGTTGTTTTTTTTAAATTAAAAACAAGTTTAGATTTGTTTTACCGAATCGGTATTGGTGCTATTGAAAACCAACAGTTAAAAGATTATGCTGCTCAAAAAAGCAATACTTTAATCAACTTCTTTAAAAATAAAATAAAACGTTCCCCGAGTTCGGCGCCAGAAAACATTCATAAGCAAGAATTAAGTAGCAATTACGACTTGCTTGTTTTCGGAAAAGAACAAGACCGATTAGACTATAAATTGTCAGCTTGCTGCAATCCTATTCCGGGAGATGATGTTTTTGGTTTTGTTACTATAAACGAAGGTATTAAAATACACAAAAAAGATTGTCCAAATGCTATTGCAATGCAATCTAACTATGCCTACAGAATAATGCAAGCAAAATGGATTGATTCATCGCAACAAGAATTTAAAGCCATTTTAAAAATTACTGGAATGGACACTTTAGGTTTGACTAACGAACTTACTAAAATAATTTCCAACCAAATGCACGTTAATATTCAGAGTATAGCTCTAAGCGGTGACGCCGGGATTTTTTATGGTCAAGTAACCGTGGTTGTTCAAAACAATACTATTTTGAAGAAATTAATAGATAACATCAAAAAAATTGACGGAATTGAAAAAGTTACACGCGTATATAAAAATTAAATTACAATTCCTTTTATTAACAAGTAGTTTATAACTTTAAACTCTTAAATTTCAATTCTTCTAAACTAAAAATTATATTTGCGTATTATGACACTAATCGCTACCGATAACAGTAAAAATCAAGATATTGTAAAGACTGTTTTTATTAATTATCTTGAAAATAAAGGCCACCGGAAAACACCGGAACGCTATGCTATTCTTCAAGAAATTTACGATAATGAGGAACATTTTGATATCGAAAATTTATATATCAAAATGAAGAATAAAAATTATCGTGTAAGTCGAGCAACTCTTTATAACACAATTGAGTTATTACTTGATTGTGGTTTGGTTAGAAAACACCAATTTGGGCAAAACCAAGCACATTATGAAAAATCCTATTTTGATAAACAACACGATCATATTATTATGACAGATACAGGAGAGGTTATAGAATTTTGTGATCCTAGAATTCAAACTATAAAACAAACCATAGAGGAAATTTTCAATATTGAAATTACAAATCACTCTTTGTATTTTTATGCCAATAAAAAAGAATAATTAGATATTGCATAACTAATCAAAACAAATTAACTACAAATACAAACAATAATACAATGGCCGTAGATTTACTACTCGGATTACAATGGGGCGATGAAGGAAAAGGGAAAATAGTTGACGTTCTAACTTCTAAATATGACATAATTGCTCGTTTTCAAGGCGGGCCAAATGCAGGACATACGCTTGAATTTGATGGAATTAAACACGTTTTAAGAACCATTCCTTCTGGAATTTTTCACGATAATAATATTAATGTTATTGGTAATGGTGTTGTGATTGATCCTGTAGTTTTTAAAGGCGAAATAGATGGTTTAGCAAAATTTAATTTGGATATAAAATCTAAATTAATAATTTCAAGAAAAGCGCATTTAATACTTCCTACTCACCGATTATTAGATGCGGCATCAGAAGCATCAAAAGGAAAAGCAAAAATTGGTTCTACTTTAAAAGGAATTGGACCAACCTATATGGACAAAACCGGCAGAAATGGAATTCGTGTTGGCGATATCGAGTTATCGGATTTTAAAGACCGATATAGAGCATTGGCAGACAAACACGAAGCCATGATTGCGTTTTACAATGTTGACATACAATATAATTTAGCAGAACTAGAAGCAGAATTCTTTGAGGCTATTGAAGATTTAAAAAAATTAACTTTTATAGATAGTGAAGAATATTTATCACAAGCTCAAAAAGCAGGGAAATCTATTCTTTGTGAAGGAGCACAAGGTTCTTTGCTTGATGTTGATTTCGGAACTTATCCATTTGTAACCTCTTCTAATACAACTGCGGCTGGAGCTTGTACGGGTTTAGGAATTGCTCCTAATAAAATCAAAGAAGTATACGGGATTTTCAAAGCCTATACTACCCGAGTTGGTTCAGGACCTTTTCCTACAGAAGATTTTGAAGAAGCTGGAGAAATGATGGCAAGCGTTGGAAACGAATTTGGTAGTGTTACTGGAAGAAAACGTCGTTGCGGTTGGTTGGATTTAGTAGCATTAAAGTATGCAATACAAGTAAACGGAGTGACACAACTGATGATGATGAAGGGCGATGTGCTTTCGGGGTTTGAAACCTTAAAAGTAGGTACTTCTTATAATTACAAAGGAAAAGTTATCCATCATTTACCTTACAACATTGAAGAGGAAAATGTAACTCCAATTTATACGGAGTTTAAAGGATGGCAAGCTGATTTAACCGGCTTAACTACTTTTGAAAGTTTACCTAAAGAATTAAAAGATTATATAGTATTTATTGAAAAAGAAGTTGAGGTGCCTATCAAAATAGTTTCGGTAGGACCCGATAGAAAACAAACAATTACAAGATAAGAATCTACAGATACTAAAAATCCCCAATAGAAAATTTCTTTTGGGGATTCTTTATTTTAGAAAATTGAGGTTTCTAATTATCTGGAAATATTTTTCCAGGATTTAAAATATTATTTGGATCGAAAACATATTTAATTCGCTCCATTAGTTCTAGATGAACTTTAGAAAAAGCAATGTCCATAAAGTTTTTCTGTACATATCCAATTCCGTGCTCACCAGAAAGTGTTCCTTTTAGAGATACTGTTAATTCAAATATCTCACGAATTCCTTTAGGTACTTCAATTTGCCAATTTTTATCTGTCATTTCGCCTTTAATGATATTTACATGCAAATTCCCATCACCTGCATGCCCATAACAAACCGATTTGAAACCATATTTGGTTCCTATATTTTTAATTCCTTTCAATAGTTCTGGTAAAACATATCTTGGCACCACAGTATCTTCTTCTTTATAAATGGAATTCGCTTTAACGGCTTCTGCAACTGAACGACGCATTTTCCATAAGGCATTTTTTTGATCTTCAGTATCGGCAAAAAGAACTTCATCTATTTCAAATTGTTCTACAACGCCCATTATTTTTTCTGCTTCTTGCATAAGAATTTCTGGATAATTCCCATCTACTTCAATAAGCAAATGCGCTTGAACAGTATCGTCAACATTAATGCTTATTGTATCATTATATTTTAATGTCCAATCAATGGCATCGCGTTCCATAAATTCCAAAGCACTAGGAATAATACCCGCTCTAAAAATAGCAGAAACTGCTTCGCAAGCTTGACCTGCATTGTAAAAAGGCACTAACATCAAAATGTTGTGGGTGTTTTTAGGCAATAATTTCAAAACCACTTTGGTAATCACACCTAAAGTTCCTTCACTACCAACCATCAGTTGGGTTAAATTATATCCAGTAGTATTTTTTAAAGTATTGGCACCCGTCCAAATTATTTCACCGTTAGGAAGAACAACTTCTAGATTCAACACATAATCTTTGGTAACTCCATATTTTACAGCACGTGCACCACCAGAATTTTCGGCAACGTTCCCTCCTATCCAGCAACTTCCTTGACTGCTAGGATCTACAGGATAAAACAACCCCTTTTCAGCAACTGCTTCTCGAACTAATTGCGTAATAACTGCAGGCTCTACAACTACTTGAAGGTTTTGTTCGTCAATATCTATAATTTTATTAAGCCGTTCCATAGACAAACCAATTCCTTCATAAATACACAAGGCACCACCACTTAAACCAGTGCGAGCACCAATAGGAGTAGTAGGTATTTTATATTCATTTGCAATTTTTAAGATAGAAGAAATCTCCACGGCATTAGCAGGTTTAACTACAACACTTGGCGGAAAAACATAATTCTCAGTTTCATCATGACCGTAGTAATTTCGGGTTTCTTGGTCTGTAAAAACGTAAGAAGAACCAACTACAGCGGTAAGTTTTTGAAGGATTTCTGGGTGCATTTGTATCATAACTATTAGTAAGAAGTAAAAATAGAAAAAAGAACTACAGAAATGCAAAAATAGAATACTTTATTCTCTATATTCTTTTGCTTTATTTAAAAAAACTAATAAATCAATTTCAAGAATTACTAAAAATTTTTCTAGCATTTCAATGGTAAGCGGTGTTGTGCCATTTTCAATTCTTCCGTAACCTGATTGAGAAAGATTAAGTTTAGAAGCCATATATTCTTGAGTATATTTTTTTTCAAGCCTATATTTTCGAAGAGATTGTTGAGCCCAATGTTTCATATTAATAAATTATAAAAGCAAAATGCTTATTAGTAAAACTTATTATGATTTGGGGTAATACAATATTAATAAATTTTCTTTAAATAAACAAATAAATCATTTTTATGCATGACACGCATAATTTAAGCATGACACGCATAATTTAGTCATTTAGCGCATAGGAATTAAATAAATTTTATTTGAAATTTGTAACCAAGAAAATTGGTTCTCGAGAAACTATTTAACATTCAATAACAAAAAAATTATTTATTATGAAAAAATTAATGTTTACAGCTATCGCGTTGATAGCTTTTAGTGGTATTTCTGTTGCAAATACTGGAGAAGCCAAAAAAGAGATTAAAAGAGTAAATTGTTCAAGTGCTTGGAGTGTTGCTTATCATTATGCGCGTGAATCAGGATTTAGTGCTGCCCAATCAAATACTATAGCTATAGCTGCTTATGATAAATGTATAGGTTGTGATAATTAACCAACAATATAAAAAAATGAAATTATGAAAAAAATACTTTGTGTATCTATATTATTTTTATTTGCAAACACTGCTTTGCCTAAAGATAAAAAATCTATTTTTATAATGTTACATCCTTGTTTTATTTTATACAAAAATATGAACAACTATCTAATGAGTCATGGCTATTCAGAATGTGAATCTCAAGAGGTATGTGCCGCTGCACTTACTGCGTGTTTATCTCAATAATCAGTTTACAAAGAAGTGAATTTAGAAGAAATTCTTTATCATTAAAAATTAAATTAGCATGACTTAAAGATTAAATAAGTCATGCTGATTTTAATTATTAAATATAAATTTAAAAAAAAAATATGAAAAAAATAATTTTATTATTGTTAATTTACTCATCTTCATTTTACAGCCAAGAAAAAATCAGTAAAATTGATTATTGTTTAGTTGTTGGTGATGATAAAGAATTGGATAATGGTCCCTTAGGAGAATACTATAAGGAAGCAAAGAAAAATGCAAAATATGTTTTCTATTCTTTAGATTTTAATGATATAGCTATGCTCTTTTATGAAAAAAAAGGAATGAATAGTGAAAATGGTAATAATGCTTTTAGCAAAGCATTCAGTGGAGTTGAAGGAAAATATTATAAAGAGAAAAACTCAAATGACATTTTAAAAGAAATTGATAATAAAAGTGTTGGACACTTTTTGGTTAAAACTACAGATAATTCAAAATGGATTTTAACAAAAGAAAGTAAAAAAATTATGGATTATTTATGTTATAAAGCTACTGCAATTGTTACAGTTAAAAATGAGGCTGGTCATTTTAAAAGAACTATTACAGCATGGTATTGCCCGAAAATACCCATACAATTCGGACCAAAAGGCTATGGTGGGTTGCCGGGTTTAATAATGGAATTGCAAGATAGAAATATTATTATTGGTGCTATAAAAATAGATCTAAAATCTAAAACAGGTAAAATTGAAAAGCCACAAAAAGGTAAACGTGTTAATGAGCAAGAGTACGATAAAATAATTGAGGATTTTTCAAGAAAAATGAACAATGAAAACAAATAAAATATTATTTCTATTTTTATTCAATATCATTTTTTCTTTCGGACAAAATAGTATTATCGAATATAAAATCTCACCCAATACTAATAGTGAAGCATTTTCTGGATTATTGTTATCCATATCCAAGTCTGAACTAGAATCTAATTTTAAATTAGTTACACTTTCTTTAATTTACAATCAAGAAGAAATGAAATTTTACATAAGTAAAACTTCATCAATCGTTAATGATGATTTCGATACTTCCCTTTTAATGACTAATTTGCAAGGCATTTATTATCGAAAAAATAAATCAAATGAATTATATATTGAAATTGAAGAAAATCGTTTTAAAGAAAATTATATCATCAAAAAAAAGTTAATTACCGATTGGAAATTAACAGATGAAAAAAAAATGATTTGTGGTTATGAATGTTTTAAATCTACTTGTACTTTAAAAGTTGATTATGGCGATAATGATATTAATACATTATACCCTATTATTGTGTGGTATTGTCCACAAATAAGAACCTCTTATGGTCCTAAAGGTTATGGAAACTTACCAGGTATGATTTTAGAAGTTGAAGAAAATTTCGTTATTTATAGTGCTACTAAAATTGAAATTGATAAATCAAATTTAATAATAGCATTACCAACTAATAAAAAAATCATAACCGAATCTAAAATGTATGATTTGATGGAAGAGAAATTTAGCAGCGATCTTAATAAATGCCAATCTGATAAAAAAAAAGAGGAGATAAATAAAGCTAAAGATGACAAAATATAATATTAAATAAATTTTGAACTTTGAAATTATTTTTTTTATAATATTTTTTTTAATTATTATATCAAGTTTCTCCCAAACCTAAACTATAACAGGTGTGGTTTTGATGAAAAAGAAACACCCCTTGAATCTGCCAATATAATTGCCAAACCACTACAAGAAAAATGAACGTAGAAAACAATTAAACCATTTTATGCATGACACGCATAATTTAAACATGACACGCATAATTTAGTCATTTGGCGTTTAGGAACTAAATAAATTTTATTTGAAATTTGTAAACAAGAAAATTAGTTCTCGAGAAACTATTTAACATTTAATAACAAAAAAAATTAATTATTATGAAAAAATTAATGTATGCTGCTATCGCATTGGTGGCTTTTAGTGATGTTTCAATGGCGAATATTGTTGCGGAAAAGACTGAAAATAAAAGAGTATATTGTAACAAAGTTATCTTTAAAGCTTCTTGTTCAGAAATTTGGGGTAGAACAAGAATTTGGGCATGTAACCAAGGATATTCATTGGATGCTGCAACTTGTATGGCATGGGTCGCTTGGAAGGCTTGTGTAGGTCAAGAAGTAATTGCGGAAATTGATAATGGGATGCCTTGTAAACTTAATAAATAAATTTATGAAAAAGACATTTCTAATTTCCACTTTATTTCTTTGCTTTTCGTTTTCGTTATCCGCTAAAAATAACTTAAACAAAGAAACAAAAATTATAAATAAACTTTTATCTAAAGTAGTCAGATCAAAGTGCGATATTATTGCCGATGATTTAAAAAAGTTTTGTTTAGAAAATGGTTACAGTATAACAGATGCTAATACAATTTCAGGAGATGTTAGAAAAAAATGTAATGAATTAACCCCTAAAAAAAATACCTGAATTAGTTGATAAAAAGCAAAGTCAGGTTTAAAATTAATTATGAAAAATAAAATTATTTTAATATGCTATTTATTTTTTTTAACCAATTATTTATTTAGCCAAAATTTTGGCGGTAAAGTTGAATATTCAATTAATTTTGAAAATGAAGAAAAATTTAGTGAAGGTGAGTTTGCAGATTTTTTCAAACAAGCAAAAGATAATTCAAAATATGTGAAATTTATTTTAGATTTTAATAAAAAAGAAATGAATTTTTACAGTGAAAAAGTTGACATTGATGGAGTTAATATCAATTTTAGTATTGCTTTTGCAGGTTCTAATGGATTGTATTATAAAAAGAATAATGAAAATAAAGTTTTGCATTTAATAGATGATCCATTGTTAGGTAAAATAATAATAACAGATACTTCGGAGATTAAATGGTCATTTCATAATGAAACTAAAATTATTGAGAGTTTCAAATGTTATAAAGCAACAACAATAATAAAATTCAACAACGGTGTTGGCGATTTTCAAATAAATGTTGTTGCTTGGTATTGTCCTGAGATACCCTATTCTTTTGGTCCAAAAGGATATATATTACCTGGTTTAATTTTGGAACTTCAAGAACGCAATGTTGTATTTGGAACAAAAAAAATAACTTTTTATGACGAAGAAAAAAAAATTAAAAAACCAGAAGGAAAATTATATACTTCAAAAGAGTACAATGATATACTAACAAAATATTT
>Ga0114971_10000105_pt1 | contig 47313 bp, 40 predicted proteins | sample M_140625_MF_Meta_FD_87320 | JGI IMG/M metagenome (GOLD analysis project Ga0114971, IMG submission 87320) | Freshwater microbial communities from Lake Montjoie, Canada to study carbon cycling - M_140625_MF_MetaG | ecosystem: Environmental > Aquatic > Freshwater > Lake | place: Lake Montjoie... | reverse complement strand
AGGCGTTTAGCAATCTTCTTAATCTTTGTTTCGGAGTTAGTTGCGGCTAGATCCGTACGTAAAGTTTCAACTTCACGATTCAAGTCCAAGCTACGTAACAAAGCCCGCACGCCCTCAGCACCCATAGAGGCACTAAAGTCACCCTCACCAAACTCTTCCTGCTTGGCCAAGAAATCATCTTCAGTCATTAACTGGCAACGCTTCAGTGGCGTCAAGCCAGGATCAGTGACTACATAAGCTTCAAAATAGAGAACTCTCTCGATATCACGCAATGTCATATCAAGCACCATTCCTAAACGAGAAGGCAAAGACTTCAGGAACCAGATATGAGCAACAGGGCTAGCCAATTCAATATGCCCCATCCGCTCACGCCGCACTTTTGACAGCGTGACCTCAACGCCACACTTTTCACAAATGACACCACGATGCTTTAGGCGTTTATATTTGCCGCATAAGCATTCGTAGTCCTTGGTTGGTCCAAAAATTTTGGCACAAAAGAGTCCATCACGTTCAGGTTTAAACGTGCGGTAATTAATAGTCTCAGGCTTTTTAACTTCGCCATAAGACCATGAACGGATCTTCTCGGGTGATGCAAGTCCGATTTTGATCGCGTCAAACTCTTCTTCCTGCGTAACCTGTTTAAACAAATCAAGCAGTGCTTTCATCGCAAACTCCTACGTGAACAGTGAGCCATTTCCAACTGCATAAAATAATTAAAAATGCAGTCAGTCTCTCGAAAAAAATTAATAACGATTACGATCTAGATCTATATCAATTGCTAAAGATCGAATCTCCTTCACCAACACATTAAATGATTCCGGCATACCGGCTTCAATGCGATGGTCGCCTTTAACTATTGACTCGTAAACCTTACGCCGCCCTTCGGTATCGTCAGACTTGACGGTTAACATCTCTTGCAGCACATAAGCCGCGCCATACGCTTCCAGCGCCCAAACTTCCATCTCGCCAAAACGTTGTCCACCAAACTGCGCCTTACCACCTAGCGGCTGTTGGGTGACCAAGCTGTATGGCCCCGTGGAACGCGCATGCATCTTGTCATCAACTAAGTGATGCAATTTCAACATGTGCATGTAGCCCACTGTAACAGGACGCTCAAACGCCTCACCCGTACGACCGTCATAGAGAGCAACCTGGGTCTTACCAGGAGTGAAGCCCAGTTTTTTAGTGTGGGGGTCATCGCTTGGGTATGCTAAATCCAACATTTGACGAATCTCGACTTCAGTCGCGCCGTCAAATACAGGGGTGGCGAAGGGGACGCCTTTACGTAAGTTGATCGCCAACTCAACCACTTCGTGATCTTGCAAGCTATCCAAGTCAACTGGCTTACCGTTAGTGTTATAGACTTGATCGAGCATCTTGCGCAGTTCAATGGCCTGAGCACCAGCAGTCAACATCGCACCAATTCGTAAACCCAGACCTTTAGCAGCCCAACCCAAGTGCGTCTCTAGAATCTGTCCAACGTTCATCCGTGACGGCACGCCCAGCGGATTCAATACGATGTCCACAGGGGTTCCATCAGCCATATGTGGCATATCTTCTACAGGGGTAATTTTTGAGATCACACCTTTGTTACCGTGACGTCCTGCCATTTTGTCGCCCGGCTGTAATTGACGCTTCACCGCCAAATACACTTTAACCATTTTTTGAACGCCTGGTGGCAATTCGTCACCGCTAGTGAGCTTCTTCTTTTTCTCTTCGTATGCTTTATCAAACTGCACCTTAGTCAATGACAAGCTTTCTTTGATTTGTTCCATTTGTTCAGCAGACTCTTCACTGGTCAAACGAATATCAAACCAACTATGGCGCTCCACCTCATCCAAGTAGTCCTTGGCAATTTTAGTGCCCTTAGCAATCTTTTTAGGGCCGCCGTTAACCAACTTGCCGACCAACAAACGCTCCAAACGTTCAAAGGCATCGTTCTCAACAATACGCAACTGATCGCCCAAGTCTTTTTTGTAGCGTTTCAACTCATCATCGATAATTTGCTGAGCGCGCTTATCACGCTCAATACCTTCGCGAGTAAATACCTGCACATCAATCACGGTACCTGACATCCCCGAGGGGACGCGCAAGCTAGTGTCTTTTACGTCAGACGCTTTTTCACCAAAAATGGCCCGCAACAATTTCTCTTCAGGTGTTAACTGCGTCTCACCCTTAGGAGTCACTTTACCAACGAGCACATCACCAGCCTCTACTTCAGCACCAATGTGAATAATTCCTGACTCATCCAAGTGACCTAATTGCGACTCAGAAAGATTAGAAATATCACCCGTAATTTCCTCGGGGCCTAGCTTTGTATCACGAGCGACTACTGATAACTCTTCAATATGAATCGAAGTAAAACGATCCTCAGCGACAACTCGCTCAGAAATCAAAATAGAATCTTCGTAGTTGTAACCATTCCATGGCATAAATGCTACCAACATATTCTGGCCTAATGCCAACTCACCCATATCTGTAGAGGCACCATCAGCAACCACATCGCCCCGTGAAATATGGTCGCCAATCTTGACTAATGGGCGTTGGTTGATATTGGTATTCTGGTTTGAACGCTGGTATTTTACTAAGTTATAAATATCAACACCCACCTCGCCAGCTGACGTCTCATCATCATTGACTCGTACAACAATACGACCAGCATCAATGTAATCAACAACCCCACCACGACGAGCTTGCACCGCAGTACCGGAGTCAACAGCAACAGTTCTCTCTAAGCCTGTACCAACCAACGGTTTTTCTGCGCGCAAACATGGCACCGCTTGGCGTTGCATGTTCGAACCCATTAACGCACGGTTCGCATCATCATGCTCTAGGAATGGAATCAGTGACGCTGCAACAGATACTGCCTGCGCTGGCGCCACATCCATATACTCAATACGATCAGGTGCTGATAAGGAAAACTCATTGTGATGACGGCATGACACTAATTCGTCTGTAAAGTGACCCTGCTTGTCCAATGCTGCATTTGCTTGCGCAATCACATACTTGCCCTCTTCAATTGCTGACAAGTAATCAATTTGATCAGTAACCTTAGCATCAACCACTTTACGATAAGGCGTCTCTAAGAAACCATATTCATTGGTACGCGCATAAATCGCTAACGAATTGATCAGCCCAATATTCGGTCCTTCAGGCGTCTCAATTGGACAAACTCTACCATAGTGTGTGGGATGCACGTCGCGCACTTCAAAACCAGCACGCTCCCGAGTCAAACCACCGGGCCCTAAGGCTGATACGCGGCGCTTATGGGTGATTTCTGATAAGGGGTTGGTTTGATCCATAAACTGCGACAACTGCGATGAGCCGAAGAACTCTCGAATAGCAGCCGAGACTGGCTTTGCATTGATCAAATCATGCGGCATTAGGTTGTCAGACTCAGCTTGTGAGAGGCGTTCGCGCACAGCTCTTTCAACTCGCACCAAACCAGCGCGGAACTGATTCTCAGCTAACTCACCAACCGAACGCACGCGGCGATTACCCAAATGATCAATATCATCAATTTCACCGCGGCCGTTACGCAGCTCAACTAAAATCTTAATTACAGAGACGATATCATCTGGCGACAATGTATTCTCACCCGTCAATTCGGTGAGGCCAACGCGGCGGTTAAACTTCATACGACCCACAGCTGACAAGTCATAGCGCTCGGGCGAGAAGAATAGTCCGTTAAACAGTCCTTTGACCGCATCCTCTGTGGGCGGCTCACCAGGACGCATCATGCGATATATCGCAACCTGTGCTGCCAGTTGGTCAGCAGTCTCATCAATCCGTAATGTCTGCGACATATACGGACCCTGATCTAAATCATTGGTGTAAATTGTCTCAACACTAGCAACGCCTGCTTCGCGGAGTTTAAGCAACAACTCTTCGGTAATTTCATCGTTGGCATTTACTACCAACTCGCCAGTTGTTTTATCAATAATATTGCGAGCTATTGCACGGCCTAAAATAAAGTCTTCTGGAACATCCAACACCTTCAAGCCAGCAGCTTCCATTTCGCGCACATGCTTTACTGTAATACGCTTATCTTTAGAAACTATTAATTTGCCACCTTTTAGCGCGATATCAAAGCGTGCAGTTTCACCACGCATACGCTCGGGCTTAACTTCAAACTGCACCACACTCTTAGAAATATGGAAGGTGTCAAATTCAAAGAACTGCTGCAGGATCTGCTCTGCTGAAAAACCTAAAGCTTTCAACAAGATAGTGACTGGCATCTTACGACGTCTATCGACTCGGAAGTACAAGTAGTCCTTAGCATCGTATTCAAAGTCCAACCAAGAGCCGCGATAAGGAATAATTCGCGCCGAGAACAGCAACTTGCCAGATGAGTGGGTTTTACCTCGATCATGCTCGAAAAATACACCAGGAGAGCGATGCAACTGGGACACAATAACCCGCTCAGTACCATTAATTACGAAAGAGCCCGTATTGGTCATCAATGGGATTTCACCCATATATACTTCCTGCTCTTTGACTTCCTTAATAGTTGGCTTAGTTGCTTCCTTGTCCATAATGGTCAAACGCACTTTTGCACGCAATGGCGCTGCAAAAGTTAATCCACGTTGCTGACATTCTTTCACATCGAAAGGTGGCACACCCAAAACATAGCTAACAAATTCAAGTCGTGCGTTCTTCGAATGGCTTTCTATGGGGAATATGCTCGTAAAAGCAGCCTGTAAACCCTCGTTCTTGCGCGAGTTTTGAGGAGTGAATTCCTGCAGAAAAGCAGCAAACGACTCCAACTGCGTTGTTAATAAATAAGGTACTTGCAGAACACTTTCGCGTTTAGCGAAGCTCTTACGAATACGTTTTTTTTCAGTGAATGTATAAGCCATGTCCACCCCGGTGCAGAGTCAGAAAGTCAAACGTTGCAGAACACAATAGCACTGATGCTACGATGACCTGCCACTTTCGACCTCCAGTAATACAGTCAAAAGGCGCGACTTAGCGCGTCAGCACTAAGTCGCGCAAGGTATAACAATTACTTAATTTCAGCAGTGCCGCCAGCTTCAGTGATTTGCTTTGCAATCGCTTCAGCATCAGCCTTCGGTATCCCCTCTTTAACTGCTTTAGGAGCGCCATCAACCAAGTCCTTAGCTTCTTTGAGACCAAGACCGGTAATAGCACGCACAACTTTAATCACGTTAACCTTGTTAGCGCCAGCATTTGTTAGGTTAACTGTAAAGTCGGTTTTTTCTTCTGCAGCAGCAGCACCAGCAGCAGGTGCTGCAACAGCAACCGCAGCAGCAGCGGCGGAAACGCCAAACTTGGCTTCCATTTCTTTAATCATTTCAGACAACTCAAGCACCGTCATATTAGCGATGGCATCGAGTATTTCAGCTTTTGATACAGCCATGTCGTTCTCCTGAATACTAAAAATTTAATTACAATAATTTATGGTGTGCGGTCTTTTGCATAAAACGCAAAAGTATTACGCAACCTGCTGTTGTTTCTGATCTCGCACGGCTGCGAGCGCACGCACAAACTTGGTCGGCACCTCGTTGAGGGTGCGAACAAATGTTGCAACTGGCGCTTGCATAGTACCCAACAGGGTTGAAAGCAACTCGTGACGGCTTGGCATTTTGGCAAGCGTTGCAACATCTGCAGCACCCATCAAAGCGTTCGGCATAGAGCCGGCCTTAATCACAAGACGTTCATTTCCCTTTGAAAACTCGTGCAATACCTTTGCTGCCGCAACTGGATCGCTAGAAATACCATAAGCGAGCGGTCCGACCATTTGATCAGATAACGCGCTAAATGGCGTGTCAGCAACAGCGCGACGCGCTAAGGTGTTTTTCAGAACGCGGAAATACACTCCTGATTCACGCGCTTTTTTGCGTAAATCAGTCATGGCCTCCACGGGCAGGCTACGGTACTCGGCGAGTACGATGACTTGGGCTTGCGCCACTTGTGCGCTAACTTCAGCCACCACCGCTTGCTTCTGCTCCAGATTAAGACTCAAGGTCGCTCTCCGTTCGTTAAACAATGACCCATGGGCAATAATTAACAAAGTATAAAGTCATGCTATACACATCAATCCCTTACGCTTCACTCCTTACACCCACCGCTCTACAACACGGCGACCATTCATCAAGAGTCAGACATGATCTGTTTGACCTGTTTCGGGCACACCGTCTGCGTAGGACTCCGGCGCTTTGCAATCGAACTACGATCACTACGATCCGAAAATTAAACCTCTCGGCACCTACGGTCTTTGACTACCCGCTTGCGCTGCACTGCAAGCGGCCCAAAGTTCTACCTTGCAAAACTGCAACAAGGATTTTAATTCTTACTGCTGCGCAAAATTCGATTGATCAACACGCACGCCAGGACCCATAGTGCTGGATACTGCAACCTTACGCAGATAAACGCCTTTGCTGCCCGCTGGCCGTGATTTATTCACCGCATCAACTAGCGCCCGAATATTTTCTTCCAGGGCATCAATCGTAAATGAGGCTCGTCCAATAGTACATTGGACGATACCGGCCTTATCAGCACGATATTGCACCTGACCAGCCTTTGCATTCTTCACGGCCAAGGTTACATCCTGAGTAACAGTGCCAACCTTCGGGTTAGGCATCAAGCCACGAGGACCCAAAACCTGACCTAACTGACCAACCACACGCATCGCATCTGGAGTGGCGATTACTACGTCAAAGTCAATCTTGCCACCTTTTATTTCTGCAGCCAAATCATCAAAGCCTACTAAATCAGCGCCCGCGTCTTTTGCTTGTTGCGCTTTTTCACCTTGCGCAAAAACCGCAACACGAACTGTTTTGCCAGTACCTTGTGGTAGCACTACAGCGCCGCGAACGTTTTGATCTGATTTTTTTGCATCAATACCTAAATTCAATGCTACATCCACTGACTCGTTGAACTTGGCATTGGCATTATCTTTAACTAGCTGCAATGCATCTCTGATTGCATACAATTTATCGCGACTAACAGTGGCGCGAACGGCTTTATAACGTTTTGAGACATGAGCCATTTACACACCCTCCACTTCAACACCCATACTACGGGCAGTGCCCGCAATAGTACGAACCGCAGCGTCCATATCAGATGCGGTGAGATCGGGCATTTTTGTCTTTGCAATTTCTTCGACTTGCGCACGTGAAATCCGGCCTACTTTATCGCTATGAGGGCGCGGGCTTCCGCTTTCGATTTTTGCAGCCTTCTTAATCAGAACTGCCGCTGGCGGCGTCTTCATAATAAACGTGAAGCTCTTGTCCTGGTAGGCGGTGATCACAACAGGAACTGGCAGACCTGGCTCCATTTTTTGGGTCGCCGCATTAAACGCTTTGCAGAACTCCATAATGTTCAAACCACGTTGACCGAGCGCTGGACCAATGGGCGGCGATGGATTCGCCTTCCCCGCAGGCACTTGCAACTTAATAAAACCTACAACTTTCTTAGCCATTCATCTTCTCCTAGCGGGTGCAAGCGGGACTAAGCCCTCCCCAGATAAAAAAACGTCTTCCTTCAAAAATTCTAAAAAATTTCTGCGCCACAACAACCTAACAACATTCAAAACCAAGAGAACCCTTTAAGCCTTCTCAACTTGACCAAAATCCAGTTCTACCGGGGTTGAACGTCCAAATATAGTGACGGAAACTCGCAACTTGCTCTTGTCATAATTCACATCTTCAACATTGCCATGAAAGTCTGCAAAAGGGCCATCTTTAACTCGCACGCTCTCACCCACTTCAAACAACACTTTAGGCCGCGGCTTCTCGACGCCAGCCTGTATCTGATTCAATATGTTTTGCACTTCTTTTTCGGAAATCGGCGTCGGTTTGGTGGCAGTGCCCCCAATAAAACCGGTGACCTTCGCAGTATTTTTAACCAAATGCCAAGACTCGTCGGTCATCTCCATCTCAACGAGCACATAACCAGGGAAAAATTTACGCTCGCTAATGCTTTTTTGGCCACTCTTCATCTCCACGACTTCTTCTACTGGAACCAGAATTTGGCCAAACAAATCTTCCATACCAGCACGGCGAACACGATCAAGCAATGAACGCTGGACGCTCTTCTCAAAGCCTGAGTAGGCATGAACTACAAACCATTTCTTACTCATCCTTCACCACCGATCAGCTTTTTGACGATCCAGAGCAGTATCCCGTCAACCACCCACATAAAGATAGCCATGATTATGACGAAGACGAAAACAACCATCGTTGCTTGAATTGTTTCCTTACGCGAGGGCGCAACAACTTTACGCGTCTCAGTTACAGCATCTTGGGCGAACGCGAAAAAGCGCTGGCCTGCCGCAGTTGTCCACAGCATAGCCGCGCCTGCAGCGATGCCCGCTAAAAATATAGCCAAGCGCACCACCGTGGCACTTTCTTGCAGGTAATAGAACCCGCCTAACCCTGCGACAACCAAAAGAACAGCTGCCGCAACTTTAATGTTGTCCACGTCTCAACCGCCTTGTACTTGCCAGACTCATACTTATTGTCCTAAATCCGGTCTTGCTATGCTGCTTCATTAGTGGCAGGCCAGGAGGGCATCGAACCCCCAACCTTCGGTTTTGGAGACCGACGCTCTGCCAGTTGAGCTACTGGCCTACAGCTTTACTCGATCACCTTTGCGACAACGCCGGCACCCACCGTACGGCCACCTTCTCGCACCGCAAACCGCAATCCATCTTCCATCGCGATCGGCTGTATCAATGTCACCGTCATCTGCACATTATCTCCAGGCATCACCATCTCCGTGCCCGCCGGTAACTCGATCGACCCCGTCACGTCCGTCGTCCGGAAGTAGAACTGCGGACGATATCCGTTAAAAAACGGTGTATGTCGTCCACCCTCATCCTTCGACAGCACATACACTTCCGCTGTAAACTTTGTGTGCGGCTGAATGCTGCCCGGCTTCGCCAACACCTGACCACGCTCCACCTCTTCTCGCTTGGTGCCGCGTAGCAAAATACCTACATTGTCTCCCGCTTGACCTTGATCCAGCAGTTTACGGAACATCTCTACACCCGTACACACCGTCTTCAAGGTCGGCTTCAAGCCTACAATCTCAATCTCTTCTCCAACCTTAACAATCCCGCGCTCTACACGACCAGTCACTACCGTACCACGACCCGAGATCGAAAACACGTCTTCAACTGGCATCAAGAAAGTCTTGTCTACATCGCGCTCCGGCGTAGGAATGTAGGAGTCAAGCGCCTCCGCTAACTTAAATATCGCACCCTCTCCCATATCGCTGGTATCACCCTCCAAGGCCTTCAGCGCCGATCCAATAATAATCGGAGTGTCATCGCCCGGAAAATCGTACTTGGCCAGCAGCTCGCGCACTTCCATTTCAACCAACTCGAGCAACTCAGAATCATCTACCATGTCCGCTTTGTTCATGAACACAATGATGTAAGGAACACCCACTTGGCGCGCCAGCAAAATGTGCTCACGCGTCTGCGGCATAGGGCCGTCAGCAGCAGACACCACCAAAATCGCGCCGTCCATCTGCGCCGCACCCGTAATCATGTTCTTTACATAATCAGCATGCCCAGGGCAGTCAACGTGTGCGTAGTGACGACTTGTCGTCTCATACTCCACGTGGGCCGTGTTAATCGTAATACCCCGTGCCTTCTCTTCAGGCGCAGAGTCAATCTGGGCGTAGCTCTTCGCTTCACCACCAAACTTCTTCGACAAAATCGTCGTCATCGCCGCCGTTAACGTCGTCTTACCATGATCAACGTGCCCAATAGTGCCCACATTGACATGCGGCTTCGTCCGCTCAAATTTACTTTTGGCCATTTTACTTACCTACCGTATATTCAAGTTAAAGGTTAAAAAATATAAACTTAAAAAAATAAACAATTTAAAACTTATTGCCCAGATCTGGTGCCCATGGCGCGGATTGAACGCGCGACCTCTCCCTTACCAAGGGAGTGCTCTGCCACTGAGCTACATGGGCGTCAATATCAACATGACACGCTAATCAATACACGCTGCCGCATGCTCCGGTGGGAGCAGCTCTTGGAGCGGGTGAAGGGAATCGAACCCTCGTCGTAAGCTTGGAAGGCTTCTGCTCTACCATTGAGCTACACCCGCCCTGACTGCCACCATTCCGAGAATCTGCCTGCACATCCGCAACAACAACATCTCCCATTACCACCAACTACAACCACTCGGAAATCTTCTACAATCTTTACTTCTATAGCCTAGTTAATTCCACTTGATTCAAGAACTAAAACAACTACTACACTACACCAAGAAAACCGCAAAAATTCTGGTGGAGGGGGAAGGATTCGAACCTTCGAAGGCTGAGCCAACAGATTTACAGTCTGCCCCCTTTGACCGCTCGGGAACCCCTCCGAACGAAACCGGTAATTATCGATAGATTTCAATCTTCTGTCAATGTATTAACAACAATATCCTAGATCAGACCATCCGGAGTCTGCAGGCCAGCCCATGTCAGCAGTCTCCTTTGCAGCTTGTCGGCACACGGTCATCACATCCAGGAGCATTAAATTTACTCAAGTAAATCTCTCAAACTACGATAACTTAGGCCAAATCGCCTCAGTCTAGGCACTTAAGCGAGCGCACGCTAACAAATAAAAAAAATAAAATCAATTAGATAGCGAAAGCTCAAGTCATTAAGCCGGCCTAGCGAGCGCGGCCCGAACGAGAGCTGCGCAGCGGCACTGCACCACTGGCTGGGCGCGATCCACGTCCGCCTGAGGGCACAGCGCCTGGGCGGGTCGCTGATTTAGTGGTTTGTAATGAAGCTGCCGCAGAATTATGATGACCAGTAGCAGGTTTTACGGCAGGGGTAGTCGGTAAACCGGTATGTTGCGTCCGAAATACTTGATATTTTGTCGGTTGGCGCGCACCTTCAGCGCGTAACCCGGTGCCGGCCGGCTGAAATAAGGGGATCAACTGGCGCTTACCATTACCGATTAAGTCGCCTCGCCCCATCCGTTTGAGCGCCAAACGCAGCATTGGCCAGTTCTCAGGGTCGTGATAGCGCAGAAATGCTTTATGCAAACGTCTGACTTTCAGCCCCTTGGGAACGACCACGTCTTCACTGTCATGGGTGACTTTGCGCAAGGGATTTTTCCCCGAGTGATACATTGCCGTAGCAGTCGCCATTGGTGAAGGCAGAAAGGCCTGCACTTGATCGGCACGAAAACCGTTTTGCTTTAACCATAGCGCTAAATCCAGCATATCCTGATCGGTAGTCCCGGGGTGGGCTGCAATAAAGTACGGAATCAAGTATTGCTCCTTACCCGCAGCGCGCGAATATTGATCAAATAATTCCTTGAATTTATAGAAAGTTCCTACGCCTGGCTTCATCATCTTGGACAGCGGCCCCTCGGCTAAAGCCTCAGGGGCAATCTTGAGGTATCCGCCGACATGATGTTGAGCCAGTTCTTTGACATACTCCGGCGACTCAATCGCCAAGTCGTAACGAACACCCGAGGCAATCAGTATTTTCTTAATTCCTGGCAACGCCCGCGCCCGTCGATATAAGTTAATCAGCGGGGCATGATTGGTATTTAAGTTGGGGCAGACCCCAGGGTAGACACAGGAGGGACGACGGCAAGCGGATTCAATCGCCTTGGACTTACAGGCAATCCGGTACATGTTTGCAGTCGGTCCACCCAAGTCAGAGATCACACCGGTAAAACCAGGGGCAACATCCCGAATATGTTCAATTTCGCGAATAATCGAATCCTCAGAGCGGTTTTGAATAATCCGCCCCTCATGTTCGGTAATCGAGCAAAAGGTGCACCCTCCAAAACAGCCACGCTGAATAGTGACCGAGAAGCGAATCATGTCAAAAGCAGGGATCTTGGCATTACCATAAGCAGGGTGAATCTTGCGAGCATAGGGCAACTCATAGACCGCATCCATCTCTTTGGTAGTGAGTGGAATCGGGGGCGGATTAATCCATACATCGCGGTCACCGTGTGCTTGCACCAAACATCGCGCATTACCTGGGTTAGACTCCACATGCAAGATACGCGAGGCATGGGCATAGAGCACCGGATCATCAAGCACTCGCTCGAAGCTGGGCATTCGAATCACGCTACGACTACGATCAACATTCTTCACCTCACGCACAAACCGCACAACTTGCGCGCCGCTTTGGTTGCTTTGGGTGCTCGTGGCGGTGGCTGTCGCCTCCATGGCGTAAGGATCCACAGGTGGATTCAGTGGGCCGGGCAAATCAATACGAGTCGAATCAATCTCAATCCAGTCGTCAGCGGGCAAGGTGCGCACAAATGCTGTACCGCGAATATCGGTGATTTGATCGATGGGCACGCGCGCCGCAAGCCGGTGGGCAATGTCCACAATCGCGCGCTCCGCATTGCCGTAAACCAGTAGATCAGCCTTAGCATCAATCAATACCGAGCGCCGCACCTTCTCTGACCAATAGTCAAAATGGGCAATTCGGCGCAAGCTCGCCTCAATGCCACCAATGACCACTGGCACTTCTGGATAGGCTTCACGCACCCGTTGGCTATACACAATTACACTACGATCAGGGCGCTTTGCTGGCTCAGCATTGGGCGTGTAGGCATCATCACTGCGCACTCGACGGTCAGATGTGTAGCGATTGACCATCGAGTCCATGTTACCAGCGGTCACCCCAAAAAATAATGTCGGCTGACCTAATGCCCGAAACGCGCTGACGTCCCGCCATTCGGGCTGAGCAATAATCCCCACACGAAAACCTTGGGCCTCAAGTAAGCGGCCAACAATCGCCATACCAAAACTGGGGTGATCCACATAAGCATCACCTGTGACCAAAATAATATCGCACGCATCCCAGCCCAGCAGGTCCATTTCGGCGCGGGACATAGGTAGAAATGGCGCCGTACCAAAGCGCGCCGCCCAATACTTACGGTGGGTAAAAATATCTTTAACAACTGGAGTCGCGGTAGCCATGTGCGCATTATAAGTCGGTATCTCAATTGCCCCTAGCATCATCTTCTGGGGACGGTTGCAGAACAGCTCTGACTACATCGACAGCTACAGAATACCCATAATTTAACTAAGGGCAAAACAAATGGTTGCGCTCAACGCAGACTAGATACTATGTTTGTGCCAAGCGCCCTGGCGGCCAAACCGCAGGTGCGGCGCGTTGATACTGTGGCGCATAAGGCAATGTCACGCCCAGGCTAGCGGCGGCATGATGCGGCCAACGCGGATTAAACAACAAAGCGCGGGCCACAGAAATAAAATCAGCTCCACCTTGCTCGATAATGGCCGCGGCTTGGTGCGGGTCGGTAATCATGCCAACCGCTCCAGTACAAATACCGGTTTCGCGTTTGACTTGGGCAGCATATGGCACTTGATAACCGGGCCCTACCGGAATCTTGGCCTCCAAGACCACGCCGCCACCCGAGACCGTCACAAACCCACAATCGACTTGCTGCAAGGCACGCGCAAACACTACCGCATCCGAAGGTGTGAATCCACCTTCTGCAAAATCGGTACCTGAGATTTTCGCGCCTACCGGACGGTCGACTGGAAACACACGACGCACTGCCCGCACCACTTCCAGGGGAAAGCGCATGCGATTCTCGAGACTGCCGCCGTATTCATCCTGCCGTTGATTAGCCAAGGGCGACAAAAACTCTGACAACAGATAACCATGGGTCGCATGCACTTCAATAAAATCCAAGCCGATCTGTGCGGCACGTTGCGTCGCTACCACAAACGCTTCAATCAAGGCCTGCATATCGTCACGTGTCATCGCATTTGGTGTGGGCCACCCTTGGGCAAGTGCCAATGCGCTAGGCGCTAGCGTCGACCAAGCACCTTCTGAGCTGGCGAGCGCGCCGCGACCATCCCAGGGTCGGTGACTCGACGCTTTGCGGCCAGCATGCGCTAATTGCACCCCCAAAACAATGGGCGAGATGCTGCGAACATAGTCAACAACGCGGCGCATAGCACGCACATTCGACTCTGAATACAAGCCCACACAATGCGGGGTGATGCGTCCTGCAGAAGTCACCCCAGTGGCCTCAATCACTAACATAGAAGCCCCAGACAGTGCCAAGTTGCCCAAATGCATTAAATGCCAATCGGTCATGTCGCCATCTACAGCGCTGTATTGACACATGGGGGCGATCGACACCCGATTAGACCAAGTCTGGCCACCGACGTTCAGCGGGGTAAATAACGCGCTATCCATTACGGATCTCCTCGCATACTTAGGTAGCCATAAAATTTATAACTATTTGATTTTATTGATTTTGTTTATTTTATTGATTTTTCATTATTTACAACAGTTCACTTCGCCTTAAAACGTGCGGCCAGGTCTTCACTACCCCGCGCCAACATCACCAAATCCGATCCGACAGCGACAAATAAATAACCCAAATCCAGACAACGCTGACCCTCAGCCTGGCCCACCAAAATACCTGGGGCTTTGCCGGCATTGGTAATCCGCTGGGCAGCCTGTTCCATCACCCCCCAGACTTCGGGATGTTGCCAATTCCCCAAGTAACCCATATCAGCCGCTAAATCATTGGGGCCAATAAACACGCCATCAACACCGTCTACCGCAGCAATGGCTTCAATCTCTTGCATCGCCGCTTGGGTCTCGACTTGTACGAGCACGCAAGTCTCCTCGTGCACACGCTGAAAGTAATCCTTGGTACGACCATAGCGATTAGCCCGCGTACACCCCGACACCCCGCGCACGCCCAAGGGCGGGTAGCGCGTTGCAGCAACTGCACGCTTAGCTTCTTCTACGTTTTGCACATAAGGCAAGAGTAGGGTTCGCGCACCAATATCTAAATAGCGTTTAATCAACACTAAATCATTCCATGCTGGGCGCACAATCGGCTCGGTCGTGCCAGCCAACATGGCATCGAGTTGATTTTGTACGGCTGGTAATTCATTGGGCGAATGCTCGGTATCGAGCAGTACCCAATCAAAGCCTGCGTCCGCCAACACTTCAGCGGCAATATGACTACACAAGCTTGACCAGATACCAATTTGCGGTCGACGGGCAAGTAGCGCTTGCTTAAAACGATTCACTGGTAAATCCATAACAACACTCCTCAAATGAATAGGACATCAAATAGGCATTCAATCAGCACGATGCACTGTGTCATTAGTGGGTAACCTAATGACTAGACCATCACTAAAATTACTAAATAGCGCCTGCAATCACTTCGCCACCACTCGCTTAATGAATTTCTGGATCTGGCGTAGGCGACCCGTGATGCAAGATATCAAAATCACAGCCTTGGTCGGCTTGGGTAATATGTTGCGCGTAAATTGCGCCATAACCACGGGTGTAATGCGGCGCTGGCGCCACCCACAACGCCCGCCGTCGAGCTAACTCTGCATCACTCACGTGAAGCTCCAACTTGCGCGCCGCCACATCTAACTCAATCAAGTCGCCATCCTGTACCAAGGCCAAGGGGCCTCCAACAAAGGACTCGGGCGAGACATGCAATACGCAGGCACCGTAGGACGTACCGCTCATCCGCGCATCTGATATTCGTACCATATCGCGCACGCCGCGCTTGAGCAGTTTTTTAGGAATCGGCAACTGCCCCCACTCGGGCATTCCTGGGCCACCCAAAGGCCCGCCGCGCTGTAACACTAAGACCGAACGCTCATCGACCAGCAAATCGTCTTGGTCGATCCGTGCATTCATATCGTTATAGTCTTTAAAGACCACTGCTGGTCCAATATGTTTATGCAAGTGCGGCTCGGCTGCTGTGGGTTTAATCACCGCACCATTGGGCGCTAAGTTACCCCGTAACACAGCCAAGCCACCGCTGGCCGACAGCGGACGGTCACGGCGGCGAATGACATCATCGTTATAGATCTTAGCTGTTTCTAAATTCGCGCCCAACGTTTGTCCATTAACGGTCAGACAATCCAGATTTAGCAAATCTTTCAGCTCACTCATCATGGCAGGCAGGCCACCCGCATAATAAAAATCTTCCATCAAGTAGCGGTCACCGGCCGGACGAATATTAGCGAGCACCGGTGTGCGTTGGGCCAACTGATCAAAGCGATCGAGAGGCAGTTTCACCCCGGCCCGCCCCGCCATCGCCAGCAAATGAATAATCGCATTGGTCGAACCAGACAAAGCGTGAATCACCGTGATCGCATTATCAAAAGCTTGTGGCGTTAACATCGCGGTGGGCAACAAGTCTGCCCACACCATCTCGACAATCCGCCGGCCACTGGCTGTCGCCATTCGCGCATGATTGGCATCAGCCGCTGGGATGGACGCAGCACCAGGCAACGTCAGCCCCAATGTCTCCGCCACCGAGGTCATAGTGGAGGCTGTACCCATTGTCATGCAGTGGCCATAGGAACGGGCAATCCCCGACTCGACCTCGCCCCATTCGCGCTCGGTAATATTGCCGGCCCGTAATTCAGCCCAGTATTTCCAAGAATCACTGCCAGAGCCCAAAGGCTCGCCGTGCCAATTACCGCGTAACATCGGCCCCGCAGGCACATACACAAACGGCAGCCCCATAGAGGTTGCGCCCATTATCAATGCAGGAGTCGTCTTATCACATCCCCCTAATAACACTGCGCCATCGACGGGGTAACCACGGAGCAGCTCCTCGGTTTCCATCGCTAACAAATTGCGATACATCATGGTCGAGGGTTTTTGAAAGGGCTCGGCTAAGGTAATGGCTGGCATCTCTAATGGAAAACCGCCGGCCTGCCACACCCCGCGTTTCACCTCTTCGGCACGGGTGCGAAAGTGCGCATGACAAGGATTCACATCACTCCAGGTATTAATAATCCCGATAATCGGCTTGCCGGCAAAATCCTCACGGGCATAGCCCATTTGCAAAGTCCGCGAACGGTGACCAAAGGCGCGTAAGTCATCAACCCCAAACCAGCGGTGACTACGCAATTGCTCAGGGCTCTTCTTATGCTGTGACATGCTGACATTCTCCTCTGCGCTATTGCTACAATTGTTGCTACCATTGCTAAGCTAATGCTTCTATTTCTACTTCCACTTCAGCTTTTTACACCAGATTCTACGGCCTATCCAAGTATTCTAACCGAGCCCCTGAACACCATTACGGTTGCAGACCAATATGCGGTAATTTTTACTAACTTATTGATCAGTAATTGTTTTTATTTTTATTCTCAGCTTACTAGCAATTCCATTAGGACACTAGAACAAGCTCTGATCACCATCGAAATCGCCTGATTTTCTGTAAACCCTTCACCAATGCTATGCTTAAAGGGTGTTACTAGTGCACCCACTGCGCGATACGTAAGATCTGCATTCACGTAGCGTGTGTGTCTAGACACTAACAACCAGCAAACCGGCACCACCCGCGCCGAGCTTGATCATGTCACTATTTCAATGAATCTCCTGTTCACCCAATCTGGATAACCACGATGACAACCACCCCGATTAAAGGCGTTCTCGCCCCCGTAGTCACCCCCTTTGACACCCACTACAAACCCGATACCCAACGCTTTATCGCGCACTGCAAATGGCTAATCAGCCAAGGCTCTGGCCTCGCCGCCTTTGGCACGAACAGCGAAGCAAACTCGCTGTCCGTTAATGAGCGCCTAGAGTTGCTTGAAGCTTTACTCGCTGCGGATATAGACCCCCAACGCATGATGCCAGGCACCGGTTGCTGCGCGCTCACCGACACGGTGCGGCTCACCCAACACGCTGTGCATGCCGGCTGTGCTGGGGTCTTAATGCTCCCACCGTTTTATTACAAAGGGGTCAGCGATGAAGGTCTGTATCGAAATTTTTCTGAAATCATTCAAAGAGTGGGCGACTCCCGCCTACGCATTTACCTCTACCATATCCCACCTGTTGCGGTAGTTGGCATCACTCCGCAATTGGTTGAGCGCCTACTCAAAGCCTACCCAGGCACCATCGCTGGCATGAAAGACAGCTCGGGGGATTGGAACAATACCAAGACGATGCTAGACCTGTTTGCTAGCAGTGGCTTTGATGTATTTGCCGGCAGCGAATCGCTACTACTGGCTAACATGCAAAATGGTGGCGCTGGTTGTATCTCCGCAACAGCCAACGTCAATCCAGCAGCGATTGCTAAACTCTTCCGCGAGTGGCAACACACTGACGCCCCAGCTCAACAAAAAGCGCTAGATATCGCCCGCGACACCTTCGGGAAAAAATACCTGATGATCTCCGCGCTTAAAGCTGGCATCGCCCACTTTAGCAAAGATCCAACATGGACCACCGTGCGCCCACCCTTGGTTGAGCTCAGCGCCGAACAACAAGCTAGCTTAATCAGCGAACTCAAAGCTATCAACTTCCAAATGCCAGGCCTAGCCTAAGCCTGCGCTACCATCTAGACCTGCGCTACACCGCTAAGCCCGGTGTAGCGCAATAGCCTGTGCCATACAAAGCTTGGCTTAACCACTGATCAAAAAAATCAAAATAAATCAAATAGTTAGAATTATTCATCTGCTGCGGGCTGACCAATACATCATTGCCTCCCAATAACGGGCACTACGCTTACCGAAACAAAAAAATGGGGGCGCCTATCGGCACCCCCGTTTGATAATCACCCAATGAGTGATTAGCCACCGATTACACACTAACCACGCTTGAGTTCATGAATGGAATGCACCCACTCCCCGTCTAAACGTTTCAGCCCCTTTGTCACCGCACGCGAGTTACCAAAAGTCGGCACATACTGTGAGTGTTTACCAGCGCCACCGGTCACAATAATTAATAAATCCTCTGGTTTAGCGCACATATGTACCAAGGTATCTAATGTGGCATTGGCATATTGATCCGCCAACTTACGACGAAAGCGCCGCTCAATTCCCTCTTGAGAGAACTTGCCTAGCGGGATAGTCGCGTGATCATAAAGAAACTGCTTCGCTTGCGCTTTGCTCATACCACCATTGGCAATGGTTGCTGCATGCTCAGGCCCTAAAGCTAATACGGGCTGGCCGGCATAATAGGCGTTATTTGAACCCGTATTCGCCATAGTGCCCGCAGCCATCGTCAACACACCAATCGCAGTTAAGCTCTCGTGATCATTGATGTTATGTGGGCTCTCTGCAGCGACTACCGTTACTGTAGTAGCTTCTTTTGGAAAACCGAGCTCTACATGCAGTGGGTCCCAGGGGCTGTTGTCTTCATTCTCCGCAACACAGAACGTAAACTTTGCCGGCGTACCAGCAGTAGCCATATCACCAGTGCCTGGTATGGCCGCGCCAATATTGACTAAGCATAGGCGAACAGCGCGGCCGATGACTGCATTGGCACGAACATAATTACCCATCACATTGGCACCGGCGTTGATTCCAACTTCTTTCGCAATCGGACCATTAAAAATCAACATCGGCGTACATGGATGTGTCGTTGCTTGAGTCCCATACAAATTATAGGGCTCCTCTGCCAACGCCTCTAGCGCTAAAAGCACCAACGGAAAATGCTCGGGCTTGCAACCTGCCATGACCGCATTGGCTGCAATGCGTACTGGAGTTGCAGCACCAAAGCGCGGCGGGATCTTCACAACTGCTTGATCAAGATCACGATCGCAATACGCTAGCATGCGCTCAATACGCTCAGGCGTTGGTGGTATCACTGGCAAGCCATCACTCCAACCGTGCGCGCACAGCAACTCAAAGACTGCTTCAGGATCATCATCGCACTCAATCAGAGCGCCAGGTTGTTGCAACATATTGGCAAGCGAACTCATGATTGTTTCTCCTTCAGCAACTGTAATAACTGAGGCAAGGCTACAGCAGCCCGTTCCCGCACTTTGTCCATACTAATCCCACCCAAAGGGTGTTGTATCTTTAATAACGGCAAGTCCGGCACACCAAATACCTTGGCTTGTGCTGATCCTAACTTCATAAATGTATCTGAACAAACGACTGCGGCGATTAGCCCCCGCTTTGTTAACTGCGCCATGTCATGGACACTCCACGACGTGCACGAGCCTCAATCGGCCATGGCACTGACTACGAGGTCGGCCTCCCGCGCAAGTTGATCTAGCACCTCTTCAGTCGCCGGACGACTTGATGCAGGCTTGCGTGTCATGACGACAGAACTCACTTTAAAGTCTTTCTTCACGCCCTCAATAATCATATTCAATAAATGATCGGCATTACCTTTGCTGTTATCAAGAATACCTAAACGAATTCCATCAGCACGTAGCGTTCGACTTGCCTTTAACTGAGCAACTTCTTCGATCGGTGCGTCTGGCACGACTAACTGTATCTTTGCCATATAAAACTCCTATTTAATCAAGTGTAATACCAGTTTGCTTCTGAACCTTGCGCCATTTTACTAGATCATCGCGTAAACGCCGCGTAACTTCTTCAGGCGTGCTTTTAATCACTTCCGCACCTAATCGTTCAAACGCCTCTCGAGTAGCCGTTTGATCGAGCACTTTCACCACTGCAGCATACACTCTTTGCACTATATCCTTGGGGGTCGCTGAAGGTAAAAAAATACCAGTATAGGTTGAGGCTTCAAAATCATTCACTCCAGACTCCGCCATGGTCGGAACATTCGGCATGACATGTGAACGCTTCGCCGAAATTACCGCTAGTGGGCGTAATTTGCCGGCATTGACGTAGCCCACTGAAGTAGTGACTTGATCAAAAATACAATGCGTCTGCCCCCCCATTAAGTCAATCAAAGCCGGACCGCTACCTTTATAGGGTACGTGTGTTAATTTGACTTGAGCAATAACCTGGAATAACTCACCAGTCAAATGTGTGTTACTGCCCACTCCAGCCGAGGCCATCATCACCTGACCTGGCTTAGCCTTTAATAACGCAATAAATTCTTTAGCATTACGCACTGGCAAGGACGGGTGCACCACCAATACCAATGGCACATTAGAAACCAAAGAGGTTGGTACAAAATCGCGCAAAGGGTCATAGGTTGGTTTAGTGGCGAACGCGGGATTCACCGTGAGAGAACCGCTAGAGCCAAGTAACAAGGTATACCCATCCGGAGGCGATTTAGCTGCAATCTCAGTGCCAATACGACCACCCGCACCTCCACGATTATCAACGACTACGACCTGCCCTAAAGTCTCAGTCAGACCGGGGGAAACCGTGCGCGCAGTAATATCAATGTTGCCACCTGGGGCAAACGGCACAATCAAACGTAGAGCTCGATCTGGATAAGCCGCTACTGCGGCATGTACGACTAAGCAACTCAAGCCTAGGCTCATCAAACCTTGGCGCAAGCGGAAACCCACAACATACTGCTTCAACAATTTCATCATCGATTTAATCACTCAGTTATCAAAAACTACCAATTACCCACAAAACATGCACTCTACAACATGAAGTAAAACATGATAGCTACCACATGGACTGGTGTAACGTGATTAACGTATTTAAAGCATTCAACGTTATCCACTCTCAATGACTACTATCTCACCAATCTCACTAATCTCACTACCAAAGAGCGCCACGTGCTGTAATAGGCCACAATGCTTCAACCCGATTCTGACGCACACAAACGTAGTGATCATATAAATTCACAGTAGGGTCACAGTGGCCAGGAATCAGTTTGATTTTATCACCCAGAGCAAAGCCAGACTGACCATGTAGCGCAATCACTCCATGCTCATCAGAAGCTTTCAAAAATTCAACCTGCGTATTATCGACAACCCGTGGCATACCCGAATCAACACTAAATGCTTTCAAGCCAGCGTCCACTATCGCAACATCAGCGCGTGCCCTACTCATAACCGTCGACCATACGAATAGACTATGCTCAAATCGCGGAATACCACTCTCAGTCCATTCATTGCGCGCATAATCAGCATCCATAAAAATATAGGAGCCTACTTGTATTTCGTCATAAACCGCACTACTCGCTTCAAATAAATAAGTACCCGTGCCGGCACCGGTCACCTTACCTCTGGGCAGACCTGCTTGAGCGATTAAAGCCAAGGTCTCATTCACATAACCCACAGCTTGATTGATTGCTACCCGCCTATCTTCAACAGCCCGCACATGTTGCGCGCCTCCTTGATACGCTTGAAGACCAGCATAACGCAGGTGTTTGCTCTGAGCAATCGCGACTGCAACGGCCAGCGCTGGCGCACCAGGTGCTACGCCACAGCGGTTGGCACCGACATTCACCTCCACCAGCACATCTAAAATTACACCACCCTCAGCGGCAGCTTTATCTAACTGATGGACATTCCCAACATCATCGGCACAAACGGTAATCTTGGCTTGACGTGCTAAGGCAGCTAGACGTCTGAGCTTGGTTGCGCCAATCACCTCATTAGCAATCAAGACATCTGGGACACCGCCCTCAACCATAGCCTCTGCTTCGCTTACTTTTTGACAACATACACCAACAGCACCTAAAGCAATTTGGCGCATGGCAATTTGTGGGCACTTATGACTTTTCGCATGCGGGCGTAACATCACATCACGCCCAACCAAAGAGTCAGTCAAGCGCTGGAGATTGGCCTCAAATGCCTCCATATCTAAAATCAAAGCAGGGGTGTCTACCTCATCCAAAGGCATTCCAATTTGAGCTGGCAGATAATGCGGCATAATTAAGACCTCGCCGATTTAAAACCGGAATCAAAATGTCTATCAACCAAGACACCTTCTGCACACGCAGTTGCGTATATACCAACAATACCGCACGATAAATCTTTAACCGAAAAAAACACTATATCCTCCTCTGCACTCGTCATCGCATAGTGCGCAATATTTTCTGAAAAACACAATAAATTACCAGTATCAAAAAGCTGCCCAAAACAATCCCCAACCACTCCTATCAGCCAATACTCACAGCTTCTGAATAATTACAAATCCTGCCCTACCACAGCTATATTACAGGCACTAAACCAATTTGTCTGACACCATAAGCGCACACCGCCTCATCCTCATCGCCGGTGCCACCACTCGCTCCCACAGAACCCAACACTTGTCCACTGGCATCTTGAATTAAGACCGCACCCGGTTGCGGCAAAAACTTACCCTGCGCTGTTGATGCCAATGCAATCATAAAATTAGGATTGTCGATGGCACGCACAGCCAAAGCACGGCTAGAACTGCCCATGGCTACAGCACCCCACGCTTTACCCAATGCCACATCATAACGAAACATAGTCGCGTTATCTTGACGCTGTGCAGCCACCAGATGACCAGACGCATCTAGCACAACCACAGCAAGCGGTTTCACCTTAAGCGTCTGAGCATAAGATAGGGCTTTCGCAATCAATGTATTAGCCTGCTCTAATGTAACCCTAGGCATGGGCCTGTCCTCTAAAAAAGCACTGTTGAACTATTGAACTATTCAAACCTTTAAAATCACTACGGCACAAAATTAGAAATACTCTTTGCGATAATAATGATTGTTATCAGGTTTTAGGTGCTATTAAGCCTTCTTGCTCCAACAATGGATATATACCTCCGGCACGCACTAACGCCATCAATTGCTCAGGCATCGGCCTACCCTGTAGCGTAATTGATCGAGCAGTATTGTTTACTTCAGCAGTTTCAAAATTCACAGTCGCCTCTTCCCCCTCATTAAACGCAGCATGTACACCTGTACATTCTACTGCCGGGAAAGCAAAGTTCACGCAATTGCGCATAAATAAACCATTCAGAGACTCTGCAACCAAACAGGCCAAACCTAGGTTCTTCAAAGAGCGTGCAGCCGCACGACTAGAGCCCATACCAAAATTGCGGCCCCCAATTAAAATATCTCCGGCCCGGACGGACTGCGCCCAACCAGGGCGATTGGCATGAAAAACATACTGCGCTTGTTCTTCATGGGTTAAATAAAATGCTTTATTGGGCAAAATTAAATCGGTATTAATATTGTCACCGACCACCCATACACGACCTTTAAATTTCATCATATCCTCATGACTATTTGGCAGCACATATTTGGCAGCACATTAATGTAGGCTTAAAAATTCACGGGGGTCTGTAATCTGCCCAGTCAATGCAGATGCAGCCACTGTCGCAGGAGATGCCATATATACTTGCGAACTGGGGTCCCCCATGCGCCCTTTGAAGTTTCGAGTGGTCGAAGTCAGACATACCTCATCTGGCCCCAACACACCCATATGCCCACCACCACAAGCGCCACAGGTTGGGGGGGCAATCATAGCGCCTGCGGCCAACAAAGTGCCTATAGCACCACTTGCAACCGTATCACGATAGACCATTTGCGAAGCCGGAGTCACAATAAAACGCACACCAGCAGCAACCTGCCGACCCTTCACTATTTTAGCGGCAAGTTCAATATCGTCTTGCGTGCCATTGGCACAAGAACCAATATAAGCTTGGTGAATTTTAGTACCTGCAACGACTTTCACCGGTTGCGAATTAGACACCACACTATCGGGCAAAGCTACTAGCGGCTCTAAGATCGACAGATCTACCTTACGCACCGCGTGATACTGAGCGTCAGCATCGGGCAATACCGGAACAAATGCCGCTGGATTACGCGCCGATACCCAATCAACAAGCGCTGCATCAGCCTCGAATGTTGCGAACTCGGCTGACAATTCAGCTGCCATCGCAGTCAAGGTCTTACGGGCATTAATCGATAAGCCTGCAACACCACTACCTCCAAATTCAACGTTCATTGTCGCGTGGTCACCGTAGATACCAGCTATTTGCAAGAAGGCATCTTTGGCAGTCACCGCTTCAGGCAATACACCTGTCAGCTCGTAGCGTACAGTCTCGCCGCAACGAAACCAGGTCTCCCCTTTTATAGCGGCATAAATAATATCAGGACCACCAACACCACGGGCTAAACAATTAAACACCCCCGCGCTACAGGTATGAGAGTCGCTGCACAACAATACAGATCCGGGGAGGGCATAACCATAATCTGCAACCAATTGATGACTAATACCTTGGTTGTATCCAACATCGTGGAAACGCTGAATGCCAAATTGCTTAACAAACGCTCGCCCAGCCACTTGCGCTGCAGCAGCTTGCTGCGTTGGTGCAGGCACACGGTGGTCAAAGGTAACCACAATTTTAGACGGATCTGCGATATGTTTAATTTCGCGCCAATTGGTTGGCAAGAAATTATTATCAAATAAAATCACCGTGTCCACGCCAACTGTCACCACATCACCCGGCGCTACGCGCGAACGGCCACTCTTACGTGCCAATATCTTTTCAGCAATGGTCATGCCCATATCAAGCCCTTAATCAATCTTGTGACGTTGCTCGAGATCATCTAAGAAAGCCATCCCCATCAGATCATTTAACTCATCAAAGCCCACTTGTAAATCAGTGCGTTGGATCACTTTGTTTTGATTCACGACTTCCTCTTTAAACACATCCAGTGCATTCATCATCCCACGTAATGCAGCAGTAGTCAGTAAACGTGGGTAGCTAACGCCACCAACACCAATGTCTTGCAATTCCTTAGGGGACATCAAAGGCGTGGTGCTTCTGGAGCGCAGCCCTAATCCCATATTGACAATTAATGGTTTAGGCACATTTTTTGCCACTTTGGCAATGTCTTCTTTGGACAGTAAGGCATCAGCATACAACACATCTGCACCAGCTTCAGCATAGAGATTCAAGCGGCGAATCGCCTCATCAACTCCATAAGGGCCTGCAGCATCGGTACGCGACACAATCACAAAATCATCGCTCCGCCGCGCATCCACTGCAGCCTTAACTTTTTGTACCATCTCTTCAGCCGAAATACAGGTCTTACCTGACATATGACCACAACGCTTAGGCCATACTTGGTCTTCTATCATTAATGCAGCAACACCTGCTTTTTCAAAAGCACGCACTACAAAATGCACCGTCATGGCGTTACCATAACCAGTATCTGCATCAGCACGTAACAATAACTCACTACAATCGGCTAAGCGCCGCGCATTATTCAAATTTTCTTCAAAGGTCATGACACCGCGGTCGGCCCAACCCATTCGGCTCTCAGAAACGCCGGCGCCAGAAATTGAGCCTGTTTTAAAACCGGCACGCTCAACTAAGCGTACACTGTAGCCATCATAGACTCCCGGCTGAATCAGAATTTCTTTGCTATACATCAGCTCTTTAAATTCACGACCTTTAGCATTCATAGCTTGCTCTCCTTTAAAACCCACATTGTAGCAACGACCGCAGGTATAAAACCGTGAAATGATCGGATACTGGACTTGAGTTGCCGTCATATTTAACAGCTGCAGTAAAATAGCGCATTAACAAAGGACAACACTATGCGTACAAGCCCAGGTAGCAACTTGCGTCAATTAATGCGTACAAAACAAACTTTGGTTAAGCCAGGTGCATTTAATGCACTTTCAGCAAAGATTATCGAAAAAGCTGGATTCCAGTGTTGTGGCGTCACTGGCTACGGAGTCTCCGCAAGCCTACTCGGTAAGCCTGATGTTGGCTTAGTGACTCTCGATGAGATTGTCATGGTCACACGGTATATTGCACGTGCCGTTAAAATTCCCGTGATTGCCGATGCTGACACTGGCTTTGGCAATGCCATTAATGTCATGCGCACCGTAGAAGATTTCATTACCGCTGGCGCCGCAGCGATTCACATCGAAGATCAAGTAGCGCCTAAGCGCTGTGGCCATGTGGCCGGCAAACAAATTATTGCTACCGAGGAAATGGTTGGCAAGCTTCGCGCTGCTGATCGCGTTCGTAATGAATTAGATCCTGATTTTGTGTTAATTGCGCGCTGCGATGCTCGCGGTGTTGCAGGAGGCAGCGTGGATGACTTGATCGCACGTGCCAATGCTTACCTTGACGCCGGCGCTGATATGATTTTTCCTGAGGCACTAACTTCAGAGGACGAGCTTGAGCGCTGCGCTAAAGAAATTCGTGGGCCGCTGCACTTTAACCGCACAGGCGTGTCTCCTCGACTTTCTCTAGATACACTCAATGCATTAGGCATCGCCATGGTCTCCAATGCTACCGGGTCACTCCGCTCCTCTACTGTAGCCATGGTCGACTACTTTGCAGAGTTTGCACGTGATGATATTGAAGCGGTCAAACGATTCGAGGCTCGTACCAAAGACCACCCCGCTGGAAATATGCATGCCTACATCGGATTTGCCGATATCAAAAAACTAGAAGAAGAGTTTTTACCTAGCGCTGAGATTATTGCCAAATATGAAGGCTCTATTGGATTTCAACCCTAAACAGATACAGCAAAGGAAAACTTCGATGTATTGCCAATGGATCAAATTATTATTGCTGTTCAGTATTGCTTTAAACGCGTTCGCACAGAACTATCCGACTCGTCCTATACGCATGGTGGTCGTGAGCACACCCGGTGGCAGTGTTGATACACTTGCCCGTAGCATTGGCCCCAAGATTACTGAGCACTGGGGACAGCCTGTGATTATCGACAATCGGGCTGGCGCGGGCGGCACGATTGCTGCTGAATTTGTTGCAAAATCACCAGCCGATGGTTATACCTTGATGATGGGCACTGTGGCCTCATTAGCTACCAATGTCAGCTTAAGAAAATCTCTGCCCTATGACCCGATTAAAGATTTCTCATCAATTTCTCTGGTCGCCACTCAGAATTTAATTTTACTGATTCACCCCTCGGTGCCAGCTAAACAGGTTAAAGATATCATCGCGCTAGCCAAAAAGAATCCTGGTGGACTCACTTTTGCATCAGCAGGTAATGGCACTGGCGGACACCTATCGGGCGAGCTGTTTAAAATGTTAGCCGGTATTGATATGCTGCATATTCCCTATAAAGGCGTAGCACCGGCTATCGTTGACGTCATCAGCGGCCAAGTCACCATGACCTTTGCCAGCATTTTGTCTGCCACTCCACAAATTAAGTCCAATAGATTACGTGCGCTTGCAGTCACTGGTAGTCAACGTTCAGCGACAGTCTCTGACCTGCCCACGATGATGGAAGCAGGCGTCAAGGACTACGCTTCTACCACTTGGTATGGCCTAGTTGCACCTGCGAATACCTCACTAGAGCTCATCAACAAACTCAGCACTGAAGTATCACTGATTGTAAAAAGTCCAGAAATGAATGAACGCTTAATAAAAGAGGGGGCAGATCCAGTTGGAAGCACACCCACCGAATTTTCTCGTCATCTACGCTCAGAAATTGAGCGCTGGAGAAAGTCATTAAAGCTGCGGGCATACCACCGAGCTAACACTGACATGCAGTATACGGCTACCAAGCAATCGCACCACCATCGACAGGAATAATAGCGCCCGTCATAAAGTTTGATGCTGCGGAGGCCAATACGACAACAATACCCTTGAGATCATCAGGGCCTCCAGTTCGTTTTAGTGGAATCTCGCGCTCAATACTCTCTTTGTTTTTTAAATATAATTTTTCGTTGATTGGCGTCACAAAAAAGCCGGGGCAAATCGCATTAACTTGAATGTTGTGCTGCGCCCACTTGACTGCCAAGTCTCGGGTGAAATTAACAAGCGCACCCTTGCTGGCACCATAAGCAACAGAATTGTACGCTTGTGGATTTCGCCCTACCAACCCAGCGACTGAGGCAATATTAATAATCTTGCCATGACCTTGTTTGATAAATTCGCGCCCTAAAATTTGCGCACACAAAAATGGAGCAGTAATATTTAAATCAAACACTTGCTGCCACCGCTCTAGCGGCATATCTTCCGGTGGCGCAACCCATGCGCGGCCGGCATTATTGACTAAGACATCAATACGCCCAAACTCACGCAAGACTGCAACTTTCATCGCTTCAATTTGATCGGCTTTGGTGACATCACAGGCTACCGCTAGCGCTTGCACACCAAGCTGTTTGATTTCAGCAACCGCCTGCTCACATACATCCAAACGTCGCGAACAGATCACAATATTTGAACCTGCTTCAGCTAAACCCTTAGCCATTTGCAAACCAATACCGGTAGCGCCGCCAGTGACAATACTTACTTGCCCTTTTAAGTTAAGTAATTCAGATATCGATGCCATAACAATCCCTCTCTTTTTATTGGTTTTTCAGTAATTTAGTCCGTCACTACACTGCAATTTCTAATCGTCCTTTAACAACAGCCCTGCAATAATGTTGCGTTGAATCTCAGATGAGCCTTCGTAGATGCGCACTATCCGCGCATCTCTAAACGTGGTCTCAATGCCGACTTCACGCATATATCCCATACCACCATGAATTTGTACGGCTGCATCAACAACGCGACCCAGCGCCTCCGTTGAATAGACTTTTGCAGTAGAAGCTTCCATAGTGCCACGCCCACCTGCCATTAAGGTTGCAATCGCGCGCTGAGTAAGCCCACGCGCGGCATCGCGCGCGATCGCCATGTCTGCCAACATCCATTGCAAACCTTGATGGTCAGCCAGTCGCTTACCACCTTGAGTGCGGGTTTTCATATACTCCGCAGTTCGGCTAATTAACTTATCCATCATCCCACAACAACGCGCAGAGACGGTGACGCGTCCGGCTGTTAAGGTTTTTAAGGCCTGAACATAACCCATACCTTCAGCACCTAATAAATTCTCCGCTGGAATTTCGCAGTCAGTAAACGCTAATGGGGCAGTGCTACATCCATGCATGCCCATTTTTAATTCATTTTTACCAATACTAAAACCAGGTATTCCACGATCCACAATAAACGCTGAAATTCCTTTGACCCCTTTGCTCTTATCGGTGATGGCCATCACGGTAAAGACCTGCGCTACACTGGCATTGGTGATATAGATTTTCTCGCCATTCAGTATATAGCGATCCCCTTTGCGCACTGCTGTAGTCAACATCGCCGCCGGGTCTGATCCAGCCTGTGGTTCTGTTAATGCAAAACCACCGATCCATTCTCCACTCGCCATCTTAGGAAGATATTTCTTTTTTTGTACAGCATTACCTAGCGAGGTAATGCCTGTCGTGCTAATGCCCGTATGATTACCGATTAATGTAGCGAATCCATAATTGGTATGCCCCATCACTTCTTCTATAGCGCATTTTCCAACCAAATTAAGCCCACTACCCCCGTATTCCTCAGGAATCGTCAACCCAAATAATCCCATTTCACGGGTTAATTGCATGAGATCGCTAGGGATCGCATCGTTTTCTTCAATTGCGCGGGAACGTGGTTCTACTTGCTCACGAATAAAACGCTCGACCTCATCGCACAGCATCTTTACTTCTGGTGTTATCTCATGCGCCATCGTCATATTTTATTCTCCGCAAAATAGTGAGGCTTTTGATTTACCCCAGCTATGCTTACAATTTGTTCTGAGCGTAGCACGCTCTGTCTGTATATCAATAGTCTAAACCACTGGCTTCAGGCGAATTAATGCATCTAGCGCACAAACCCCTTGCCCCTGAGGTCTAACAATTAATGGATTAATGTCGATTTCTGAAACGTGCTCACGCAAATCCATTGCTAGTGCAGACAGGCGCACCAATACCTCAACTAGGGCATCAATATCTGCTAAAGGTTGGCCTCGCGCACCCATCAATACTGGATAACCCTTAATCTCAGCAATCATCTCATGCGCGATCGCCGTTGTAATTGGTGCCACTCTAAACGATACATCCTTGAGCACTTCTGCAAACACCCCACCCAAACCAAACATCACCGCCGGTCCAAATAACGCATCATTGGTGACACCAACAATGACTTCAATACCGCCTGCTACCATCTCTTGCACTAATACACCATCGATTTTGGCATCTTTTTTATATTGTTGGGCGTTACATAAAATATCAGCATAGGCTTGCTTCACTGCAACAGCATCACCCACACCCAAACATACAGCTTTCGCTTCTGTTTTGTGTGAAATATCTGCGGATTGCACTTTCATTACTACCGGATAACCCATGCTTTGTGCAGCACTGACGCCGTCTTCTGCCGATTGCACCAATACTTCACGGGTGACAGGAATACCGTACTCATAGAGCACTCTCTTGGCCGCATACTCTGCAATATCACCCTCTTTACCTTTCAACATTTCTAGTGCTGATGGTTGATGCATCACCAGTGGTAGATCATTGGCTTGCTCAGCATTACGGCGTTGCGCCTGAGCATACCAAGACACTACTGCAATTGCTCGCCCACAACGCACAGGAGATTTGTAGTGCGGAATCCGCGCCGCATCCAATGCAGCATAGGTTGCGGTAGCCACTTCATCCCTAGCGCTCCATGAAATATATATCGGCTTGTCGGTAGTAGCCGCAACTGCAATAATTTCAGAGGCCACTTTCTCTGCAATCTCACCTTGCAAAGATGCATTAATCATGGCAATGCAATCGACACCCGGATCATCATTAATAGCTTGTAGCGTTTTATTAATTAAAGTCAGATCATTAAAAATTGCTGCAGTGACATCAACTGGGTTACCGAGCGAGCCAAATGAAGGTACAAACTGCCGTAACTTTTCAACTGTTTCAGGTGCCAACTGCGCTAATTGCATGCCACCAGCAACACACTCATCGGTCATTAAAATTCCGGCACCACCGGAGATCGTAATAATTGCTAGCCGATTACCTTTGGGTTTGCGGCCACTTTTTAACGCGCGGCCGTAATCCACCAAGTCTTGTATATCTTCTACTTGAATAATGCCTTTTTGGCGAAATGCAGATTTATAGAGCGCCATCTCGCCACCCAGATTCGCCGTGTGCGACGCAGCTGCCTTTTGACCTTGTTCTGTATTACCCACCTTCCACATCAAAATTGGTTTATTCGCGGCCAGCGCCTTATCGCCAATATCTAAAATACGCCGCGCATCCTTAACGCCTTCTATGTATGCGCCAATGATGTCTGTGTTAGGGTCACGTATAAAGTAATCCAAGAAATCTAAAGTAGATACACCAATCTCATTACCTGTGGTGACCATTTGGCGAAAGGGCAACTTACCGTCTAACGAGGACAAATTCATCACTGAGAAACCAAACCCCCCAGATTGCGAAACCATGCTCACACTACCCGGTGTGTAATTAGAATTGAAGATCGAACCAAAGCCCGCATAGACTGCATCAACAACATTAATCATACCCTGACAATTTGGGCCAATCACGCCAATCTGATAACGATTTGCAATATCAATTAATTGCTGCTGCATGCTCACGCCTTGCCCACCGGTCTCAGAAAACCCCGAACTAAAGATAATGACGTAGGGAATCCCCTTTTCGCCACAAGCGATCAGCATGTCTGCCACGCGGGAGGCATTAACAAGTATTAATGCCAAGTCTGGGGCCTCAGGCAGCGACTCAACTGAGGGATAACAAGTCAATCCTACAATTTCGGTGTATTTAGGGTTAATGGGATAGAGCTTCCCTTGATAACCGTGACTCAACATATGTTTAAGCGGTTGGCCGCTGATGGTAACAAAATCTTTGGAAGCGCCAATAATGGCGATCGACTGGGGGCTGAAAAATCGTTCTAGGTCTGAGCGCATAACGTTATGTTTATATTCTCTAAAAATAAGATCACATGTTTAAACGAATATTATTCTACAATTTGAAAACATAAAAATTAATACATCAATTTAATGACTCCAATAAAAAAACTGTTTAGCTGCTCTACATTAAAGATAAGTCGCCAATTTGATGAATGCTCTCGATTATACGCCGCAGTAATTATGGTTCGCGACCATGCTATGATCAAACAAAAATAAATTAGCCGTATTCGAATGTGCATCTCTTTAACATAGACCATACAAGACCATATTATGAGCAATACTGCCACCACTAACACGCCATCGCACAGCTTTAAAGATGTTTGGCTCATTTCCGCCGGTCACGGACTCACCCACTGGTATCCCGCAACCTTCTATGTATTACTACCCCTGATCGGCAAAGAGCTGGGGCTGACATACACGCAAATTGGATTGCTGATGAGTGCACAACATTTAGCAGGTGCCATCTCCAACCTGCCGGGCGGGATGCTAGTCGATGCGATCGGCAAAAAAGGTTATCTGATGGCCACCTCTTTGTTCTGGGTTGGCCTGCCATATGCATTAATGAGTTTTACCCATAGCCTATGGATGTTGATGGTTTGCGTGATGTTAGTGGGAATTGGTAATAATCTTTGGCATCCTGCAGCGATTCCAACATTGGCGCTTCGCTACCCCGAACGTAAAGGCCTAGTGCTGTCCTTTCATGGCATGGGTGGCAATCTTGGCGAAGCTCTAGCCCCGCTCGTTGCAGGTTCACTACTCGCATGGTTTAGTTGGCGCTCCGTAGTGCTGATGAATATTGTCCCAGGTCTGATTATGGGTGCTTTGATCTTAATCTTAATGGGTGCCCTAGCTACTAATCGCGATGGTAGCGCGCAAACCGAGGTGAATACCAGCAGTGCCGAGCCTTGGCGATTTAAACAATATTTACAAGATTTATTAGGGCTACTACGCAATCGCTCATTGATGTTAATTTGCGTTAGCGCCGGATTTCGTACACTCACTCAAACTGGCCTATTAGTTTTTCTACCTGTTTACTTAAGCTACGAGCAAGGCTACACCACAATTGCAGTCGGCATCTGTATGACAGTGTTACAAGTGGCCGGATTAATTGCCGGACCAATCGCTGGGCATTTATCCGATAAACTTGGACGCCAAAAAGTCGTCCTCTCCAGCATGTTACTCACCGGTGTGACCATAGTTGGCATGGTATTCGCCGGTAAATCAATGGCCTTTATTGTCTTTGTCGCTCTTGTCGGTTTCTTTTTATATGCCATGCGGCCAGTGATGCAAGCGTGGGCTTTTGAGAACACTCCGAAACGATTAGCCGCTACCGGTGTTGGTCTGCAATTCACTATACTGGCGATCGGCGGCAGTATCGCGCCCGCAGCATTCGGGGTGATTGCCGACACTTGGACTATCTATGCTGCATTCTATTGCCTCGCCGCCACCATTATCATGGCCAATGTGTTAGTGCTGTTTGTGGACCCCCCACTCAAAAAACTAACTGTCTGATTTTAAATAACTTTAAACGCATGTTACGGATTGCATTTTAATAATGTCCTGGGCCTATCTTCGCAATGAATTACAATAGCTAGTGTTCAAGCACACTCACAGGAGTTGATCATCATGAAAACCGAAGTTCACGTCCACGGCAGTGTATTTTTATGCAAAGGCGTTCCCTTGTCTCAAGTCGAACAAGCGCTGCGTCCATGGTTAGACTACATTGAAGCGGAGCATATTACTGATGCCAAAAGCCTAGAGCGTGAAGAGCAAGGTATTATTTTTGATGATAACGAGCGAGTGATTAGCATTTGTTGGACCGGTGAGGTTGGACGCAGCTTCCATGGCAAGTTAAGTGAAGCATGTGATAGCTTAGGGGCACTATCCGAGTATGCCTCTGAAGTTGAGGTCACCTATTATCCAGATACTGGCGAGGATGAGTTCCACCAGTTTTTCATAGGTCCGAACCCTGAGGCAATTCATGAGTTTCGACGTCAGTGCGTGATTGAAGATATCAACCAATTGCTTTCGCGTCACATTGGAAAATCTGAAGTCAGTCAAGTCACCGACTTAGTCGCTAAATTATTTGATACCCATGCCCCTAAAAAAGCGGCATGTGACACCACCACCGAAGCAAATGCAACAGTTGTGCCATTACACCCCCGTAATCGCCACCTACATTGATGCAAATAAGCCCTAACAATCCGATTGGGGCTTATTTGCACACGCAAGATTAAATCGATATTACTTTTTAGCAAGCACTTCTGGATTAGCAACGTGTATGGGTTGGCCTTTAATAAAGGCCTCTATCTGATCGACAACCGCACCATAGTAAGAGGCATAGGTAGACTCCTCTACATAACCAAGGTGCGGCGTGCATAGCACGTTGGGCATGCCAATCAATGGATGCTGGGCGTTGAGCACTGGCTCATCTTCGTAGACATCAATTGCTGCGAATCCGGGGCGTCCCGCCTTCAAAGCCGCAACTAAACAATCCTTTGCAATAATTGGTGCCCGACTGGTATTAACGATTAACGCAGAAGGCTTCATCAATGACAAATCAGCCGCGGTCACAATGCCGCGTGTGCCATCATTGAGAGGCAAATGGATAGAAAGTATGTCGGCATGTGCAAAAAACTGCTCTCGACTGGTGGCAATTTTAAAACCAGCTGCACGCGCTTTTGCAGTCGAAGCTTCACGTCCCCAACACACCACTTCCATCCCAAAAGCCTTCCCCACTTGGGCCACTTGACTGCCAATTCGACCATAGGCATAAATACCTAAAGTCTTGCCGGCGAGTCCAACCCCCACTGTGCCTTGCCATAAACCATTTTTCAGGCGAGTAACCTCTTCAGGAATATGGCGCAGAGCAGCCAGAATCAACCCCCACGTCAGCTCGGCTGTTGGATTGGGGTTACCTGCACCACCAGCTGACACGATAATTCCTTGCGCAGTACACGCTGCAAGATCGATATGATTGGCATTGCGTCCAGTTTGACTAATGAGTCGCAATTTTGACAATTTCTCAATGACCAATTGAGGCATTTTGGAGCGCTGTTGCGTCAACACTAACACCTCAGCGCCCTGTAGTCGCGCTGCCAACTTTAGTGGGTCTTTTTCTGTATCGTTATAAACAATTAACTCATGGTCTGCGAGCTTTTTTACACACTCTAAATGCCGGAAAGCATCTTGGTAATCATCAATAATTGCGATTTTCATTAAACTCACCTTATTCAATCTTAAATAAAAATTTAATCTATTTCAACGCTTTTTTGTCAGAAAACCTGCGGCACCAAGTAATACTGAATTAGCTAAAAATACTGGCGCCAAACCAACAATCGAACTTAAAGTGCCGAACAGAACTGGCACTAATATATGCGTCAAGTTATTAATCGTCATCCGCAGCCCCAAGGCCTCACCAGATCGCCCCGTTGGCGCTCGCGCATAAATCATCATTAAAGTCAGCGGCTGACCGCAACCGGTACCCATACCTAACATAAATGCAATTAAACCCAAGACTAAACCACTCTGCACTAAAGGAAATACTGCATAGGTTGCGGCGGCAACAAATATCGACCCAATCAATATTTTTTCTTCACCAAAACGACTAGTCAATTTTGGCATAATCAAACGTACAGTAAATGAAGCCGTAGCAAACATTGCTAATACCATACCAATTGCAGAAGCTGAGAGTCCTATCGACTTGCCATAGATCGGCATATAAAACTGGAATAAATCAATCGCAGTTAATATGATGCCGCTAGTAATTAAAGTACGTCTGAGGGGCACATTAGCCAACAAACCTACAGAATAACCCTGCTGCTCATCATCAGTTGGAACACGTTGATTACGCATTGCGCTTAATCGTCGACGCGAATAAATCATAATGCTTGCAGAAATCGCAGGAAATACTGCAATGCATAAATAGGCTGTCTCATAACTAAAATGATCAATCGTAAATCCAGCAATCAAAGGCCCAATAAAGCCACCACAGGCCATACACAAACTGAAATTGCTAAAATTATTGGTACGCGTGTCTGGCGTGCTGAGCATCCCAATCAGATTTTGAATCGAAACGTTATAGAAAACGTGAGCGGCGCCGAGGAACAATGCAGAAATATATAAATTGGTGAGGGACGGCCACAGACCTGGCAATACTAAAGCACCAGTCACCCCAATACAGCCTAGGGCTAGCGGCCAACGCACCCCCAATCGGTCCACCAATTTGCCTGCGTAAATTGCTAAAAACATGGGGCATAACGAATACATGGCCACTATAAGACCAATCATCATGCCGCCTGTGCCCAGATGCAAGGCAAACAAAGAAATAATTACCTTGCTACCACGGTAAGCACTCATATTCAGCAATACGACAAGCAATGAAAGATAAATCATGCTAGAGCTACTCTTTATCGCTGTTAGTGGCAGATTCACGCACTCGCGAATACCAGTTCCCTGCAGCAATCAATGATGCATTCACCCAAAACACGGGCTGCAGGCCTAATGCAGATCCAACCGCACCAAATAGCGCAGGCACAACCACGTGCATCAAGTTGTTGATCGCAATTCGCAAACCTAACGATTCTCCAGCCCTACCCTCTGGAGAGTAGTTGTAGCACATCATCACCGTTAACGGTTGGCCGAGTCCCATCCCTAGACCTAGGCCAAAACAAATCATCCCTAAAATAAAAGCGCTGGTAAAAAACGGCACAATCATAAACATTGCAGAGGCTAGAAACAATGCATATAACAAAGTCGACTCCACACCATATCGTTTGACTAATATCGGGATCAGCGCGCGGGAGACAAAAGTCGCAGCAGCTGAGGCACCTAACACAATACCAATCACGGTTGCTGATAATCCAATATGGTGCGCATATAGTGGCATGTATAGTTGGAATAAATCCAATCCTGTCATGACCACCGCGCTCGCGATCAGCACCCTACGCATTTTTAGATCCATCAACAAATCGATCATTTTCCGACCTGCAGGTGCTGGCGGCGGTTTACGATGCCTGGGCAATCGCTTAGCTAGTGAAATCAAGACCATGGTTGCGACCAAGCTCACAATACCTAAAAATAGATAAGTTTGAACATGACCAAAGTGATCAATCGAAAAACCACAAAACACTGGACCAACAAAATCTGCAATCGCAATAAATAACGCATAAATATTAAAATTTCGAGTGCGCTCATCACCATCAGCTAACGAGCCCACTAAAGACTGTAATGGCACTTGGCCAATAATGAATCCAAAACCGGCCACTGCAGCAGCCACGAATAACATGGGCAAGCTTGGATAGAACCAAGGTAGGATTGCACCCACGGTGCACACCGTCATCCCAGCAATCATAGGTAAGCGCGCACCATAGCGGTCAGAGATTCGACCTGCAGGCACTGCACACAAAAATGGAAAAATTCCATAAGTGGAGAGCAATAGACCAATTTCAAATGGAGTGGCACCTAGTTGCAGTGCAAACAAAGTATTTAATATACGCGCACCTTTGTAGGCGCTATTCCAAATCAAAACTACCCAAGTAAGTTGGTAGATCGTGATCAAGCGGTTTTTAACGCCGCTGGGGGCTATTATATTTGACATGGCTGAGTTTGATTTTACCCTAGCTCAGGCTGTCCTGATACTAAGTCCATCAGGTAGAATGCGGATTTTAGACTACTTTTTATGGCATTACCCTCATTACGCGCATTGCGACATCGCAATTTCAGGATCTTTCTTAGCGGTCAGGTTGTAGCCATTATCGGCTACTGGGTCCAATTGGTGGCGCAAAGCTGGCTACTGTATCGACTATCTGGCCTAGCAACACTGCTGGGAGTGCTCAGCTTTGCAAGCAGCGTTCCCATATTGATACTCGCACCCATTGCAGGTTTATGGGCAGATCGTTGCAACTTACACCGCGCCATGTTTACCATTCAGATGTTGGAATGTTTGCAAGCGATTATTCTGGCTACTTTAGCACTCACTGGCGTGATCGCACCTTGGCATATCATAACCTTAGCAATGTGCCTAGGGATCTTAGTAGCCTTTGAGTTGCCCATTAGACATGCTTATCTTTTAGAGTTAGTTGAAGGGAAGGAGGACTTATCAAATGCCATCGCGCTCACTTCGCTGATGGTGAATTGTGGGCGATTAGTTGGCCCTGCGATAGCTGGATTATTAATTGGTTTGCTCAGCGAGGCGCATTGTTTTTTAATTAATGCATTGAGCTTTATTGCGGTCATTATTACTTTATCAATGATTCGCGTCACACCACTAGAACGTACACAAAGTAACAAACCTGCGTTAACTGAACTGTTGGAAGGTTTCAAATATGCTTGGCATATATTCCCGATTCGCGCCTTACTATTTATTCTTAGCGCGGTCGCATTCTTTGGCACGACCTATTCAACATTAATGCCAGTAATGGTTAGGCAGGTATTTATTGGTCAAGCAGACACTATGGGCTTTCTGATGGGTGCTGCTGGCTTTGGCGCAGTTTGCGGCACGCTATTCCTAGCAACCCGTCACAATGTACGAGGATTAATTCGTATTATTATGGGAGCTAGTTTTTCAGCTGGCATTGCTTTGCTCTTGTTTGCTCATGCACCGTCAGCGCTATTTGCAATGCCATTGATGGTCGTTATTGGATTTGGCGTGCTGGTAACATCTGTATCTATAAATATGATTCTACAAACCATTGTTGACGACGACAAACGCGGCAGAATCATGAGTTTGTACACCGCTGCATTTTTAGGGATTATGCCCTTTGGGGCTTTAACTGCTGGCACTGTCGCAGACTGGCTTGGGCCGCGATTCACCCTAACCCTAAGCGGCACCTGTTGCGCGATCGCTGCATCTATTCTGATGAATCATCGCCAACGCTTACGACTACAAGTCGGCGTTATTTACGATCGCCTGGGTCTAGCACACAAAAAAAGCTCGCGTAAATACTAATCTGCTTTAGCGCCTGAAGCTTTTACAACCTTAGCCCATTTTTTAATTTCGGTTTGAATATAAGCAGAAAATTGCTCCGGTGATCCATACACAATATCAAAACCTAGATCCGCCAAGCGCTTTACGACCACTGGGTTTTGTAAAGACTTATGAATATCTTGATTCAGCCGTCCAATAATTGGCTTAGGTGTGCCCACTGGAACTAATACCCCAAACCATGAGGTTGCCTCAAACCCAGGAAAACCAGACTCAGCAATCGTTGGAATATCCAGCGTTGCAGAGGTGCGTTTCAAACCTGTAGTGGCCAAACCTAACAACTTACCTGAACGCACCTGCGGCAATGTAGAGGCCATGCCACTAATCATCACTTTGATATGACCGCCAACCAAATCTGAAATCGCTTGACCACTACCCTTATATGGCACATGTAACAAATCAATGCCAGCTAAATCATTCAGTAACTCACCGGTTAGATGACCAACACTAGCCACTGCAGCAGAAGCAAATGTTACTTTCTTAGGATTAGCTTTGGTGTAGCTGACAAATTCTTTAAAGTTTTTAACGGGCAAAGACGGGTGCGTCACCAAAATATTAGAAGCGCCAGCAACTTGGGTAATGGGTGCGAAGTCTTTTACCGGATCGTAGGGCATTTTCTCATAAAGACTAGGGCCAATCCCTATGTTAGCAATATAGCCTAAGACAACGGTATAGCCGTCGGGCAGGGCTTTAGCCACAATGGTCATTCCAATATCACCGTTCGCTCCAGGACGATTATCAACTACGACCTGCTGTCCTAATCGCTCTGCCAAATTGGCACCCAAAGCACGGGCTAGGGTATCAGTGCTACCTCCTGGCGCATAAGGCACTACAAAACGCACAGGCTTACTTGGGTAGATTTGCGCGCAAGCAACATGCTGAAAACAACCCCATGCCAAAGATACCAAGCCTAAGCATTGCGCAAGTCCTAAGTTTCCCCGACACCATCTAAAATACAAGCCAATCATCTCCGCAAGCCTGTAGGGTCATTGCGCCATCGCTCCCAAGCTACTCTTTGATCGGCCAAGATAGAAGGCTCTTGACGTAGGCGACGCACTAAGCGCGTCACCTCCGATTCATAGACGCCATCTCGTTTGACGGTTTCCCACTGCTGTCCCGCGGCAAAAACCGGAGACTTAGGAATCTGATTGTCCATTTGCGAGCACCTCTTTGATCTATCGACTACGATTGTAGCTTACCAGATGTCCTAAGGACGGGCATTGGCTGGGATTAACATCTGACTACGCGGCATTAAAAATGTGCTCAATGAGTTACTTGGCACCAAGTAGGCCCATTGTGAACGCGCTTGTTCGAGCATCACTCTAGCCTCTAGGCGTTGCAACATTTCAGCATACTCTTTGTCACGCTTCGCACTATCCTCTGCTTTTTCATTAGGTTCAGGCTTACGCGTTTTTGAAGGGGTTCCCGAGACTTGGTATTGCAAAGCATAATCACCAGAGTCTTGTGGGGTCAGTTTAATTTTATAATTTAACTGATCAAACGTATCAACCGTCAATAACAACGGTTTGCCGCTCAAAGCTTTGTCATCCACAATCACATCAGTGAAGGCGAGGCCCTCAAAAGCTTTATTGATTGCAGCGCCTGCATTCGGATGTAAACGACCGCCACCAGACGCGAATTTCCATTGCCCCCATTCTTCGTCGCGTGTGATTGCCCAAGCGACATCGCCTGCACCAGCTACCTGAATAGTTTTAATGCGATCAGCTTTGAAGAAATCTTTGGCTACCCATGCACCCGGTCTGGGGATCGCCTTCTCTAGCGGGTCCGTAACCACAACAACCTTCTCACCTTGACCAGCAACTAGAATATGACGGCCTGCCGGCACACCATCTTTAGCATTTGGTAACGGGTTCATCGGGTCTTTCTTCATCGCTACTTTACCCAGAACCATACTGACTAAAGGCTTGCCATTGGGGTCACTTAACTCAACCAAGGTACCTAGGCCTTCTTTGACATCACTACCAGGAGCGACTAGGTTAAGACGTGGGTGTAAACTCACTCCAACCATCTCAGATTGCGTTACTTTGACATCGAGCAGCTTCAAAATCAAACCGCTAATTTCAGCAAAATCAGCAGGGTAACCGCCACGTTGCTCGACTCGCCAGACCTGATCTTTAAGGATCAGTGTTACTTCGTTTTGGCTGTCTTTTATTCTCAATTTAGCGACATCACTTACCTTTATATTGGTGAGTAAAGGTGCACCAATTTTTGCACCACTATCTTTATAAGCAGTTAAATCGCGCCAGAACATGCCCAAACCAATACTACCAAGTACAACCACTGCAAGCATTAACCAAAGAAATTGTTTACGGTTCATGATTGACGTATCCGTTGATGAGCTTGGCGGCGCCGAATGACAGCCAAGGTAATGCCAAGAGTCATCACCAATAACGGCACTAAAGCAATGTTAATAACTTTGGTCCAGAGCTGTAAGGTTTCAGTTTCTTCACGTAGATTTTTACGCATCTCTTTGAGCTCTTTACGTGTTTCTACAGACTTCTTACGGAAGTTATCCATCTCCGTCTGTTGCTCAGGCGTTAAGATGGCACCTCCAGTTGCCGTTCCTGATGGGCGGCCTTTCTGTAACGCTTGTAGTTTTTCAGTAGCCTGACTCAGAACATCCTCTAGCGCTTTAATCTTACCTAAAGACGCTTCTTGCGCTCGCGCTTCCATCTGCCGGATCACCGTTAGAGGACGGCTAAATGCGGCCCGACTACGCAAATTAATCAGTGCGCCATCACCTGCCATCTGCTCAACAAGACCCTGGGCAAATGCCAAATTACCATTGCGAGGCACAGCAACTCGTTGACCGAAAATCTCTTGCACCTCAACAGCAGCGCCATCAGTAAGCATATCTACGTCCCCCACGACGACCACCGTATTCTCAGCTACGGACTCACGTAAATGGGCTTTGCGGTCCAACTCAAATTGTACAGGGTCTTCTGGCTTACCGCGTTGAAATGGATCAGCAGGCTTACCATTCGGGAATGCGGTCTTAAATTTACCTGTCAAACGCATCGCCATAGGTTCTTCTTGACCTGAAGGCTGAAAACCGCGCGTTGACGGCTCACCCGACAGTGTCGCAATAATCAGGTCAGCCAACATCGAATTCTTAGAGGTATGGATCAAGGTGGTTTGCTTCAGCCATTCAGGAAGCTTGACAGCAAAACTAGCACCAAACGGCACCAGCATTGTACCCACTTGGCTTGTCACAGGGTCATCCAAATTCAGCGCGTCGTTGGTGAGCGCCAATAAGGTCGGTAAGAGACGCGGACCTTCTCCACTGGCGAAAGTCAAATCAGCAACAACCTTACCTTGACTGGGTTGCACACCCCAAGCCTTAAACAGATTATCCAAGCTTGATTGCCCTGCAGCACTACCACCAAACGGATTCTGCAAGTCTGGTTGCTGGTCAAAATAAGCGTAGCTGTCGACAAAGGTAATTAATTTACCGCCACGCATCACAAACTGATCTAGCGCGTATTCGGTTGGCTCCAAAATATCACGTGGATGAATCACCAACAGCACTTTAATATCATCATCAATCTTGGTGGCATTCAGCTCAACTTTTCGCACATCAAATATACGCTTTAACTCTTGCGCCAATACCCAAGGTTCGGTTGGCTGCTGTTTCTTTACTGGATCGAGGGAGCGGCCCAGAACCGGCAAATGACTCATCACTCCCACGACCGGTTTCTTGGCTTGGGATACCTGAGAAATCGAGCGGGTAATGTCATACTCTAACAAACGCTCACGATCTGCAGTCAATACGGGAATAGCGGATTTTTGATCGAGGAATGACACTGCCAAACCTAAATAAAATTTCTCACCATTATTTGTGGTTTGTCCCTCGACGTTATCCAGTGCAGCTGACTCTTCAGCGTCAGAATCCGGCTCAGGGTTAAATTTTTCAATAATAACTTTACCTTTGGATGCCGCTTTATATTCATTCAATAAATCTTCGACACGACTGGCAAAGGTTTTAACACCGGGAGGCACTGCAGCACTGCCTTGTGTGTAATAGAGCCGAATCTTTACCGGCGCCTCAAGCTTAGACAATATGGATTTAGTGCCCTCGGACAAGGTATACACCTGACCATGGGTTAAATCGATACGCGCATTAAAAGCACTAAAAATAAAATTAGCTGCAATTAAGACCAAGGCTAGTGCTAACACACCACCTGCTGAATACATTAATGTTTCAAGATTTTTATTTTTCATAACATTACCCCGAACGCTGATTACGAATAATGACGCCGGTCGTAAACAACATAAAACCGATCACAGATATAAAAAATACTAAATCACGGCTGTCAAAAACGCCGCGCTGAAAACCTTCAAAATGCGTCATGACCGAGAATGCTGCAACCACATCGACAACAGCAGGGCTAGCGATGCGCGTGAGTAAATCAGTCACTGGCGAATAACCAGCAAGAATAAAAAACAAGCAGATCATCACAGATAAAATAAAACTAATGACTTGATTGCGTGTCAATGCGGAGGTCATACAGCTAATCGCCAAATATGAACCGGCCAACATAAAGCTGCCAAAATAACCAGCCACAATCAGACCGTTATCTGGATCGCCAAAATAATTCACGGTAATAATGACTGGGAAGGTTAGGAGTAATGCCAGAGCCAAAAACAACCACGACGCTAGAAACTTGCCAACGATCGCTTGCCAACTGGTAATCGGCATGGTCAGTAGCAATTCCATAGTGCCAAGGCGGCGCTCCTCTGACCACAAGCGCATACCCACAGCAGGCACCAGAAATAAATATAGCCATGGATGCCAAGTAAAGAACGACACTAGAGAGGCTTCGCCACGCTCAAAAAAATTACCAATCGTAAAGGTAAAAAAGCCCGTGAGTAACAAGAAAATCACTAAAAATACATACGCGATCGGAGATGTAAAATAGCCCGAGAGCTCGCGCTTCATAATCGTTCTGATATTCGCCCATGCGTTCATGCGTGTGTCTCCACCTTAACTGTATCTGGCAGCGTAATTGCGCGGAATACATCATCCAACTTACCAAGCGGTGAACGCGCTTGCAATTCAGCAGGCGTCCCATTAGCAACGATACAACCCCGATCGATAATAATGACGCGCGAGCAGGCTGCTTCAACTTCTTCGAGAATGTGAGTCGAGAAAATAACGACCTTGTTCTCGCCTAAACGCTTTATTAAATTACGAACTTCATGTTTTTGATTCGGATCTAGGCCATCGGTCGGTTCATCTAAGATAAGGATGTCGGGGTCATGGATTAAAGACTGCGCCAAACAAGTGCGATGTTTATAACCTTTGGATAAAGTATCAATGCTTTGATATAGCACCGACTCTAAAAAACACAATTCCACAGCACGATAAACTGCGCGTTTACGGGCATCACCTTGCAACCCACGTAACTCTGCACAAAAATTTAGAAATCCATTGACGGTCATGTCTGCATAGCCTGGGGCATTTTCGGGCAAATATCCGATCAAGCGTTTCGCCGCTAACGGATCTTCGACCATGTCGTGACCACCAACCAGAATCCGACCAGAAGTCGGCGGGTAATAACCCGTGATCATGCGCATTGTTGTTGATTTTCCTGCACCGTTAGGGCCTAAAAATCCAAGGACCTCACCGCGCTCTACGCTGAATGAAACATCATTCACCGCCAACTTTGGGCCAAACGCTTTGACCAAATGCTCAACAGTAATCAAGCCACATCCCTCCATTAAACACCAGAAACTACATAATCTTAAATAACTTGGGTTGTTGCACCACGTCACCACAACACACTGACGCCTTCGGACGTTAATCTCGCGGTCGTGTATATTGGGTTACATGCCCTAGCATTCAAGCCCTCTGGATCGCCAAGGCACGACATTGGGCATATATTCGTAAACCTTAAGGCTATCGCAATCGTCTACTCACTATCATTCCGCCTAGAGTCTACCTAGCCTTTTGCAAACAGGTGGACTTATTTTACTTAATTTATGCTAAGTCTTTGTTTTTATTGGTGCCGACAGTCTGAATCGAACAGACGACCTACCGCTTACAAGGCGGTTGCTCTACCATCTGAGCTATGCCGGCGCGCCTCGCATTATAGCGCTTAAACACCCAGGCCATCACAAGCCGGGAGCAATTGAATGATATTTGAATGATATTTTTCTAACAGCAGGTCATATCACCCATAAAAAATGCGGAATAATTCACATTTTTTGGTCTTTAGCCACTCAGTATACTGGGGTCGGTTTAGCAACATAGCCGTAGGCCAGGTTGGTTCGATCCCCGCCTTCACGGTCATAAGCTTGCTTAGCCAATGCAAAACGGTCCCCAGACAATGCCGCCTGTTGCGTGACTGTCACGCCGTAGAGTCGAGCATTGTTGCCGCCAAAAATTGCTTGCTTGACTGGGCCGTTGGCCGCACCTAGGGGAGCAAAACCATGCTTCTTTTGCATATCCTCTGGAATTTCTAGGCGGCGCAAGGCCTCGATTTGCCACTGCGGCGCACCAGTCCAAACCGCATCCGTGCCCCAGACTATTCGATCAACACCCAAACCTTTAATGAGTTGCCCCATCATCGCAGCACATAACCTGGGCTCGGCCACCGTGCTCTGGGCAAAAATCTGACCCAAATCACCATAGACATTCTTCACACCATATTTACCGGGGATTTCTGCCAAATCAGTGACCCAGTCAATTCGGCCGGTTTGGTCAAACTGCTCCATACCAACCGCGTAAGCGCCGCCAGTAAATCGAAATGCCGAGTGATAAATAATAAAGTTTAATTGTGGCCAGTCTTTCGCAGCCTTGGCCACATCTCGCACATCCGCATAATTCATCAGGTGAGGAAATTCTTTGGTAGTCGATGGAGGGAATAGGCCTTTATGGACGCAAACGTTCGCCAGACTTGGATTGATTTTTGAAGCCTTAGCCAATTTTTCGTAAAACGGATAGAGCAACTTCTCGTCGTCTAAATGCCAAGGATGGCGTGCCAAATGCTTATTGGTATTATCACCAATGGTATAACCCTTAAATGAATCAGGCTTCAGCTGCTCTAACACGCGATCTACATCGTCCATCCAGCCGGGCATGCCGGGCATAAAAATAGCGTGCGCAAACATGCGCTTGGTCCCGGCCTCTTTGTTAATCTGGGCTCGCGCATCAGCCTTCATCTCATTGGTCAGGAACCAATCTCTAGGTTCCTCCGAACCCGAGCCTGAAATCATTGCGATTTTAGTATCGGAGTCCAAGTATATCTCTTTGAAATAATTAGGAAATTTCAAGTCATCTAAAGTCTGTGGCTTGCCCGCTAACAGCGGGTTCCAGCCCGCTCGACCCACCGCCTCACGAGAGCGTATAAAGCCAGTTAGGCGCGTATCATCACGCAGAAAATGGGTATGCATGTCCATGATGAACTGGCTCTTAAGGGCATTGGCACGCTCATTCGCCATATCGGGAGTGGCAGCCTCAGCACGGCTCACCGCATACAAAGGACCATAGGTTTCATTCATCGCTACAAAGGCAGCAGCCATACCTGCCGCGGTCTGAAAAAACCGCCGTCTCGGCACACCTTGCTTGCGCGCTAACTCGCTACCGATTTCCTTCACCCGAAATTCAAACTCACGCTGCTTCTCGGTTTGTGAGCTTGGCATATACTCATCACTGGAGATGCATTGGGTAGGAATAGGGGAAGGAAATACTGTGGATTCAGCTGGTACAACCTGGGCTAGTTCTTCTGGGGACAACATGCGCCTCTCCTCGTCAATAGAAATCGATAGGAACTCTAGATTGATATGTCATCGGTTGGGTCGCTTAATCACCACTACGACTGATTTTATGAAAATATAATTTTCTTGGGCCGAGTCCTCGACATTGTGCGATTGGATAGGTGCAATGTCAAACAACACACTCTTACATTTATTTTAATAACTTATTGATTATATTAATAAATTAATGTTTCAACTCTGGCCGT
>Ga0114971_10000099_pt1 | contig 47991 bp, 44 predicted proteins | sample M_140625_MF_Meta_FD_87320 | JGI IMG/M metagenome (GOLD analysis project Ga0114971, IMG submission 87320) | Freshwater microbial communities from Lake Montjoie, Canada to study carbon cycling - M_140625_MF_MetaG | ecosystem: Environmental > Aquatic > Freshwater > Lake | place: Lake Montjoie... | reverse complement strand
TGTTCTCTCGAAACAGTTAGTCCGTTTGCAATTGTCTCTCGGCGTTTTTCGAATTCAGGAATGATCTTGCGGATAGTTCGGTAAGAAACCAATTCAAACGCAATACTCTTCTTCATGTCGCCCTTGTAATTGTCATGAATGAAATCGAGGTGCTTATTCACCGTGTCTACCTTAGCTTGAAGCTCATCGAGATTAAGCTTTTCGTAAGGACCTGCTGCATTCTCCAATACGCTCGAAATGGAATCGATTTGTTTGACATATTCTGTTCTATCTGGTGGGGTACACGAATGCATGGAAAGCAGAAGTGCAGATGCCATGAAGAGGTAAAGTATGCGCATATTCAAAAATTAAATTCGTTCAAATCCGCAGTAAGGTACAAGAGCTTGAGGTATTCTAACACCATTTTCATCTTGATGATTTTCCAACAATGCAGCCACTATGCGAGGTAACGCAAGGGCACTGCCGTTTAGTGTATGCACAAGCTGTGTTTTGCCGTCTGCGCCTTTGTAACGGCATTTCAAACGATTAGCTTGAAACGTTTCGAAGTTGGAAGTAGAGCTTACTTCTAACCAACGCTCTTGCGCTGCAGAGTATACTTCGAAGTCGAAAGTAAGCGATGAGGTGAATCCCATATCTCCACCGCAAAGACGAAGAATTCGGAAAGGCAATTCCAATTTATTTAAAAGTCCTTTTACATGGTTCACCATGTCTTCTAAAAGGGCATAGCTGTCTTCTTGTTTCGACAATTGAACGATTTCAACTTTGTCGAACTGATGCAAGCGGTTCAATCCGCGAACATCTTTTCCGTAGCTACCTGCCTCTCTGCGGAAGCAAGGCGTGTATCCAGTAAGCTTAATCGGAAGTTGTTCTTCCTTCAATAAAACATCGCGATATAAATTCGTTAATGGTACTTCCGCCGTAGGGATCAAATACAAGTCGTCAACTCCCACGTGATACATCTGTCCTTCTTTATCAGGAAGCTGTCCTGTGCCATATCCGCTGGCCTCATTCACGAGGTGAGGAACTTGGTGCTCGGTATAACCAGCCTTCATGGCTTCTTCCAAAAAGAAATTAATCAACGCTCTTTGAAGTCTTGCTCCTTTTCCAATGTAAACGGGGAAACCGGCGCCTGTGATTTTCACCCCCAATTCGAAATCGATGAGCTTGTGTTTTTCGCACAGTTCCCAGTGTGGCAATTTGCTTTCACCGAGCGCTGTGATATCTCCGGAAGAATAGACTACTTCGTTTTCTTCAGCGCCTTTTCCAAAGACTACGCTTTCGTGTGGAACGTTAGGAACAAGATAAAGCAGTTGCTTCAACTCTTCTTCCAATTGAGAAAGGTTTGTTTCAACGCCTTTGCATTCTTCTTTAATCTCGGTGGTGCGCGCCTTCATCCCATCGGCCTCCTCTCTTTTTCCTTCTTTGAAAAGATCGCCAATGATTTTCGAAATTTTATTCGACTCGGCCAAAAGATTGTCGAGTTCGTTTTGAAGTTTGCGTCGTGATTCGTCTACTGAAATAATAGATTCAACGGTTGCTGAAAAATCTTTGTTGCGCTTGGCTAAACCGCTAAGCGCTTTCTCTGTGTTCTCTCTTAAATAGGGTACTTGAAGCATGTGACGAAGTTACTTGATGTTGGATAAAATAAAAAACTCCCGACCAAAAGATCGAGAGTTTTTGAAAATTGTTGAGACGAACTCTCGATTACGCCTGTGCAGGAACAACCGAAACGAACGACTTGTTGTCTTTCTTCTTGCGGAATTCTACTACTCCGTCAGCTAATGCATATAACGTGTGGTCTTTACCAACGCCAACGTTTAAACCTGCATTGTGACGAGTACCACGCTGACGAATGATAATATTACCAGCAACACATACTTGTCCGCCAAATAATTTTACACCTAAGCGTTTACTTTCTGAATCACGGCCGTTTTTCGACGAACCGACACCTTTCTTGTGAGCCATTGTCTTTTAGTATTAGGGGTTAACCAATGTTTTCAATTACAATTTCAGTCAAATAAGCACGGAAGCCGTTCTTCTTTTGATAGCCTTTACGGCGTTTCTTTTTGAAGATAATTACTTTATCTCCTTTAAGGTGATTCACTACGCGTGCGGTGACCTTAACACCTTCTACAGCTGGGGCGCCAACAGTGATCGAACCGTTATCATCAGTCAAAAGAACGTGGTTGAATTCAACCTGTGTTCCTTCTTCGTTTTGAAGACGATTAACGAAGATCTGCTGATCTTTTTGTACTTTGTACTGATGCCCTGCTATTTCAACAATTGCGTACATAACGTTAATTTTTAATTAGTTTTTCCTGTTTAAAGGGGTGCAAATATACACATTGTTTGTTTGAAAACAATATATTTTTCAAGATTCCCTTTGGGACATATCCCTTCGGGATGTATCCACTTCGTGGACTGATCCCGTCGGGATGTATCCGCTATGCGGACTTATCCACTTCGTGGACTAATCCCTTCGGGATGTATCCGCTATGCGGACTTATCCACTTTGTGGCCTTTACGCCTTCGGCTGCTTATTCACCAAATAAATCCCAGTCAAAATAATTCCAGCAAAGGCGCCGTGAAGCCAAGTGAACGGCTCGCCGTCATAAACTCCCCAAATTATTGCAACTACTGGAATAAGGTAGGTGATGGATGAAGCGGCTAGCGCGCCTACTTTTTGTGTGAAGCGGAAGAATAGAATATTTCCGAGTGCGGTACCCAGTATGGCCAAGGTGGCTATGAATCCCAGACAGCGCCATCCGTAAGTGTTGGTTTGAAGAATTTCGAACGTTCCGTCGGTGCCAATGAGTATCCAACATGGAATACCGGCTACCAACAACGAAAAGGCAGAAATAGCAAATGACGGCACGCCGTGAAGTTTGCTGTGAATGGTGTTCACGCTGAAGCCGTAACTTATCGTTGCAAGAACAATAAGCATGCTGTACGCCATGTTCTTCGAATCGCCCAATCCGCGGAGGCTAATGAGGCAAGCGGCACCAATAAGTCCGAGCGTTACCCCAACGATTTGCATTTTCCGAACCGACTTTTTGAAAACGAAGTATCCGACAATGAGAGTGAAGAGCGGAGTTAGCGCATTCAAGATGCCCGACATGCTCGAGTGCAAGAACATCTGCGAGTTCGTGAAAAGAAAAGCAGGAATGCCGCTTCCCAACAGTCCAACCACGATGTACCACCAAATGAGTTCACGTTTCAACCAGCTTTTGAAAATAAATGCGAAAGGCAGCATGACTAAAGACGCAATGCCCAATCTTAAAGCGGCAACTTGGTTCGGCGAAAAGACAGGTACTTGAACGCCATTAGCATCGAAAGCAAACAGGCCTCGCTTCATGAGAATGAAGGAGCTGCCCCAGATTATTGCTAAAAAGACAATAACGGGAAGGCTGCGCCAATAGCCCTTCATGAATTAGTTTTTAATGAATGACGTGTAAGTGCCGTTGATACGAAGAATGTAGTATCCGGTTGAAAGGTTTTCAGTTTGAATGGAATTTCTTCCGGCAGTTAATGTTTCCACTTGAATGATTTTTCCTTCCGACGAAAGTATTTGCACAACAATAGATTCTTGTGTCGGATTGAAAACATTCAGAATTCCGTTTGTTGGATTCGGGAATACGTCGAAGTTAGATAGGTGATTTTCTTCCACACTAACAAAGTTAGGAGCAAAGCGGAATACCGTTCCTTCTGCAGGTTCGCTGTTTAAGAGCGCGAAAGCTGGAATCCCTTGAGCCATTAAAACGTCATTCGTCGTGATTGACGCAATGGTTGCCAAATCTGAATTTCCACTTACACAATAGAAGCCTTCCCATTCGAATCCGCTATTTTGATTCAGGTTTTCTACGAATGCGCAAGCGGGTGCACCGAACATGTGAACCAAAGTTGGGTCTGAAATGTTGCTTGGTCCATAATGGTATTCGAAAATATTAGAATTTTCGTAGATCCAAAGTTGAAAAGAAGTCCTATTGGTGAATGATCCATTGAGCGAACCCTCTTCATAGAATCCAACATTCATCCATTCGATTTTGCAAATTTGAAATCCAGGAGGACCTTCCACTAAATAACTAACAGGACTCACCAGCGTGTCGTTGTCTGCGTTCGCTATGTCTGAGTAGTAGGGTAGAAAAATATCGGTTAATGAATCGTCTTGAAGTCCATAAACCGTTGTGCCCAACTCTCCAACATATAAAGTAGTTATAGTATCGTTAGCGGTGTAGAAAGTAAATCCCAATGGAACAGTCCACGTTGGATCATCCCAAATCTGTCCACCATCCAACGAAGTCGCTTCTTCAATCGGGATGAAAGCACTGTCGTAACTGGTGAATACATAATTCGGACCAGCCGCTTGTTGAGCAAAAACCCCAGCCGAAGCCAGGGTTAGTAGTAATGTGATAATATTTTTTTTCATTTTATTATTTAAATGCGTCGAATCCAGTAACGTCCATTCCTGTAATTAACAAGTGAATGTCGTGTGTTCCTTCGTATGTAATTACCGACTCAAGGTTCATCATGTGACGCATAATTGGATATTCACCTGTTATGCCCATTCCGCCTAACATTTGACGTGCATTACTTGCAACTGTTTTCGCCATGTCAACGTTGTTACGCTTCGCCATAGAGATCATTGAGCTTGTCGCGCGACCTTCGTTACGAAGCTGACCCAAACGTAGCGTAAGCAATTGTGCTTTGGTGATTTCAGTAATCATTTCGGCCAATTTCTTTTGTTGCAATTGGAAAGCACCGATAGGCTTGCCGAACTGCATGCGTTCTTGTGAATAACGAAGAGCAACATCGTAGCAATCTAATGCTGCACCAATGGCACCCCAAGCAATACCGTAACGGGCACTGTCTAAACATGAAAGCGGTGCGCCCAATCCTGAACGTCCAGGCAATAAATTTTCTTTCGGAACTTTTACGTTATCGAAAATCAACTCGCCAGTATCACTTGCGCGAAGACTCCATTTACCGTGCATGGTCGGAGTTGTAAATCCTTCCATTCCTCTTTCAACTAATATTCCGTGAATACGTCCTTCTTCGTTTTTAGCCCAAACTACTGCTACTTGCGCGAATGGAGCGTTAGAGATCCACATTTTCGCGCCGTTCAACAAATAGTGGTCGCCCATGTCTTTGTAGTTGGTGGTCATTCCACCAGGGTTTGAACCGTGGTCTGGTTCCGTTAATCCGAAGCAACCGATCCATTCGCCAGAAGCCAATTTCGGTAAGAATTTCATGCGTTGTTCTTCAGAACCGTATTTCCAGATAGGATACATTACCAAAGAAGATTGAACCGATGCAGTAGAACGAAGTCCACTGTCGCAGCGCTCGAGTTCTTGCATAATTAATCCGTATGCAATATGATCCAATCCGGCTCCGCCGTATTCTTCTGGGATATAAGGTCCGAATGCACCAATGCTAGCTAGGCCAGGCAATAGGTGTTGAGGGAATTTGCAATTTTCAGCGGCTTCTTCAATAATTGGAGAGACTTCTTTTTTCACCCACTCACGTGCTGCATCGCGAATCAATTTGTGCTCGTCGGTAAGCAGCTCATCCATTAAATAATAATCGTGTCCTTGGTATTGGTCTGTACGCATGGTTTCAAAAGTTTGAGCAAATATAGTATTGAATAAGTTAAACAATTAATCGGAAGAGGCATTCTGCTCATACCACGTATCGGCAGGTAAGTTTCTTCCCGTGCATGCCGCAACGGCAAGTTCATCGCATCGTTCGTTGTATGTATTTCCAGCATGACCTTTCACCCAAACGAATTTCACGTTGTGCTTAGCGGCTACGGCCATGTAGCGCTTCCATAAATCAGGATTCTTCACGTTTTTCCACGCTCGTTTCACCCAGCCGGCAATCCACTTTTTTTCTACGGCATCAACGACGTATTTCGAATCGCTGTAAACGGTAACTGGACTGTTATCGAATTTCAACAATTCCAACGCAGCACAAACGGCCATGAGCTCCATGCGATTGTTCGTGGTGAGGCGAAAGCCTTCTGAAATTTCTTTGTGGAATTTTCCGGCCATGAGAACTGCGCCGTATCCGCCTGGACCCGGATTTCCTTTCGCAGCGCCGTCGGTGTATATGATAATGTCCATCAGTATCCCAACAGTTTTACCAAACGATCAATTTCGCTTTCAATGGGCTTCGTGCTATCAATGATTAAATCGCAACGGTCAATGAAGGGCTCGAGATATTCAATCTCGGCCGGACGCACATGATTGTCCCATTGATAACGAACTTCATGCTCAGGATATCCGCGTTGTCCAAGGTCGCGGCTGATGCGTCTTTCCAAGCGCAAGTCAACAGGCGCGTCGAGATAAATTTTGTGATGAAGCTTTTCAAAAATTTCGTTGTAATGAAAAACAAACAATCCCTCCATGACAACAATTGGTGCCGGTTGAATGCTCATCTTCTGCGGCTCCCACGCCGGATTGTTGAAGTTGTATTCTAGAAACTCAATGGCATTTCCATTCAGCAATTGATTCATGTCGTGAATTAATCTTTCTTTTTCTATTCCAGTTGGAAGGTCATAATTCACCCAGCCGTTCTCGTCTCTGTGCTGCTCTATTTGCGGCCTGTAGTAATTGTCTTGAGAGACAAGAGCTAGGTGTTCGCTTGGAATGCGCTCCTTCAGGCCACTTAAAAAAGTTGTCTTGCCCGATCCACTTCCACCCGAAATACCTATGATTTTTACTTCACTCATTTTTTCGATTGCTGCTTGATTATTTCGAAAATTTTCGATTGTGCTTCTTCTGCGGTTTCAATGCAGAGAAAAGACCCTTCTCCAAATTTAGAAATCTTCTCCAAATTTTCTTTAGCGAATTTACTTCCTTTCACCACAATTACTGTCGTGTGAATGTTCCGTTTGTTTGCAAGGAATAAAATTTTATTTATGTTGAAGTAATGCATCGGCCAATTTTCGATCGTTCGCAAGTCGTGGAATTTTATTTTGACCTCCCAATTTTCCTTCCGATTTCATATAAGCATTGAATGCACCGTTTTTCACCGGAGTGATTTTCAGCTTCTGTAAAACGCTTCCAACAATGAGGTCTTTGTAGTAAACATTTTGTTCTTGCATTTTATTGTCTAACAATTCTTGAAGTGAATTCAATTCAGGAACTTCACCGTTGAACTCAATAATCCATTCGTGGTAGGGAAGTCCTTCCGAAGGCTGCACTTGCGGAGCAACATGAAATTCATTCACAGAAAAGTGAAGTTGCTGTAATGCGTGGGACATTGCTCTGTCAACTTCTTCACCAATCACGTGTTCTCCGAATGCACTGGTGAAATGTTTGATTCTTCCGGTGACTAAAATGCGATAAGGATTGAGCGAAACAAACTTCACCGTATCCCCAATGCTATATCCCCAAAGGCCAGCGTTGTTGCTGAGGATGAGTGCGTAGTTTACACCCAACTCCACTTCATGAAGGGCGCAACGTTTCGGATTTTCTGAGAAGTATTCTTCAGCTTTGATAAATTCAAAATAGATTCCGCTGTTCACGTTCAGGCGCAGACCTTCTTCGTTCTGAGAGTCTTGATAGGCGAGGAAACCCTCGCTTGCTGGATATAATTCTATGGTTGGAATTTCTTCTCCAATGAGTTCTGCGAAGCGCGATTTGTATGGAGCGAAATTCACTCCACCGAAAACGAACAATTCGAAATTCGGAAATATTTCTTTGATGGTTTGCTTACCTGTTTTTTCAAGAAGCAGTTCGAAATACATCTGCACCCAACTCGGAATTCCAGATATAAGGCGCATGTCTTGATTAGAAGTCTCTTCAACAATGCGATTGATCTTTGTCTCCCAATCTTCAATGCAATTGGTAGCGTATGATGGCATGCGATTTTTTTGCAAATAGGCAGGTACATGATTGGCCACAATACCTGAAAGTCTTCCGTAAGGGATTCCAGAATCTAATCGATCGAGTTCGGGACTTCCTTGAAGGAAAATCATTTTGCCATCGACGAAATTCGACTTGTTCGTTTCACCAATGTAATTCAACAATGCATTTCGTGCCGAGCCGATGTGGTTCGGCAAAGATGCTTGTGTAAGCGGAATAAACTTTGTGCCGCTTGTTGTTCCTGATGTCTTGCAGAAGTATTTTGGCATACCCGGCCATAGAACAGATAGTTCACCGGCTTTCGCTCGTTCCATATACGGAACCAATTCTTCATAATCGCGAACAGGAACAGCTTGTGTCCACTCGGAATGATTCGAAATGTTCTTAAAGTTGTGATCGTTGCCAAATGCAGTATTACTAGCCTCGTGCAAGAGATTTTTTAAAACGCTTTGTTGCAATTCTTGCGCACGATTGTTTTCATTCAGCAGCGTTTTTCGAACACGTTTTCCGAGCCAAAGACTGGCGCTTGACTTGATTGACATACCTTATTGCTTGATGAAAATTTGCGACGAAGAGTGATTCGCTTGAATTACTTTAACAGTATAGATTCCAGCAGAAAATTCGGAAACATTCATTTCAATATTTAATACTTCAGTGCTGCTTTTTTGAGAATGAACGCGTCTTCCTGTTTGGTCGAAAATTTCAATTAGCGCTGATTCTTTTTCATTCAAAAGTATGGAGAGTGATTCGTTAGCAGGATTAGGATAAATCTGAAACGACTGACCGAATGATTGTTCGGTTATGTTTGAAACAGGACCGAAATTCATGCGGATCATGGGTGTACGTGTGAGGTAAAAAAGATCGGTGTTTGAATTGTTGAAACGTACCCATGCACTCAAGTCTTCCGATTTCCCCGACAGTCCAATTACCGCTTGAAACGCACTGTTCGGAGATCCCACGGCAACAAGATACAGTCCTTGTGACAAATTTACTGGTGTGTCGAATGAAAGAACTTTCATGCTGGCACCACCAAAAGAATTAATGTCAGCTTCCGCAATGGCAAAGTCTTGTGTAGTTGCAATGGCGCCGGCAATTCCTGATGAAAGAGAAAATGGAAAAACAGTGGCGTAAACCGAAGAAGGAAGTGTTGTGCCTTCACCAATGGCAACACTTACGCTGTGCAATTGCTGTCCAGATGATGGAAGTAAATAAACTGCTCCCATTTCGAAAGGTGCATCGGCGTATGGTTCTGAAGGAAGAAACATGGAGCCCAAACTGTTTTTATCGCGAGCGTATGTAACGGGTGTTACATCGAATTGCAGCCATTCAATCTGATTGAGGATATTCTCATCGGTTTCGGATTGAAGACTGTTGAAATAGGCGCTGTAGTGCGAAATCGTTGGGTCAATTTGAAATTCGCCAGCAACAAGAACGGAATCGGCACCTGAAGCTAAATCGGCTAGAATGGGCGAATTGCTTTCGAAAATCAATACACCAGAATTATCATTGATAATGCGCGCGTTCAATGCCATGTTGGTTTGAACATTCGTACCTAAATTGAACACGTTGCTCTCCAAATGCACGAGTGGGGCAAATACGCTTGGATATTGTGTGTACTCCATCATTTCGAATCCGGTGGTGTGATCGGGATTGTTTAAATCGAAATCGCCGTAAGAAGAATTTTCAATAATCAAGTCATTGGCATAACCTTGAACAATGCGAATGTCATCGAGTTGCCAGAAATAGTAAAGTCCGTCGTAGACAAATCGCAACTGCACGTTGCTTTGATTTCCTGCTGAAGCGGGCAAAGGCATGCGAACGGTTTGAGTGTTTTCAGTGGTAATGCCTTGATCTAAAATATTGGTGTAAAGAACTTCCCAAGGTCCGTTGGCTATGGAAATTTCAACACGTGTATTTCCGAGGTAATAGCGAATGTATTGTTCGAATTCCAAAACCGAATTCGGGAATCCGCTTAAGTTAATCGACGGGGTGGTTAAGTAGGAGAGATGTGGGCCGGGCGCTTGTCCTGTCCCGAAATTTTCTACAGTACACGGATTTAAATTGTTGTCCCAATAATTCGAATCGAAAATCACAAATCCGTTCGAAGCTGTGCTGCTGGTCATTGCTTCTCCCACGTTCCCGTCGGGAAGACACGACCCTCTTGAACCAACGAGTTGGTTGGGGTTTGTTGAAGGCCCGCGGTATTCCCAAACGGCTTGCGTTGGAGCACCCGAGTTATTCCATGTTGTAGGAATACCATCGGCGAAGTCTTCCGACCAAATATAGATCTCTCTATCCGATGGGTTTGAAACGTTGCGGGCATGAATATATGTTCCAGGAGCCGACAGGAATTGTCCTTCAACATAAATAGAAAAAAGAATCAGAGCAAGGGTTAAGAAGCTTCTCATGTTATAGTGTGTATACCACAAAGGTATTGTTAAGGTTCTTCATTTTAAGGGTGAAAATACGTTCGCCATGAACACCCGAATAGTTAGCAATTATTTCTTCCGAATTCCAATTTATTGAAGTCACGGTTATGCTTTCAGCAAATGGCACATTGGTGCCGAAATATTTGAAGATTGCTTCTTTGGTAGACCAGATGGCTGTTCTATCCTCTGTTGAATGAAATTGAGAAAGTTCTTCTTCGTTGCAGAATTTGCCCGCAATGCGGTGAATACGTTCTTCAACAGTTTGAATATCGAGTCCAACTTCACTTTCGTGAAGAATAATCCCCACAAAGTTTTTATCGTGCGAAATGCTAATGAATCTTCCGTCTTTCAATAGGGGTTTTCCAAATTCCTTGTATTGAATTTGGTCTTCCAGTTGAATTTCCTTCAACAATAAAAATGTTGCGAAACGCTCGATATCTCTGCGGTTGGGAGGGTTGTTCTTGAAAGAATAGGCATTTGCTTCAGCCAATTGCGTCCACGAGTCAATGCGCTCGGTCAAATTCCAGAGATGCAAGTCTTGGTGAATGTTGTGGGGCCAAAGGGGCATGAATTTTTTTTTGCTAATGTATTCAACCTTTTGTTTAATGTTCTGTTTATACCTTTGCAAACTAATAATTGAATATATGAGCCAAACACTCACAAGCACAATGAACTACAAAGTAAAAGACATGTCTCTCGCAGAGTGGGGACGTAAGGAGATTTTATTGGCTGAAGCAGAGATGCCAGGATTGATGTCCTTGCGTACTGAATTCGGAGCCAGCAAGCCTCTACAAGGCGCTCGCGTTGCGGGTTGTCTTCACATGACTATTCAAACAGCCGTTTTAATTGAAACGCTTATTGAATTGGGAGCACAAGTTTCTTGGAGCTCATGTAATATCTTCTCGACACAAGACCACGCTGCTGCTGCAATCGCTGCTGCGGGTATTCCTGTTTTCGCATGGAAGGGAATGAACGAAGAAGAATTCGATTGGTGTATTGAACAAACACTTCACGCTTTTGAAGGCGGTGAACCATTAAATATGATCTTAGACGATGGTGGCGATTTAACGAACATGGTGTTCGATCGTTTCCCTGCGTTAGCAGCTGGAATTCGTGGTATCTCTGAAGAGACGACTACTGGAGTTCTTCGTTTGTACGACCGTGAAAAGAACGGAACGTTAATGCTTCCTGCAATTAACATCAACGACTCTGTTACGAAGAGTAAATTCGATAACAAGTACGGATGTCGTGAGTCGTTGGTAGATGCAATTCGCAGAGCTACTGACTTAATGATGGCTGGAAAAGTAGCTGTTGTTGCAGGTTATGGCGATGTAGGAAAAGGATCTGCTGACTCTTTGAGTAACGCAGGTGTTCGTGTAATCGTAACTGAAATTGATCCGATTTGTGCGCTTCAAGCTGCAATGGAAGGATATGAGGTTAAGCGCATGGATACTGCAATTGCTGAAGCAGACATTATTGTTACAGCTACAGGTAACCACCAAATTATTGTTGGAAAGCATTTCATGGCTATGAAGCACAATGCAGTGGTTTGTAACATCGGACACTTCGACAATGAAATTGATATGGCTTGGTTGAATGATAACTACGGTTCATCAAAGGACACCATTAAGCCACAAGTAGACAAGTATACCTTGGAAGGCAAAGACATTATTGTTTTGGCTGAAGGTCGCTTGGTGAACTTGGGTTGTGCAACGGGGCACCCTTCGTTTGTAATGAGTGCCTCATTCACCAATCAAGTTTTGGCTCAGTTGGAATTGTGGATGCACAGAGAGAATTATGAGAATAAAGTATATGTTCTACCTAAGAACCTTGACGAGAAAGTGGCTATGTTGCACTTGGCTAAGATTGGTGTTGAGTTAGAATCATTGTCTCAAAGTCAAGCAGACTACATTGGAGTTCCAGTTGCTGGACCTTTCAAAAACGATGCTTACAGATATTGATATATTATGAAAGTAATAAAGAGAGGGTTGTCGAAAGACAACCCTTTTCTTTTCAAATAATTTGAAAAAAATTATAACGAAAGCGTTCTTCCTCCGTCAACGGGTAAGTTAATTCCGTTGATGTAAGCTGCAGCTGGAGAGCAAAGGAAAGCAATTGCATTGGCAATTTCGTCCGGTTTAGCAAGTCGCTTTAAGGGCACTTCATTTTCCATTTCATGCTTTACTTCTTCTGCTGTATGTCCTGTTTTCGCCGCTTTATTATTCATGATCTGCTCCAATCTTCCTGTTGAAGTAGCACCCGGAAGTACATTGTTTACGGTAATACCGAAAGCTCCTAGTTCTGAAGCTAAGGTCTTGCTCCAACTCGCTACAGCTCCGCGAATGGTATTGCTTACGCCCAAGTTCGGAAGGGGTTGCTTTACAGAAGTAGAGATCACATTCACAATGCGACCGTATCCTGTTTTCTTCATGCCTTCAACAACAGCTTGAGTTAAGATTTGATTGCAGATGAGGTGGGCGTTGAATGCTTGACGAAATTCTTCAATATCGGCCTCGATCGCTTTCCCTGGGTTTGGTCCGCCAGTGTTGTTCACTAAAATATTAATGTCGCGATCAGCGGTAACTTTTAGTATGGCCTCTTTCACGGATTGCGGATGAGAAAAATCGGCAACAGCATAGGTGTGTTTCTCAGGATTTTCCAATTGGGAAACAGCGTGAATCAGACGTTCTTCGCTGCGAGCAATTAGCACAAGCGATGCTCCTTGTTTAGCCAGTTGAGAGGCTGTAGCGAATCCTATTCCTTGCGTTGCGCCGCAAACAACAGCTGTCTTTCCCGTTAAATCTAAATTCATCATGTTCTTAATTCTTCAGGTATAATACAAACCGGAATGGGTTGCATTTTGTGTTGATTCTGCTTGTTTAATTTTTGGTAAATGTCCAAAACCTCACGTTCGCGTTTGGATATTTTTTCACCATTGTTAGTGTACGCCATTGCCCACTCGAGTTCAGGATAGCTAGCGCCCAATTGATCTTCATCGCTTCTGTCATCTCCAAATAAACCATCTGTCGGTGCGGCGTTTAATATGTCGTCATGAATTCCAAGCGACTCAGCTAAGGAATAAACTTCAGTCTTCATGAGATCTGCAATAGGTGAAAGATCCACTCCGCCATCTCCGTATTTAGTGTAAAATCCCACACCGAAATCTTCCACTTTATTTCCCGTTCCTGCAACAAGGTATTTGTGAATTCCTGCAAAGTAATACAAGGTGGTCATGCGAAGTCGAGCACGAGAGTTGGCCAAACTTAAGTTGGGGAGGGCATTATTATCAGAAGAAGGAAGTGAATTCACCCAAGTATCGAATGGTGAAGTCAGCTCAACACGAGTTGTGCGCACGTGCTCAAAACGTTGCTCCAAAAAATCCATATGCTGCTGCGCACGCGTGACATGGCTTGGTGCCTGGTGAATGGGCATTTCAACCAACAATACAGGCTTTTCTGTCATGGCGCAGAGTGTAGATGTCAAGGCAGAATCTATTCCTCCACTAACACCCACAACAAATCCGCTCATGCCGCTTGTTTCGCAATAGTTGCGAAGCCACGTTACAATGTGATCGACAGTTTGCTTTTTTTTCATAAAAAATCCCGTGCCTCAAAGGTACGGGATTTATAAAGTGAAAAATAAGTCTTAGAATAAAATGCCTATGTTCAATTCAATGTAATTCGGAAGTCCTGATAATTCGAACGTTTGCAAAGATCTATTCGAGTCATTATTATACATAAATGAGTTCTTACTGGAATCTTTTGCAACTCCGTTACCTTTCAAGGCATCTGTGAAGCCGTTTTGGAAAGTTAGTCCAGCCAAGATGCTCGTATTACCAGAAATATTGTACTCAATACCCGCGGCGAAAATTAGATTGGAAGAAAAGATATTTACCTCGTTCTTAATGTCGTTTTTATCTATGCTCGTTGATTCTCTATTTGACGGCACCCAATTGTAAGAACTATCTTGGTAACTGAGATAGCTGAGATAGTCAATTTGGTCATTACTTATGGCTTTGAGATTCATATTCAGACCAATTCCGAATTGTCCCCAATAAGTGATGTATCCAATTTCATTGGTTTTCATTTTAAAGGTTAAAGGTATTTGAAGATATTGCAGACGAAGATCTCTGCTAATTAAACCTACTTGATTCATGTTTGTGAGTAAGGTTGCATTGGCGAGGATCTCGTCTCCGGTGAATTCAGCGAAATAGGAATATTTACCTCCGGTGTTGTTAATGTTCAATCCAGTTCCAATGGCATAATTCTCGGCAAAGAAAATATCGAAATTCAACCCATATCCGAATTGAAGAGATTTGCCTTCAACGGTCATGTTCCCATTATCGCTTGCTAACCAAGAAATGTTTGGAGAAACTTTGAAGCCCATTCGGAATTTACTCGTTGATGTTTTTGCAGCTTGTGCGAATGACAATGTTGTCAATAAGCTGAACAGAATTAAGGTGTTTATTTTTTTCATATGAACGTCTTTTTTAATGACTTTTGCAAATAACTATGCCAAAGCTAACGAATTCTTACCTTTCTATATTGTCAATTTTGTTGACAATGCTTTGTTATTCATGCCGTGAAGCTGATAAGCACAAAGATATAGATGTGGAAATTGAAGGAAAATCCTTGAATCCACTGAGATTTGATCAAGATTTTTTCAATATCGATTGGAATAACGTTCAACAAATTTCTGTTTTGAAATCGAAATACGGGAAGTTTTTTTGCCTTTACCTCGAGCGCATTCTAAACGCCGGACCATGCGATAGTCTTTCAACGATTCAAATGGTGCAGGGTTTTGTAGGTCATTCCGATTTTAGAGATTTGAAGACTGAAATAGAAAGGAACTATCCCCAAGACCGTCTCGATTCCCTTCAAGAAAGAATATTGGAATCTGCCCTTCGTATGCAAACGTTGGTTCCGAATATGCAGCTGCCTCAGTTGATTTGGATGAATTCAGGATTTAATATCGGTGCCTACAGCACAGACGAATACCTAGCCGTCGGATTGGATTTTTATTTGGGTAACGAAAACAGAATTACGAAGTCGGTTCCTTTTCCGCAATACCAAAAGGAGGACATGACTCGCGCGCAGCTCGTGCCTTATGCGATTAAGAATTTAGCTTATTATTATTTATTGAAGGCCGACACTATTCAACATGAAAATGATATGTTATCGGAAATGATTTTTCACGGAAAGGCACACTACCTGACTTGGTTAGCTTTTGAAGAAATTCAAGACTCGACACTCATGGCTTGGACCACAAAAGAATACACCTGGACACAAGGTCATCAGTTGAATGTTTGGAAGGAAATAGCGAGACAAGAGGTGCTTTTTTCAAAAAACAGAGTAGAGGTGCAGAAGTGGTTTGAATACGGACCGTTTACCAATGCAGAGAATGTTCCTCAAGAGAGTGCCCCTCAATTAGGTGTGTTCATGGGTTTTCAAATGGTGAAGAGTTATATGGAAAAACATCCGGAGGTTACAGTGGACCGTTTAATGAAAGAAGACAACGCGCAAAAAATATTACAAGCATACAAACCGAATTTATGAAGAAGTCAACGATCTCAATTGAAATAGAATTAGACGAAAACAATGTGCCTGAGACCATTCAATGGGAAGCTTCAGAGCTTGGCAAGAAGGCTGAATGTAAAGCTATGATTTTATCTGTGTGGGACAAGGCTGAGGCTAACACGATGCGCATAGATTTGTGGACGAAAGAAATGCAGGTGGAAGAAATGACTTTCTTCGTTCATCAGACGTTGCTGACACTTTCAGACAGTTTCGAAAAGGCAACAGGTGATGCTCGCATGGCAGCAACCATGCGTGATTTCTGCGATTATTATGCGGAAAAAATGAAGATTAATCCTCCGTTATAAGGTGAAGTCCTCCGCGAATTCTTTCCTCCAAGCTGCAATTTGCTCTTGAATTTCAACACGACCCATGCGCTCTACTGCTGCTGTAAGGAAATGTTGTGGAAGTTCTTCCCAAGTCTTTTTCAATTCAACTGTAAACGCATCGAAGCGAAGGGTTTTTTGAAGTTCTGTAAGTTTCTCGCACTTCGTGAATGCAATACAAAAGGGTAGGCCTTGTTCGCCCAACCATTGCATGAATTCAATATCTATTTTTTGCGGAGGTATTCTGAAATCGAGCAGCACGAAAGTGCAAATCAAGTTTTCGCGCTTATCTAAATAACTGCGAATGAAACTTCCCCACTTGTTGCGTTCGGTTTTGGAAGTCTTCGCGTAACCGTATCCTGGAAGATCGACCAAAAACCAGGGGTTCTTTTCTTCGTTTATTAGGAAGTGATTGATGGTCTGTGTTTTTCCTGGGCTTGAAGATGTTTTGGCAAGACCTTTCTTGTTCACCAGCATGTTAATGAGGGAACTCTTGCCCACATTCGAACGGCCAATAAAGGCGAATTCAGGATATGCAGGAGGAGGGCACTTGTCGATTTCAACAGATGACTTGACGAACGTAGCAGAATGAATTAATTCTTTGCTCATTGTGCTTTATATATTTTGCTCGGTTAACCAAGCGTCGAGTAGATTGTTGAATTGCTGAGATTGCTCCATCATAGGTGCATGTCCACATTCATCTATCCAATACAATTTGGCTTGAGGAAGTTTACGTTGAAATTCTTCTGCCACTTCTGGAGGGGTGATGGTGTCGTTTTTCCCCCAGATTAAGCACGCGGGAATATTCATGTCCTTTAAATCGTCGGTCATATTATGACGTATTGCGCTTTTAGCAAGCGCTAAAATGCGAAGCACGCGATTGCGATCATTGACTACCTCATAACACTCATCTACCAGATCCGGGGTAGCGTGTTTCGGGTCGAAGAATGTTAAAGCTACTTTTTGACGAATGAATTCTTTGTCTTCTCTTCTGGGAAAGCTGGAGCCGAAAGCATTTTCATAAAGACCGCTGCTGGCTGTAAGAATAAGCGACTCAACTCTTTCTAAGTGATTCTTCGTGTATACCAACGCAACGTGTCCGCCCAGTGAATTCCCAAGAAGATTCACCTTGTCCCATTTCTTGTGTTGAATGAAGTCGTGTAGAAATTCGGCTAAGGACTTTACGCCTGTGGTAAGCATAGGCATGGTGTAAAGCGGGAGCATTGGGATAACAACTTTATAGCGTGGTTTGAAGTGATCTACCACGTCTTTGAAATTGCTCAATGCTCCAAACAAGCCATGAAGCAGGACAAGTGGTTTTCCCTCGCCTTCCTCAATGTAGGTGTAATCACCATCGGTTTTTAAAGTGTATTCCATAATCTATAGCTCACGAATTTACGCGATTCTGAGCGTGAACAACTGCTCAATGTTACAAGCAATGAACAATTCGAGGTGTATGAAGGGGTGTGTTCATTGTAATTAACATTTCCCACTTTTTCCCACTAACTATAAAGATGGTTTAAAGCCTTATTTAACAAGGCTTTTAGAGTCAGGACTCGTTGTTATTTTCTTCGAAGTTTTTAACAAAATGGGAATTTGTGGTTGGTTAGTGGTAAAAAGTGGGAAGAAGTGATTATTTTTGGAAAAGAATTCACAATCGAATGTTAAACCTACTCGGAGAATACCACTGTAAAGTCGACGCAAAAGGTCGCTTGCTCTTTCCTGCGCGCTTGAAAAAGCAGCTGGAGGACATTCTTCATCATGGGTTGGTAGTGAATCGCGACATCTTCACACAGTGTTTGGTTGTTTATCCAAAACCTGAGTGGGACATGGTAAATGAAGAGATGTCGAAGTTGAGCAGATACAACCAAAAGCATCAGATGTTCCAACGCAAGTTTATGAAAGGAGCAACGCATCTTGAATTGGATAGCGTAGGCCGATTGTCACTTCCGGCAAGTCTTTTAGAATACGCGGGAGTAGACGGTTCGAAGAACGAATTGGTTATTTCTGGATTAGGACAGAAGATGGAAATCTGGAGTTTAGATCAATACAACGCTGAAGTATTGGGCGAGGAGATAGATTTTGGAGCGTTGGCTGAAGAAGTTAGAAAAGACATTGACGCAAAAGGCGACAAGTAATGGAGCAAGTTTATCACACCCCTGTGCTGTTGAAAGAGTCGATTGAGGGGTTAAAGATTAAGCCTAACGGGGTTTATGTAGATGTGACTTTCGGAGGCGGAGGCCATTCGAAAGAAATATTGAAACAATTGACAACAGGAAAGCTCATTGCATTTGATCAGGATGGTGAAGCCGCGAAAAATGTCCCGCAAGATGAGCGATTGATTTTTGTCCCGCAAAATTTCAGATTCGTTAAGAATTGGGTTGAGCTGCACGGATTTCAGCAGGTCGATGGGATTTTGGCAGATCTGGGTGTTAGCAGTCATCAGTTTGATTCTGGCGAGCGTGGATTTTCAATCCGTTTCAACGGTCCCTTGGATATGCGCATGAATCAGTCGTCTGGCATTTCTGCAGATGAATGGATTAACAAGTCGAGCGTTCAAGAGATTACAGATGCGCTGAGAATGTATGGCGAGTTAGACGGAGCATACAAAGTCGCAACTGAAATTGATATGCATAAGCCTTTGGGAACCACGCAAGCCTTGATAGACTGCACGCAGTCGTTTGCGAAGAGAGGGAAAGAGAAACAGTTTTTGGCGCAAATGTTCCAAGCATTTCGAATGGTAGTGAACGATGAGATTGCTGTTTTGAAAGAGTTCCTTCAACAATCACTCGAGTTGTTGGCCCCGGAGGGGAGATTGGTGGTGATTAGTTATCACAGTTTGGAAGATCGTTTGGTGAAAGATTTCCTTCGGTCTGGAAATTTAGAGGGAGAGATAAAGAAGGATTTTTTCGGAAATCTAGAGCGTCAGATAGAGCCAGTGAAGAGCAAACCGGTTCTTCCATCACAAGAAGAAATAGAAAGAAATGGCAGAAGTCGAAGTGCTAAACTTCGAGTAGGACAAAAAAAATAAAACTTTAAACCGAATGAATATTCGTTCGGTAAAGGAAAATGGCTAAGAACGAAGAAACAAAACGCAAAGGAATTACCTTCAGAGAAATCATAGGAGGCGAATTCTTGACACGCCAGTCATTGGTGCGTCAGATGCCATTTTTCTTTTTTATAGTGGTGCTTTTCTTCATTCAAATTAGTATGATTTACTACTTTGAATCTGTTCAAATTGAGATCAAGAACACGAAGGATAAGCTTAAGAATTTGAATTCTGAGTACAACACCAACGCAAGTGAATTGAGCGTTAAGTCCCAGCACAGTGAAGTCGTAGGCCAAGTGGCTCCATGGGGATTGGTGAATTCTACAACCACTCCGTTCATCATAGATGTCGATTCAAATTTCTTCAAGACGAGCCATGAATGAGTTGAAGAAAATATCTGTTTGGATCTACGTCTTGTACGTGGCTTTATGCATCTTGGCGTTGATCATTATAGGAAAGGTATTCTACATCCAGGCCATTCCAAACGAAGATGCTCAGCGCAGAGCGGCACAGTTTACTTATAAGATTCGAGATATTGAACCGGAGCGTGGAAGAATTTTAGCTGCAGATGGATCTCCCCTTTCAACCAGTATTCCAGAATATGAGATTCGTTGGGACAGTAAAGGTGGCTATAACATTGAGCGATTCAATTCGAAGTTAGATAGTCTTAGTGCTGGAATAGCGGAGATTCTTGGAGGCAAGACGCAAGAAGAGGTGAAGCAGATGTTTTTAAAGGCTGTAGAATCGGGAAATCGATACATGAAGGTTGGCGATCATTTGAACTACAATCAAATGCAGCGGTTCAGAGCATTGCCCTATGTTAAAGAAAAGAAGTTTAAGAGCGGCTTTATCATTAACTCAAGAGAAAAGCGCGCAAAACCATACGGAGCCCTTGCCGCAAGAACCATTGGAATTTTCAGAGAGAGTAATATGGTAGGTCTTGAGGCTTCATACGATTCGTTGCTAAGAGGAAAAGCTGGAAAGCAAATGCAGCAAAAAGTTGGCGGAGATACATGGGTTCCGATGAGTGATGAATTTGTTGTAGAGCCAGAGCCTGGGTTTGATTTGGTAACGACAATCGATGTTCACTTGCAAGATGCTGCACAAAGTTCATTGCGTCACACGATGGAAGTTAATCGTGCTGATTGGGGTTGTGTGATTCTGATGGAAGTGAAAACAGGATACATTAAAGCACTTGCAAATTTGACTTACGATTCGGTTGCAAATAAATTCTATGAAATTGAAAATTTGGCGCTAACGCAAAGTGTCGAGCCCGGATCTACCATGAAGCTTGCGAGTCTTTTAGCGGCAATAGAAGAAGGCAACTTAGATCTTGGAAAGGTTATACATACAGGAGGTGGGACATTCACAATTGGTGAACACACGCTACGAGATGTTAAGGCGTGCGGTTCAATTACGATTGAACAGGTTTATGCGAAATCTTCAAACGTAGGAACAGCCATGGTTGTGCGTGATGTGTTCGGCAACAATCCACAAAAGTTTTTAGATTACCTCGATCGTTTTGGGTACGGGCAATTGGTAGGAATTGATATACTGGGTGAAGGAAAGTCGGTTGTGAAACGCACAACGAAAGAGGCTCTATGGAGTGATTTGAGTTTAACCCAAATGGCTGTCGGATACGAGATTCAGGTGACACCGCTTCATCAATTGTGTTTCTACAATGCCATTGCGAACGATGGGAAATTCATGAAGCCAAGATTGGTGAGTGAGATTCGAAAGAACGGTTTGACCTACGAAAAATTTGAGCCCGTTGTTATTCGCGAGAATTTTTTGAAGCCAGAAACTATTGCGAAAGGTCGTAAGCTCATGGAAGCTGTAACCACGATAGGAACTGGGAAGGGAGTGTTCAAACATTCTCCTTATCGCGCAGCTGGAAAAACGGGAACAGCACGTATCAACGAGAACGGAGTTTATTTAGAAAATTACCATAGAGCATCTTTCGTTGGATATTTTCCAGCTGAGGATCCTAAATATTCATGCATTGTTGTTGTAAACAAAGCAAGAGTTTTCGAAGCTTTCGGGGGCAAGGTTGCAGCACCAGTCTTTCGTGATTTAGCGAATATATTATTCGGAACCGAATTGGATATTCCGCACAACGCCATGGGAAGCGACAGCACGTTTGTTTCTGAGCCATGGATTCCAAACATATTGTCGGGTGAATCAAATGCCTTGCGCAAAGCTTTATCTCATGTTCAATTTCCATACGCCTTAGAGACTGATGCACAAATCGTAAGTGCAATCGCTGACGGCAGTGCGCTAACGCTTTCAAGCAAAGACGAAAACGGACATAAGGTTCCCGACGTTCGTGGAATGGGACTTACTGATGCTGTTTATGTATTGGAAAAAAGAGGTTTAAAAGTTTCAACATCTGGATACGGAAAGGTGGTGTCGCAAAGCGTGCTTCCTGGAACCAAAGCCAATCATCAATTCATTCAAATTACATTACGATGAAGCTGTTACAAGATATATTGTACAAAGTGCGACTGGAAGGTGTTGTTGGAAATACCAATGTTGCTGTAGAGAGTATTACTTCTGATTCACGCGCTGTAAGACCCATGGCGCTATTCTTCGCTGTTAAAGGATTGCAGTCAGATGGACATTTATTCATAGCGAAGGCCATTGAGTTAGGCGCAGCAGCTATCGTTTGTCAGGATTTACCTGAGAGATTAGAAGAAAGCATTGTATACGTTCAAGTTGCGGATACTTCTAAAGCCTTAGGTATTATGGCTGCCAATTTTCATGAAAATCCTTCAGAAAAAATGAAGGTGTTGGCTGTTACAGGAACCAATGGAAAAACAACGGTAGCAACCCTTTTATTTCGCTTGTATCGTTCAATGGGTTTCAAGTGTGGATTGCTTTCCACCGTAGTGAATCGCATCAACGAAGTTGAAATCCCTTCAACACATACAACACCTGATGCTGTTGCGTTGAACGACTTATTGGCACGCATGCAGCGCGAGGGATGTACCCATGTTTTCATGGAAGCGTCTTCGCATGCGTTGCATCAAAATAGAATGGCTGGAGTGCACATTGACGGTGCCATTTTCACGAATCTTTCGCATGATCATTTGGACTATCACGGTTCAATGAATGAATACATTAAAGCGAAGAAGATTTTATTCGATCAGTTAGGTGCAAATGCCTACGCTATTGTTAACGCAGATGATCGCTATCACGATGCGTTGGTTTCCGCTTGCAAGGCTCGTGTTCGCACGTATGCGTTGCACACGATGGCGGATTACAAAGCGAAGCTCATTGAGAATACACTTCAAGGAATTCAGATTAACATTGATCGTTTTGAATTGCATTCTCCATTAATTGGCGAATTCAATGCATACAATTTAACGTCTGTTTTTGCAGCAGCAGTTGAGCTAGGAACAGATCCAACAACTGTGCTTGTTCACCTTTCTTCATTGGGCGCGCCGGAAGGCCGCTTTCAATACATACGTAAGCAAGACGGGACCATTGCAATTGTGGATTACGCACATACGCCAGATGCATTGGAAAATGTGTTGAATACAATTCAGTCTGTTCGCGGACAAGAAGAAATTATTTCAGTAGTTGGTTGCGGCGGCGATCGCGATCGCACCAAGCGTCCGATTATGGCTTCTATCGCTGCGAATAAAAGCGATCGCGTAATTGTGACAAGTGACAATCCGCGGAGCGAAGATCCGAAGAGCATTATTCAAGAAATGGTTTCAGGTCTTGATCCGATTCAAAAGAAAAAAGTATTGTCAGTCACCGATCGTCGCGAAGCAATTGAAGTGGCGTGTTCACTTGCGAAGCCTGGTGATATCATTCTTATCGCAGGAAAAGGACACGAGAAGTACCAAGAGATCAGTGGAGTGAAATACCCCTTTGACGATTTACAAATTATAGCAGAACTCTTTCAAACGAACTAATTATGTTGTACCACCTATTTGAATACTTCGATAAGCACATGCACTTCCCTGGATCAGGGTTGTTCCACTACTTGTCGTTTCGTGCTGCTTTGAGCATTCTTATCTCACTAACCATATCGATGGTTTTTGGGAAAAACTTGATTCGTATGCTTCGCAAGAAGCAAGTGGGTGAGACCATTCGCGATTTGGGATTAGACGGACAAATGCAAAAGGCGGGAACACCCACCATGGGCGGACTTATTATTCTTGCAGCTATCCTCGTGCCGACGTTGTTGTTGGCAGATTTGACCAACATCTACATTCAAACCATGATCATAGCAACCGTTTGGTTGGGACTCATCGGATTCTTAGACGATTACATCAAGGTTTTCAAAAAGAATAAAGAAGGGCTTGCAGGGAAGAGCAAAATTGTTGGACAAATAGGAGTGGGAATTATTGTAGCGAGCATGCTTTATTGGAATCCGTCTGTGACCATTAAAGAGAAAGTTTCAGACGTTCAAATTCAGAACGCAACAAGCGAAGAACAGGCCGAGCAATGGAAGGAAGAGAAGAGTTTAAAGACAACTATTCCCTTCATTAAAGGCAACGAATTTGACTATGCTTGGTTGGTTCCAGACAGCATGGAAAGTCCGTGGGTGTTGTGGGGAGTGTTTACACTAATTGTCATATTCATTGTAACTGCAGTTTCTAACGGTGCGAACATTACCGATGGTATCGATGGTTTAGCAACGGGCACAAGCGCAATCATTGGTATTACGCTGGCCATTTTCGCATACGTTTCAGGTAACTACATCTTCGCAGATTACTTGAACGTTATGTACATCCCGCAAAGCGGTGAGCTTACCGTTTTCATTGCGGCGTTTGTAGGAGCGTGCGTTGGATTTCTTTGGTACAACAGTTTTCCAGCGCAAGTATTCATGGGTGACACAGGAAGTTTAGCGTTGGGTGGAATTATTGCAACATTCTCCATTGCTATTCGAAAAGAACTTCTTATTCCAGTTTTATGTGGAATATTCTTGGTGGAAAACTTGAGCGTAATGATTCAAGTTGGGTATTTCAAGTACACGAGAAAAAAGTATGGTGAAGGTCGTCGCATTTTCTTAATGTCACCGCTTCACCACCATTATCAGCGCAAAGGAATGCACGAAGCGAAAATTGTTTCTCGCTTCTGGATCATCGGAATTATGCTAGCTGTATTAACCATCATCACTTTAAAAGTACGATAATGAGTAAGCGACTGGTCATACTTGGCGGAGGCGAAAGCGGCGCGGGCACAGCAGTGTTGGCTAAGAAGATGGGGTACGACGTATTTCTTTCGGATAAGGGCTTGTTGAAAGACAAATACAAAGCTGAATTGAATGCACACGGTGTTGCTTTCGAAGAAGGAATACACACGGATGAATTAATTCTGAATGCAGATGAAGTAGTGAAGAGTCCTGGCATTCCGAACTCGGCCAAATTGATTGTTGCGCTGCACGAAAAAAACATTCCTGTACTGTCTGAATTGGAATTTGCATACAGATATACCAAAGCGAAACTTATTGCTATTACAGGAAGTAATGGGAAGACGACAACGACTTTGTTGACTTACCACATTTTGAAAAACGCAGGATTGAATGTAGGTCTTGGTGGAAATGTGGGGAAGAGTTTCGCACGTCAAGTCGCTGAAGAGAACTTCGATTTTTATGTGTTGGAAGTAAGCAGTTTCCAACTCGACAATATGTATTCGTTCAAGGCTGACATTGCCATTCTTACGAATATAACTCCGGATCACTTGGATCGTTACGATTACGATTTAAGTAAATACGCCGATGCGAAGTTGCGCATTTCGCAGAACCAAACATCGGACGATGTTTTCATTTTCAATGCAGACGATGCCATTACTGCAGAGACCATGGCACGACACGTATTGAACGCCACCCTATTTCCAATTTCAATTCAACCTGGAAAGAATTACGAGCAAGGTGGCTATTGCGACGAATCAAATTTCAACCTAAACACAAACCATAATTTATTTACAATGAAAATCACGGATTTAGCATTACAAGGCAAACACAATTTGCAAAACAGCATGGCAGCAGGAGCAGCAGCTCGCTATTTGGAATTAAGAAAGGAGGCTGTTCGCGACAGTTTAATGAACTTCGAAAACATTGAACACCGGCTAGAGTTTGTTGCTAGTATTCATGGCATTCGTTTCATAAACGATAGCAAGGCTACTAATGTGAATTCAACATGGTATGCATTGGAGTCGGTAGATAAGCCAATCATTTGGATTGCTGGTGGAACAGACAAAGGAAACGACTATTCTGAATTGTCTGAATTGGTGAAGTCTAAAGTGAAAGCAATTGTATGCTTAACAAAAGACAGCTCTAAAATCAGAAAAGCTTTTGGATCTTTTGTAGATACGATTATTGATACAAATAGCGCTGAACACGCTGTTCGTGTTTCTTACGATCTTGGAAAAGATGGTGACACTGTTTTGTTGTCACCAGCATGCGCCTCGTTCGACTTATTCGAGAACTACGAAGACAGAGGTCGTCAGTTTAAAGTTGCTGTAAAAGGATTGTAATTCATGCAGAAATTTCTTTCACACCTCAAGGGAGATCGCGTGATCTGGATGGTTGCACTTTTTTTGTGCACCCTTTCGGTGTTAGCGGTTTACAGTGCAGTATCTTCTTTGGTGTGGAAGGCAGAAGGCGGAAGTAGTGCAGGGGTTTTAATTAAGCATGTATTTATGCTTGGACTAGGACTCGCGTTTATGTACGGCACCCATCTTCTTCCGTTAACCGTTTTTTCGCGAATTGGACAGCTCATGATTTGGGTGGTTATTCCTTTGTTGGTGTTCACGATGTTCTTCGGTTCGAACATTAACAACGCCGATCGTTGGATTCGAATTCCCGGGATTGGTGTGACCTTCCAGACGAGTGACTTGGCGAAGTTGGTGCTCATTTTATATGTGGCGCGTCAACTAACCGTGAAGCGTCAGATGCTGCACGATTTTAAGAAGGGTGTCCTTCCGATCGTGATTCCAATAGCCATGGTATGCGGGTTGGTGTTACCGGCGAACTTTTCGACAGCAGCATTAATTGGGTTTGTGTGTTTTTTAATGTTGGTGTTTGGAGGAGTTCCATGGAAGCATTTGTTTAAGCTCATTGGCGCCGTGATGGGGATTTTACTTCTAATAATTGTTGTTGGCGAGTTGGGTCCTGAAAAATTACTGCCTCGTTACAGCACTTGGAAAAATCGTTTGGTGGGAAAGGAAATACAAGCGGGAGCGATAGACGATTCGAAATATCAAATTGAATTGGCGCAATACGCCATTTATGAAGGAGGAATTATTCCGAAAGGTCCCGGATCAGGAACTTCAAGAAATTTCCTACCGCATCCGTATTCAGATATGATCTACGCGTTCATTATTGAAGAGTACGGTTCTGTTTTGGGAGGGGCATTAGTTATGCTGATGTATGTTATTTTCCTGTTTCGGGTTATACGAATCTCTATTCGAAGTCCGAAATATTTTGGTGGATTAACGGCGTTGGGTCTGGGCCTGGTCATTACCATTCAAGCATTCATTAACATGGGTGTTGCGGTGGATTTATTTCCAACAACAGGACAGCCATTACCACTAGTGAGTATGGGTGGAACGTCAATTGTTTTCGTTGCTATCATGTTCGGAGTTATTCTAAGTATTTCGAAGATGGACGAAGAGAACGACGAAGTGGATCAAACAGATGAATTAGAAGAAGTTCCATTTTAATTTTTATGGGAAATAGAATTCTACATAAAGTCTTTTTGTCGGCCGGAGGAACGGGCGGGCACATTTTTCCGGCTATTGCAGTGGCGAATGAAATTAAGTCACGCTTTCCAGAATGTGAGATTTTATTTGTTGGGGCGGAAGGAAAGATGGAAATGGAAAAAGTTCCGCAAGCAGGATACAAAATTGTTGGACTTCCCATTGCAGGACTTCAACGGAAATTAACACTTTCGAATTTCTTACTTCCAATTAAAATATTGAAAAGTATGTTGAAGGCGAGGTCTGTGGTGAAGGAATTTCAACCACAAATTGCTGTGGGATTTGGTGGATACGCCAGCGGACCAACGCTTCGTGCGGCAGGAACGGCAGGTGTTCCGACGGTATTGCAAGAACAGAATTCATACGCAGGAATGACCAATAAACTATTAGCGAAAAAAGCGAAAGCTATTTGCGTAGCATACGAGGGAATGGATGCGTTCTTTCAAAAAGAGAAGATTCTATTAACGGGAAATCCAGTTAGAAAGGACTTCGTGAAGTTGCCTTATGCTCAGGAAGAGGCCTTGGTGAATTTGCATTTCGATTCAACAAAAAAAACAATATTAATTATAGGTGGAAGTCTAGGTGCAAGAGCTGTGAACTCTGCCGTAGAGGCTTCGCTTAACACCTGGCTTCAGCAAGGATTTCAGGTGATTTGGCAATGTGGAAAAATCTACAAAGCGAATTTGGAGGCGAAGTACAAAGAGACTTCAGGACTGCTTCTGTTCGATTTCATTTACGACATGGCTTTGGTCTATGCTGCGGCTGACGTGATTGTTTCTCGCGCAGGGGCAATGAGTGTTTCAGAATTGTCGCTAGTAGGTAAACCAGTAGTGTTTATGCCCTCTCCAAATGTGGCGGAAGATCATCAGACGAAGAACGCCATGGCTCTTGTTTCAAAGCATGCTGCTCTTATTGTTCGTGATAGTGAAGCTGAATTGAAGTTAGCAGAAGTTGTTTCAGAATTGATTCAAAACGAAAACGAAATTTCAGAATTGAAAGAAAATATTGCTGCATTCGCTCGCCCGAATGCAACTTCAGAAATTGTAGATACCTTAATTGAAGTGGTTTATGGAAAAGCGTAAGCTAACGTGCGATGTCATGTATTTCATAGGTATTGGAGGCATTGGAATGTCCGCCTTGGCGAGGTATTTCCATCGCAAGGGAGTGCAAGTTATGGGCTATGACAGAACATCTACCGCGCTGACGACAGAATTAGAATTGGAAGGAATTTCGGTTCAATACGAAGACACGGTAATGTCTTTGCCGCAGTTGCTTCATTCCACACCGAAGGAAAAAGTACTCATCATTCGAACCCCTGCCGTTCCGATAGATTCCTCGCAGTTGCAGTATTTCCTTCAACATGAATTTAAAATTTGGAAGCGAAGTGAGTTGTTGGGTTACATCACACAACTCGATGAAACCATTGCCATTGGCGGAACGCACGGTAAGACAACCACTTCAACATTGGTTGCGCACATACTTCATTCAACCATTGGATGCAATGCTTTTCTAGGTGGAATTTCTTCCAACTTTAAAAGCAATGTTTTGCTTTCAGACACATCGCGAACGGTGGTGGAAGCCGATGAATTTGATCGAAGTTTTTTGACTTTGTTTCCGAAGATTTCAGCGTTGACTTCCATGGATCCAGATCATTTGGATATTTATGGAAATGAAGAAAGTATTCGTGAGGGGTTTTTGCTTTTTTTGAAGCAGACTAATGCAGATGGAAGTATTGTGGTGAAGAAGGAATTGAATATTCATGAACATTTAAAGGCGGAAAGAGCGGCTGTACTCACTTACAGTATTCTTTCGGAAGCCGATTATTCAGGAAGTAATATTCGCATAGAAGACGGGGAATATGTCTTCGATTTTAATTCACCTTTTGGTGAATTAAGCAATGTTCGAGTTGGATTGCCCGGCAGGCACAATGTTGAGAATGCGGTCGTGGCAATGGCTTGCTCGCTGTTGGCAGGTGTAGAGATAAATGATCTTCCTGCGGTTTTGGCGAGCTTTAAGGGAGTGGCGAGGAGATTTGATGTTCGTCTTAAAAGTGAGTCTGCTGTTTACATTGATGATTACGCGCATCATCCGACGGAGCTTTCCGCCTGCATTCGTTCGGTGCGTGAATTGTTTCCAAATAAAAAAATTGTTGGAATTTTCCAACCGCATTTGTTTTCGAGAACGCGAGATTTCGCAGAAGGATTTGCAGAAAGTTTAGCGCTTTTAGACATTCCTATTTTGCTACCTATTTATCCAGCCCGTGAAATACCTCTTGAAGGAATTGATTCACAATGGCTATTTGATAAAATTCAAAAGGACGAGAAATACTTAGTGGAGAAAGATGCCATCTTCACCTTACTGAATAAACTGCAGTTTGATGTGCTTTTAACGTTGGGCGCGGGTGATATTGACACCCTTGTTTCTCCGTTGGAAGTGTACATGAAAGAACGAGTAAAATGAAAAGAGAGTCGGGAAATACAACAAAGAAATCTTCATGGTTCATGAGGGTTTTGGTGTTGACGTTCTTTGTACTCATGGGCGCTGGAGCAATTGTTCTATGGGCTTTTTCGATTTCGAAGCACGGCGCGCAGCCGGTTCCTGAAGTGCGCGTGAATATTCAGCGTGGACAAAACGTTGATGAGTTAATTTCAAAACAAGAAATAGATTCTATTGTGCACAGTCACTTTGGTTTGCTTCAAGGAACTCCCATGAATCAAATAGATGTGAGTGCGATTCAGGTCGCTGTGAATAGGCATCCGGCGATTCAATCGTGTAAGGTTCATATGGGAGTCGATGGTATTTTAAACATAGACATTCAGCAACGTGCACCGATGTTCAGAGTGATGAATAGCGATGGAAGCGGATTCTATGTGGATACGTTGGGACAGTCGTTTAATTTGTTAGATCGTGCAGTGGCCTATGTTCCCATTTATAGGGTTGAAGGAGTAATGGGTGCTATGCAATACCCGGCGACAAAAGATTATTACGATGAGAATACATTGGGATTGACTTATTTGGATGAGTTGATTGTATTTGGAAATCATGTGCGTAAAAACGCCGATTTAAAAGATTGGACTGAGCATGTTCATTTAACAGCAATGGGAACGTTGGAAGTCATTCCGCGAATTGGCCGGCACGTTATAGATTTCGGAAGTATTTACAACTTGGAAATGAAAACGAAAATGCTTTTTCAATTTTATCGTTCCCAAGTGTATATCACAGATCTTGAGAAATACAGTCGCATAAATTTGAATTTTGAGAATCAAGTTATTTGCGAAAAGCGCGGTGCAGAAATGTTTGCCTCGCCAACAGACACTCTAGCGATTATGGCGAACAATGCGCCGATTGCCTTATCGAACGATTTAATACCAGCAGCTGCGCAAGCAGTTCAACAACCTCAATAATTATTTAAGAATATGGAATACAATACATTCGCCACTTACAACTCTCCAACCCCGAACAACAAAGAAAAATTAGTTGTTGGAATTGATATTGGAACAACCAAGATTGCTTGTGTTGTGGGTAAAATAGACTCACTTGGAAAGGTGACCATTCTTGGAATTGGTCGCAGCAAGAGCGATGGTGTGAAGCGCGGTATTGTGTTGAACATTGACCAAACTGTTGCCTCAATTAAGGAAGCTGTTCAAAAGGCAGAGATTGAATGCGGTATCAAAGTTCATCGCGTAAACGTGGGTATTGCAGGCCAGCATATCAAGAGTATTCAGCAGCCTGGAATTTATACCCGCAAGGATTTAGAAACGGAAATCAACATGGCCGATTTACAAGCCTTGAAAGAGGACATGTTCAAGATTCATGTGCCTGCAGGCGAGTCTATAATTCACGTAATTCCACAAGAATATACTGTAGATACTGAAGGCGGAATTAAGGATCCAGTTGGAATGGCAGGTGTTCGTTTGCAAGCAAATTTCCATATTATTACAGGTTCACTTCCAGCCATAAAAAACATTTATCGTTGTGTGAAATTGGCTGGTCTAGAGGTGGGTGAATTAACTCTTGAACCCATCGCGAGTTCTGCGGCTGTATTGAGCGATGAAGAGAAGGAAGCAGGAGTTGCATTGGTAGATATTGGCGGAGGAACAACGGACATTGCGATTTTCCACGATGGACTGATTCGTCACACAGCAGTTATTCCTTTTGGTGGAAATATTTTGACTGAAGATATTAAATCGGGATGTAAAATTTTAAGCAAGCATGCTGAGCAACTGAAAGTTCAGTACGGATCTGCATTGCCTGCGGAAACACAGAATGCAAAAGTAGTTGTTCCTGGTCTCAACGGCAGAACACCAAAAGAGATTACGTTGGGTGCGCTTTCTGGAATTATTGAAGCACGCATGAAAGAAATATTGGAGTTGGTTCACTTCGAAATTGTGCGCAGTGGATATGAGCGTAAATTAATTGGAGGAATTGTACTGACTGGTGGTGGTGCACAATTGAAGCACATTAAGCAATTGGTAGAATATATTACAGGATTGGATTGTCGCATTGGTAAGCCTATTGAGCACGTAATTAATTACGCCGATGAGTCACAACTTCCACCAGCTCTTTCAACAGGTGTTGGATTGGTTATTACAGGGGAAGAGAATGTAGGCGAAGATTATTTTGAGCGTGTGGTGAGTGAAGAATTTGTTGAAGGGGAAATTGTAACTCCAGAGGTAGAGGATTCTGTGGACTTAGATGTTGCAACGAGCAGTTTCGCGGACTATATGAGTTCCATGGGTGTCGCTTCTGCAGAGGAAGAAGTGAATCGCGAAGAAGCTGTTACTTCGGAAATGCAAGAGGAGAAAGAACATGAGTGGAGAAATAGCGCCAATGAACAAGAGGAAGAATCAGTGGCTCCCGTTCGCAAGACACGCAAACCTTTCGGTGAGAGTATTGTTGGTCGCTTCAAAGGATTCTTCGAAAACGACGAGGCGGTAAGTTAATTTTTTTCGAACAGTGTCACCGCCTCTAAGTGAGAGGTGTGTGGAAACTGATCAACGAAACTAATTTTCTTCAAATTATATCCTGAAAGTATCAGTGTCTCGCAATCTCTTGCTTGTGTAGCGGGGTTGCATGAAATGTAGACGATGCGTTTCGCATCGAGTCCGATTACTTTTCTTAATGTCTTTGGTGAAATACCTCCACGAGGTGGGTCGAGCACCAACGTGTTTATTTGGTTTTGAAATTGCGGTTGTTCCAACAAGAATTTCCCGACATCGGCTGCGAAGAATTCAACATTCGAAACATTGTTTTCTTTTGCATTTTTCTTAGCGTCTTCAATAGCCGCTTCAACAATATCTACACCTACTACAGGCAGGGAAGTTTTTTGCGCAATAAGTTGTCCTATTGTTCCAGTTCCACAAAACAAATCGAGAATATATCCATCTGGAACTTCAGCTGGATTGCAATAATCTATTGCTTTGGTGTAGAGCCTTTCAGCGCTTTTCGGATTGGTTTGAAAGAAGCTCTTCATGTTTACTTTGAACTTCAATCCCAATAGAATTTCTTCTATTTCTGAATTTCCGAAGAGGACATGGGAAGAGCCATTCAGAGGTTCTGCGCGATCTCCAGTATCATCATTCAACGTGTGAATAATACCACCGCATCGATCTCCTAAAATGTCTAAAACGAGTTGAACAAATCCATCGCGATCGAACTGCTCAAGTCCAACAGATGAAGTTACAAGGTTAATCAGAAGAAGGTCGTGTGTGAATGATTTCCGAACCACAACATAACGGAAGAATCCCTCGCGCTTGGGTGGATGCCAAGCAGGAAGTCCGCTATTTATGCATAAGGTGCGAATGCGATGAAGGTTATTTTCAAATGTCGCATCGAAGAGACCTGATTCAGAGTCTAGATTTTCCACCATCCACCAGGTGCCTCTGTGTTTGAAACCCAATCCGAAATCGTCCAATTCCGTTTTGGTTGGAAGGTCGTAGCGTATAGCACTGAAGCTATATTCCATTTTGTTTCTGTAGTTCCATACAGAAGGAGAATCGATGTATTCGTCGAAGAGTTCGTCGATGTTCTCAATTTTCCCAATGCGTTTGTACAATTGAAGACAAGAATCTTTTTTTGCTTCGTGTTGTTTCTCTATGGGCCAAGCGGCGTAGGGTGCGCCCGGTATGCGTTGAAAAGGCAAGTCTATTTCATCGGGAGAATTCTCAAGGACTTCAATCAATTTACAATTCGCAAATCGTTTGTCGGGCTTGATCACCTGCGCGCGAACGAGTTGTCCGGGGAATGTATTTTCAACAAAAACGGTAAAATCGCCTTTGTCGGTTTTCAATAGTCCAATGCCATTGCCTCCGAAGGCAAACCGGTCTATTTTAATGTCGAGTATTTGATTTTTTTTCAGCACGGGGCAAAGATATGTGCTTCGAAAGATGCTTTGCAAGATACTTCGTAATATGTGTTACAAGATTCTGCGAAAGGTCTCGCGAAGCGTCTTGCGAAGCATCTTTCGAAGAATCTTGCGAAGCATTGTTTATCTTCGTTTAAACAAAAAAAACAGTTATGAAATCGATAGTTCTCCTTTTTGCATTGTGCGTGTTTGGGTTGAGTGCAAGTGCTCAAAAGATTTATTCAGTAGATGCTGAATACAAAGCGCAGGTGAAAGTTTATGTTGTGGACGCCGAGTACAAAGCAGATTTATTGGTTTATAAGGAAGACGCGGAGTATAAGGCGGGAAGTAATGATGGTCGATGGTATTTCGTAGATGCGGAATACAAAGCGACTAAGAAAATTTATTTTGAAGATGCTGAGTACAAGGCCGATTTGAAAATCTACTTCGTCGATGCCGAGTACAAAGCCGGATGGAAGAATGCTTCTAAGAAGCAGTTGTTATATTGATTTATTCCATGCGAAAAATAAATTTATTTCTTCCTGTAGTTCTTGCATGTGCGATTACTCTTGGGCTGCCGAATTGGTTGTCGTGGAATGAACGGGTAGTTCTCTCAACTGTGTTAGTTATGCTGTGGTGGTGGATATCTGAAGCGATTCCGATGGCTGTTACGGCGTTGGTTCCTGTCTTGATATTTCCTTTGACGAATGTCATGAGCATGGAAAAGGTCGTTGTGCCTTACTCCGATAAGTTTGTCTTTTTATTCTTAGGCGGATTCTTGTTGGCCTTGGCCATTGAGAAACACGGACTACATAAACGAATTGCTTTTCGATTGTTGGATTTAGCGGGTAACGCGAAGGCGCGGATACTTCTTGCCGTTATGGTTTCATCTTATGTCTTGAGCATGTGGATTAGCAATACGGCAACGGCCATGATGTTGATTCCTATTGCCGCATCTGTGGCGCATTTGCTTGCGACGCACAATCACGAAGCGAAATTTAAACGAGCTTTGGTTTTGGGGGTTGCCTATGCAGCGAGCATTGGCGGTATGGCTACTTTAATTGGAACTCCGCCTAACGTCGCCGCTGCTGGAATTGTGAAGGCGCAGTTTGGTGAAGAGATTTCATTTTTGAATTGGATGAAATATGGCGTGCCGTTTTCGTTGGTATTGTTGATTCTTGTATTTCTTGTTCTTTCTAAAATTCATTTTAAAAGGAAGGAAACCATTGAGGGTGCTCATGCGGAATTGCATAGCATTCGCGAGGGAATAGGCGGCATAACGAAATCTGAAAAGCGCGTGTTGCTGGTCTTTTTGGGAGCTGTTCTTTGTTGGATTTTCCAATCGCCGATTTCAACATTTTTAAGTATTCCAGCCTTTAACGACACATGGATTGCCTTAGCATTTGGACTGTCCTTGTTTTTCATTCCAAATAAATCAAATGACCCGAATGATCGTTCGGTTGTCTTATTGGAATGGAAAGATACTGAGAAATTGGCATGGGGGGTGTTGTTGATGTTTGGAGGAGGACTGGCTTTGTCTTTGGCGTTTAAGGAAGTTGGATTGTTGGAGCGACTGGCCCAGTGGTTGGCTGTTGTGAATGTTGGAAGTTCAACGGCGTATCTGATTATGCTGTGTGGAATTGGCCTTTTGCTTACGGCGCTTATGAGCAATTTGGCAATGGTCACTCTGTTCGTCCCTATTGTGGGGGTTTTAGCTCAGGCTAATGGCATGTCTCCAGCTGCATGGGCAATACCGGTAACGTTGGCTGCAAGTTGTGATTTCATGTTTCCGATGAGTACTCCTCCGAATGCGATTGCTTACGGCACGGGCTGGGTGAAAGCGAAGGATATGTTCACCATTGGAATTGTGGTGAATTTGATATCGTTCCTCCTGTTGATTGCTCTTGTGCTTTTAGGTTGAAGAGATCAAAAGGTTTTGATTTCTGGAGTGAATATTACCTTATTACAAACCTCAACTCCGTTCTTCTATTCGCCTGATGCGCTTCTTCTGTGCAATTTACACCGTCAGAACATTTATTTGTGAGTTGATTTTCGCCGTATCCTTTTGCAATAATTCTATCTTTGGAAACCCCCTTTTTAATGATGTAATTCACACAGCTTTGGGCTCTGTTTTGCGATAGCACTTCGTTGTAACTATTCGTTCCGCGACAATCTGTATGTGAAGACAATTCAACAACCAATTCAGGTCTTTCCTTCATGTATTGAACAAGTTTATCGAGTTCTTTTTCGCTGGCTGTGCGTAAAAAATACTTATCGAAATCGTAGAGAACCAAGTCGAGCTTAATAAATTTCTCATCAGACATTTTTTGCATAGTTACACGATAATTTTGTGGGGCGTTACAGTCGCTTCCGTCAAGTTTAATCATGTAGTCCTCGTAACTTACGGTATTGCAATTTATTTCGGTAAGAACAGATTCTGTGCTGGTTCTAGACCACGAATAGACGCCATCTTCGTTCGTGTTTGCCTTTTTAACAGTGTTGTCTTTTGATTTAATTTGAATCAGACTTCCAACAAGTGGTTTGCCATTTTCGTCGAGTAAGGTTATAGTTTGGTTTGATTTCAAATAATTCGATTCCAAATTAATTTTAAACTTCCCTTCAGAAGTTGCGTTGAAAGGAAGGCTCTTACTTGAGGCGTAGAGCTCATTTCCTGAATAAGAAACTTCGAATTCATCTTTAAGCCTTGGCTTTAAGAGAACCTTTCCTTCTTTATCGGTCTTTTGGGAACTAGTGGTATTGCTAAGCTTGTTTTTTATTTCAATTGTAGCGTTTTCTATTGGTTTTTTATCGCAAGCAGTCAAAATAATCTCAAGTTCAATGTCATAAACAGGAGTAGATATTTTGAAGATTTGGTCTTTGTGTGAATTTCTGTTTGAAGACAAGTAGCCAGTGCCTGCTTCGGCATCGAGGTAAAAGGCAAAATCGTCACTTGATGTGTTAATCGGAATGCCAATGTGGTTAGGAGTTCCCGCAGTGTTGGCTGAAAACACATCAAGTCCGCCTAGTCCGACCCATCCCTTGGAGGAAAAATACATTGTTCCGTTGCTATCTACAAATGGAAATAATTCGTCTGATGAAGTGTTTACGTATTTGCCTAAGTTATTAGGAACCGACCATTTTCCATCTGTGTATGAAACCGTATAAAGATCGGAACCACCCAGTCCACCGGGTCTGTCAGATGCAAAGATGATATTGCCATTTACATCGAATACACCATGTCCAGTTGAGAAATGTTTATCGTTAAAATTGAAGGTTACATCTTCGATCCATTTGCCCTCTTCTTTCTTGAATAAGATAAGCTTTAAGCGAGAATACTTCACGCGTGCAATAGTATCTAACTCTTCGAAATTGCGTGTCAATAAAGCTTTAGAAAAATCTTTGTTGAATGAAATAGGTCCGTCATGAGAATACGTGTGTTCAATTTCATTCCACACGTCATTGTTTTTCAATTTGTCTATGGCCGAATGCGAATCATAAGGAGAATTCGCATCTTTTATAAAGGTAAGTTCATAATAGTTTTGCCCCGTCCAGGTGTCCTTTCGAGCTAAAAACCCAGTATTGAATTCAGAGGTTACGAAAACCAATCCTTTTTCAAAAGGAACTGCAGCAAACTCTTCACCTTTCGATACATTTCTAAAATCTTTAACTTCGAATTCGCTCGTGTCTTGCAAATAAGATACAATAGTAGAAGCTTGTTTTTTCCATTCAAGAATAGCCGCCTCTGCAGGCATAAGTGTCAAAGCAGAATCTACCGAAGCTACCAAAAGCGAGTGCATATTGTTCATGCGAAGTAATTCAAAATGAAGCGTCCAATCTGCCAATAGAGCTTGATTACTTCTTGTTAAAATCGAATTCCAATGAAGCGCATTTTTATATTGCTCCGAGTTGTAGGCGGCTTCAGTAGCCATTCTTAGGTAGCTCCAATCGCCTTTTTGTTTTTTTACAAAATTATCAGAGAGATCTGCCCAAACAGGATAGGCTTCAACAAATTTGAATTGAGCAGACAATGATTTGGCGTAATCTTCTTTGAAAGCTTGTGCATTCGAAGTAATGGTGGCGCAAAACAAGAAGAGAAAAATGAATATTTTTTTCATGATAAATTAGAAATATCGTGGGCTTACAAATGCGTTATTACGAGGGCGAAGGTCAAAGGAGATAACTATTTCGTGGTTTCCCCATTGATTTAATTTCATGCTGTTCATTGGAAGATCAAATGCGTAACCAATCATCATATTGTCATTTATCTGGTAGGATGTATTAAAACCAAGACCTTCACCAATGCGGTACATACTGCCAATCCAAAATTGTTTGTAGAACAAAGCAGAGACGTTAAGTTCCATGACAGCAGGGCTGTTTTGAGTGAATTTCATCAGCGTTGATGTTCGAATATCGGTAACCGAGTTAATCGGGAAAACGTATCCGCCTGTAAGAAAGTAATGGCGCTGTGTTATTGCATTTCCAGTGTTATTGTCTATGTTTCTTTCTATTAGATGAGGGACAGACAGTCCAACAAAATATGAGGCTTGACGAACATGGTTGTCACTTGCAACTTTATACAGATAAGCGCCTGCGCCGAAATTTGCTTGTGATTTGTTGTAAGGTGTTGTGAAGTTAGGATCGTTAGGATTGGTAACCGAAAGTCCGTTAAAATCATATTGAAATTTCTGAATTCCTCCAGAAAGGCCTAGGGATAAACGTAGGTTGCTCGGATTCAATTGCATTTGAAAAGAAGCGTGATTCATCCAGTCGATTGAATTGCGCGCGCCTGTTTTGTCAAAAGTTAAATTTGTACCTAGTCCAATGCGCTGTCTTGCAACAGGGGCGTGAACGGATAAATATTGCGTTGAAGGAGCACCATCCCAGCCAATCCATTGCGAGCGATGCACCATGTTCATGTTTAGTGTGCCTCGTGTTCCGGCATATGCTGGATTGAATGAAAGGGGATTGTTGAAATAGAAGGAGCTTTGAGGGTCCTGCTGAGCGTTGGAAACAAATGATCCAACGAAAAGCAATAATATTAAGTATATTTTTTTCATTTTCATCTGATTCTTATGGTTGTACTTCAATAAATCCCTTGAATGGATCTTGTGATTTTTTATGGGTGTCTATGAGATAGAAGTATGTGGCAGCTGGTAAAATTTCGCCATTGCCTTTGTCGTTTGTGCCTTGCCATGTGTTTTCATAGGGCGAAGCGTAATAGAGAAGTGTTCCCCATCGGTTGAATACCCAAACCTCGTTTTCAGGATATAGCTCAATGTTTTTAACAATCCAGTTATCATTGGTGTTATCTCCATTTGGAGAAATGAATTGAACGGGTTCAACAGGAATAAGCGGCGTACAGCCAATGGTTACCGAAAGTTGCGCTTCGCAATTGTTTTGATCGGAAACAATGACAGTATAGGTACCTGCATCTATTGAATTTAAAGTTGCGCCATTGGCTTCGTTAATCCAATCAAATGAATATCCTGGTGTTCCTCCGGAAGCACCAACTTGAATATATCCATTTGCCTCTCCGCACTCAGAGCGAAGGGTGTCAATTAGAGAAACAATTATTGGGGTTGGCTCACTAATGTCGAACGACTCGCTGTCGATACAACCAGACAAGTTTGTTACAGTTACAGAGTAAGCTCCAGGAGCAAGGTTCGATGCAGTTGCATTGGTTGAAGAGTTGGGCGTCCAAGAGTATGTTACGGGGTCTGGTGAATCAGTAGTAATATCTATGGTTCCATCATTCGCCCCGAAGCACGTAACATCTGTGTATGCAGTATTTGTGATGTTGATCGGAGTAGGAGGGTTAATGGTTACGTTGTATTGCGATACGCAAGTGGTGCCAGGGTCAGTAACAATAACATTATACGTTCCTGCTTCACTTACAGTTGTGGTTGTGGAAGTTGCTCCGGAAACAATTGTTCCACCGCTCCAAACAAGTGTTGCATTGTTTGGCGTTGGGGTAGATGAAATAACGGCCAGCGAAGTCACACAGTCGAGGCCACCGTCGGGACTAACCGTTGTTGTTAGTGTTGGCGAAGGGCTCACTGTGACTGTAAAATCATCGGTTGCTACAGGGCAATTGTTTATCTGAGCAGTCACAGTTATTGTTCCCGTTATGTTTGAACCGGTGTTGTTTTCCGGAGCAGTCCATGTTGGAACGTTACCGTTTCCTGAAGCGGCTAATCCAATTGAGGTGTTCGAGTTGTCCCAGGTTAATGTGGCGCCAGTTGGAGTTGTGATATAATCTAAGGGATCGAAAACGAAATTCGCACAGCCGATTAAATCAACATTGGAAGAAATACTTAAGTTGGGTTGTACAACAACATAAACCGTTGCATTGTTGCCAGGGCATTGCACTCCGGAAGGTTCAATTTGATAAAAAACAGTATCGGCTTCATTGCCGTTGTTGACTAATGTTTGAGTAATTGCTGTTCCGCTGCCATCACTGAATCCAGTTATGGTATTTGGTCCAGTCGCAGTCCATGTGAAGCTTATATTGTTAAGGTTGCTTGAGATTTGAAAACTTGCTTCCTCGTTGCTACAGATATTCATTGACGAAGGAGTAGCTTGAACATCGGCCTGCGGTTCAACATAGATAGTATGCAACACAGGAGGTTCATTCGTGCAACCAACGGTCGCGCTTATTTCAACAAAACCAACATTGTTTGAAGTGTTCGTTAAGGTGAATTGAGGCGAATTCAAAGGGCTTGCGCCGCTTCCACTTGAAGGAGAAACAGCAGATACGTTTGAAGTGTTAGATACGTTCCAGTTGATGGTGTAGGAGGGAATGGTTCCTGTAAGCGTGAAAATGGCTGATGTTTCGCCGCTACAAATGGTTTGTTCCGTTGGATTCATGATCACTGTTCCAACAGGATTAATAACTATTGTTTGAAGCACGGAGTCTGCTCCGCAAAAATTAGAAGTATGCATCCAAATGTGATAGGTTCCAGGAGTGTCGAAAGTTAATTCAAGAAGATCAGTACCATTTGTCCATTGTGAATAGTCCTGCGCACTTCCTGAAAATCCGTTGGAAGAACCGAATATTCCGCTGCTTACATTATAGCCGCTTGGTTCATCGACAGTCCAATAATAAGAATACGTATTATCGCAACCGCTTGCGTTAATGTTTTCCCCACCAGAACTAATGTTGGTGAAGGAAACGGGTTCGTTGAGGCAAATAGGTGAGGCTGGTTCGTAGGTTAATGCCGCGTTTGTTCCCGTAGAAATGGTAATGGGTCCTACTGTAACTACTGTTGGCAAACCGTTACTGGAGCATGCGTTTTGCGCGACGATTGTTGCTGAAAAGGCATTTTCAATAGGTGGAAAACCAGGTGCGTAAAAATAGTCGACTCCACAAGAAGAGGTGTTGAAGATATGGCTAACCGTAGTGTCATTCGCAGTGGTGAAAGTTGATGCGGTTGAACCGTCTGAAAAGGATACTGTGTAATCGATAGGAACATCGTTGGATAATACATCAATGCTAAAAGGTGAAGGCAAGCAAGTTGTTTGTCCAGAACCGGAAACGGTTACGAGCGGCGCGCTTCCATTAAAAACGATATAGTTTTTTGTGACCACGCATCCGTTCGATAAACTAACGGTGTGTGTTAATGTAAATTGACCGAGAGGATAGTTATGGCTAATGCTTGAACCAACCATGTTCGATTGGTTTTCCAAAGCACTTCCGTCACCCCAGTTAAATGTTTGTATGGTTGTGTTGGGGTAGGTTGAGTTGAAACTGAATGAAATGGTATCTAATCCGTTGCAATTTTTAAAAATGGTCAAACCTCCTTGAGTTGCAGTGCCGTAGCCTTGTCCTGTGTTTGCTAATGTAAGATTTGAGACCGGGCTTGCAATAACTTGAACGGTTAAACTGAAGGTAGAACTTGGATTACCATTGTTGTTATTCACCGTTAAGTTTGCTGTGGTGTTTCCAACGGTGTTGTAAACGGTAGATTGCGGATTTGAACCACTGCCTGTATTTGGAAGGGATCCTGCTCCAAAACTCCACGTATATGTCGAGCTCGCGGTGGTATTTGTGGAATTGTTTATATAAGTAACGGTTTGTCCTTGACATACAGTAACAATTCCGCCGGAAGCCGCGGGCACTGAAACGAAGCTAGCAGTTGGGGTTTGAGCATTCGATTGAACGGCCCAGAAGAACAAAAGTGCTGTGGCAATAAAAAGTTGACGAGGTACTTGTCTCATAAAATATTCTTGTATTTAATAAATACTCCGGTAAATTTAGGTATAAATTCCTAGCAAAAAAAATGAAGTAATAATTGAAGGTTTAATAATTGTAAAGAAATTGTGATTTCCCCCTATTTGCCCCTTGGAGTGTTATCGATAGGTTTGTATTTTTTAGCAAAGAGGTAGTACTAAATAAAAAAAACACGAGCCCATCTCTGAACTCGTGTTTTTAGTTTAAGATAGTGTGCTCGTTGGTTCCTACAGACAGAGTGTTGGGACAGGCGTTAATTCCCTCCGAAACTAACCAAATGTCTTTCAACGCCGATTTTTTTCACTTCGCCATTAGCGCCAGCAATGATGTAATGCTCTCCCATTTCATCTCCAAGTAAATCATTGATTTTTTTTCTGATTTTCGAAATGGTCTCGCTAATTTTTTGAGTATGTGCATTGTCGGTGCGTTCGTTGATTCTTTTTGTAGCCGTTGTCCTATCCGAAGTTGGACTGACTTTCAAATACAATTCAGTGAGTTCCTCGCGATGTTCGTCGAGCATGTTAAGTTTCAATCCTTTCGGCTTGCCGAGGAAGAACAAATAGATTGTTTTTTCAATCTTGTCGAGTTTTAATTCAATGTTCGCGAGGTCCGGAAACCGAATGGTGAAGTTAGGACCAGCGATGTTCATGCGGCTCGGTTTCTTCAACAAAGAGTAACGATCTCTAAATAAGATTTCGCTGCGCATGGCCTCCATAATTTCAAATACTTGATTGGCGAGAAGAGGATCAACTTTTTTATTCTCTAACTGCTTCACACAGTCGGAACACAAATCTGCGGTGCGAATTTTTAGAATAAGTTCTGCTTTGTTCCCACAAAAATCGTTCATGCATCCCACCGATTTTTGGTGAACGCCTTCAGACATTTCACGAATGTCAGAGAACATGTAATGACGAAGCAGATGTGTAGTGATTAAATAAACGATGCTCGCTCTCGAAAATCCAGGTAAGTAAAATCCGAGTCCTGACGTTTGAACGAATCCATTTCTTCCTCCTTTTGGGTCAGGAGCTGCAAACCAATTGAATTCATTGCCTTTGTCGGTCAATAGAATCACAAATTCCAAATCGGATATATCATTGAATTCTCTGAATAATTTACATCGATCAAAGATGTCTTCCCATTTCAATCGCATAAGTGTTTGTGGTGCCTCAACATAATGAGCGTCTAAAGAACAGATCTCCTCGTTCACATCTGAATAGGCGACGGTTCTTCGAATCATTTCCTGCGGAATAGGGTGTGTTTTGTCCCTTCCGCCTTCGTCTTCGTTGTCGAATTCGATGCCTTCATCGTCATCAAACACGGGTTCATCTATTGTAGACATAAATTCGAGCGGACCCGAAAACGATTGCAGTTGTTGCAAAATTTCCTGGTAGGCAGCTTGGTCTACTTCTTCTGATTTTAATAAATGAACCCGTGTTCGCATGACGATAAATTTAATAATTATTATTCACCAAATCCTTCCCAATTTTTTCCAGATCTTTTTTGATGTATGGAATTCTCTAAAGCTTCAGCAGCAAAGTTCATGGTTTCTTTGATATTCGCTTTTTGTGAAGAATACACACGTGATTGTTGCATGTTCAATCTGCTCGCGGCTCCCCAAGCATCTATGTCTGCTCCAATGAAGGCGAAGTTCCAATTTCCGGAGGCTTCTAATTCTTTAATCGAAGAAGAGATCTCTTGGTATTTGAACATACGTGAGGCGTTCTCTCCGCCGTCGGTGAAAATAACAATCATAACAGTACCGTTCTTTTCCTTCAGGTCACGTCCAACTGCATACTTCATGCGGTTAATCACGGTGCCGATAGCGTCGAGCAATCCGGTCATGCCGTCTAGGACGTAATCTTTTTCGCTTAAGACGGGCAGTTCAGCTGCAGGAAGATTTTCAAAGACCAATTCAGGACTGTCGGAGAAAAGTGTTAGAGATACATAGATCGGTTGATCTAAGTTGCGCTCTTGAATGGCTTTTATTGAATGAAGCTTTTCATTCAACCCTTCAAGGGTTTCTTTGTAATGCGATTGCATACTTCCACTTTTGTCCAAGACAATGTGGTAGTGGGTGGCGTTTTGTTTATTCATTTTGTTTAATTATTTACGCAAAGATGTGGTGTTGAACAAGGCTAAGTAAAGTTTTAACAACCTTGTTTTTTTAATTGAAGTGAAGTTGAAGAGGGATTTTCTTTTTCCAGTTTACATTGGTTTTATTGGCGTTGTAGAGCGAAGGGAATACTTCGTTTCTTTTTGAAACCGTGTGTTGACTTACATGTGATGTATGGTTTTTTTTGTTTTTAATGAAGTGATAAATTCGGATATCTGACTTCGTTATTTTCTTTGAACGAATGAGTTCTTTGGTCAGAGTTTCAATGTGTGTTCCTCGCGTTTCAAAGAAGTAATGGTAATTCGGAAAATGCTTCAAGAGATTTTTTATAAAGGTGCCTAGCTCGGCAACAGGTACTAGGTTTTCTAAATTGTCTAGGTACATCCAGCCGTGGTCATTGTGAAAATTGAATTCACAATGCATGTCCTGATGTGCAATGATCTGAGTTAGAAGGAAAATTTTCCGTTGTTCTGTTGTGCTCAGCTGGTAGTATTGAACACGCTTTTTGTTCGCATATTCGAAGAGGTAAGAGTAACCGTAGTTGTTTCCTTCGCTGTCATTGACCTCGGACTTAATAGGCTTGGGCAAGCCGAAATCTTTAAATATCGGTGTAATCTTTTTCGCGTCGGAGAAAAGTTCAAATTCATCGAGTTTTTTAAAACCGTCTTCAATATTTTTAAATGCAGTTGGTTTGAAGCGATTGTAATTCTTCGTGGTGTTAAGAAGGTTTCTTTGAAAGTAAAGTCCCAGTGTTGAGAAGCATTGACGAATAAACCAGGAGAGGGATTCGGCGAATTCGGTTAGGCTATTGAATTCAGTTATTTCAAAGAGTTGAAAGAAAAAATCTTCGAAGGGAAGATCGCTTTCTGGCTTAGTTTCTTTTTTTCTCATTTTCAGAGCAGGAGTTCGTTGAAAGAATTCGCGCTCGGCTTGACCAATGAAATTGGAGTCATCTGCTAATCGGAATACGGCTATAAGTAATTCAGATCGCGTTGGACAATCCTCAGCAAGTGGAACATTTTTTTCTTGTTTTGAAAGGAAGTCCTTTGCTGTTTCGAAAAGGTTCAAGGTGGGAAGGGTAAACAACTGGCCATCGCCATCGGCGTATTCAAAGACAAGTTCTTCGTTGAAGATGATTTTGAAATTGGAGAGTATCGCTTCCTTTTTCTTTTCAGCTGGCTTGAATTCATACGTTTGAGTGAACACACCAATATCGGCGCGTACCTCAAAGCCAATCTTCAAAGGTTTGCTCTTGTCGTGTAAGATGTTCTCGAAATTGGCGTAAGGACCGAAAGACTGGAAGTATTTCACTTCTTTCATTTCCTGATCATTACTCGGGAATAATTCAAGGAGTTTAATTAAGCTGCTTTTTCCTGTTGCTAATTCTCCGTAAAGGAAATTTAATCGTCCAATTTCCCAGGTTTGTTTTTCTTGAAATACAGTGAAATTCTCAGCGTGAATGAATATTTTGTGCATAGTTTCTAGTCTTCTTGGCGAAAGTATTTGTTAGGTGTGCAGTGTAGCTGCACGAAAAAAAAGTCAAAGCGGTGGCTGTTCCTGTATGTGCGGGAAGTGCCGTGAATAAAGGAGTTGAGCGGTTAAAAAATAAAACGGGGTGATTTTTTCAAATCGGGATATCAAAAGTAGAATGACTTCTCGCGCGAAAGGACAAATAGTTTTTAACTGTTGAAAAAACGAATCGCCTCGACCTATGTTAAAAAATATTTATTTTCAATAATGATAAGGCTTGTGTAATTAATTCAAATAAAATTCGACTAAAAATAAATTTTTTGGCACGGTGAAATAATTATCCACAATGGAACGGAAGGTGAATTTTCGTCCTAATTTCACTTCCCTATGTTAGCCCCTAAAAAAACATTTACGCTTCTTCAACTCACACAAAGCATTCATAGAGCAGTGCAGTCTGCATTCGATGGCCGGTATTGGATAGTTGCTGAAATGAATAAGCTGAATTTTTATCCGAAAAGTGGACATGCCTATCCAGAATTGGTTGAGAAACAAGACGGAGTAATTGTTGCTGAAATGCGCGCCAATCTTTGGAAAAATGACTTCGAGCGAATCAACCAGAACTTTATTCAGGCCATTCAAGAGCCGCTGAAAGACGGGATAAAGGTGCTCATGAATGTCTCGGTCGGATTCGATTCGAAATATGGAATTTCGCTTACCATTCATGAAATTGATCCGAGCTATACGCTGGGCGACTTAGAGCAGGAAAAGCAGAACAGCATTCTCGCGTTGAAGCAGCAAGGCCTTTTCGATTTAAATCGAAAAAAGTCTTTGCCCCTGCTTCCCCAACGGTTAGCAATCATATCTGTTGCCAATAGCAATGGTTATCAAGATTTCACGCACATAATAGATGGCAATAGTTGGAAGTACAAATTCTTTCACATGCTCTTTCCTTCGTTATTACAAGGCGATAAAGCAGTCGCTGATCTGACCAATCAACTAAATCGTATTCGAAAAGTAGCGCATCATTTCGATGCCGTAGTTATTGTGCGGGGAGGTGGCGGTGACATTGGATTGGCTTGCTACAACAACGTGAATTTATGTAAAGTCATTGCTGAATTTCCTCTTCCTGTTTTAACGGGAATAGGCCACCGAATAAATGAGTCAGTCGCCGATATGGTAGCGTTTAAGAATTTAATCACCCCGACGGACCTTGGTAATTTTTTCCTTCAGCAATTTCATAATTTCTCGCTGCCGGTTCAACGTGCAGAAGAGATGCTGGCAGATAAATCGTTGCGACAACTTTCGGAAACGAAAACAAAATTACATGCGAACGTTTTGCTTTTTCGTTCAGTGGTTGAAACGCTGTTGGTTCGAAATACTTGGAAGATTGAAACGCTTCGGGTAGGTCTTCGAACACAAACACTTCAACGCATGTCTGTAGAGAAAGGAAATGTTCAGAAACTTTCAACAGCACTAACCAACGATGCGAGAATGCTTCTCACAGCAGGACGTGTATCCGTTTCGAAATTGAATGAAGAATTGAAAAACCGAACAATCATTCGGTTGTCGAAAGAGGGTATGTCTGTAAATGGACTGGAGAACAGTGTTCGCTTGTTAGATCCGAGAAATGTCTTGAAACGAGGATTCAGTATAACCTTGGTAAAGGGTAAAGCGGTTACCGATGAGAGTGAAGTGAATTCGGGAGAAGAAATAACAACTCTATTATACAACGGAACAATAAAATCTATTAAAGAATAAACAGATGAGTGAAACAGAAGTGAATTACGCTCGTGCTTTTGAAGAGCTACAAGCAATAGTTACAGAAATTGAATTGGGACAAATCACAGTGGACATCCTTTCGGAAAAGGTCAAGCGAGCGGCAGAGCTTATCGCCATCTGCAAGACGAAGTTGTCTTCAACGGAGGAGGATGTGAACAAGATTTTGAAAGAGCTGGAGGAGTAGGTGCTGAAGCAAGGTCCTTTGGAAGGTCCTTTGGAAGGTCGCTACGCGAAGCGTCCTTGCGAAGCACCTTGTGAAACATCTTGCAACTGCACCTTGTGAAACATCTTGCAACTGCACCTTGCAACTGCACCTTGCAATAAATTAATCATGTTTTTTGAAAACAAGTTAGAAATCTTGTTGTTTAGGTTATTAGAATGTACAAAAATTGAGCAATATGAATGCAGTAGAAGCAATGCAATGGAGATATGCGGTGAAGGCCATGAATGGTGAAAAGGTGAGTGATGATAAGATTGAGAGAATTTTAGAAGCTATTCGTTTGTCGCCATCTTCGAGCGGATTGCAACCCTATGAATTGCTGGTGATTACAAATCCGGAATTGAAGACCGAATTGAAAGCGGCAGCGCACAACCAGAGTCAGGTTGAGGATTGTTCTCATCTTTTGGTCTTTGCTGCGTGGGACACGTATACAGCAGACCGGGTGAATGCGTGGTTTGATTTGGTAAACGAAGTTCGTGGAGCACAAGGTGAAGGATGGGAGAAGTATCGCAATTCTATTTTGAGTATTTATGTACCTCGCGCAGCAGAAGTAAATTTCGAGCACGCGTCTAAGCAGGCATACATTGCATTTGGAATAGCTATGTTAGCTGCCGCAATGGAAGAGGTAGACGCGACGCCTATGGAGGGATTCAAACCTGCAGAGGTAGATAGCATACTTGGTCTTGAAGCGAAGGGGTTGAAATCAGTTTTATTACTTCCGTTAGGATACAGAAATCCAGAAAAGGATTATTTGATTAATGCCGAGAAGGTGAGGAAGTCGATGAGTGACTTTGTGGCTCGAATTAATTGATTATTACAAAGCTCAGTACTTCTGTTTTACCATTAGAGGTCAGTTTTAAAATGTGATGACCAGGGGA
>Ga0114971_10000098_pt1 | contig 48004 bp, 63 predicted proteins | sample M_140625_MF_Meta_FD_87320 | JGI IMG/M metagenome (GOLD analysis project Ga0114971, IMG submission 87320) | Freshwater microbial communities from Lake Montjoie, Canada to study carbon cycling - M_140625_MF_MetaG | ecosystem: Environmental > Aquatic > Freshwater > Lake | place: Lake Montjoie... | reverse complement strand
TTTCACCTTTGGGAGAAATGGGAATAGAATACATTCCTCAAATAAACGAAAGATATGTAGGTGAAGAATATAAACACCATCTTCCGGTATATACTGGAAATCATGGACCTGGTCACTATGGTGCCTTTCAATCATTTAGAAAAGCGGTACTCGAAAACTTCACAGAAGATGTCGATGCTTTCATAGTATGTGAATGTGACTGTGTTCTTAGTGTAGACCATCAATCTTTCATAGACTTAGCGAAAGAAGCCAACAAACTTTGTAAAGACAATTTAATAAACTACGTATCCTTTGGAAGTGCTTATGCTGGTGAAATAATTCAGTCTCCTGTATTGGATAATAGTGATACATACGGTAGTTTTTATCTAACAGATAAGATAATAATGACACATTGTATAATGTTTCCTCGACATTCGAGAGAGTATCTTATCAATCATCTGAATAGAATGACTTGGGATGCTGTCGACATTTGGCTTAATTACATATTTAGAAGTACAACAAATCCACCACCAAAAAGATTTGCCATTCTAAGAGAACCTGCGGCATATCAATATGAAGGAGTTTCTTTGTTAGACAATGTATGGAAAGGAAATCAATGATGAATAAATCGACACAAAATAGGATTGCTGCTGTTAAGAGAGTCATATACCAGCACGAAAAGAATATGAACCCTCACTACGACATAAATCCAGAAATACTGCTCGATCCTGGAACGATAGGTGGTTCGGGACGACACCAAATAGGCTACGAAGTCGAATACATTTCTAGAATAGATCCAAAATGGAGAAAGTGGTACACAAAGAATATGGCAATAAATGTCGAAAAAGCAATCGCCGAATATCGAGATATTAGATTAGAAGAGATATTAAAAAACCCACTCGATTGAGTGGGTTTCTTTTTTATACTAAATCTTCTGCATCTGCAGGTAATGTAATCCTTACAAGTTGTCTTTCAACATCTTCTTCCAATGGAAGTGATTCATGAATGAATGTACTATTTCCCCAATACAAAGTATGGCTTTTTAAGTTAAAACTATTCATATTAGAAAGATCCAAATGAGTACAATCTCCACCTTGGTTTGGCTGACCTTCAAATTCTCCATTCCATCCTTTACAAGCTTCATAAGAAGAAACGATAAGCATCCCACCTTTTTCAGAACAGTATTGTTCTTCGTGTTGTTCTCTTGGTAATAATCTTCCATCTTCACCAGTCAACCAGCCACCGCCGCCACCGCCCCATCCAAATAGGTAGTTTCCGTCAGTATGTGGTCCACCTCTTCTATGAGATTCACCTTTTCTTACAATCTTTTCATCGATAGTGATATAAGCTTTGCCTGTTTGTTTAGGAGAAGCAGCAACTATCTCTTTCAATGTACTATTCCATCTTTCATATCCTTTTGGTAATGATGGGTTAGCCATATCAAATTCGTGCATGTAAACTTGATCACCTCTATATTCAGGAAGTGAAATCGGTTTAATCATTTTTGATTTACTTTTCAACATATGTATAGTTTAATTTTTAGTGATTATCGTAAAAATAATCTTTAAGATTAGCTTCAGTATAACCTTTTTCTCTTAATACTTTATACATTTCGTAAGAAGATTTGTTTTTCTTGTTTTTACCGATAAAGTCTTCGATTTCATCTTTCTTAGATGTTTTCTCTGTCTTAGCAGCTTCGTTTTTTTTATAATATCCTGTTCCGACCACAAAGTCGTTTCCTCCGTTATTTACATAAACGTTTCCTTGTGCTTCTTCCTTCTTTCTCCTCCATCTATTGTATAGATAGGTGATAATCGTCGGTATAAGAGCCATAGACATTACCAAGGCTCCTCCTTTCGAAAGAGCTAGTTCGTTTGATACCAATCCAACGATGGATAAAACAGATCCAAAGAAACTGGTAGGTATAGAAAGGCAATTCAATCCGAAAAAGAATCTGGTGATAAGTCTTCTCGTCCATGAATCATCACTCTCACCTGATTGTCGAAGATCCTCGGATTCGGTCAGAAGAGATTCTTCTATACTCTGCTCTTTAGGTAATCTTTCTAATTTTTTTATATCAGCAGTATTCATATTATCAAATTCCGAAACCGCATTATCAATGGCAATTTGGAGCTTTTGATTTCCTTCGTTTTTATCAAACCAATCTAATATTTTTTTCTTTATTTCTGAAATTTTCCCAATTCCTAGAAATTCTTCATTAATACTAAATGTTTCAAATTTCTTTAAGTGTTTCATCCTTTTATTCTTTGTTTTTTATCTGACCATATGTGATATATATTTACTACAATCACCATCGAGTTTAAAATTATTAGTGGCATTCTTCCGTGATAAAAAGCGTAGAATAAAAATATAACACATCCTACGTTATTTAAAACTCTAAGTAGATTCACGTTTTTTGTACAAAAGCTAATCAATATGATAAGAGAGCCAATGTATGCCATTATTTCCATGAAGTTTTCCATATACTATATATTAAATCTGAAATCCAATATTAAATTTCATATTTTTTTCAAAACATAAAACACATTTTTTTATAAATACTCTTATGTTTATAAATGAAGTTATGGCACTTTTAACGATACTTCCAAAAGTGGGAGTTGCAACTATATGTGGGTGCTTAGTAGGATGGGAAAGAGAGAAAAGAAATAAAGTTGCTGGTATAAGAACCAACATACTTATTTGCGTTGGCTCATGCATATTTACAATAACTTCTTTTTTAGCTGCACAATATTACAACTCATCAGATCCAACAAGAATACTTTCTACGATAGTAACCGGGATTGGATTCTTAGGTGCCGGAGCAATCATACAGAATAAAGATAAAATAACAGGTTTAACCACTGCCGCATTTATATGGACTATTTCTGCAATAGGAATACTATGTGGAATGGGATTGACATTAACTCCAATAGTTCTTACTATTGGATTGATATCTATTTCACACTATTTTGAAAAAGTTGAACGTTGGATAAAAAGGGATGATGAAGAATGATAGAGATAGAAAGAAAGTTTTTACTTAAAGCAATACCTGATATAAAGGCAACCGAAACAATAAAGATAAAACAATGGTATCTTAAAATAGATGGAATATGGGAAAGAGTAAGATCAATGGAATCTAATCTATATGGAATTAAATGGGTTCATACGATAAAAACTAGAATATCAGATATTTCTAATATTGAAGAAGAATATGATATGGACAAAGATGAGTTTGATTTTTTTGTAAACCTTTGTAAATCATCAAAACAAAATGCAAGATACATAACAAAAGAAAGAAGGATCTATCCAGATGGAGAACTAAAGTGGGAAGTAGATGTGTTTTCACAAAAATGTCATATTATAGTGGCTGAGATAGAAATACCTACAGAGGATTATGACTTACAGATTCCTGAGTTTATTCAAAAGAAAAATCTTTTAGAAGTTACCGGAATGAAACAATTTAGCAATCGAAGCCTTTCTAATCGAGTTAAATCAAACTTTTGATAATTTGGTATATATAAAATCTATGGAAAATAAATTAGAATTAAGAATGTTTGGTTTTGTACCTTACAATATATCTGCAATCCAACAAGCAATACAGTTCGGACATGCTGTAGTTGAGTATGGTTTAGAAAATTTTCACACAAATGATTATTTGAATTGGGCCAAATACTGGAAGACCTTTATCATTCTAAATGGTGGGACTTCTAATCACAGTATAAACCGATATCATGAAACAGAAGAAGAATATGTTGGTTCGATGGAGACTATATTAGAAACATTGAAGGAAAATAATGTTAAGTTAGCAACGTTCTTCGAACCGGATTTGAACGACATGCTTTCTGCGATTGTTTTTATCATAGACGAAAGAGTATTCAATAGAAAAGACTATCAAGATTTTGGAGACTGGGTTATGTTAAATCACTTTTCATATCTTCAGGACAATATGATGAATAGTAACAAAATAGAACGTATGAGAAAAGACGGATACTTTCTGAATGGTAGTGATAAAGAGAAAAAGCTTTATTCTGATTGGGTAGATTTTGTTGGTGGTGAAAAGAACGTTTTCCTTAGAGACTTTTTAAATCCAAATAAAGTAAAATTGGCATAATGAACAACTGGTTAAAAATAGCAAATAATACATTCTATGTAAAAGAATGTGACGTACAACTCTCATTTGAGAGCTGGGCTATTTTATACTTAACATTGGATATTTTGACATATCCAAAATACTACGATGAATTTATAAATATATACGAAGGAAGAAAATCATTTGATATATCCACTATAAAGTTTGCTGCTCAAAAATGTCGCATAAAAACAATGGATATAGATTTTGGTAAAAAAATATCTATGAGTATCAGATGTGAAAATTTAGATGCTCATAATTTATCAGAAAGAAGAGATGGAATCATAGATGATATATTGGGAGACATAACAACTTTTACAATAGTATCGGTATAATAAAATACATATTTAAAACAAAAAAGAATATATGGAAAAAAATAGAAAATCAAAAGATAGTGAATACTTAAAAGGAGTTCCTAACATAAAATCATCAATTGATGATGATGATGATGAGAAATCTTCTTATAGTTCTGGTAAAAAACCGGATTCAAAGTCTAAAACTCCAGTCTTAGATACTTATAGTCGTGACTTGACTAAGATGGCAGAAGAAGGAAAGCTTGATCCTATTGTTGGACGTGAGAAAGAAATCGAAAGAGTTTCTCAAATTTTAGCGAGAAGAAAAAAGAACAACCCTATCTTAATAGGAGAACCAGGTGTTGGTAAATCTTCTATAGCAGAAGGATTGGCACTTAGAATCATACAAAGAAAAGTTAGTAGAATTCTTTTTAACAAAAGAGTTGTTATGTTAGACTTAGCTTCTATGGTTGCTGGTACTAAATACAGAGGTCAGTTTGAGGAAAGAATCAAAGCTCTTATGGGTGAGATGGAGAAAAATCCAGATGTTATATTATTCATTGACGAGATTCATACTATGATTGGTGCAGGTGGTGCTTCAGGATCTATGGATGCTTCAAATATGTTCAAGCCAGCATTAGCACGAGGTGAGATCCAAATCATTGGTGCTACCACTCTTGACGAGTATAGAAAACACATTGAGAAAGATGGTGCTTTAGAAAGAAGATTTCAAAAAGTAATAATCGAAGCTGCTTCTCCGGAAGAAAGTATGGAAATTTTGAATAACATCAAAGACAAATACGAATCACACCACAATGTTGAATACACTCCAGAAGCAATCAAAGCTTGTGTAGATTTAACAAGTAGATATATGACTGACAGATTCTTACCAGATAAAGCTATCGATGCTTTAGATGAGGCTGGATCAAGAGTTCATATCTCTAACATTGTAGTTCCTAAAGAGATTACCGATATTGAGAAAAAGATTGGTGAAATCAAAGAAAAGAAAAACGAAGTTATTCGTTCTCAAAAATACGAAGATGCTGCTAAGTTAAGAGACGTTGAACGTCAATTAAATGAGAGTTTAGAAAAAGCTAGAAAAGAATGGGAAGATGAATCTTCCAAAAACAGACAAACCGTTACTGAAGACAATGTTGCAGAAGTTGTTTCTATGATGACTGGTATTCCATTACAAAAAGTTGGTGAGAAAGAAAACACAAGACTTGCAAAAATGGGTTCTGAAATCTCTGGTAAAGTTGTTGGGCAAGACGAAGCTGTTAAGAAAGTTGTTAGAGCTATCCAAAGAGGTCGTGTTGGTATGAAAGATCCTAACAAACCAGTTTTTAGTGGAATGCTAATTGGTAACTCTGGTGTTGGTAAGACTGAGTTAGCTAAACAAATTGCTAAATACTTATTTGATTCAGAAGATTCTTTGATCAGATTGGATATGTCTGAGTATATGGATAAAATCTCTATGTCTAAGATTCAAGGTTCTGCCCCAGGATATGTTGGATATGAAGATGCAAACGTTCTTGATAAAATAAGAAGAAAACCTTATTCAGTAGTTCTTTTTGATGAGATTGAAAAAGCACACCCTGAAGTGTTCAATATCTTTCTTCAAATGTTAGATGATGGTCACGTTACTGATTCACACGGAAGAAAAGTTAGTTTTAAAAACTGTATCATTTTGATGACTTCTAATGTAGGAACTAAATTGATAAAAGATTTTGGAACTGGTGTTGGATTCTCTACGAAGAACAAAGAAAACGTAAGAGAAGAAGAGATTAAAGGAATCTTAGAGAAAGAACTTAAAAACAAGTTTGCTCCTGAATTTATCAACAGACTTGACGAAATTATCTACTTCAAAGATTTAGGTAAAGAAGAAATTCTTAAAATTGTAGATCTTGAACTTGTTAAGACTATTAAAAGAGCTTCAGACATTGGATACCCAACTGAGATTACAGAAACTTTAAAAGAACATTTAGTTGAAGTAGGTTATGATTCTAAATATGGTGCAAGACCTTTGAAGAGAGCAATTCAAAGATGGGTTGATGATATCATCACTGACTACATCATCGAAAATAATCCTAAAGAAGGTACAAAATTCTTAATGGACTACAACAAAGAAGAAGATAAATCATTCGTTGTTATTGAAAAGCCAGTCAAAAAGGTTAGAAAGAAAAAAGAAGAATAAAAAAAAGAGAGAGTTTAAACTCTCTCTTTTTTTTTCTATATAATTAAGTATGAAACTAGATTCAAAAATATATGTTGCAGGTCATAATGGTATGGTTGGGTCTGCAATAGTCAGACATCTAACAAAACTAGGATATAAAGATATCATAACACTTTCAAAATCACAGTTAAATCTTTTAGATCAAAATTCTGTAGATAAATTCTTTAGAGAATATTCACCGGAATATGTTTTTTTGGCAGCCGCTAAAGTTGGTGGTATAAAAGCTAATCGTGATATGAAAGCAGATTTTATCTATGAAAACTTGATGATACAAACAAACATCATCAAATCTTCATATTCTTATGATGTGAAAAAACTTATTTTCTTAGGTAGCTCTTGTATCTATCCAAAGTTTTGTAATCAACCAATCAAAGAAGAGTATTTGATGACCGGTGAATTAGAGCAAACAAATGACGCATACGCAATTGCTAAGATTGCTGGTATCAAAATGTGTCAGAGCTACAATCAACAATATGGTACTGATTTTATTTCAGTAATGCCTACGAACCTTTATGGTCCTAACGACAACTACGACTTAAACAACTCTCATGTACTTCCTGCGATGATTAGAAAGTTTCATGAAGCAAAGTTAGAAGGAAAAGATTCTGTAGAGATATGGGGCACCGGAACGCCAAAGAGAGAGTTTCTTTATGTTGATGATTTGGCGGATGCTTGTGTTTTCTTAATGAACAACTATTCTGGTAGTGATATTGTAAATATTGGAACTGGTCAAGATGTTACGATAGCAGAGCTTGCTGTGGGTATATCAAAGATAGTTGGTTATGATGGTGAAATAAAATATAATACCGAAATGCCAGATGGTACTCCAAGAAAGTTACTAGATGTTTCTAGGTTAGAAGAGATTGGATGGAAGTATAGCACTTCGCTTAAAGAGGGGATAGAAAAAACTTATAAAGATTATGTCAAATAAAAAAGCATTAGTAACAGGAATAACTGGACAAGATGGATCACATTTGGCCGAACTCCTTTTACAAAAAGGATATGAAGTACATGGAGTCATCAGAAGATCGTCTTCTTTCAATACAGGGAGAATAGATCACATCTTCGACAGACTCAATCTTCACTATGGTGATGTTACAGATCCATTGGTAATATCGAACCTAATATCAAAGATACAACCAGACGAGGTATATAACCTTGCAGCACAGTCGCATGTAAAAGTTTCTTTTGAAGAACCTTACTATACAGGACAGGTTGATGCTATGGGAACTCTTGTTATATTAGAAGCCGTAAAAAACCATTGTCCTAAAGCAAAAGTTTATCAAGCATCGACATCAGAGCTTTATGGTGGTATGGATTATAATATGCCAGAAACTGGGTATACAGAAACTTCTGTTATGCACCCAAGAAGTCCTTATGGGTGTGCTAAGATGTATGGACTTTGGATAACAAAGAACTATAGAGAATCTTATGGAATGTTTATCTGTAATGGTATCTTATTTAATCACGAAGGTGAGAGAAGAGGTGAAACATTTGTTACTCGAAAAATAACAATGGGTTTATCAAGAATAAAAAAATCTTTACAACATAAAACAGAGTTTGAAACTCTGAAATTGGGAAATCTTTATTCTAAAAGAGACTGGGGTTATGCCAAAGATTATGTAGAAGGAATGTGGAGAATGTTACAATATTCTAAACCAGATGACTATGTATTAGCAACAAACGAAACTCACAGTATTAAAGAGTTCATTAATATAGCTATCGATTATATTGGTATAGATGTTGAATGGATTGGTGATGGTGTTGATGAAAAATTGGTAACTAAATCGGGTAGAAAAATAATTGTTGAGATTGATGAGAAGTATTACAGACCTGCAGAAGTTGATGTACTTTTAGGTGACTATTCCAAGGCCAAAGAAGTTTTAGGTTGGCAACCAGTTATCCGATTTGATAGCCTGGTTAAAATCATGATTGATCATGATTTAGAAAAATTAAATTAAAAGATGATACACATACTATGGTGCACGCTTAGACCGGCACAATTTCAGTCTGCTCACTCCGAATGGATCAAAAGAGCAGATAATCCAGAAAACATACAGACATATGTAGCGGTCAACTGGAAAGAACAAGCAGACGAGCTTAGAGAATATCTAAGTAAAAATTATCTTATTACTTTAAATACTAATAAGATTGGTGTTTGTTATCCTTCTTATCAACTTTCTTCCAACTTAGGAATTAAGATGGGTAAATGTGAAGATGGTGATATAGTTGTATTTGCTAGTGATGACTTTATGGCACCACAAGGTTGGGACACTTATTTGAATAATAAGTTAGAAGGGAAAGGAGATGTAGGTTTAATGGTTAGAGATGGTTATCAATTACCAGACTCTTCAAATATGCTTCATGCTGCAATCACTATTCCTATTATGACTTATGGATGTCTGAGAAAGATGAATGGTGTCATATATCATCCAAAATATAACCATATGTTCAGCGACTGTGAGTTATACAATAACCTTAAAGATTTAAACCTTCTTTACGACGATAGGTTGAACGATGAGACTGTGTTTGAGCACTTACACTATGCTGCCGGAAAACGTGCCGCAGACCAAGCGGATCAAGCTTACAACGAAAAATGGGCAGAAGATGATTTGACATGGAAAAAAAGACAGACTATGTCTGTAGAAGAAAGGATATTGGTATGAAGAGAAAAATAAAGATAGATTTTAGTGATTGGTGGGGTGGTTTTGATAAAACAGACAACTATTTCTACAATCTTCTTAAAGAAGAATTTGATGTAGAGATTTCAAACAACCCTGACTTTCTTTTCTTTTCTTTGTTTGGACAAAACCATCAAAGATATACCTGTAAGAAGATTTTTTATACTGGTGAAAACATTGCACCGCCTTTAGATTATTGTGATTATTCTTTCTCCTTTGAGCCGACTATGGACCGAAACTATAGATTACCACACTATCTCTTGTATGATGGGTATTATGAATTGGCTTTGGAAAAGAAGATAGACGAATCTATGGCCAAAAGAAAGTTCTGTAACTTTGTAGTATCAAATGGTGAATGCCATGAAAGGAACATTTTCTTCGCCAAGCTTTCAAAATACAAAAAGGTGGATTCCGGTGGACGATTCGCCAACAACATCGGACATTCGGTCGACGACAAAAGAAAGTTCCAATCAGAATATAAATTCTCTATTGCATTTGAAAACAATGCTTATAGATCTGGACATGAATGGTATATAACAGAGAAGATAATGGAACCGATGACTGTAAATTCAATTCCATTGTATAGGGGTGGTTCGAAAATAATCGAAGATTTTAATAGAGAATCTTTTGTAAACTTTCATGACTTCCATAGTGAAGATGATATGATTGACTATATTATAGAACTTGATAAAGATGATAGTAGATATTTAAAAATGTTAAACAAACCATGGTTTGATGGGTATAATATACCAGATAATAATAAGATTGATAATATCAAATCTTTCTTATATAAAATATTTGATTAACAATGAAATATACTATAGGAATAACCACATTCAAAAGAAGAATCGAAAGTGTAAAGAGTATGATAGAACATATTAGATCTTGTGATGAAGATATAATAATAAATTTAGCGGTAAATGGTGAGGTGGAAGAAGAGTTTGATGAGGAATACCGAAAACAAATATTAGAATTATGTATTAAATACAAAAACATATTTCCATTTTTATATCAGGAGTTCAGAGCTTTATCGAAGTTATGGAATAATCTTGTAATATCTTCAAAGACAGAATATAATCTGATACTTAACGATGATCTTATATTTGATAATTCGACAAATTTTGTTCATATAGTGAATGATATAATCATAAAGAACCCAGACGTAAAGTGTTTTACTATAAATGGATCTTGGAGTCACTTTGTTATAACAAAAGAGTTATTAGATGAGATGAACTACTTTGACGAAAGGTTTTTGTTACATGGTGAAGAAGATGGTGACTTTGTATGGCGATACATAGATAAGTATGGTGGATACCCACCAAGTATAGGACTTGCGATGGCTAACAAACACCAGACAGGACAAGAAGATGAGACTATGATTACTAATAATACTGATATAGGTTATGCAAACAAACCTAAATTTAATCAGGAATTCACGGTTACTAAATATCAATACGATCCTTCTTCTACTATATCTGGATTATATGGTAAACCTCATAAAAAAGTATTACAAGACGAACGTCAATATCCATATGAATCGTTTTATTTAAAGAATAAAAGTGGTCTTAAAAAATTTAAAGGAATAGAATTATGATTATAGAACAAAATATAAGTAATCTTACAGAAATATATAAATCAAATGATACAAACCATGTTGTGATTCCGGATCTTTTTGACAAAGAATTTATCAAAAAATGCGAAGAAGAATTCTTGACCATCGATGAATCAAAGTTTTTCAGATATTCTGACCCATATTTTGAATATGAGAAATATTCAATGAATGATATGAGTAGTATTCCTGAAAACTTATCAAAACTGTTTTCATATATACACTCTCCAGAATTTGTAAAGATTGTAGAGAAAGTTACTGGAATAGAAGGACTTATTACAGATGAAAAAAGATGGGGCGGTGGTCTTCACATGACTAAACCAGGTGGATATCTTTCTATACACAAAGATTTTAATGTATTACCAGATAGTTATATAAATAATCGACAAATGTTAAGATGTGTGAATCTTATAGGATATCTTACTGACGAGTATCAAACTGAAAACAATGGACATTTAGAATTCTGGAAGGATGGAGAATCTGAAAAGATTTGTAATTCATTCAACAACTGGGTTATTTTTGACACAAGAGATTGTTATCATGGACATCCAAATCCATTTACTGGTGAAAAACCCAGAATGTCTATAGCTTCTTACTACTATATAGAACAAGAAATAGATCAAGAAAAATGGTCATCTACTGAATATCTGAAACTTCCTTGGATGGAAGATTCCGAAGAATATTCTACAAAAAGAATAGAACGATCCAATCCTAAAATTAGATATAAAAATATCTATCACCAAATAGAAAGTAAAAAATCATAAAATGAAGCTATATACAATATATACAGAATCTCATAAAGATATGTATAACAACTATATAAACGAATTAAAAGAAATTAAATAACATGAAAAATTTTTGTACACTATCCGATTATAACTATCTACCTTTAGGACTATCTTTATATGAGTCTCTAAAAAAAACAACAAAGGGTGGATTCAATCTATACTATCTTTGTTTAGATGATAAAACTTTTGATATATTAGAAAATATCGAAGGAATAATTCCTGTAAATATAAAGAAATTATTAGAAGATAACAAAGACTTATCCGAATATAAGCAAGTTGAATATAGGGAGTTCGTTTGGATGCTAGCTTCTTATTTTACATACTATATTATGGTTACTAAACAACCAAATAATATTTCTTACATAGATGCAGATATCTGTCTTTATGATGACATACAAACAATGTATGATGAAATAGGAGATAGATCTGTTGGTATAATAAGACATAGACATATACCAGAAACTATGAATACCGCAGATGGTAAATATAATGTGGGTATTGTCTATTTTAATAATGATATAGTAGGAAGACATTGTCTTGACTGGTGGCACGACGCCGTTTTATACAAAAAATATCCACAACTTGCAACTTGCTATGATCAAAAATACTTAGAGGGATTTCTACAAATGTATCCAAATGATAAAATATGTGTTGCTGATTCTTTTGGACACGGAGCACCATGGCATCATAGACTTTATGATTGGTCTCAATTAGATATTGACAATACCATACTATGGGAAGGTAAAAGACAGAAATTTCTATTTAATCATTTTTCGAGAATATCATTTAATGTATCGGAAGATACATATGAACCAAGTGGTGGTCAATATTCTGATCATACTCTTAATTTTAGTGTATTTGAAATACCACAGGTTAGAAAGATGCACGATGATTATTTTCAATTAATTAAAAATACAACAAAAAAATACGAATTATGAAGATAGCATTTGGAATGATAGTTTTTGAAGGAGACTATGTACTTAAACAATGTTTAGAGCAGGTATATCCATTCGCCTCACAAATATTGATATCAGAAGGACCTGTATCTTATTGGCAGGCACAAGGAAGAACAACCTCTACCGATAGAACCAATGAAATATTGAATAACTTTCCCGATCCTGAAGGAAAAATAAAAATAGTACATGGTCAATTTAGTGAAAAAGACGAGCAATGTAAGGCATACATGCAATACTTAAATGATGATATAGATTATATCTGGAATTTAGACTCAGATGAGGTTTACAAAACTGAAGATTTAAAAAAGACAATAGATTTTTTAGAAAATGTAAAGCCAACCTCGGTTGGAATTAGAAGCTGTTCTTTCTATGGTGGATTCAATCATTATCTTACAGGATTTGAATTGAACAGAGATAACTTTCTAAGAATATTTAGAGTCGTTCCTGGTTGTACTTGGGCCACACATAGACCACCGACAATATTATATCCAGTCGGTAGCAATATAGAAAGAAAACATGTCGATTCGGAGACTTTATGGAATGTACTAGGTGTACAGATGTATCACTACTCATATGTATTTCCTAAGCAGGTATCTACTAAAGTATCCTACTACAAAAGTGATGTCAGTAGAGATAATTGTATCGACAACTACTATCAGAATGTTTATTTACCTTGGGTAACTGGAGACGAATCTGAAAAGTCCGAAATAGAGTCAAAGTATTTAGGTGTACACGAATTCAAGCCACATGTAAGAGGAGAGTGTTATACTACAAAATTTGAGATGGGACACCCTGAAGCCATACTCAGAGATATGCAGGAACTTCAGGATGAATTTAAAAAACAATTGTAAAGATAATGTTTGTACAAATAGATGAAGCTAGATTTTTTCTAGATAGTATAAAAAAAACCGATCGTGTTTTAGAATATGGTTCTGGTGAATCAACCAAAGAAATTGCAAGTAGATGTAAAGAGATGATTAGTGTAGAGCATCAAAAAGATTGGTATGATATGGTTGTTGCCGGAATTCCCAAAAATGTTAAACTTCTGTTAAAAGAACCGAACCTTCTACATATAGAAGGAACCTATAATTGTGGAAAATATGACGAATTTGAAGACTATATTACTTGTCCACAATCTCATGGAAAATTCGATGTCATATTTATAGATGGTAGAGCAAGAGTAGAGTGTGCGAAATTTTGTAAAAATGTATCTCATGAGAACACGTTGGTATTCATACATGATTTTTCTTCCAGATTACATGACCACGGATATATAGAGGCTTTCAAATATTTGGATTTGGTGGAAAGTGTAAATGATATGTCAAAATTTAAAGTCAAGATATGATAAAACTATTTAACCCAGACGACTATATAATAGATACTTCCAAATTTGGAAACCTACTTCATGACAAAACAGTATTCGAATTCGAAAATTCGTTTGCCGAATATGTTGGTGCTAAATATGCGTGTTCGATAAATAGTGCCACTAATGCAATATTTCTTTTGTTTCTAAACAAGGGTATAACGGTTGATGTGCCTAGTATGATACCACCTGTTGTTTTGAATGCGTTAGTAACATCTGGAAATAAAATAAACTTTGTAGATGATACAGATTGGATAGGTGGTTCTTATTTGTTGCATCAATTTGAAGACTATAAAATAATAGATTCTGCACAAAGAGTAGATAAAGACCAATTTAAAAATGATGCAAATGATGAAGATATTATGTTTTTTAGCTTCTACCCAACTAAACCCGTCGGTAGTTGTGATGGTGGTATGATAGTATCAAACGACTTAAAAAAGATTGAATGGATTAGAGAGGCTGTTATGAATGGTATGTCATATTCTGATAACAATTGGGAAAGAACTATTAAATTTCCTGGATATAAAATGTATATGAATTCTATACAATGTTTTATCGCGAATGAAAATCTGAATAAGCTCGAATCTAATAAATACGATTTAAAAATCGTAAGAGATTACTATAACGCAGAACTTTCTCTAAACAATAATAGTGATCATCTTTATAGGATATCAGTCGATAATAACAAAGAATTTATAAAATATATGCATGATAATAATGTTGTTTGTGGTATACATTACGATTCACAACATAAAAATCCGGTATATAATTCTGGTTTGAAATTTGATTGTCTAAAATCTGAAAAAGCTTCAAAAAGAACTGTTAGTATACCATTCAATACAAAGTTGACTATGGAAGAAATGAATAAAATATTGAAACTGATAAAAAAATATAAGTGATGGGAAAGATAAATATATTTACAGACCGAAGGGGTGGAAAACTATTTCCATTTGAATTCAACGATTTACCATTTATACCCAAAAGGATATTTACAATAACAGATGTACCCAAAGGATCTATCAGAGGTGATCATGCTCACTATCAAACACAACAGATATTGATTTGTATCAAAGGTGAAATCATTGTATATCTTGATAATGGATCTAATGTGGAAGAATATCTTCTAAAAGAAGGGGATAGTGTCTTTGTTGATAAAATGATATGGGATTCACAAAAATTTGAAACTGGTAACGAAATAATGGTTGTTGTTTGCTCGACTTTATATGATATAGATGACTATATTTTTGACAAAGAAGAATTCTATAAAATAAAAAATAAAAAATAAAAATGATACCAGTAATTTTAATACATTCAGGAAATCCAGAATATCTACAATATAGCATTAAAAAAGCGCTTGAGAGAAATGAGGTAATCTTAATCGGTGATACCGATCCAAATATAACTGATACGCGATTCAGCTTTCATAAAATATCAGATTATATAAATGATGACTATAACAACTTTACTAGTCATTATAAACATCTTAGTACCTGTCCTTTCGATTTTGAATTGTTTTGTTTTCTTAGATGGTTTCTTTTGAAAGAATTTATGTCCAGAAATGATATTGAAGTATCTTTCTATATAGACTCTGATGTTATGTTATATGTAAACACCGATTCTGAGTATCATAAATTTAACCAATATGACTTTACTCTTTTACATAGAACTGCTGCAGTTTCTTCTTTTATAAATAAAGTAGGTATAGAAAACTTTTGTAATTTTTTAATTAAAACATATGAAAATCAAAAATCATATAACTTTGAAAAAATAGAGTCTCATTTTTTAATTAGACAACGACATGGGTTAGGTGGTGGAGTTTGTGACATGACTTTGTTAGATTTTTTTCACTATGATAGTAGTGTAGGTGGTGGTCCTGGTAAAGTTGGTGAGATGATGTCTATAATAGATGATTCTACATACGATCACAATATAAATGTAGAGGATCAATATTTTGAATTTTCGGGCATAAAAAAGGTTCAAATGATAGATGGTATACCATACGTTATGAGTAACAAGCTAAACAAGCTAATAAAATTTAATTCACTTCACTTCAATAGTAGTGCTAAGTATCTAATGGGGAAATACATGTAATGGAACATATAAATAATTGGAAAAACAAAAATGTTTTTATAAAGCAGCTAGAGTTAAATAAAAAAGAATTAAATGGTAACTATCCAAATCATTGGAATTCATTTATCAATATAATAAATTCTATTGATTTAAAATCCTGTATGAAAATACTAGATATTGGATGTGGATGTGGATCTTATTATGAATTATGTAGAAGGCATTTTAAAAATTTAGAATATTCTGGTATAGACTATTCTGTAGAAGCTATTGAAATTGCCAAAGAAAATTGGAAATATGATAATTTCTTTGTTAAAAGTTTCGATGAAATTGACAAAACATTCATAGAGAATTATGATATAATACACATGGGTGCATTATTGGACATATTACCAAATGCAGAAGAGGCACTGGACTTTATTTTGAAACTCGGCGTTAAATATGTTATATTATCTAGAGTTGAGATTTCCGAGCAAAGAGAGTGTAAAACATATATGGCATATGATGAGATAATAACTTATAAATATAGACATGCACATGATGAAATTATGAAAACTATTTATATTAATAACTATAATGTATCAAACATCGATGGTGATAATATTTTACTAAAAATTAAAAATTAAAATGGAAGAATCTATCAAAAAAATTACAGAACAAATATGGAAATCAGAAGACATGAAACTTTATTTAGAAGAGTTTTATAATCTTTATATAAATAGGCCAATAAAAGATAATGATGGTGGGATGAAATCACCACATATGTTTCCTGCTTGGTATATTGTTAAAAAAATGCAACCAAAATTTATCATAGAAAGTGGTGTTTGGAAAGGATTAGGAACATGGTTTTTTGAAAAAGCATCACCTAATTCTAAAATAATAAGTATAGATCCATATCCACACTATAGAGTATATACTTCTCCTGATGTTACATATACAACGGATGACTTTTCAACATTGGATTTTAAAAATTTAGTTGATATAAAAGAAACTTTAGTTTTTTTTGATGACCACCAAAATTCATTAGATCGAATAAAACAATGTCTTGACTTTGGATTTGAAAAGGTAATATTTGAAGACAACTATCCTTATGATCAGGGAGATTGCTATAGTATTAAAAAAATAGCTTCCGGAAAAGATTATTGTATTGATATGGGTGGTAACCGAACATATTATAGTGCAAATATAAATGATAAAGAATTTATTGAAAATAATATAAGCTATTATCAAGAAATGCCACCTATCTACAAAGAAGAATATACTCGTTGGAAAAACAAATGGAACTATGATACTCCAGATTCAATTCTCGAAAAGGAAGAACTTCAAAAGTATACAGAGTTTATAAAAGAAACTTTAGACTATACTTGGATTTGTTATTTGGAGTTAAATAATCAGAAAATAGATTTCATTAAATGAAAATAAAACTAATACATTATACCGATATAATAAATAATTTTTCTTTACAAAGATATTTAAATTGGATACAGAATGAATACTTAGCGGAAAGAAATGGTAGAAATGATATATTTGATAATATAGATATATTTTTTGAAAATATTAGATCAAAAAATCTAAAATTTAAAAAATTCGAACTTTTTAATAGAGTAGATGATATAGATAATGATACTATTATTGTTATTGGTCTTTATTTAGAATTGTTAGAATATTGGGGAGAATATAATAAAATTATAGAATTACTTAAATATTATTCTAATAAATACTCAGGTAATAAAGTTGTATTTTTTTGGAACCACGATAGTGATTTTGTTAAATATAATTATATAACTGAAAAATTAAATAATATTTTTATATTAAATTATAATACAAGTCAAGAAACTATAAATGATATTGTTGTTCCTTTTTGGACTTTTCCTAATCAAGATGATATTCTAGAAGTTGATAAAGTGTATTTATGTAACTTTATAGGAACACTGAATGGTAGTTTAAGAAGTAGTTTATACTCAAATTTAATTGGGAAAGATGACTATTTTGTTAGTCAAAAAATAGATTATACATCTTTTATTGATGTTGTATCAAAGAGTAAATTTACTTTATGTCCAAAAGGATCAGGACTCTCATCTTATAGATTTTTTGAATCTATGTTTTTAGGTTCGGTTCCAGTTTTAATTGCAGATCAGGTTATTTTACCATACAATGATTTTTTAGATTATGATAAAATGATTATTAGAATACCAGAGTCTAAAGTTAATAATTTTGAATATATAAATAATAAAATTTTAGATAGCGACTATTCTCAAATGAAAAAAAACATAATAGAAAATATTAAATACTTCAGACTTGATGGTATACAAGAATTTGTATACAATAAAATAAAATTAAAATTACTATGAAAGATTGGGATCAATTAATTAAAAATAAATTTTTAGAAAATATAAAAAAAGGTTCTATATGTTGTGATGTGGGTGCATGTAATGGAGTTTTCACTGATTTTTTTAAAGTTCTGAGTGGTAATGATGGTGTCGTTTATTCCTTCGAATTAAATCCATTTAACTACAATAACCTTTCGAGTATGTATTCTAATAGTAATTGTATATGTGAGAATTTGGCAGTTTCTGATAAAGAAGATATATTGGATGTCTATTCTGATAATAACCAAAGTGGAAATCATATTTCAAATATAATTGGTCATGATACTTCATTTAGACAGATGAAAAGTATAGGTAAGGTAAAGTCCACATCACTTGATATATATTTTAAAAATAAAAAAATAGACTATATCAAAATAGATGTTGAAGGTGCTGAATTAAAGGTTATAAAGGGTGCTATAGAGACTTTAAAAAAATGTAGATTAGTTATAATTGAGTGTCATTATGATGAACATTGGGAAGATATTTATCAAATTCTAAGTGATAATAATTTAGAATTTAAAAATTTAATAAATGATGAGATTGTTACTTATGGTGAATATGAACAAATACCTGGTAGAACTTCAATAGGAAGACCATATCAAATGTATTTAATGAATGAAAAATAGTATAAACGCCGAAGCCGAACTTATGAAGATACTCTCTGAAGAAATTGCAAAGAGTATAGATTTAGAAATAGGTAATAACCTTAAAAACTACGTCTGGTCCAAATCTTGGAAAAGAAAGAACTCTATCGACAAACTTTATAAGAAGATTAAAGACGTTGAATAATCTGAGGCAACACACCAAGTTCCAGAACTTTGCTTTTGTCTAAAATAAACTCTATATCATAGAAGTTAAAATGGAAGGCAAGAGTGAAGTCTTTACTTGTTACTTTTTGTTGAGAATAGTTGAACGTGTTTTCTGACAAAGACTTCAATATTATCTCATAGAATCTTATAACATACAAAGCATCTCTGTGTATATCTACACATGTTATAGTAAATGGGTTCAAGAATGAATTTTCTACATCCATATAGTGTTTAGAAATCAAATCAAACATAAGCCAATAGTTTAAATCAGAATCAACCGATCTAAAAGTGATTGTTAGCTCGTGAGTTGTTGTTATGTCCTGAACATTCTTTGCAGGTTTAAATTGACGCTCTTTACCTCTCATCAATATCTGCTTAGGCATCTCAAACGATATTCCTGGGAAATTCACAGACTTGATTGTCGAATTAAGATAATCTATAACATTTTCATATTGAACCCAGTTCTTTTCCAAGATTGGTTGATAGGTGTTTATTGTCTCTGGCTTCAAGAAATCTTGCGGTAAATTAAAAATAAATTGGGAGTTCTGCGAGTTAAGTCTCATTATTTTTTAATTATTTTTTAGTCGGTACTGTCTCACCAGTAATAAGTTTTTTAGTAACTACTGCAGTTTCTTTAGGTAATTTAGGATCCTGGTTGATACTTGAATTACCTGTTGCAGAATCTTTGTTAAGAGTAGAAACATTTGTAAGATTGTCAAATATTTGAAATAGTCCTGTGTAGACTACAGAAACATTATTTTGGTTACTCGCAATTATATAGAATAGATTTACTCCAGATTCGTATATTCTTTTAACGGATATTACTTTAGACTGAGGTATTTTGAATACAACTTGTCCTAATTTTAGATTTATATCCGTAGATTCTACAAGAAGCGAAAACTCTTCTGTTGTCTTATCATTTCTAAATGCCAATTTTATTTCTCCTAATCCAGTCATATCTAAATAATCTGGTTTTAATGCATCACCTGCTGCTATTATGAATTTTAAAATATTATCATATGGATATATTTTAATCTGCATTTTGGCATTACCATAGAAAGTATTATTGTTGAATATCGCATTATCTGATTTACCTATTATATTCGCACTATTTATAAGAACTGGATAAGGAACTTTTATAGTCTCTATCTTAATCTGTCCATTTCCTGCACCTCCATTTCCTGCACCTCCATTTCCTCCGAATCCTGCACCTCCGTTAGCACCTACTCCAGCACCGAATTCATTTCCACTTCCAAAATCTCCTTTATTTACTGCTATCCCAACATTGAATCCTGCACCACTTGATGCCTTTTGGTTGATCCTTCCTCTCGGTTTTGTAGTTCTACCCATTGCATTTGTGACTCCTAATAAAGATGCATCTATTGCATTCTTAACATTATATATCTTAGGTTTGGATGCGTTTACTAAGTTTATTTTCAACATATTTGTACTATATTTAGATACTTCATCCTGTAACATACCATAAGATGCCCTTCTAAGTATATAAGAATCATCTACAGAATCTATCAACCTCATTTCGACATCTATTATTGCAGTTGTGGTTGAGAATTTTATGATAGGTCTATATTCTATTGTTTCGTTAAATCCATCATGAACAGTCACGCTTGTCATCTTACCTCTTATATTTTGTTCATATGTAGTTATGTTATATTGAACATAGTATCTATGTCCCATTTTTACAGAATCGTCTATGAATTTTTTGAACTCTGCTATATTGTCGTTATAGGTTCCGTATATTTCAAAGAAATCTCCATCTGTAGAGTGTTTAACTACAAGTGCAAGTCTTTCAAACTCAGGTGCCTGTGGAACCGTGGTAGTTACTTTACCTGCTAATATATAAGATGTTATACCATTTATCTTTTGTATTCCATCTATAAAGTAGAAATCAACAAATATAGGTGCAGTTATACTCAATCCTATACCATTTGTCAGATTGTAGTTTATACTATTCTCTTTTGGTGATTCGTTTGTCTTCTGTGCTGCAACTTCATTTATTGCAGGAACATCTATCTGTATAGTCTTACCCCAAAGTTTTTCCTGAAACATAAGAGGCGGTGATGAGTAATTTAAAAGATACTGCTGAGACACACTTGTCATGTCAAAGTAGAAGTTAGATATCTCGAACGGATTTGTGTTCGTCTCATCCAATGTATATACTCTTATATAGAAACCTAAATGTTCACCAAAAGTCCAATTTATAGGTATATGTATCTTTATTGTATCATGTCTTACAGGAATACTTGCACCAAATTCTTTGTATTGTAGATAAGAATAGTAGTCTGGATTTACTATACCATATCTACCAGATACTTGATCCAATCTAAATAATTGATTCTCTTGGCCTTTTATGTTAGTATTTCCGGTAGAGCTCAGGTCACCAGCTATATAAGACCTTTTATTGTCTCTAGAATCAACTAGTATTTTATACTGGTCACTAATCATGTTACCATCGTTGTATATGTACTCTAATAAGATGTCTTTATCTAACTTTACATACTTTGAAATTTTAGCCATTTGAGAATTGAAATCTTTTTTGTTATATATAAAAAAAGAAAACCTCTCATAATTATGAAAGGTTTTCTTTTCTAAATCGAATTCTTACTGCTTCGACTATTTGATCTTCTGATAGATCCGGGTGTGTTTCAACTATTATACGATAAAGTTCTTGTTCTTCTATTGCTAGTTTTTCAATCTCTTTATTTAGAGGTTCTACAAACTTTTCAATTTTGTTACCTTCTTCCTCAATTTCATTGAGTAATGAAAATACTCTATTAGTCATGTTTGTATCTTTATTTTGATCTTTTTTCTTTTTTAGTTCTTTGATTTCATTTTCTATAGTCTCTATTTTAGAGTATGCGGTTTGTAACTTTTCCAGTGTTTGTTCAGCTCTCTTTTTATAGAAATCCAAATTAGATGTCAATTTTAAATAAGTCTTTCTTATATTTACCGCGGCTAGTAGGAATTTTTCTTCTATCATTGTTGTTCGGTTTCTTTTTTAACAATTTTAGAAATTGGTGAGTTTCTATTTCCCTGCATATTATTTGCCAATTCTTCAATAGTATGTTCAGTTATATTTTTTTTTACAACTGCTCTTTTTGTAACAGTTTTAGCAACTGGTTTTTTAGCAACAGTTTTAGCAACTGGTTTTTTAGCAACTGCTCTTTTTGGTTTACCATAAACCATATCTTTTATTTTGGCTTTGATACTTTCTTTTAAAGACTTTGGATCTTTCAAAAGTTCTCTCGTAAACTCGTCAGCTAAAAAGTCTATTATACTCTTCTCATAAGAATCTTCCATCATTTCGATGAAATCCAATCTAGGAATTTTATTTTCTAACTTTAAATCTAAACTAAATTCAACAGATCTTTTAACACCTCTAAACATTGTATAGATTGGATCTTCTTTTGGTTTTGAATAGACTGGTTCTGAATTTTTTCCATTTACTACAACCTTTCCATTATCTCTATCAATTTCAACTCTTTGAACCGGTGGTTCATCATTGACAATCTGTCTTGGTTCAGGTATAGTTGGTAGTTCATCAAGTTCATCACTATCTTCTAATATCTTTGCAAATGCCTCATTCTGTCTAGCAACTGATTGTGTGTTATCTGGATTTATTCCATATTTTCTAGCCAACTCTTCTTTTTCATCATCGATACTACCATATATCACAGCACTATCATCATCTGTTGGTCTATAATTGGTGTCGATACTTACATTTGGTCTAACCTCACCATTCTCATCTGGAATGTTTTCCGACGGAATAGTTTTTATTTTCTCAAAAAGAGAATCATATGCGTTCTGATTATTAAAAAAAGATGCAGGATCTACCTGCTCGGTGAAATGATTTGTGTCCATAAGACGCCTTGTATCTATTTTTGTTTTGTTTTCAAGTATCGCGATGTTTTCGAACGAATCGATTACTCTCACTACTTCTCCAGTTCTGTTGTCTTTAAATGTTCTGTTGTTAAAGCTCATAATAATATGATTATATTTTTTACTATCTATTATATAGTTTGACATTCCTTTTGTTTAGTATAAAAAAAAATTCTCTGACGAATGATCAGAGAATTTAATAACTAATTGATTATTATTTCTTTACAAGTCTGCAAAGAAATCATCTTCTTCAGCAGATACTGTAGAAGTAGCTGGAGTTTTCTCAGAAAAGTTTTCTTCGAAAGAGAAGTCATCAGATGATGGTTTAGCTTCCGCTTTTGCACTTGAAAAAGAAGAACTAGCTTTACCAGTTAAGAAATTTGTAATTTCAGTGATTTTAACTTGTTGCTCTTCAGTCAATTTCTTAGGAGAGAAATCTTCAAGTTCTACTGTTCTTTCTAACAAGAAGTTTTTAACAACACCTTGTACGTTTGGTGCAATCTTACCATCTTCTAAAGGAGCGTTTTTGAAAATACCACCTTTGAAGATAGGTAAAGAAGTTGTTTCACCTCTAAACATACTTGCTTTGTAATCTGGGTATGTTTCATCACCAGTTTGGATTTTCTTAACAACAAGAACGAATTCTTTACCAGCTGATAAGTCAAAAACATTACAAGGTACTCCAGAGATTTCTCCGTTTTTCTCAGCCATGATCTTGTCTTTAATAGTTTTACCGTATTGGAAAACCATAATCTTACCAACTAATTCTGGTTGTTGCTCGTCTTCTAATACTAAAACGTAAGAGTAGTATTTTTTAGAAAACTTTAATTGTTTTGATTTTTCAATCAAAACTGCATTTTTAGAGTTTTGCATTTGGTAATACAAATCTGTCAATGCACATTTTTCATTGAAGTTTTTTGCAGAGTCAAACCATCCACTTAATTCTTTCGCAGATTTGATATCCACGTAATGCGAGATTTTCTCGATTGCACTTTGCCCTATCTTACCTTCTTGTGTTAAGTTAGGCAAGAATCTTACTACAGATCTCCATCCTTTTTTCTCGTCTTTTGCCAATTTAAGATCTACTCTGTAGATTCCGTCATTGTTGTTACTTGATTTTACTTCATTTAAGAAGTCCATTTTGCTATCCAATCCTCCGTTGAATAAATCATCAAAATTTTCATTTGTCGCCATAATTTGCTTTTTATTTGTTTTTATTTACTAAACACCTTGTTCAGTTATTATTTATATTAAATTTTTGTATGAAAGTTTAGGTTAATTCGATTTTTTTTCATATATTTTTGGCCAAAAATACGAGATAAAATACTTTCAATCATTTTTTATTTTTATGATATTCACCTATGAAAGTTTACCTAAATTTATATTTATATATATGTTTATGAAAAAAGTTATTTCACTGGTCTTGCTTTTACTATTGACCTCTTTTACACACTCACAAAAGAATGTTAAAAAAACACCTCCTATTGTCAAAGATAGTATTGTTGAAATAACTTATACTGATGGAACTAAAAGAAGAATGGTCTGGATAAATGATAGCACCGTTATGCTTATAATAAGTAATAAGAAAAACGGACCAACATCAAAAGCTTATATAGATTCGGAATTTGCAGAATCCGAAACAAAAAAATACTTTAAAATAAAAAGAGAAGAACCGACGGATTAGAAATAAAATAGCTATATTTGTGAGACAATCTAAAACGAAAAACTATGGAGAGATATTCAATGAGAGAAGTTTTGAAAAACAAATTTGGTGATGCTGAGAAAAGTGTTAAAGGTGCTACTGCATCTAAACGTGCTACTAAAAAAGTTGAGAAGAAAGACACTGGTAAATATGTCGTTAAGATTGTTGATGGCGTAAAATACATGGTTTTAAAATAATATGTAAAAGAAAAGAGACTCATTTGAGTCTCTTTTTTATTTAGTTTAAGCTATATTCCATTCCTGGATATCCTTCAAAATTACCTCCGTCTTCATAATCGTCTTCTGAATCATCATAGTCGAATTGGAATCCCATTTCAACAAGTTCTGAAATAACTTCGTCAGTCAATTTCATATCGCCTTTTCTTTCTTCCATAAAGTTATCAAACATACCTATAGTAAAGATTCCTTTTTCATCTCTAATCTTTTGTAATTGTGGAAGTAAATCTTCTGCAATCTCTCTTGCTAAACTCTTATCGTTGTAGCCTTCAAATGTTTTTAAATATCTCATAGTTTATATATTAAATTTTTATATCGATAAGCTATCTATTCCGATTGCTCTTCCTGTGGATTCATCTCTTGTGTTTACAATCGTTTCCGGGTTTACTCCTGGTCGTGTAGTTAGATAAAATCCGTTTTCTAACTCTCCTTTTACTCCTAACTTACTTAGTATTTCATTTGGATCGTCATGACCTGCTTCTGTTAAAAGTTCAGTAAGTATTTCTGCGGTATACATCTTATTATCTAAGTCTGGTTTGTCCGTTGCCATAAACCAATCACAATACTGATATATTGCTGTTCCTTCTTCGTTCACTTTGATATCTCTAGACTTGATATTCTTCATCATCCAATCTAATGAAGTGAAAAGAAGAATGTCATCAATCACTTCGAAATAGTTTTCTATTCCGGTTGATATATCGTCGAATATAATAGTGGTTACTGATTCTGGTAACAGGTGTGCCGTCCAAGCCATCCCACAGATTCTACCATCTTTGTGATGATGTGGAAAGTTTTTGCTTTCGTCTTGTGACTTCTCAAAAGGAAGTTTACTTTTTAGTTCTTCGTACTTTTCTTTTTCTTCTTCACTTGAAGATTCTTGCCACTTTTTGAAGTCGTCTTTATATTCCTCTATCAACCAATGCCAGTCTTCTTTAAACTTTGCCAGTTCTGGACATCCGAATTTCTTCAATAACTTTGAAAACTTTGAAAATATTTTCTTATCATTAAAGAAGTTGTCGGTTCCAATCAAAGCTACAGAAGTATCTCCTTTATACCAATGCATAGCACCTAAAGTGTTTTCCGCCAAATATGATTTTCCAGAAGCACTAGGACCAGACAGAAGAATCATTCTTCTATTTGAGACTTTTTCCAAAAGAAGTCTAAATTGTTCGTATAGTTTTAAATATTTCATAGTATATTTTTTATATATTAAATGTATCACCAGGTGATAAAACACTAAACTCTAAATCATTTTTCAAATCATTGGAGTCAAAAACGGTAACACTACCAGATCCTATAACCCTAAATTTACCATTCTTTATTATGATTGCAGTATCTTCTGCTAAACCAACACCAATTCTATTTGGATAAATAGAAATTGCCTCAACCAATCTGTTAAGTCTATTTCTTTTGATAAAGTGTGTATCAATTATAAGCTCAGGCATTAAAGAAAGACCTATTCCACATTTAACATTTTTATCACCGCCAGTTATCATGTTTTCTGACATACACATTGCTCCTGCTGATGTACCCACCAAAACAAAGTGTTCTGAGTTAAATTTATTTTTTAAACATTCTAAAAATTTAGTACCTAAAAAACATTCACTTATTTTTGATTGATTACCACCTGAAAACATTAAAATATTTGAATTGTTTAATAGATCCAAATTATCAGCAGAATCTACTTCATCTTTTGATGATATGAATAATGTTTTTATATTTTTACATCCAAATCTTTCAAAAGTAGTTCTATATTCAGAATCTATTTCATTTTGATAAGATGATGCGGTTGGAATTATTATAATATTTGAATCCGTTCCAAATTTAGAAACTTTTATAACTTCTGATAGAATACTATTATCTATATCTACTTTAGATCCTTTACTTTCGGCCCCACCAATAGGTATTAATATTCCTTTACTCATAAAATCCAAATATTTTTCTAAATAAATCACTTTTAAATATTTATTTGTTTTGTTTATTGTCTTCTCCTTTGAATGGTCCTAACATACCTTTTAGGTTCCAAGAAGAAACGAATTTCTTGTTGTGTTCGTCATAGTCTTCTTTCGATTCAATGCCGGTCTCGATAGGATTTTGCATATAGTGTAGGTTTGCTCCCTGTTTGTTCATGTCCGAAATACGATTCCCAATATCTGTTCTTTTAGAAATCTTCATAACCTTTTTCAACTGATTTACCGTTTTCTTATTAGGTAGTGCTTCGTTTGTCATTTCAAACTCTTCGAATCTTAATATCTTCATACGTTATATATTATTTTATAAAAACAAAAAAAACCTCGTCTTAAACGAGGTTTTTAAATATGTGTGCTATGACATCTACCGTCCAGCCATTTCCAAGCATCGCATATCGATGTGTGTCAGAAACTCCTTCAGTATATCCATCCGGAACCGTTTGAAGTCTTTCGCATTCAATGGGTGTTAGTTTTCTGAACTTACCATCTTGTAAAAGTCTTAAAGAGTTATGACAAGGATGTGTAAGAGTAGGACTTCTTCTATCCTTTTTGTATCGCTTGTTGTAAACATCTATACAACAGATATCAGGTGCACCAGTTATATCAACTTTCTTGCTCAACAATCCAGCATTCTTTTCTGGTAGCCAATACTTTTTATCAAAGTTACTTTCTAATATGTCTTCGATGTAAATCTCTTTGTCATCAGGTAAAGAATCCATTGGAATATTGGTCCAATAAAGTCTCTGACGATTCTGGGCGGAAAAAAGATTACTATTAATCAAAATTGGTTTGACATCTAAGATATCAGTAATAACATCCTGCCATTCTTTCTTCATCTTTACATTCTCAAGCATGAAGTATTTTGGTTGGCATTCCTTTAAAAGTCTTACCCATTCATAGAACAATCCACTCTTACCATCAAATCCAGAACCATTACCGGCATTAGATAGTGATTGACAAGGACTTCCTCCGATTAATAAATCAATCTTAGGAAGATCCTTTCCATTCACTTTAGTAACGTCTCCTATTTGAATAGTATTGGGATAGTTTGCCATAGTTACTTTAATAGAAGCTTCTTCTATCTCGGATGCAAAGTATTGATTTACTTCAATACCAAGCTTATCTAAAGCAATGTGTCCACAAGACATACCATCAAATAAAGAAAGAACGTTCATCTTAGTATCTGTATTCGTCGTTTTTGTATGGTCCTTCTACTGCAACACCGATATAATCAGCTTGTTCTTTAGAAAGTTCATCTAATTCTACACCAATCTTCTCTAAGTGAAGTCTAGCTACTTTCTCATCTAAATGTTTGGGAAGAGTGTAAACTTTGTTCTCATATTTATCAGAGTTATTCCAAAGTTCTAACTGAGCAAGAACTTGGTTTGTGAAAGAGTTTGACATTACGAATGATGGATGTCCTGTAGCACAACCTAAGTTCACAAGTCTTCCTTCTGCCAATACGATAACGTCTTTTCCTTCTACGTCATAAATATCAACTTGTGGTTTAACTTCAATCTTAGAATAGTTTTTGTTTAACCAAGCCATATCAATCTCGTTATCGAAATGTCCAATATTACAAACGATTGTTTTATCCTTCATTGCAAGAAAGTGTTTTCCTGAAATGATATCTTTGTTTCCTGTTGCAGTAACTACGATGTCTGCCAAATGAATTACATTGTCAAGTTTTTTTACTTCAAATCCATCCATTGCTGCTTGTAAAGCACAAATAGGATCAATCTCAGTAACAATAACTCTTGCACCAGCACCTTGTAATGAAGCTGCAGAACCTTTTCCAACATCACCATATCCACATACAACAGAAACTTTACCTGCCATCATAACGTCAGTCGCTCTACGAATAGAGTCTACTAAAGATTCTTTACATCCGTATTTGTTGTCAAATTTAGATTTAGTAACAGAATCATTTACATTGATTGCTGGTAACAAAAGAGTTCCATTTTTCATTCTTTCATAAAGTCTGTGAACTCCTGTAGTAGTTTCTTCAGATAAACCTTTGATGTCCTCTGCTAAGCTCGGGTATTTGTCAAAAACTAAGTTTGTTAAATCACCACCGTCATCTAAAATCATATTAAGGTATTTTCCACCTTCAAATGCGTTGATAGTTTGTTCGATACACCAATCAAACTCTTCTTCATTCATTCCTTTCCAAGCATATACTGGAATACCAGCTTCTGCGATTGCTGCTGCCGCGTGATCTTGTGTAGAGAAAATATTACAAGAACTCCAAGATACTTCAGCTCCTAATTCTACAAGTGTTTCGATTAGAACTGCAGTTTGGATAGTCATGTGTAGACATCCTGCGATTCTTGCACCTTTTAAAGGTTGTTGCCCTTTATACTCTTCACGAATTGCCACTAAACCAGGCATTTCTGCTTCTGCAAGTCTAATCTCTTTTCTTCCAAATTCTGCAAGAGAGATGTCTTTAACTTTGTAGCTTACACGTTCGTTTAACGTGCCGTTTACTTTGTCTGTCATTTATATTTATTATTTTTTATATTATATCAAAAACTACATAATATGTTTAAACAAAAATGCCTGCTCTTTATATAAGCAGGCATTTTTGTTTTTTATATCTTTAGAAGTCATCATCCATGTTATCGAAGTCGATATTCTTGTCAGATGCTTTTTGGTATTCAGAAACTCTTTTCTCAAAGAAGTTTGATTTGTTCTGCAAAGAAAGCATATCCATAAAGTCGAAAGGATTTTCGGCATTGTAGAATTTACTACAACCTAATTCACTTAACCAATAGTCAGCAACGAACTCAATATATTGCTGCATCAACTTTGCGTTCATTCCAATAAGAGATACTGGTAAAGAATCTGTTACGAACTCTTTTTCAATCTCAACCGCTTCTGTGATAATCTCTGTGATTCTTTCTTGTGAAACTTTGTTTGTAATGTGTTTGTTGTGTAATAAACAAGCAAACTCACAATGTAAACCTTCATCTCTTGAAATCAACTCATTAGAGAAAGCTAAACCAGGCATCAAACCTCTTTTCTTTAACCAGAAGATAGAACAAAATGATCCAGAGAAGAAGATACCTTCTACTGCAGCAAAAGCTACTAATCTTTCTGCAAATGATTCAGAATCGATCCATTTCAAAGCCCAATCTGCTTTCTTCTTTACAGAAGGAACAGTATCGATTGCGTTGAACAAATGATCCTTTTCTTTTTCATCTTTGATATAAGTATCAATCAAAAGAGAGTAAGTCTCAGAGTGTACGTTCTCCATAGCAATTTGAAAACCATAAAAGTTTTTTGCTTCTGGATACTGAACTTCTTTCACAAAGTTCTCTGCTAAGTTTTCGTTTACGATACCATCAGATGCTGCGAAGAATGCTAGGACATTTTTGATGTAGTGTCTTTCGTCATCATTCAACTTTTCATCCCAGTCAGTTAAGTCTTGGGCTAAGTCAATCTCTTCGGCCGTCCAAAATGAATGCTCAGCGGTTTTATACATCTCCCAGATATCGTGGTACTTAAGCGGAAAAAGTACGAATCTTCCCGGATTTTCTTTTAAAATATGTTCTGTATTTTCCATAGTGTTTTTTTTATTGTGTTTGTTTTATATATTAAATAGTATAAAGTTTATTAAAAAGTTTATTAAAAAAAGAAAACCACCGAGGAGCGAATTCAGTGGTTTTCATATAGTACCCGTTGGGGCGTAATCTATATCCGGTCCTAAGTCGGATCATATTATATATATTAAAATTTTTCAATATGTTTGTACTATAAAAAAACTATTGTTCTAATTTCTTTGATTCTCTAATCCTTCTCCAAACATTGTTTAAATTTATATAGGCGAAATATGTAGCCATGCTACCACACATTATTATCAGTATACTATCTGTTATATCACTTTTTGTGAATAGTGCAAAGTCAAATATTCCGTGTAGCATTACTGCCATGAAAATTCCAGCAACATAGTATGTGATCTTTCTTATACTTCCGTGCTTTCTCAGAAAAAGTTCAAAGAAACTTCTGTTTTTAGTTTTTGGTGCCAGTTTCAGTAGTCCTATCCAATATCCCACCAAACATCCACATAAAAAATGTAGATACATACTGAATATACTTCTGGCTAGTAATATATCTGTACCAAAATTTGAAGCATATTGTATATTCTCAATAAATGCAAAACCTAAGTATGATATTCCACAATAGAACATTGTTGAAACCGGACTAGAATCACCTATTATTGAATCACCTATTCGGAACGCAAAGAATTTAGAAAGCTCTTCAAGTAAAGAAACTTGTATAAAAGACATTATAAGATAGGTGTCGTATCCAAATCCAAAAATTCTAAATGAAGGAAAAATATTTGTCTGCCATTCTGGGAAAAATCTGAAAAATATTAGGATCATTATTATGCTTGAAATTCCTGTAATAAAATACTTTAAGCTTTTTATCATACTCATCGAATTCCACGGAAGAGTAAGCTTTAGAAACAACATGTAGATAAATACCGGAATAAATGCAAATATTGTTGTTATCATACTCTATATATAAATTAAAAAAAAGTATAAACATATAGTGTAAAATATAATATAAAAAATATGAAAGCATTCTTAATAATAGACACAGAGGATAAAAGAGAGAAGGTTGAAGTAACTAATAAACAGATAAACTCTCTTATTTCATTTATCAAAAAGATAAATAAAGGGTATGATAATTATTCCATATATGACGGATATGATCTTTTTAAAGAAATTTATCCAAATAATGAAAATGAAATAACATCTATCAATATAGTTTATCACAATTAAACTTTTTTGATATTATCAATAAAAACATTTATAAACAAATAAAATTTTGAAATGGTTAAACATGAAATTAAAGTAGAGTGCTCTGCCACGGACGCACTAAGAGTGATTATCGAAAAAGCTTACTTCATTGAGGGACTTGCAGGGAAGATACAAGGAAAAGAGAACTATATGGTTCTTACTGAAGAAATGGATGAAATTTCTTATGCAGTATTAAAAGGTCTTCACCATGCAACTATAAAGATAATCAACCCTGATATCATAGATGGTGCAATGAGATTTATGGTAGACGAAAGCAATGATGAATTGAGAATCTATCCTATCTCAATCTATTGTATCAAAGAAGATGAAAAGTACATCTTCTACTAAAATTCTTAAAAGAGGTGATATCATTGTCTGTATAACGAAAGACTGGGAAACCTTTACTTACGGTAAGCAGTATACCGTTCTTATGGATCAATTTGGTCCTGATAGAATGAGTATAGTCGATGTGATGAACGATCAAGGACAAAGATACATGCCTGCTTCGAACTACTTCGTTACATTAGACGAATGGAGAGAAATGAGAATAGATGAAATAATAAAACCAGTCAATTGACTGGTTTTATTAATTTAAATTTGGTTTAAAATATCTATATATGATTCATGAATTAGTAAACAATTACTGGATGTAAAAAACTCATAACCCGAATGAGATGATTTATGACCGGGTAGTTTACTTAACTCTTCCTCAGGAATTTTAAAGTCTTTTGTATATTCAACCATCACAAAGTTTTTATCACTAACTGGCTCACCACTCACATATTCTTCTTTTGTTCTATCGTCTAAAAATAATAAATCCGGAACTGGACAAAAAACAATCTTAGAATTATCAAATGGTATAACTATATAAACTGTAAAATATGAATCGCTATTGATATTGCTTGCCATTTTATCCCGGAACAAATCCGATATGAATGATGGATTCGTACCACCTATCAAAGACAACTTTCTTTTAACGGGATAGTTTGAATCGTCTTCTATTCTATTAAAGAATTTTGGAAAAGTTACTGGGATTGTTCTTCTTTTATATGGTTTAAATAATTGAAAATCACCAGAATATTCTTTATTTCTATATAAAAGGTCATTACTAAGTGAAAAGTTTTTACAATTTTCTCTTAATATTTTTAATAATTCGTCCTCTGATAAGTTTTGACATCTATTGAAAGCTTCTTGACTAGTATCAACATTAGCAAAACCTTTAAAATTTTCGTTATATCTCTTTAAGTATTTCATGATATTAAGTTTTTTATTTCTTCTCTACTTAGTCTGGACCTCTTGTCTATTCCAAGCACGACGTACTAACTTATTGATTATTAATAGGTTAAGTCATTTCTTCACCATAAAGAACCATCCACTCGTGCTCTGACCTTTCACTTCATCTTCAGCTTCTTTAACTTCAGCTTGACCTTGAGTTACAAGATCTGCGGCAGCAATCTTCACACCACCTGGTAATGTGAAGTCGTATCTTCCCACCATATTTCCTAATGCTTGTTTGGCATATCCAACACAATATTTAAAGAATAAATCATCGTTGTAAAGATTTTCCGCAGGTATGTTCGCATAAGCTTCCATAATAACATCATATTGTACATTTGTTAGGATATGAAGTCTGTGATTTAACTGGTTGAACTGATACTTCAAAGTATATTTGTTCAATTGGTTTAACATATCAGACATATTGTCTAATAAGGTTTTGTACGTACCTAACTCACCGATTGTTGTAACATATGAAGATAAGTATGGTTGATTTGTAACACCCAGATTTACAGAAAGGTTTGGAGTATTTATACCTAATTGAAAAAGACTACTTCCTCTTACTTCATATAAGTATATTACAGATTGTATTTCACATGGAACCTGAACATAGTTATACTTTGTAAACTCTTCACTTGTAAATGCTTCTTTTTTTACTAAAAAGTACATTTTCTGAACAGCGTATTGATATGATCTATAGAACCAAGGTAGTGCTCTTTTTTCTACTATCTGTCTAATCATTGCATCTGGCAATGTTTTTGGTAGCGAACAACTTATTGTAAGTTCTGTATTGATGCTGTCAATAAACTCATCTATCGTAAGCCCTCCTTGGTATGGTATGTATTCATCAGCCATCTTATAAAATTATTATTTACTTATATATTAATATTTTAATATAAAAAATATAAAAACAATACACCAACTTTTAATATATGAATGAAAGAGGATTTTATAGGATTTTTGATTGTGGATCAAAAAAATGGGAGCTAAAAATCTAATTCGGGATTTGGTTTTTGAATATATAGACTATGGGACATTCACTTAATAGAACAAACTTTAAAATAAACAATAGTCTTACAATAAAGGATGGTAAGGAAAATTCTGATTATGTTTTTATTTCAGATTCAAAAGGTGTTGGTGGTTGGAGAATTACAACTGACTATGTTACTGACAAACCAAACAGTCACTATATCGGCGAGCTTTTTGGTGGTGGTGTGGTTGTTTCTGTTTGGATAGAGAATGATATAGAAAGATGTTTGATTGCTGGTTTAGAAAATATATCCACCACTTCAGTTCATTCCGGACAAACTTCTTTTAATTATGGATTTGCATGGTCAGACATTCAGAATATATCATCTGGTGCTACCTATAAATCTTTTGGTGCTAGTAATAGTTCTATTATTGCGGTACAATCTGCAACATCTTCTGGTAAGAAATGTATAGACTATCTAAATCCAGAAATGGGAACAGGGGTTTGGGATGATTGGTATCTTCCTTCTATACACGAATTGAATCAATTTGTAAACAATGCTGCGATATTCAATAAAGTATTGGATTCTTATACATATGATAATAACAAAGCTAAGTTAGACGTAGTTAATGAACAGGTCCAATATTTTTTTCCAAGTTTTACCGCCATTTACACGACTCTTTCTATATTTTCAAGTAATGTAAACCTTTTTAATTTTGGAAAGACCAAATATACGGTAAATCAAACTGACCAGTTTGAAGAAATTACTACTACTTTTCCAAGAAATTCTAATGATGCCGACTACTATTGGTCTTCTACCGAAGATTCTACAACACATGCTTGGGCTGTAATGGCAGGAACAAACTCTTTTAATCCGTCAGTTGCACCAAACACGTTAAACCTTGACTCTTCCATTATTACAAAATCTACTTTAAGTAAGATAAGACCATTTAGAATAGCTGATGATACTCAAATACCATTTAACTTTGATGCGGATTATGCGATAATAACATATAAGTTTTCTGTTGAAAACGATTTAGATACAAAAACGACTATGGTTTTACCATCAGCACCTCTGTCAGAATCTGGATATGGTGGATATAATTATGAAGAAGGTTGGACACCGGATTTTCCTACACATCCTTCTAGTTCTACATATTCTATAATATGGCATCTAAAAGATAATGTAGGTCTTGGATATGAGACAGTATTGATAAACTTTAACGCATTCAAATATCATTATCCTGGCCAAGCTGAGATAATAATAGACGCAAAAGCACATTGGTATACAAATAACTGGGTTCCAATTTTTGAGACTGATCCATATGATCAGCTTAGACTTGATAATACACCTCCGGTAATATTAGGAGTGGATCTATACAAAGGTGGTAATCCAACAGCTAGTTCATTAGATGAAAACACATGGATAAACCCTACGGCAGGTGCTAGTATGTCTTTAAATTCATATGGTGTAAATATAAACACTGAATATACTGCAGGTATTGGAACAGGCAAACGAGTTGCTAAGTTAAAATATAATGTTCTTGGAAAATTCGGATATCTATTTACAATGGATTAAAAACAATAAAAATTAGAATATGGTAATCGTAAAAATAATATCCGCAACGGGAAGATTAAAAAATAAAATAGACTTTTCATATAATGTTTCTGTGAATGCTGGTGAAGTTATTGCAGATAGTGGGATAATATACAATCCCAATCCTTTGATGGTGACTAGTGGTTCGGTATCGACTATATCATATTTCGGCGCGGGTACTTTTTCTACTACTTTGACAAACATACCAAACGGAAAATATTATGCGGTTGCTTATGCTGGAAATTCCGGATCTAATATCTATAGTGCAGTATCCGAATTGGTTGTTTCTGATTCAGGTTATGAGGTTTCTTCAGAAGGGTTGACAATTGCCAATCCAATTTCAATAACAAACGGAACAGAAGGTGTGAATAAAGTATTGGTATCAGATTCTTCGGGTTTGGTTACATGGAAACCTATAAAGTCACTTTTCAACTATGGTCATTATATAGGTGAATTATACGGTGGTGGAATAGTTGTTGATCTTTGGAAAGAAGGTGATGATGAGAAAGTATTGATTGCATCACTTGAAAATCTTAATAGTACTCTTGGATTCTACAATGTCAATGGTAGTTCATATTCAACGACTTGGATATATGGTGGTACTTCGAGTACTACACTAATTGGTGCTTCTGCTCAAAGTTTATATAATGGTAGACAGAATACCGATTCTATATTATTTTTCTCTACTTCAAAAGGATATACCGGAAGTGTGGCTCAGGTCTGTGTTGATTATAGAGGTGGTGGTTATGACGATTGGTATTTACCGTCATATTATGAAATAAATTCGTTATATAATAATGCTAATATAGTAAATAGAGTACTTCAAAAAGAAAGTGTTTCTTTTTATAGATCCAATCTATCTGGATATTCACAGAATCCAACATACTACCACAAAGGTGGATATTGGACATCTACTGAAGCAAGTTCTACTGAGGCATATTCAATGGATAATTATCTACATGCTCCTCGGAAATTAAGGCTCTATCCTGAAGGAGAACTTCCACCAAAGATAAGAGCGATGAGAAAGGAATCTTTATATGCTGGTAGTGGATTATGTTTAGCATTAGATTCGACGAATGTTAAATCTTTTTCTGATACAGATTATTTATCAATTGGAACAGCCAGTAGATGGGTCGATCTTGTAAATGCGGGAATGACATCTTCTTATTCATTTAACTTATCTGCAAATCCAACTACATCTTCGGGTGGTACTCCTGTTCAGATATTTGCAACCGTGAGTAGTATTAATGGACCTGGTGTAACATATTCTGGAAATAGTTATAGAGATCCACTGGGTGGTTTTGTATATGATAATTGGTATTTAAGTAACATAACAAATTCAGTAGTTGCTGTTCCTAGATTATACAATAATGGTGGAACATCAAGTTTTATATCTACATACTTTTTAGTAAGTTATAAAGACACTACTCTTAAATTTCAAACTGCGGATGTTTCTTCTATCGTCAATATGGTGGGTGCAACACTAAACATATATGTATCTACAAAGATTGATGGATATTCATCAAACTATAAACTAATAAGACAGATTACAAATACAGGAACTTCTAATAGCAATATTAGTATTCCTTTGTATTCATATCATGGAAAGACTATATCTATAAAGATAACCGCACCTAATGCGTCATATACATCCGTATCTTCATACACTGGGCCTACTTTGGATGAAATTAGCCTAGTAGGTACTAATGGTGGTTATCAAGCAACCGGACCTGTTTATTTTCCGGATGAAAGTGGATTTTTGAGGTTTAGTGGAAGTTCTATAGCGGATCCTTTTTCTGAATTCGGTGAAGTAATTACTACGGGTTCTTATATAGATTTTTCAGCACCTATAGGAAATACAACAACGGTTACCGTGGAGTTGTGTGCTAGAATTAGATATGATAATTTTTTACAAAGGGTAAATCTTATTTTTGGATGGGATAGATATGATGTTTTAATAGGTCAATCAGGTTCATTTGGATTCAACACGGGTCAAGGTGATATTTATGGAATAACTTCATCAAGAATACAAGAATTTAACAATGTTTGGAAACATTATGTTTTTGAAATGAGAAGTGATGTTTCATATACCAACAACAAAATATATATAAATGGTGAGCAACAAGAACTTGGTGCTCAGAATGCACCATATAATGGTGGTACTTTAGGAGTTGAAAATCCAACTTACAGAAATTTCAATAGTGGTATTGGTAGAATAGGTGGTTGGAGAAACTCCATTGATCAATTATTCGATGGTGATATATCAGTATTCAGAGTTTACAATAGAGCTCTTACTAAAGATGAGATAATGAAGAACTATAATATCGAAAGAAAAAGATATGAGATTCTTCCTTCTGTAATGAAAAACAAGATTAAGATGAGTTTTGATGCAAATCTTTCCTATTCAGGAACAGGAACCGTAATAACAGAGCTTAGTGGTAGCCATTCTAATGGAAGTATAGTAACATCTTCAGGTTATATCTCACCTACTTATTCAATTAGTAATACTTTATATCCTGGTAAATACTTTACTTTTAATGGATTCAATACGAAGATTGAATATGCACCAATTTTACTTACTGAAAATATGAGCTGGGAAGCTTGGATAAGATGTACAGGAACGGTTTCATCACCTAATTTTATATTAAATGGGTCGGTGAACATGTTTATGGGTCAGGTATTGCCTTATTTTGGGTTTGAAAAAAATAAAATACTTTTTTCAAATTATATAAATAGTACACAAACATATTTAAGATCGACATCAAATCTTTTACTAAACAAATGGTATCATGTTGTTGGAACGACAGAGACTGTGTCGAACAAAACACTTTCAAAAATATATATCAATGGTGTTAAAAGTGTGGAGTCTTATAATAACGGAACACAAAGTAAATACGAGAGTGGTTTTGAAGGCACCGTAGATTATAATTTTGCCATTGGTGACGGACAAGGAACGGATAGACAACTTTCCTTTGAGTACGAATATCCTACACAATGGTATCCATTCAAAGGCGACGTAGGTCAAGTAAGAGTTTATTACAAAACACTTTCATACGAAGAGGTTAAAAACAACTATAGCTCTTCTAAGCATATTTATGAGAATGATTTTAATGATTCTAATAATTTCTATTCACATGAGTTAAATGGAAATCCTACTTTCTCGATATATCAGAATATGGTTCTTGATATACCTGGTAAAGCAAATGAAAATATATTAAAATCAGATTCCAACGGAAAATCATCGTGGGTGGATAAAAACTATTTGTTTACCAAACCAAATAACTATAGATACATAGGTGAGTTCTATGGTGGTGGTATAATAGTAGCGATGTGGAAATATCCATCAAATGTATTTAATTATCTGATAATGTCGTCAGAAGACATAAATAGTTCAGCAACATACTCTTGGAGTAATATAACAGCAACTGCATCAAATGCGACATCTGAACATAATGGTTCATCAAATACAAATACTATAATAACACAACCAGGACATTCTACTTCTGCATCCAAAATATGTGATGATTATACAGGTGGTGGATTCACAAATTGGTACTTACCATCAGTAACAGAACTAAACCAAGGATTTAACGCGGCTCAGATAGTAGATTCTGTCTTAGGTACGGATAAGCTAACGGGTTCTTATTGGACTTCTACAGAAATTGATACAAACACTGCCTATTCTTACGACTTTAACAACACGACTGATAAAAGATCTAGTATAAATGTATCATCTAAAGTTTTAACGCCTGCTGGAACAATTGATACTTCTTTTGTTTATGGAACAGGGTTTGATTTTCTTGTTCAAGTAATTACTATTCAGTCTAATGGTAAAATATTAGTTGGGGGTAATTTTGCATCTTACAATGGAACAACTGCAAATTCAATAATTCGATTAAATACAGATGGTTCTGTTGATACTTCTTTTGTTTACGGAACAGGATTTAACGGTGCGGTTCGTTCAATTGTTGTTCAATCAGATAATAAAATATTGGTTGGAGGAGAGTTTACTAATTATAATGGAACATCTGCTAATAGAATTATTCGATTAAATACAGATGGTACAATAGACCCATCTTTTGTTTATGGAACAGGATTTAATCAACAAGTTTATTCAATCGCTATTCAATCTGATGGGAAAATATTAGTTGGTGGATTTTTTACTAATTACAAAGGAGTATCTTCAGCTCGTATTATTAGAGTAAATACAGATGGTTCAAAAGACACTTCTTTTGTTATAGGTTCAGGATTCAGTTATATTGTTAATGCGATCACTATTCAGTCTGATGGGAAAATATTAGTTGGAGGAGAATTTACAAGTTACAATGGAACACCTGCAAATTATATAATTAGATTAAATTCCAATGGCTCAATAGATACTTCTTTTGTATATGGTACAGGATTTAGTTTTAATGTTTATGAAATTACTATTCAGTCTGATGGGAAAATATTAGTTGGTGGTCAATTTACAAGTTACAATGGAACACCTGCAAACAATATAGTTAGATTAAATTCTAACGGTTCAATAGATACTTCTTTTGTATATGGTACAGGATTTAATAGTATTGTTCTATCTATTTCAATTCAGGTGGACGGTAAAATATTAGTTGGTGGATTTTTCACTAATTATGATGGAACACTCGCAAACAATATTATTAGATTAAATTCTGATGGTTCTATTGATAGTTCTTTTGTTACAGGAGTAGGTATTCAAAATAATGTGTATTCTATTGCTATTCAAAATAATGTTAAAATATTAGTTGGTGGATTATTTTCTTCTTATAACGATACACCTGCAAACAATATAGTTAGTTTAAATTCTATTGATATACCGAACAGATTTAAAATTAGACCATTCAGATTGGCTCAGGTATATGACAACATTCATCATTGGCAAGATAATTGGGAACCGGAATATACTCCTATCTGGGGTAGTCCTTATACATGGGATGAAGGTAACTGGAGTTTTGTGACTTCTATTACTATTGATATAAATCCGATTAAACAAAATATTAACTTAACTTATCCAGGTATTTTCTCATTTACATTTTCAAATACGGTTACTACAAATGAAACTGTAATTAATACCGGTGTTTGTTGGGCAACATCATCAACAACTCCTACGATTGCAAATTCATTTACTTATTCACAATCTGGTGGACCTACAATTTTCAATACTAAAACACCAAATATTACAGGTCCGGGTGCAGGTACTTATGGTCAAACAAATTATATTCCAAATATTTTATTTTTCAGAGCTTTTGTAACTACACCAAGTGGTGTATATTATAGTAGCAATGGAAATCATCCAAATGGTGGAACGTATTTGGCCGCAGGGTCAATAAATAAAACTTTTCCGACAGATTCTTATGTTCCTTCATTACAAACTTTATATGCGCCATATTGATCGGTTATATGAATAGATTTGGTAGATTAAAACATTGTCCTTATATTTGTAAAACAAACGACAAACAAATAGAAACTATGAAAGGAGTAATCAATATTGGGAAAATAACACAAGGACATATCTTGAACGCATATAAAAAGGCATCAAGAGAAATGGAATTGGAAAATGAGACTGGTTGGGTTGCCAAACATAAAGTACACAAATCTGCTAAAGATTATAATAGAAAAGCAAAACATAAAAGTTTGACTTTTTAATTTTTTTTCTTTTTGTGTAAGATTGGTTCTGGAGCTTCGGCTTCTATCCAATTTTGCTGCACATCATAGTTTTTAAACCTTACAGACTTTTCTATAAATATCGATATTTCTAAATTAATATTCTTTGGTAGAAATGGTGGGTTCAAAAATCTGTTCTTATACTTCTTAACAATTTCTTCTTTCCAAATAGAAAGATTCCCATTGTAAGAATATATCTTTGCCAAAATTGTATCATCTAATTTTTCACAAGACTCTATATAAGCCCATTCTATTAAAAAATCTTCATATTTTGGATTATCACCATCAAAGAATAGAGATAAGAATTTTATATTATCTTCTGTATATGAATGATAGTTTTTGATATCAGAATCAAGTGATACATTGCTTAATATATTATAGATTTCTTCCAATATTTGAGAATCTGATGATTTTATTGATATTGAGTTTAAGCTTAGCATAAAAGATTTTATTTTTATATATTAAAAAAGCCGACTCATTATGTCGGCTTTTTTTTATACTTTAAAGTTTTTAGAATCTTTTAATCTTTCTAAAATATGTTTTTCATCTAAATCTATATTTTTTGGTATCTTAACCGCAATCTTAACATAAAGATCACCAAGTCCATAGTTTATATCAGGAATTCCTTTACCACCTATTCTCGTAGTTTTACCATGTTCTGTTCCTGGTTCTATATAAAGTGGTAAATCACCGTGTGGAGTAGATACATTTATATGTGCACCACAAATCGCATCGATTACAGAAATTGTTTTTTCTACTATAATATTATTTCCCTCTCTTTTATAAGAAAAGTCTTGTGCTTCTTCTACTAAGATATGAAGATCACCTGAAACACCATCTCTAGCAAAACTTCCAAATCCATGCATAGTAAGTTGCATTCCATTAGATACACCTACAGGAATTTCAACATCAACAACTTGTTCCTTTAACTGTGTTCCTTCACCATGACAATGGTTACATTGATTTCTTATTATTTTACCTGTTGCCTGACAATCTGGACAAGTTGTTTCGGTCCTCATCTGTCCAAAAGGAGTATTCTGAACAACTATCCTATGTCCTGTTCCTTTACAAGTCAAACAATCTCTTACATCAGATCCACCTTTTCCATTACAAGGTTCACATTTTGTTTGTCTTTTGTATCTAAGTTTCTTAGTACATCCTTTTAATATCTCATCAATATTAAGAACAACTTTGATTCTTAAATCTGAACCTTTTGCTTGTCTTCTTTGTGATCTTCCACCACCTCTGTTTCCGAATACGTCTCCAAACTGAGAAAAGATATCATCCATATTGAATCCATGACCTCCACCTCCGAAAGGATTTCCACCTCCGCCAAATGGATTTCCATTTGCAGAACCATAGTTGTCATAGTTAGATTTCTTGTTGGTATCCGAAAGAACCTCATATGCCTCTGCTGCTTCTTTGAACTTTGTTTCTGCAGTAGGGTCTCCTTGATTCTTATCAGGATGGTATTGCATTGCTTTTTTTCTATAAGCTTTCTTGATCTGTTCTTCACTGGCGTTTCTATCGACGCCTAAAATGCTATAATAATCACTCATTGTTTTTTGTTATATTTTTTACTATTTATTAGGGAGCCAATAATCTTTTTTATAAGGAAAAGTATTGTCTATCCCAAGACTATATATTTTGTTTATCTTACACCTTCTATCTATACGTTTCCAATTTAGATCTTCGGAATATTTTGAAATTGCTCGAGCAATAGCTTCGTCTGCAGAATCGCCTTTCTTTCTCCAGATCTGCCACCATTTCTTTTTAAATGGTGGCATTCCACCAACCGGTATTTTAAAATTCAGTGTCTTCATCTCTTTACTCTCATTTTTTCGTATGCAACCGGATCTACCACTATGTTGTTGTATGTTCCTGGTTCTCTGTCTTCGTCAAGATACTCGTGAGCGAGCTGGTTGACCGCTATGTTGTCGGTATCTATGTCAGAGTAGTGAATGTGTTCAAATGCCTCCATAAGTTCATTACGATCTTCCTCTGTGGGTACCACGATAACGTATTTGGTCCATTTGACCGTAGTCATCTCTTCTTTCGTAAGATAAAGAGCTTCTTTATCCTTTTTGAAGTCATCATATTTTTTCATCATTCTTAAATAAGTTGTTTAGTTGTATCTCTCTTCTTATCGACTTCTTAGGGTCGACAAAGATGATATCAGTTTCTTTGTTGTATTCAAGCCATATTTCTATTTCCTTTGATTGTGGAGAATAGTTATAGTCTTTATTTGTACGAAGTCTCATAACCGGTAGTTCGTCGAATATCTCTTTGTAAAGTTCTTCTATCTTGTCGATGTCATATTCTTCAATATCTGAGATTCTACCTATAAAGTATTCCATAAATGGTTCGACAGTCTCTTCTACTTTCTTCAAATATTGTTGACTCTTGAACCCTTTACATTTTATATACCAGCTTACCATTTCTTCAAAGTTTTACTTATTCTTAAATCTCTTATTTCCATTTGTATATCGTCTCTATTTCTAGTAGCTTCTAAAAGACCTGCAATATAGTTATCGACAATAAGAACCAAAGTTTCTGCGGTTCTATCTAACTTATCAAATTCTATCAAAGAAGTTTTGACCTTAGGCATTATTTCAATCAAATAATCAACAAAATCATCAATATCAAAAAGAAGCTGGAATAACTCCAGCTTCTTTTCTTTAAGTAGTTTTGGTGGATCAACGAACACCTTTCCCCAGACTCTCCTGATTGCAGGAAATACAAGGTCGAGAGTATCGTCATCTTCAGGGTAGAAAGAGCCTGAGAACTCATCTGTTTCGAAAAGGTGTAACTTATTATCGATTACATAGTCTACTATATCTCTGAAATCTGAAGTAAGTCTTATTCCTTGACAAAGCGTGTCGACAAGCATACTTCTGAAGTCGGGATCCTTCTTCAAATCAAGTATGCTCTTTCTATCCTGCTTTCTTGGAACCATTTTATTTTCCCAATACGATTTTAGGAAATCTAAATGGTTTCCCGTTTAATGAATATCCTTTACTAACAACATCAACGACTTTACTTTCACCAATCTCTAAAACAGAGATTACATCATGTAAATCTTCATCATATGTTTCTGTTTGTATAGGTTCAATACCTTGTGACTTTAAAAATGTTTGAACCTTCCCTGCAATAAGTAATACACCATCTCTTGCAGAATCATCCTTTATGTTTTTAATAGCAAGTTCAATATCACTATCCATATCTAATATAGAAGTAATCATATTGACTTTAGTATTGTTCTTTAGCTCTTCTTTTTCTTTTTGAGCTCTTTTTTTGTAGTTTTCGAAGTCTGCATAAAGAAGTAAGTATTTATTATTTGCTTCTTTTAATTGTTCTTCTAATACAGAAACATGAGCTATTGGATTGTCTTCTAATACAAACTCTGGTGCATTTTCAGTCAAATCAAGTCCAACTTTTACGTTTTCTTTTTGCTCATCACTAATTTTATTCTTATCTTCCATTTCTTAATAGTTAAATTTTAATAGTTTTCTAACATTGTTAGAATTGTAAAACTCATAAGTAACATTTTTGTCTACGATTTTGTGTACTTCTAATTTTTCCACATCTTTTTTGATATTCTCAACGTATTCAACCAGTTCTAATAATCCATTTCTATAACCTGAATTTGGTTCCCAATAGTCTGGAAACTTATCTACGAATTTGTCCAAAGAAGCATCGAGTGCTTTTTTTCTAACCAATAAAAGCTCTTTTTCTTTTAATGATTTATTTGTCAAAAGCTCCATTACATAACCATTGAACTTATGAATTAGGTTATCTGTTTCAATTACCTTTAATAATCCTATTACTAATGCATCTTTTTCAGATACTTCTACCTCTGTATTTTCTTTTAGAATCTTTTCTGCTTCTTTATCAGAACCACCAAGTATGTAGTAAACATAATGATCCCATAAACAACGCTTTACTATATCCTCTGGGTATATTTTAATGTTCATAAATAAATTTATTTTTTCTTCTTATATATGTTCCGATATATAAAGTTTATTTTATACTTTTGTGAAAAATACTATAACATGACTATAGAAGAAAAAATCGAATTAAACAAACAGATAAGAAAGTATGAAGGAACTAATAGTTTCGTTCTTTCTCTTCAAAAGACTTTGAAAACAAGCAAGTATCTTTCCAAAGAAGAGCACAACGGAAGATCAATCAAAGTTCTTTCTGAAAAACAATATGATGCAGCAAAATCGTCAATGGAATAAAACATTTTAAACTTTTTTCGTATAATGACTATGGAAACATTAAATTATACAGAAGATAGAAAGCATTTAGGAACGGTACATACACCTGGTTCCATAGACGAATATTACCATGTAAGAAGAAAATACGAAAGTAAAACTACTTTTAATTTCGTAGTTATCAACAATACAAAGAGTGGTGTTAAAGAATATGAGATTACTGAAAATCAAATACCTAAAGACATCAATATATTATGATTTCACAAAGGGCCACAAACACTAATCTGTTCAGACAAAAAGAACAGCTTGGAATCTCCTACGTCTGGGAGACCAGAGAACATGTTGTTTTCGAGAAGTGTGAGAATGATGATATACTGAACGACTACTTTCTGATAGAGAACTTCTCAACAGGAGTAATAGAAGTAACCGACACGGATGGAAACCAATTCGACAAGACCGATCGAATACTAAATCTATTTTTACTAAACATATGAAGACAGGATTCACTTGCTCTTGCTTTGATTTATTCCACGCAGGACACATAATGATGCTCAAAGAAGCAAAGTCGAAATGCGACTATCTTATAGTAGGACTTCAAACAGACCCGACTATTGACAGACCAGAAAAGAATAAACCAATACAAAGTGTTGTCGAAAGATTCATACAATTGGATTCATGTAAGTATGTAGACGAAGTTGTTGTTTATGCAACAGAAAAAGATCTATTGGATATTTTATACACATATCCTATAAATATAAGAGTTGTTGGTGATGAATATAAAGACAAAGAGTTTACTGGTAAGAATTTAGAACATATTGAAATGTACTATAATAATAGAAGACATTCCTTCTCTACAACAGAGTTGCGCCAAAGAGTCATCGAAAGATATAAAAAAGAAAAAAAATCCTAAACAATCTTATTGAATATTAGTTTACAACTTAGGTTGTGAGCCAACTTTCTTATGAACTCTTCATTGGCTTTCGTCTTGTGTAGTAGCTTTGGTTTCTTCATAACTTCAAAAGAAGAATCTTCATTCATATAAATCAATCCTGCATAATCTGGTACTTCATCTACTGTAATCAAATCCTTTGGTGTAACGAATGAAAAATAGTTTGGTAGTAGATACGTCAACTGTCCTTTCATAGTTCGTGTATACTTCTCATTTATTATGTGTGTGTGTTTTTCTTTTATAAAGTCTTTCTTGAAATCCGCTCTACTGGTTTTAATCTCGTATTCGTATATGTAGTCAGACTTTGATATAGATATTACGTCGCACTCTTGAAGACCCATTCCTGTGAATCTGGTGGTTATTGGTGAATGTGATTTCTCGTATAGATACATACACATAGCGGACTCGATGTTTTTTGATTTGGAGTTGTCTCTCTTTATTTTATTTACTGATGATTTTCTACTCATATTGTATATATCGAAATTATTCGTATATAATAAGTTAGAATTTAGGAAGGCTCAATACCACTGCACGTTTTCTCCAAAGATCCAATATATCTGCTTTATCATCAAAGCTAATATCTTGTGAGTCCAAATATGCGTTTATTATCTCTGAAAATGGTTTGTGTTGTTTTTTTGCTCTGAAATACATACCTTGTAAATTTGCATCAATTTCCTTCTCTAACTTAAAGTACATTGATTTAGGTAAAGTTTTTGCAGAAATCATATCTCTGATAAATCTATCATCATCCATCTTTTTATTGATATTTAAATTTTCACCTTCACCATGTGTTAGATGTTCAATTTCATGTCTAATAACATCTTTCAGATTCATAGATATTTCTTCCCAAAAATTTGGAAGAAGATCTGGATTGACCTTAAAACGAACTTCGATATATTCATTGGTTGAATCTGCACCACCATCAACATTTAAACCTTCTTTATAATCATTTGAGAATAAAATATTTGCTACTATATCAATATATAAGTCTTTGTTTTCAAATGTTTCTTCAAACGTTGATTCTACTTTACCAGATAAAAAATCACTCTTCCAGTATCTAAATATACTAGACGATATTTGATTGGTTATTTTATCATATCTTCCTTCATTTAAGGTAAAGCTTTCAAACATTTTTATATACTTCATTAATTATATATTAAATTATATTTACCGCAATTTTTTTTTGTTACGAATATTACATATCTTTGTCTAATGGAAATGAAAAGATACTTATTATCATACAATGAAGCGGTTACACTTACTTTAGGTGTTGGTGCTCCATTCTACGAATCAAAGTTCGTGGTAGAAGGGTATGAAGTATCCATCTTCAACTACCGTTTGGCTAACTACTCCGACTTTGCGAGCAATTCTGCATTCGAAATGAGAGGGTTGACTTTTGTATTCAACGAAGATGGTTCTTTGTTTAACAGA